>BNJU01003296.1_pt1 | contig 109243 bp, 93 predicted proteins | sample 8539281 | NCBI WGS metagenome assembly BNJU01 (sample SAMD00202456, study PRJDB9452) | human saliva metagenome | isolation source: human saliva | place: Japan
GAGTTCTGGATTTAGCCAAGCCAACGAATTGCTATGCAAATAAACCTATGTAACATCGTATCTAATCGGATAAATCAAAAATGCTATTTGGCTTTAAAATATGGAGGAAATGATAATCTAGATGCTGACTCAAGGGCACGTTTGCAAAATTCCAACGTGGAAATGGAGAAGGTGAGGACTTTCATTTAATAAATAAAATCAGAATAAGACCGACATTGACATTCCTGCATTCGTGTCATTGCAGATATGAAGATGGAACGGAGAAGTTCATTGGAGATTTCAGACCTAATCACATGGATACCAATGAAATCAAGTGTTCTTGATCCTCCGTATTTGCCATCAAAGATCGGCAGAATATGTTCGTCCATAGACTTCAACTAAAGGAAGCATTTTGCCTCATCTGAAAACCCTCATATGGCTGACACATTCTCCTAACTGAGCCCATACACGACTAAGAGGGAGAAAGGTATTTATAAAAGTTGCCAATTATGCTGGACTATCTAATCAAGACATTTGCAAAATAATAAAATGAAAAAATAGTTTTGTTTCGTTTTCTTATATGTTGATGCTATGTACGTATCATGTGATGATTTCGTCTTTGTTAACATGAACATCATTACGAAAACCCATGAACTTTAAAAATACCACGATTACGGATGCCGCGGATTGACAACTTGAAGAAAAAACTCCCTTTGAGCACTGCTTAGAACTAATCCTGACCAGATGGCGCATTCAGCCAACTGGGCTCGCACAACTTGGTTATGTTTCAAGAGGGACACTCACGGAGATGAAAAATTTCATTATGTTTTACCCAGCAGCGCCATGGAACGAAGACTGTCATAGTAAAACAACTCCTGCAGTTTCCCTACTGTAAAAGGGATTGGAATGGGAAGAAGTATTCAAACTGTTTTGAAAAGGATTAGGCAAACACGCTTACAGCAACTTACATTCCTTAAATTGGAGATAAAACCTTTGGGGTATATGCTTGTGCTTCTTAGGATAAAATGGAGAAGATTGTCTAACGATGAGATATGCGCACTCTGATGAGGTATCAAATATTCTTCTGTCAGCGACACATTGGGACGATAAAATTTAACCCTTACAGATCAAGGGCATAAGTGCATGGGAAGTTAGCAAAAATGGGAAGATGGCGAAAATCAGTGAGCATCACATATTTTATCTGCTTATTTTGAAGGAGTAGATAAGACGAAAATTTAGGTCGATCTCTTTGTGCGTAGACAAATACAACCAAATTTGTTGGGCTACTACCATGTACATGGCATCAAAGATGCTACATAGCTGACGAAGAGGCTGTCTTGAGATTTTTACAACATTAGGTTGCTGCCACCTTGATGCCACCATTTTCCATTCATACGTTTCACCAACCAAGGACTGTGTGGGACTAAGACACATTAACTTTGTGCCAAGGCTAACGAGTGCTAACAGACCTGAAATAAGATGGACGATATGGAGACTGGAGAACAAAAGACACATGGCCTTTCATGGTAAAGATTTTCTAATTGAGTCGGTAGCATACAACCGTCCTAAGCCACATATTGCCCTACTTCTATCTTTCCGTAGAGTTGTGAAATGTCAAAGGAAAAGGCATATATTCTAAGGCTACCATACGAAGTACCAGCAAAGGGCTGGACATGCGGATATTGGGATTGGATGTGAAGAGCGAAAAAGCCTGCCACCATTCTATATACTTTCAGCAATCAGAATACGACCATGATTCCTGGTGGAAAAAACTATACGCTTTTAATATACCAATCAGGTGTGTGCAATAGGTTCGATTCGATCCGACAAACGCATCAGAACCATATTTCTACTTAGGTGAAGAGATTGGATTGACAGGAAAACAGGCATACAGAAACAGCCAAAATGTTGAACACATGAAACGCGCATTCGGTAACTAATTTCTCCTAATTCGCCTAATTATTATAAACAACAAAAAATTATCCAGGTAATAAATAAAAACAAGAGATATAAAATAAATTATACCTTGATATTAGTCTTCATGACTTTATCAGCTCTATTCTAGCATGCCAGAGAAATGGAGACATGCCAGACGGTACTGATGCTGGTCAACAGTGGATCACCTCCATATTCAAAAAGTTTTTTACATTGGTTTACTGCACTTATAAGTTGTCTTCCATGGGCTAAAAAATAATGTGAATACGAGATGCCAACTATCTGGTGATATGCAATCCTAACCCATAAATAATATCATGAGAATATGCTTTTAGCTACTCCCATGTTGTCAAACTTAAGTATCAATATTCACTCCAAGAAGGTAATGGAGATTTCACCAACGTGCTATGGCATTGAATGTCGTGCTTCCCCAACGACCCTGTAACAAAAAGCCACACTATCACTGACCTGGTGACCGGTGTCATCATGATGAAATATGCGTGCGATCCTGGAAAAGTCGCGCCGAAATGAGACTACTAGAAAGAAGATGCAAAAACTACTATGGCTGGGAAACTCTGCCCGACTTGTAAACTTCAAGGACAAAACACACGGTGTGCAGCCAACGCAGACAGAAAACAGATGTGTATTGGCAAATTTGACAACAAGGATATTCCCAAACATGCAGCCGAGCCTTGTTTTGGGGAATGAACTTCCATTGCAGGACAAGTCAGGTATGCGCATAACTGGGTGAAGCTCCTGATGGCGATGCGTCAAAACCTCATACCAAGACAGTAGTTTTATCCCTGACAGTCGCCACGCTCTCAACTCCAGTGGTATCGACTATGTAGTTTGTATGGAACGAAACAGGACCAAATTAATGACAAGACGGATCCCGAGGAAGAAAAGAACTGAAAAAACGAAATACAACGGCATACTGGCATGATATATAACACAACTGTGGGAGCTTCTATGTTGCTGAGCTTCAGATACAGTGGGTTGTCGACTTCACTTACTATTGCCCTTCGACAGATAAAATGGACTTGCTGACAGGTCCAAGCTCTGTAACTGTATATGATGCAACAGGACGCCCATAATGGAAGAACAGAAGAAAAGAAAAAGTAAAGATGGTACGACGGAAGGAATTGTGAAGTGTCTTATGGCAGATATTTAGAGTGATGACACTACAATCCCTCATTCAGTCCTCTCACCAATTGGGTGCACTGACTCGTCGTGCCGCTGGAAAGGGACTGGCTGAAATGAGTTCTGCTGAACACGAGGTGTACCATCATTGTTGCCAGACGCGACAGCAAAGGGAAAACCGTTGAATGCTGTTTTGCATACTGGAAGGTTAATTCAGTAATGCGCGTACTAAGAAGAATTAAGGTTGAGTCGTACAAGAATAACTAAAAGGCTTTGGTTTATAAATTACCACCGCATATAGTCATTAAATTTTTTATGAAATACGTTTTGTTATCTTTGAAACTACCGGTTCAAATGTGGTTCAAGGAAATCTAACAAAGCAATTTATAGAACCAACCTAAACAAAATCATTGATATAAAGAAAGACAAACAAATGAAGATGATGTATGCGTGCTTGTAATTGCGCTTTTCATAAAACACAACACGTGACGGACAACCAGAGAAAAGGGAAAATACCCAGCACAAGGACAAGCACCGAACTGATTACAAAGACATTTGCCCCATGCTGGAACGTGGAGACACCTTGCCTGGCCAGCGGCAAATCTGGAAAACAGATGACAAAGTTTATTGCCGTCTAACTTCTACACAAATTAGCCAGCATAAGTCTTCGAAATATAAGCACGGCTATGTCAGTACAACATAGTGAACAAAGTCAACTTTGAAAACCCTATGCTTGATTATAGACAGAAAGCATTTGCAGCATTTCCCAACATATGATTAGTTTCCCAGATAAAGTGGCATGCCATACTACACCATCAAAAAACAGAAAGCAAACTATTGTTGCATGAGGCCATCAATCATGCTGAAGAGATTACAAGTATTTGACGAAGAATGAAGATCAACCAAATAAAATTTGTGAAAAAACGATCCGACACTTTCCAAACCGACTTTGAATGGGGACAGAATGGTAACAACATTCCACATGACGTTCCTCTATTATGAGAAGAAACGACAAAAGAACGGAAAAACGAATGAAGAGGACAAATCAGAAAATTGGATATGGGATGAAGACGACAGTAGTGTACCTTTGGATTTCAGCAGACTTCACCATAGCGCTGTTATTCGTTTATGAAACCTATCGAGAAGATAAAAGAATATAGACAATACCAGTAAATGAAGCGTTGCTAAGAAATCGAAGATCCGATGGCAAAATATAGGACGCTATGTCTTATTAGGAACGGTAGACATCACTCATTTCAATTCTCGTGTGCTTACCACCGAACCAATGGGTCATAGTGCCGTAAACGTAGGGGTTCAAAGACAACTACTGAAAAAGTTTCCCGATATCAGGTGCACTGGACCGCAGATGGCGTTTGCAAGGCTGATGAAATGAATAGACGTTGGTGGAGCAAGATGATCTCGACGTTTTCAATGGAAAGATTTTCCCGATACAAACAACTCATCGGTTGACTTTGAGGTCAGAAGGTGGTTGTACCCTGGCGAAATAAAGAAGACGTGGAGCTGGTATAAATGCTGCCTTCTCTTACTAAACTTCATAAAATAGGTTTTACCTAAATAACAATTTAATGTTTTTATAATTATGAGAAAAAATTTACATGTTAACAATGAGCCTGTTCGTTTGCATAGGTGCGCTGGCGAGCAACAATAGATCTAATGGTGATAATTTGAAATGGACGTTCACCGATGATGGCACACCCATATTAGCGGAAGAAGATGCACAACACACATGAAGGTAACTCTGTTTGTGCTGCATGGGGTGTCTGCATAAGTGAGCACTGCAGACATCAAGGTTGTGGTACAAAGAAAGGCGATTGCGTCTCTTGCAGACCATATGTTGGGACTTTAAACCTTCAAGAAATAACCTTACCTAAGTCGTTGACCAAGTTAGGAAGAATATTTTGGAAAAACGTTGTACTGCGCTCAAGTCATATGCATTGTGATGACATCACTAACACTGATTGATGAAGGTGCCTTTGAAGAGTTAGGGGCTTTAAAGGCTGTTGCTTTCCCGAAAAGTTTCAGAAGGAAAGTGATGCAAAACGTTCTGGCTACAAGTCTTAGAAGATAGATCTTTCACAAACACAAGTGCAGGCTGAATTGGTAGAGACTTTTTGCTTACAATGATCAAAATAATAAAAGGGTGTCTTGCCAAGACTATAAAGAACACTGAAGGGAGTGAAGACGGTGCTTTCTTCCTAGTGTGAAGAAAAGGCCGTGTAACCAGTGCAGTAGAGACCTCCCCAAGACAATAAAATTGGCGTATACGATTTTTATCTCGATTGAGAAGAAAACAGATCTGTTGAATGGTGAATATTTTCTTCGGCACATTAACGATTTTGTGTTGAGAAATTACCAGCAGGAAGGAGAAATACAAAAGAGATGCAAACGGCTGGAGGCCTGGCCATAAAATTGCTACCTGAGCCATCATAGTGTTGGGCGTCTCGCGGGAAAGGTTGGTGTTGGCGACATCACTGGCCGAGATACACATGAACCATACGAGATGCAAACAGTCAGCATTGCAACGTGGCGTTTATATCATCGGTAGGGCAAAAGTGTTGGTTAAATAACACTCATTTATCCCCACTGTAGAATATATTAAAGATGTACCTAGAAAAACGTGCATGAACAAGTTCCATTATAAAAGCAAAAGTTATTCTATGCAGCCACTGGAGATGGGGATTTTTATTTTATCAAGTTACCTTGGAAGGCTATACTCGTGTTATAAAAACACAAGATAAAGACTATGTTGTCCGTTAGAGACGAGTCCTAAATTGGGACTGGATTTCTCCTGACTTGTCACTTTTTCGAGACACATTTGTAAGTACTTTTATAATCAATACTACATCTTTGTTGCTTAGGGTGACGTGCCGAAAAAGGCGAGTAGTAGCAAAGTCTCGCTTATATACGAGCTCTTTCCTGATTTTTATATTTCCATGCCAGAAGTGATTGAGGACGTTACATGTTCCTGAGTGGACACGAAAGACGAAGTCAAGGAAAAAGCAGGTGGAGGTGCAGAGAAAAGAAAGATGAATTACACACCTTTCAGGACACCAGAATCACTTTTGAGGGCGAAGTTCTTACTCGGTGAGTCGATAGATTGTGAGACTATAGAGGCCGAATTTGTTTGTGAGTGAAGGAGGTGTGCGGCGAGCTATGCGACTTGAATGAATGCCAAATCGAACCAGACAGGAGTCCACGAGATGACTGAAACGCAATAAAAGATTGACATCTCGAAAAACTCGGTGGTGATTATATGAACCGCCATCTTCTCTACTAATAAATTAAATATGAGGAAAAGTGCACACATCTTTTAGTGTTGCTTTTGTCGCAACAACCTTGGCTGCGCCGCTGGCGAGACAACAGCGCTCGCCAAAGCGTGCATTGGCTTTTATCAAGAGCCATGTAAAGTACTTAACAACTCAGGTCGTTACACGAGTTTGCAGCACAAGCCGCTTACCCTCGGCTCCAACGAGGGTGGTGAGCACCAATGCCTACCGCATTTTCAGCGGTGGAGCGGACAGGGCTTCGTCATCGCCTCGCTGCGACCGCACGGCTGACGTCTTTGGGTTATGCGAGAGACGTGAATGCGACGAGCAGCAGTGTCCAGCATCGCTCATGATGCTCTTTGGCAGCAATATCGACAGGGTGCGCTGCTGAACAGCATACCTACCACACCACAAAGCCTGTCATCACGCGCACCAGCAGAAAGCTGGCAGTCCATTGAGCCGTTGCTGAAAACCACATGAGAGCAGTACGGTCCTACAGCTAACAAACGCCGCATACACAACGACAAGCGCATGTCGCGGATGTATGCACATGGCAGCAGCCCAAATTATGGGATCAATACCACCATCTCCTAGAAAGGCACGCTTTCGCACGGCGATGCCATCATGGCTGCGTCTCCACCCGCAAGTTCCCGAGCTCGTCGAGAAGTGCCTGAGTGGAACGACATGCTGCCTTCGTGCTGGCATTTCCACCACCCACGCAGCAGCAAGACGCTGTGGCTAAAGCTGATGGTGTAGGGGACGGGCGGTTGTATATGGATTATACTGCTGATGGTCTGCGGTGCGATTCCTACAGCAGTGATATTGCCCTACGCGAATGTGGATACGCTTCTAAGGACGCGCACCGTGTTTTCCAGAGCGATATACCGAGTGATTGGTGCAGCCTCGATATACAATGAGGTTGAAAGCCAAACGCCCAGTTGTGTTACACACCGCCGAAGATGTGGTGTACAACTATGGTGCGCGCTTTGTCTGCCGATAGCTGCGAGGAAGCAGCGTCTACTCCCATCAACTGGGGCTGGGGAGGTCAATGGTCACGGCTACTATCGCCCTGTCGGTTCTTTTCTCCGCGCGAATGTGGATTTAAAGCGATGTGCCCAGCATCTCACGCGCGAGCAGGGAGCTAGTCATCGGATTCAGATCAGCTGAAGGTGCGATGCTGTTTCCGAAAGTTGTGGACGTCAAAGAGATGACGCCCTACAGGGTCAAAAGCCGATCGAACCGGTGGCGGTGGACTTCACCGCGACTTTTGACGTTGCCATAAAATGCGTGAACAGTGCGGCTGAAACGCTTCGATGCCGTGCGGCATGGCTTTGGCAGGGAGGTAGATTGATGAAGCGGCTGGCCGGCTGTTCAAACTCAGTTCCGAGACCGACGGCAGATGGCTAAAAGAAAGAAGAGAACTCTCATGCCGCACACCTCGCGGCGGAAAGGTACGCTGCTACCTGTTTACCGCATACAAGGCCGAAAGGAATGGAAAGTCTGTGGCGGCGTTGGAGACATGGCGCATGGAGATAGAGATTACCGACTCTGAGCTGCCAGAACCTCCACTGCCAAGCCTGTTTTGGAGGTGAAAGAAATGCACGTGAAAGGCGGCAAGGAGGCAGGACATCCCTGTTCGTAAACCCTTACCATAGAGAATAAGGGCGACGAGTTTGTTACGGGACCCTTCGACATGCTCTTTCACGTGTGACTATAGTCCAAGCTACCACGCCTTCCCAAAGCACGGCACGACAGACTGACAGACGTGGTGTTTTTGAGCTTTATCCAAAAGAAAGGTTTAAGAAACTTTGACTACTCCCTTCGAAGATGCAAATCAGCGTTACCATCGGCTCTAGTGTAGTACATTACAAATTACTGAACCTAAGTCGCAAAACCCTGTCCTTCCGGTTGAGGTCGAAAATCGAACAGAGTGAAGAAAACGCTGTCAAGCTCACCTGCCATGAGGGGAAACTCATTGTCATCAACGGCGAGTGCAGACTATTGCGGCGGTTTCTGACGATTGAGCTGCGTTGCAAGAGAGGCAATACAGACGAGGCCATACTGAAAAACATCTGACTGGCGTAGACATCATTCCGCACAGCTGGCACGAAGGATATACCATTCGATGAGACAATGCTGATCGCTGGGCGCAATATGCCATTTACGTAGGTGGCTATCAGGTCGAGAAAGAAGAAGACTACGTAGTAGTGGAATGATATGCACATTACTCTAAATAGGAGCGTATTCTCGCAGACTTGCCGTTTCACATGGCATAAAGTGCGCTACTAGCGGCAATCGCTGTTCGCATCAGTAACCGCCGCCGATGCTCACTTTACAACCCGCAAAAGGTGTGGTGGTAGGCAAGGCTTGAGCAACAGTCAGTCACTGCCAAAGTGTCATCTACCATCATCGGTGGCGCAGCAGATGGTTGGCACTAACCACTTGCTTCAAGCATCTTCAGTGGCCCATTCATCTTTTCGACAAGGCGCAGAAACTTTCGTGACCTTTTCGGAGTGGAATAGGCTCTTTCACTATCCTTTGCATGGACAGCAGTTCTAAAAAGTAGGCATTCACCAAGAACTGCCAGGCGCCTCTCATCTGAGAAACAGTACGAAGGTGTTTCAAGATGAGGAGAACCTTCATCAGACGGATGGGTTGGTCATTACGGCCATTGTCTTCTGCTGTAAAGAGGGCTGAGACCGTCAAAAGCATCCCACTCCGATTAGATTATGTCTATACAAGGAATTCTTGGGAGAGAGCATGCCTCAAAGTCCCAAAATAATGATACTGACGGACTGGATGAGGTTGCCATCGTTGATTTTGGCAATATTTTTACTATGCAAGCGAACGGTTGCAAACGCAATGTGGATGTTACCCTACTAACAGTCAGTTGCTGTATTTCTGTGCGGATGAGGCTATGGACGGACGCGATGTGGTGGAATATTACACCACACGTTTCCAGCAGGGTTTTTGCTTTCGCGACGCAAAGCGGTTCCTCAGTCTTACCGATTGTCAGGCAGCGACAAGAGAAAACTTGAGTTTTGCTTTCAACTCTTCATTCACACGCCCAATGGCGAAGATTATGTGCAAGAACTGGTACGTCCATCAGGTCGCCTTAAAGCGAAGATGATCAATACTCTTCACGCGCTAGCGAATTATTGACCTGTTCGGAAAAGCCCGAGCACGCCATTAAATAAAGAAAGGATAAAGTGATATATTTAGTTTCGCTGCGATGAGCATAATATTTAACGGACTATTGTAATGTGCAAAGGAGGCAATAAAAAGCCTCACTAGCCCTCCCGAGTGGAGGGAGTGATGTGCAGGTTCCCCTTGTGAGTAGTTGATGAATTTGCGTGTATATTCGTTTCTTCGACTGTTTCTCCTATCGCATCCAGCTACTCTGTGTAAAAGAAAAATCAAAGACCGAAAATTAAAAGGGCGTTAATTGGCTTTCAGTTAACGCCCTTTTCACTAGCAAAAGATGCCCTTTTGAAGTCTAAAGTAACGCTCCTTTAGAAGTCTGGCAAAGCACCTGTTTAAAGAACGACTTTGCAAGCGCTTGACAAGATGTTGATTACAAAGAGCAACGAGAAAAGAGCGTTTTGTCTTTAAAAGCATAAAACACGGAAGAAATGTGAGAAATTCGGACATAGGGACGGTTATAAGCAAATGGGATGGGGGAAGAGGATACGACTAATTAATTCAAGATGAATCAGATTTCATACCCACTAAAATAAAATTATAGTCCTAATTACACGAATATCCAAATTAATTCGATATATTTGCGACCATCTTTGAGTAACTTGCTGCCTTGATATAGCAGCAGAGGTAAACAGGTTGCTCATAATGACACCTAAACTAAACATTGTCAGTCAAATATTTATCAAAATGTTGCGATCTAGTGCTGCTAAATTAAACAACCTAATATGAATAACCGATTTTTACACGGTGTGCTTACTGCACTGCCTTAACGGCATCGGTTGCGAGCTTGCTCAGACCAATACCGTTATGACCCTTAAGAGCAAATCAGCTCCCCAATGCGAGAACGGAGCCCACGTCCAGTATTCCTGCTACTGACCGCCGTGTGAATGGCAGAACAGTTCTATGCGGCTCTTTCACTGTGGCATGATCACCTATACCCGATAAGGAATGGGGTAATGGAGACGAAGATGTAAAGCACCTTTTGCTCCAACAGCAAAAGCCAGACCTACGACAGTGGTTAGAGGCTATGAAAGAGGCTGGTATGAAGGTGCTATTGCTGTTGTGAAGCATCATGATGGTTTCTGCTTGTGGCCAGCGAGACTACGAGATCATAAGAGTTCGAACTCATCAAACCCCTAATGCACAGGTAGCACATCGCTGGCTCTCTTGCTCACAGCACAGATTTGAAGATGATATGGTTTCTGCATCTCCTGGGACGCAACAGTGGTCTATGGGTACGGACAGCTACTGAAGGACGTCTTCTTGAGATTTGCGTGCGGGCTTTTGGCAAAGTGTAAGCTCTGACCAGTTTGAGATGTGGTCGACGGTGCCAATGGTGGTAATGGCTATGGTGGTCAGAATAAAACAATTAATGTGACCGTGCAACTGTTATGACGTACCTGGCCTCGATTCTATCATAAGCCCAGCCCTAATATCATCCTTTGGGGTGTCGGTGGCGAGGCACGTTGGATAGGTGTGAGGATGGTTGGCAGGCGAAACCAGACTGGTGTAATGAATCGTGGTACTGCTCCAGGCGCAAATGGTATGTATGGGTACAGAGAATGGTTGGTTCTGGCTCCCTGGCGAGAAGCGATGCGAAGTTACAAACAAAAGGTTGGTTCTAGCATCCCGGTTGTGGGCAATGTCGAGCAGAACGCACCTTCAGATGTACTCTAGAGACTGTTGGTCACACAAATGCTGGCCTCATTTTGAACTGTCCTCCAGACAAGTGGACGAATTACCGAGAACCAAGTAAACGCTTGAAGGAGTTCGGAACGATGTTGAAGAGCCGTTTCGAGCATAATCTTGCCCGAGACAGCTACTGCTTGAGCTACTATACACGTGCCAACGGGCGACACGTACTTATGTTGTTAGCAACCTCATTGATGAGAATCAGATACTTATTTAGCAGCAGGGACGACGTTAAGATGTTACCTTACTTTCAAATGGAACAGCCCGCAGACAGTTCGCTACGTAACCTTGCAGGAGTATGCAAGACTTGGACAGCGTGAAGTTTCTCAATCGAATATACTCGGTGGCAGCACGCCGAGCACTGGCTAACAAAGTAAAGCAAACCACCACCGATATAAGCGTATCATTCCGCTCAACGTGCACCGCTAACAGCTATGGTTCGGGCTCTACGCTAAGGCATCGCGTTCATATCAAGGACCTTTAAGGCTTACATCCTGTAATGAGGTAGAGTACATTTATTAATCGTTTGACTTGAGAAACAATATACATATAGCAACCTGTGGTTTGTTGTTCTGCACCTCTGCTTCATGCAGACCACAGAAGAGGTTAGAAATAGGTTTTTGAAAATCAAGACTATCATCAATTGGTGTCACGACACGCTTAACGAAATCGCCTTGCGCAGCCAAAACAAACAAGCTGCTGTATTGGAAGGAAACGTGCAAGTAGTAAGCAACATCGATATACGACGAGTTCTGAACCACACCAAATAGCTCAATAGAAGTGTTGGGCTTCCAGCGTTCACGCTTTGGCTCAAACACTTCGGTGCACGCATCGATCTTCAGCAGCCATTCGCTTTGACCAAAGAAACAGTACGACACGTGATGATTCACAAGCCAGGCAGGTCGTACGATGCTTATCGGACTCGAAGCGTACACGGATCGTAAAGGTCAGAAGCGTTGACACAGAGCGAGTTCTGGGAGCTTTCAACACGAAGGTTGAGCCAAAGCAGAGTAGGTAGATGCCGTTTTCCCAGTTAAAGGGAGCAGGTGGCATCGAAATCCATAGTCTTGTAGTTGTTGTCGATTGTGAGGACACCAACGGATTTGAGAATGACTTCGCTTTATATCGACAATACGTCGTAAACTAACGAGCCTCATAACGACAATCGTGGGGACTATCCGATGAATCTATAACGGATCAAAAAGTGTGCGCGTACTGACCGTGGACTCCAAAGCATCCAGCTGCGACCAGACTTTCAATGTCTGTGCGACATTACCACGTCAACTCCGGCTACACCACCTCAGCAAGCAGCAGTCGTTAGCTAAAACCGGGCGAGACACTCCATCCCAGCTGTTCAGTACAAGGGTGTATGGATGCACAGTTATGTTTATCTTGACTTGAACAACAACGGACGTTTGAGTGCCAAAAGTAGGGGCGAGTCAGGATTGTTCCAAACGCTGGTAACGAGTTGTTGAGCTCACTCTTTCCTCGGTGGAGAGGATGAAAACTCAGGCTTCCAACAGCGCGGGGCGAGATTTCTGGTAATGGTCGTAGCACCCTCGTTGTGCTCTGGAATTTACCCTTCTAGCGACCCCAGCATGGTTTCTACAGTATGCCGTTACAAAATTGGATTGGAACTCTGCTGACGCAGGAGGTAGCATTGAAGCGAATAATAATATCATCAATAATGTGTGGTGGTGCCATCGACGTGCGCCTGAGATGTTCATGGCGACAATGTAGAAAGATTTATCGAGGTGCACTCAATAGGCAAAAGGTTGTTGCAGAAGATGATACTGGAACTAAACGGTATCTCAATCCCATTCGGTAAGCGCTTACACAATCAAGATGAAGCTGACGCGAAATGGCTTTAGCTTCAGCGGTCTGAGGGTGCGCCATGTACAACCGCCTCACTGGCGATAGCATCAGCCCGGCACCTATCAGTATGTTGACGAGCTGCAGTTCACGCGAGCGTTCGAAATGCTGATGGCACCTTCACCCTCCCTCTGAGATGGTGGATGGTGACGTTTCTGCAGTATCTTCATTGATGCGAAGACAGCTTTGACCTGAGGTTTTATTTCAGCAATGAGTTTGTATATTCAACCGTTGTCAGCGGTGCTAGACGCAAATAAAGCGAGCGATTCCTGGAAGGACTGCGTAGAGACTACGTTGAACCTGAGCCGCCTGACAAGCAGACCATCACGAGTCTCCCAGCTACCGTACGTATTAACGCCGCATGGACAGCCCCAATGAAGGTGGCTGCACCAGCTGATACTGACTGTGTAGCAACCTCGCGTGAGCAACCAGCCAGAGATGGGTTTCGTCAGGAGCCCTATACGCCCTAACGTTTACTTCATTGAGCGAGACTTACATCACACAGTTATGCTCTTTTGAGCATTGACAGAGTAATCACTTACAGCGGTTTCACGCCTCATCAACAAAGACAATGGGTCCTACAATGGTGCTCATCGAAAAGCTTCTCAAAAGGGTTCTGCTAACGCTGGCGGTAACGCATGCTGCCCTTCTGCCTGACTGACAACCTACCTGCTGGATACACCGGCGAGATGGACTGTGACAATGGTCCAGATGATGAAAAGCGGTTTCTATATCTGTAATCCAGGGCTTCGGCTCGAGACTATCGATGCTGACGGCAGCCTCGCTTATTGGACGGGTGGTAGAGATGGCGGTTCAACCTTCGTTCCTAGAGGTAGAAGACTGGCATCAACAGTCTCACTTCAAGCACGACACTGCCACCACGTAGCGACCTCGCCGCAGGTAAGACTGTTGGCAAGAATCATAAAGGGTATTATTATCCCGTAACGGCAAACGAAGCTACTCGTAAAGTAGTAGCGCAAGTGGACGAGTTAGACAAGTTAATGAGTAGACAAGTCAACGATGTTGTATATGAAAGACAGAGTAACTATAAGACAAAGGCAGAGTAACAGGAGAACTTGTTACTCTGTCTTCACGTTTCACTTATTCACTCTCTTTTGTTCCTCTGTTACTATGTCACTCTGTACTTTCTCCCTCTGTTGTGTATATTATGCCTTCCTCCACGTCATTCAGTCTTTTTGTCTTTTTGTCATTCTGTCTTTATTTGTCTTTTGTCATTCTGTCTCTTTTGTCATTCTGTCTTCTTCCGACAGCTGTATTGTAAAGATAATTCAAAGAATGAAAAATAGGGCGTTATAGGCTGTTAACTTTGCTTTGAGTACAAAAGATACTTTGGGACAGCAACTAACGCCTTTTGTAGCCCTTACTAAGCACCTTTTGAAACCACTCTGCAACTGCCTGATGTCAAAAGGCTTACGAGATGCTCAAAATACCTGTTTTTAGCCCTTTTCTCCCTTTTCTTCGAATATTTGTAATTATGACAGAGTCAAAATAAAAGAACAAAAGTAACAGATGAACAAAGTTCTTTTGATAACAAGTTAGCAAATCGAGCGAGTTGCCTGTAATGAATTTCTGTTTTAACGTTCTCGTAGTTATCAATAACATCTAGGTTTCGTAGTGTCCTATGAACTCTGTTTATCTGTGCTATTGTGAGAGAAAAATAAAAAGCGACTCATTGAGCCGCTCAAGATGTTGTTATCACGTCTGCTATCACTAGCGGGCTTTTCAGCCAGGGAGGAAATAGTGAAGGCTTCTACCTACGATTGGTGCTATGTTGTTCTGTGTACGTACCATCAAGGCTGAGATCATTATATTCTGATTTCTTTTGACTTTTGCACTCTGCATTCTCTATCAAGCTCAATAAGTGCTCAAATTGGATATTGCAGAACGATATCTCTCTGGTCTAATCTCTCCGAAAACTCATTGTGGCACATGTAATATACTACTGCGTTCAAAAAGACAAGTTATAGTTTGGACCTAATAATAGAGTCTCTACTTTACATTACCCTGTTTTGTGAGCACTTGAATATCATTCTAAATCAGCTGCTGTGCATTGTTTGACCATTAGGGTCCTTTGCCCGTTAAATTGTTTATGTACAGTGATGCCATACATGACTTTACTTCCTTTCTCAGACCAGTACAGTTGAGAACTTTCTTTGCTGTCCATTGATATCTACGTAATCACCATGACTGTCCTGACGTTAGTGCATATCCATATTCAGCTCCAATATGTGCTGGTTATGCATCACAATACTTTCGTTCTGTAACTATGCAACTTAGGAACATTAGATAGAATAAACTCCTGGTAGGCAGTCGTGTGTTTATTATTCAGTGAAGAGTAGTTATTGTTATCGATTGTGTTCCTCAGCATAGCCTTTCCATCTGGTCTTCTCTTTAATTGCATAAGTGCTTTCCTGTCTATAGCCCTGAGCAACTCGATGAGCAAGGCTGGACCTTACTATCAGCGCTCATTATAAGCTGGAACCTTTCTGAGATCATCACTAAAAGCTAGCTAAGAAGATATCGGTTGCGTGAAAGAGCTTCCAGCAGTAGGATTAGTATGTACACTGACTTATCGTATGTGAAGTTTGTTCGGGTTGGGTCAGATCACATCTACTGTACCAAAAAGCAAAGGTCTCATTGACAACACTCAATAATTACTCGTCTTCTTATAGTCAACGGGCATCAAACAGGAGGAGAAAACCGGGTTGGTCTTCGTATTAGCTTGCAGCTGGTCCAGACTTCTTATAGCCATTAAAATAGATATGCTTATCGAGCTCGCTCTTGCCTTGACAGATGAGCCATCGTCTTTAGCTGACTCTGGAGTTTAGCTTGATATTCGTTGGCCATAACTGCGTTACCTGTACTCATTAGAATTGCGCGTCAATGCCTTTTGCGCTGTTTGGCTGCCAATAGAAAATGCCAAGTCTGCATCGACGGTAACGTTATTGCTAACATCGAACATAGGTGCCCGAAGAGCAGAACGCATTACTCTCATGTCAACTCACGATTAACCTTTGTGTCGAAGTCCCACGGTTCTCCAGCACAGACAAAAATACTCCCTGTGGCTTGAATATCATCTTCTTGCTCTCATCATTGAGCTTCAACTTATTTCCTTGCTTTAACAATACGACGCCATGTGGTTGCGAAAGGGCACGATGTGTAAACTCCTGATCCTTCTCCATCACGTTGATAGTGGTTTTCGGTATTAAACTTTCTAAGTTGTCCGCTTCTTTCACCACCACCCATAAAGGACATGATATACCACTCGCCACGCGCCCACATCGCTATGGTAGATAATCCTATTTAACAGAGTTTTTATTGTTGAACCCTCTTTTTGATACGGTCCATTCGCCTCTACTACTTCTTTTCGTCAGAAAGGAGTCGCTTTGTGTAGAGAACTTCGAGCGACGGCATCGTCTTCTGTGTAATATTTAACTTTCGTATAGGTCAGCTTCACTGATATTTCCTCCTCAGATTGCAGCGAAAGAGCATATTAAAACTCTTGTCGCAGGTTGATTACTTTGGGAGTTTCAGTACTTGCTTCTATGTCTACATCATAAGTCGTTAATGCTTTTGTGTGAAGTGGTGCAGTTTGATGCGTCACTCAGAGTTGTTTTCCTACTACGACAACATAGCAATAGAGCTAAAAATTGCGTAATGAAAATACTTTAATAGACATAGTGTCTACATGTTTGTTCTAAAAATTCTGTTGTTCGCTAAATCTGCGAATCGATATAAAATGTACTTTATACCAAGAAAATGTAGTAATAAGACCTACTGATCATCAACATCACCCGTCAGATCTCCCACCATAATGAATGTCTTCACACTTTATCTGCCCAGTCCTGAGAGCTGCTAGTAAATGTTACCTCAACAGATAAAATATTAATACAGAGGCAATATACTTCTTGCTAGCGACATGCTCCCAATAATTGATTATTTGCTTGTGTTTTGTCAACGATGATAATCCTGTTAAAAACTTGAGTAAACTTATTAATGAGGTGTGACCTAAGTACTATAACACTATTTACCGTCAAACCCAAACACTTTATTTCATAATACTATAAGTAAAATTTGCAGACACGTGCAGGGTGCAAAATACAAATAAATCAGAAGAGTAATTTATTAGCATTTTTCACACATCCTATCCTTTGAACTCTTTGAACTTGAGGGTTTTGAGATTGAACTTTGAACTTTGAACTTTTGAACTTTATGATAGGTATATTATCCTTGAGCTTTATGGACTCTTTTCATCCGTGTATCTGTGAGAAAATAAAAGAATTGCTTGTAGAAATAAAAGATTGCTCTTTAAACTCATCCTTTTGAACTTTAAGAGTTTAAACATTGAACTATGATTTGAACAATTACCTTTGAACTTTGAGTATTGAGCTTTATGATATAGTAACCCATGATTTACCAATTTGCTTGCAGCGATAAACCTCGGTTAACAGTAGTAATCATAATTATGGTTCTGAATTAGAATTTTGAATTAAAAATAGTAATCATAATTATGATTCTAATTTTGAATTAAAATAGTAATCATAATTATGAATTATAGATTATAATTTAGCTCTCTTACTCATCTAGTTAGTATACAATATACTGTATATATATCTCCATTATATGATGTTGTGCTTTACTTTCGAGATTTATATAAAAGATTAAAAGGGTGGCAGTATTCTACACATGTGTCTATTTAGTAGGGACAATAAAATAATTATGGAAATCAGTTTTTGGTTCCCGCCATGAATTCTATTATTGGCGGTAACATTGACCTCGGGATGCTCTAAAGTAAACTCAACTAATGCATAGATGATGACAATGCACCTGCTGATGCACGTGGAAGTTTAATCTCTTTCCAATTGGGACATCCAGATTATAATAGCACTGCCACAACACGCTACAAGCGAAAAGAGCGTGAATGGTAGTGGTATCCAACTTCAACAGAAAAAGCTCGGCGACGAGCTGAGAGGCTCAGAGTTTGGAAGTGTTGAAAATCCTGCAGCTAAAACTCGACATTGCTACATCAAATGCACCAGCGAGGTAGTACGCTATCTTGGCTTATAAGGATGGTGTGCAGAAGGCAGAAGTGGGTATTGAACCATACCCTCAAGTTCAACTTACCTATGGCTGCAAGCAATGATAGCAGTATCTCCTAGAGGTGCCTACAAGTTCTATGTATTCAATGACAGGTTACTCTCTGATAACAAGATTAGCAAAAGTCCATTAGCAAAATGCAAAACAATGCTTTTGTATTATGAGGGTACTATTACAATCCTAACAAAAGAATGTATCTTTCCTCTGTACCCTGTATTCGGGTGTACTTTAAGATTAGGGTTATAGCAACGCTCCTTCAAATCCCTGACATGAGCGGAAACCTCGGAGTACGCAGCAACACAATTCCAAGTACAGAGACTGTGTGACTTCTACTAAAGCAGCACTTCAAGAGAACAACACACTGCTGGCTCCAGTGATGTGGGCTCTTTTCAAGCTAATCAATCTAACGATGTAAAGACCTCTTGTATCATAACAATGATAGGAACCTGCTTCTCCTAGGAACAGATGTAACGAAGTTAAAGCTTAGTTCAGAAATACAGCTGGTGGTAAGAGTTTATGGTAAGGCTGTCTGCTGGTAAGACTTTGAGCATTACAAAATGCAATTCTGAAATCTTGTTGCGTTGAAGAGCTATACAGTTTACGTTACTATCTATTATTCAGAAAAGTATTTTGTTTAGCATGATGGTACTGTTGGTACATTGTTGAGCAATAAAGGGATAAGATCCTGCTGGTTTTCAATTCTGAATGATAATGCAGTCTCAGTGACAAATTAGCGATTGTATCTCTAATGTTGGTAATTATGCATGGTCTACCCTTGGTAAGAGAGGGTCGAGGGTGCAGCTAAAGACAAATTACAATTATGACCCTTAATAGTCGAAAGCCATTGCAAATGCAGACTGACTTTCATAATGAACACGTGGAACAGGCTATACAACAAAAACCAAAGCAATGCAGTAAACAACGTCGCTCTGGTTTCTGGCTGTTATGCTGCAAGATATAAGGCTCAGGTCAAATGGGAAAAGAGCTGAGTGCCACTTGGTGCTGGTGATTGGGACAAAAGCCTTAGAGAAATTCTTTGTAGTCACTGATGCTGCAGCAGGTTATATAAAATCGTCAAACCAAGCAAGACAGCATCTGGCTTAGGCTAGGGATTAGTAGAAATCTTATTCTATCAGGCTGGAGGAGATGCATTTAACGATTGGTATTGGGCTGCAAAATGCAGTGGAACTCTGCAATGCACAGCAAATGACTGACTATTTAGTAATTCAAAGACGAAAAGGTGCATTATGGTGGTGCAAGCAAGAATAGCAGCCCAAGTACGTGTCATTCATCAAGTACTAATCTGTAAATGAAAACTTATAATTATAATCTAAAAGGCTAAACGCTTTTGACAACATTTGGCTCCTTTTTCTATATTCAGACTTTAAGGAAATTCTATTAAGACTTTACCTTTGTTTTTCTCCGAAAGATGAGCACGTCATTTAAGATGATAGCTTACGTGTTCTGCACCTTTATAATAAAAGGGCTCTCGTTTTTCCATGAATATGTTTAGTGATACACAATACGCAACAAAGCAAAAGAATAACAACGATCAGGATGTATCAAAACTCTTATTTTGATACATCCTTTCCTAAAATGAGAACATCTTTCTACCATTCTGCCTCACTCCGTTATGTTCACACCACTGGAGGGTGTTGTATAATCTTCTCAAAGCTTGTATTATTCTCTGCAATGCTTGCACCACCCAATAATGATTCATTATTTATGCTTATATTTCCATCGAGGAGAAAATACTCACTGCTTCTGATTAGTCTTCATACGTTATCCTTTATCTAATAAAAACTTTTACTATTTTATTTTTCGGATGCAAAGGTAATAGAGAAAAGACCATAAAAGTATTGTCTCTTTTATAGAATTATACATCTATTTGGAAAGCAGGGATACAAAAGCAGAGATAAGTAGAGTGTTTACTGCCATTATTGCCTTAGCCCTTCATATCTCTCCGGTCCACCCTTCTCCTCACTGTATCATTCAAGTCTTCTACACCGTATCTATTCAAAGTAATTCGTGGTTGGTGATAATAATCATAAAGTTCAAACCTCAAGGACAAAGAACAAAATTAGTTATCGCGTTCGTGAGGATTAGTAGTTTATGACTAACCGCTTTCAACGCAAAGGCATATTCACTCTTGTCGCAGGTTGATTGCGGAGTTTCGTACTTGTTTGCTATGTCTACATCATAAGGTCGTTAATGCTTTTGCATGATGGAGTTAATGCTTACATGATTCATAGTCATGGGTTGTTTCGCTACACGTAAGCATAGACAATGAGGCTAAAAGTGCTAATGAAAATACTTTGAATGAACATAATTTTACTTGTGTTTGTAATAACATGTTATTCCATGGTAGTTTAAAAACCTGATAGTAAACTTATTAATGTAAGATGCAATCGCAAGTTGCCAGTATGTTTCTATACCCTACGATCAACCAACCACTTTGGGTTATTTATAATACCATAAATAAAATTTTTAGTAGTATGACCTGTAAAGATACAAATAAATTAGGAAAAACCTATTAATTTGTTAGCATTTTTACACATCATTGCCTGATCCACTAATAAACATTAAAATATTATAAATACGGCTACTATCAAATAAATAACAACGAGTCAAAATAACTGATAGATTTATAGAAAATATACAAACCATTGATGCTAAATCACCCACTTTTTAGTATTAAGGACCTAAATGAGAAGAGTATGAGAAAACTAGTTGCGCATTCGAAAGCTATTGCCCGAAGGCGTGAAGGAGCCTACCAAAAACCGTCGTCGCAATCAACTTCATTTCGAGGCAAGTCTATGATTTGTAGTATGTGTGAGAGGCAGACTGACAATAAGAATGTCAGCGAGGATCCAAGCGATGCTTGGTACACTGGACAGGAGAAAATTCAAACAAAGGCTGTTAAAACCGAGTCTGTTTCACGGATAGTACCTGAAATTCGCTATTCGAGATTGATCCTCTCTATAAGTAAAAATGGGATGCTAAAATCTACGTAATTAAAGAATAAGGATGATTCTTTTGCCAGCTATTGTATGCTGTAATATCAATCTTCACTACTTCTTGATTCTTCTGATGATATTGAGTCACCAGAAGCAAAAGAGCAAATGGTAACTGCTACTGTATCCAGCAGAACGGAGGATGATACCCACATCAAGAGCAGAGACTGATTGAATCTGAGTGCAGCTAAAGTCCATGGAGGTGGGAAAGATGGCGACCAACTTCTCCTTGTACTGCAAACAGAAGGTTGTTGGAACTCTTAAAATTGACGAAAAAGACCGTAGTCAGGTCTCAGTGGTGAATTGCTGGTCAGGTACCACAAGCAGTGTAACTAATGGTGGCAGCCACCGCTTCTTCTATGTTGGTAGGAATTCTGACGATGGTGATAGAACTGTTGATGCGTCTAAAGGGTGGTATTAACATCGACCTTTACTAAAAGCAGACTGGTAAGACTTGCTGACTTAAAAGCGTAACTGTGTATTGACAGGTACAGGTAAAGTTGTTGTTTCAGGTAAAAGGCACAGAGGAAGCATCATATTGTCAAATGTGTTTGCGGTAGCTCACTTTGCTGGCAAGCAACGGTACACCTGTGTACAAAAGTAGTCTTCGTGGTAGAGGTGTTTTACGCTTCAGTTAATGTAGACTTGGTACTGGTGCAGTAACGGGTGTTTCTGAGATGGTACAGAAGATAGACCCAGAAACAAAGCTCTTCCAACAGTTCAACTGATATGTAACCTTCTGTTCCTGGTACCGTAGCTCCTGCTTTTTGATGGTTACTATTCTGGCTCATATGCAAGTGTAGTTACTGCTCCCGATTGCGACACGCAGGTATCGAGCAAGTCATTTGTATATTATAATAATCAGAAGCGGTTCTCTGTAGTGACAACCAGCAGTTGCTATAACAAACGGTACCATGCGGTATGTAATGCCTATCGCTACTATGCCTCTGAAATGAAGCCAAGAACGCTTACCTGCTAACACACTTATTGATGGAAGAACTCAGTACCACTAGAAACACAGCTACACGTACAGTTCATCGAGAGTTACTATCAATTACGCACCAGAGCAGTGGGAATGGCAATGCCAATAAATGCAAAACCGGTGGTTCTTATCAATATTCTACAGAGTTATGCACAATGTGAAATATATATCTGGAAACCTATCGTTATTTTGACCTTCCATCATGGGGAACTCTGAATAATCCGACGTTTGGTTAATTATAAATATACCAGGTCCGACATATCCGAAAACATATACGGAAAGCCTCAGTAGCGACTATGGAATAAGTTAGTTGTATGAGGTTCTAAAAACGCGTGCTACTAACCAGAGAAATTAGAATACTTGTTTTCCAATGAGCTCTTATAAAAATAGTAAGCATAGCAGAAATACATACAAATAGGCAGAAATGCTTTATTGATGAGAATAGCAGTAATGTAGAGATACAGCAAACCAACAGTTGCAGGTTTTCTAATCTTTCCCGATAACATGCCTATTGAGGAAAGCAAAAGAGTGTTTACTCGTAACGAAAATAAGTTTGAAATCAAACAATTCTCCCTAAATGCGACGACTGTAGAAAAGATAAAAGAAAAGTAGTGCGTATTTCTTCCACTGACGGCTTTCAGAAATAAAGGCAAGAACAGCTGAGTGAGTGGGGGCAACATAGTGGTATTCCACTTCACTATATCAAAATAAAAGACTATACGCTGCCTTTAAAGGAATGTACCATCGTAGATTTACTAATAACGGTATTGTGTTTTCAGATGATCGAGCTCTAGGACGGGCTGTGCGGTAGGCTTTGGTGCAGGACCTTCGAGTGTTTTAAAGTTGCGCTATCAGTTACAATTTGGTTGGATTTAATCCAAATTGAATATTAGGATTTTCCCTGTTTGCATTGCAGTGGAAAATCCTTTTTCAATCGGACTAAAACAGTAGTGTAAACATGCCGGCAGCAACAAATATAAGCAAATGCTGTCTAATGAGTCGCATTCTATGTTTCTCACCAAATAAAATCTTGTTTTTAACGTTACTTTTACCGTTTGATACCTTTCTCTCCATTTTGTATATACCATCTATTCTTTTATCTTGCCATAAAACTACTGCAGGAGTTTTTAGACCAACAGCTCAACTTTTAAGAGCAGATTATCGAGTCTTGATTCTTCCCAAATCAGATTAGTGGTCGTTTTGTTAGTTTTATTTAATGATTAGTATGACATATACTGCACCATTGAGTTATAACTTTAGTACTCTCCACAAACAGCCTTCTCCCCAGTAGGCTGTTTCCATGAGAAAGATGCGAACATACACCGACGACTGCTCTGCTGACCTACACTGTGTCACGAATATATAAAGGTGGTAGATGATTAAACACACATTGTTCTGTAACAAAAACACTAAGAACAATGATGAAGAAAGTTATCTATATTAATGAAGGCTAACCACCTCTGGACTCAAGGAGGAGAGACCGACTGACGGCGAGGTTGTTGATAACTTCTGTTGACCTAATCAATAGAAGCGAAAGGAAGGATTGTATTGGACTGGATTGAAGTGTGACCTCATCGACTTGGCTCTGCATGTATGGAAAGCAGGGCGACTGATAAATAAATGCGGTAGCCCATGGACTTTCAAACCATCATTACATCATATCAGCAAGGTGCTTCTTGTACGCGAACCGTATAATCCTCATCGGTCATCTCTCTGTCCGTGCTCGAAAAGAATGTGAGGGTGGTCCATCCGCACGCTTACTGCAACTGATCAGTAGAGGCAAATATACAGGACGATGAGGGTTGGAGATAAGGAAAATAGGAAAAACAGACTCAAACAACAACAGCAACAACAACCAGCCTCCCTACCCCTCCCCCATAGGGAGGGCATACTACCCGAGATACCTATCGGGTAGAGATACTATCTTTTCAAGTCAAACAGATTCAGTTCCGGGAACGTGACCTAGCAAATTAGTTAGCCACCTAACACCTTGGTTTGGGTGGCTTTATAACAAACTACTTAAAGAAAGGCTCCTGCTACCTTTGTATGGAAAAGCCTTTGTAAACACTGAAAACTTTTCATCCTCCCCAACAAACTGTATCAGCCTCCCCCTCTCTGCAGGAGAGGGGTGCAAAGTGAGCTCATTAGGGTATCTCTATCTCACTCCCCTCTCCTTCGGGAGGGGTTGAGAGAGCTACTCTCCCATGCCTGTTCTCTTCATACGCGCGTCTAGCTCACCCTTTATCGCCTTCAGGTAACTCTTAAAGAGGACGTAATACATTATCAACGATAGAAAGAAACGTTGAGGATGAGCCCACAGAAAGTGCACCACATACGCTCGCCCTCGAAGATATAAGCCATGATTGACACACTGGCGTCAATGATAAGGAAGATGAGATAATAAGAATAGAGCATTACCGGTAAAAGTCGATGATGAGCATCATTACGTCGGCTAATGGTGAGAATGAGGATGATATATTGGAAAATACATATTGGGACTAGCCCAGAGACCAATAGCTGTTAGAAAGAGTGCGAAAGAGATGCTCAAAAGGCTTTGCATCGCACCAAAGCACCAACGGATACGCTGCTTCACAAACTGACGGAGAGCTCTGGAGCTTCGGTAAGTGCCACCGCATAGTTCTCGTTCTCGGATGATATATCCATGCTCGTTGATACTCATCGTCGGGTCGCGAGTCTTCTGCTAAGGTATCCGGTCGTAAATCCTCCACCTCTTCAAGAACTTCCCTTTCCCGGAAAGCGCCGATAGCTCCTGGCACAACAGTGATAGCATTGATATTTGAGCACGCCATACGGTCAAAGTTCTGACTACTCGTGATATTCAATAGCCCTGCCAGTAGGTAAGCATATTTCGCTGATTCCCACCTTCACGTTGCCAGCCACCGCGCCAACACGCTTCTCATGTCTGCTATCAAAGTGTTTCATCAATCGACTTACAGCATCACTCTTCAACTGTGTACTCAGCATCAAATCACATACTCTGAACGGCGGGCAGCAATACCACTGAGTTGAGGGGCAAACCTTTCCACCATTCTTCTCTGGCAACACCGTTACCATCTCATCATTGTCAGCCTCATGTACGCACGATTTCGAGGTGTATGATCCTTACTACCATCGTCAACAAGTAGATATGTGGTTAGGATAGTCCTGCCGTGTGAGCGCTAGTGGTGATAGTACGCACGATGTTGCTCCTCGTTATAACCCGGTGCGATGATAGAGACTTCTGGTGCTAGTACATCAATAGGTGCATATTACGTCGGTTCTCCGCCCGCTTCTCTCTTACCATCAACACCCTACATAAATAGCAGGCGCACGTCAATCCCAAGGCAAAGGAATACAGGAAAAGACTGTAGAGTCGACAGCATGATAAATCATCTCTAACCAGAGGTTGGTCTGCATCGCATAATAAGCCTTGCAACTTTATTAATAGCTGGCATCAGCGTTTGCTTGTCATACTAAGTATTGTTCGGAGGAGATAGACTGATAACCCTCATGCCTGTAGGGTCTCCAATGATGAGGTAGGGCATCGAGTGTAGCTTTCAGAGGTTACCACCCATCGTGTGCAAGTGATGATAGTCAAATCTCATATGATGCGCCATCCATAACACGCTGATAGATTTGGTCACTGTAACCTTTGGTTCCCCAGTCGTTGGGTCTATAGACTCTCCCACAAGAATTACGACGACTTGCCACAATCATTGGCCATATCTCTTCATGTTCTGTCGTGATCAGCATCGGCATATGTAGGGCGCGCGAAATAGATCTGCTCATGTCCAGTCACTCTCTATCAACATTCTTGTCTTCAACTCCTCAGCAGACGGCGGTCAGAGTTCTCAATCATGTTATGGTGGGTGAAGTATGGTTAACAATGGCATGACCATCTTCATAACTTGTGTCAAAGGCAAATTCTTTTTCCATCTGCTAGTCCACTCATGAAGAAGGCATGAGGACATTATACTTCTTCAACGTACTTAGTACAGTAGGGGTCCAGCATGTCAGGTCCGTCATCGAAGGTTATAACATGCTACATCACTTTACATTTTACCTAATCGTTGGATTGTATAAGTAGAAGGCAGGGCATGCTGATACTCACTCCGATATAGACGGTGGTCCTTATCAATCATCACTGAGAGATATCTCTGGACGAGGTTCCGTTGACCTCAAGCACTTCACCAGAGCCAACAGTTGACATCATCGAGTTTGTTAAGTTGCATTAGCTTCTGTAACAGCATCACTTGCCACGCTCTCCCATGACATATCTTTGCCATAGAAGCATATACGCTTGTCCTCTGTGCCCAAAGCGCCACCGTACGCCATAGCCTGCAAGATGGGTATTACCGGCAGCTTATGATATTAAGTTAGTGGCTGCATCGGTGAAAGAATACTAGTGAACCTTTTCTCATCGTCAGTATTCTGATAGGAGAAGTTTTACGTTATAGGTGTCATCATTAAAGCTGTATAGCCTCCTGCATCTTGTGCACATAATACATGCCTGGATCGAATGACACGGTTGTACAGCTTTCTCCATTTCGCCTCAATCATAGCCACAGGCGCCATCGGTACCTCTTATCATTCGGACATTCTTTGCGGCCAGTCGGTAGCCTCAACTAACGTTGTGAACTAACAGCTCCGCTGACTCCCCATACTATGCTCATCATGCAGCCTGTGAGAAAGATAGTCATTACTCTTCGCCAACTCCTGCATATTGTAATCCTCATTGAAAGACTGCTAGGCCTGAGTGACATAAAGCCCGTGTAGCATGAAAAACGTGCAAAATCACTTAAACTAATTCATGCAGAAGGTCGTTATCTTGAATATTAAGTTCCTCAAAGTCAAGTTGATCCCGCAAAACCATAACGTTTACACGTCCCCTGCCATTTCGTTGACAAAGTGCCTACTTCGCTTCTTCATCATATAGCCGCTAATGGCTGGGATGGAAGTTTGACTCTATAGTTATTGGTGAGCATCGGGAGAATAGAATACTGCTCGACGCATCAATCCGACCAACGCCTGCCTGTCAAACACTGTATTCAACTTGTCTATCTTGGATTGATAAAGACCACTCTGGCAAAACCCATGTTCAAGATGCTTCGAAATTGTTTCTCAGAGAGATATAAAGCATGCTTATCCCAGATTAACTATACCATACCGAACCTTATTCTGTGAGTCGTCCGATTCACGAAAAGTATTTCTGTGTTAGACTATCCGCCTTTCCAATCGTCGTTACCAGTTGCCTTTATGGTTATTGTGTGCGTCTTCTTCTCATATAGAAAATCACTTGATAAGTCTTATAAAGCTTTGCTGTCTTATTGACTCCTTTGTATACAGAGAGATGATGCCACTACTGCATTTCGATAATCGTGATGGAAAGGCATCTGAGGACTTTCCTTCAAGAACAAACATTGCTTAAAGGAACGATTCCAAAGAGTGAAAGAAATCGTGAGAGACGACGTGCAAGGTCCACTTGAAATAACTCCAGCGTTGACGAGAATCCGTCTGAAAACTTGCTTGCAATAACAGTGAATGAAAGCAATAATTTGTTTATCTAGATGACAAGGTCTATCACCTGGGGACTAGGTCCGAGATGAGTCCTTTGTATCTTTAGCTTGTATTATAGGGCATGTTGCCCTTTATCGTATCCCTTTAGTTTATATGTGCAGAAACCATACCTATCATGCAGACAAGCGCTTACCCGCCAGAACAATGGGTATTACAAGAACGAAACTCTCAATAATCCACCACTGTTTCTAAACATGAGATACGATATTCTTCGTCAATAACTTTTTCTATCATCCTACTTCGGTGTATCTTAAACTGTTCTTGTTTTCTACATTAAATAATTTTGTCTCCTCCAAAGAAAACACTTCAGCTCAGACCATTCTCCAGTCTGATGAGCCTCGCTGTCAGCCTACAAGTCCTCTCAGTCTGTTGCGCGAAACTTCATGCCTTTCAGGAAGATGAAAGGGCAAAAGGAACGACTCCATTTGTAAAGTGCAAAAGTACAATGTTTTATTATAGTGCCAATCACTTTTCCCAGAAAATAATACAGCCTGCACTACGTAAGTTCTTTCTGCTGCTTAGCCTCTCTCTCACTTTCTCAACGTCTGCTACTCCTCTCCTGTCACATAGAAATAAGAACAAGAGAAACCTTAGCTTCTCTTATCGTGTTTGATATATATCAAGAAATTAACCGATAGATTTGATATTATTTTCCTCGTTTAATTTTGATCATAGATATTTTCCATACTCGTTTACATTGTAATTCAAGAGAAACATATCTGATTGCTGAGTCAGAACTTCTGCAGTAAGATTGCTCTAGGATTATTATTAAAAGAGAAAGATTTGGTTTTAGCTAGTAATAGATTTAGGCTTTTTAGTTATGGCTCTGGTAAGGCGTGATTGTAGAAATATTGTCGCCGCGAGACGGTGGTTATTCACGAGATAACGGAAGAAGCGATTGCTCCGCCGATTTCTTTTGTAGACGCCTACTACTAATTCCAGATTCATAATTGTGATCACTATTATTTTTAATTCACAGCGCATAATTCTGAGGTCGTAGTATGATTGCTATTTAATTTCAGAATTCATAATCTCGAGATTACACAATTACGATCATCACTATCTTTGAAACTACATCTATGAAATTCAGTTCGTAATTATGATTACTAACGCTGTTACTTGAACTTTATCCTGCAAAGCCTTTAGTGACTCAAGGGTTAATACCACATCATAAAAGCTCAAAGTTCAATACTCAAAGCACCAAATCATAAAGGTCGCAAATCTGATATGTACCAAAAGTTCAAAGGAGGCAAGATGGTTCAAAGGTAATTGCTCAAAGCACTTTAAATCAGTAAGGTGCTAGTCCAATAGGTCACTCAGGTGAGTGCAATAAAGCACGCCTACTCGAGTGTTCACTTTTGGTGGTTCCTGGATAGTCCAAACCTGTAACCTCTTGATCCGCAGTCAAGTACGCTCTATTCAGTTGAGCTACGGAAACCATTATTATGGTTGCAACAGATAACAACTAAAGTTATCATTTGACTGGGTGCAGTGCAGGCACTGTCTTTTATTTATTCCACCAAATCGTTTATGCATCTTTTATCTCTTCATCATCATGCAATGTGGGTGACGAAATTACTTACCACTGCAATCAAAACGAGATTAAACAGATTTGCAAGTGAATGTCTGTAGCTGGGCTATCGGAAGAGGCACTCTGAGAGAGGAGAGTCCGATGAGTCAGGATTACGCCTGCCACACTTGCCACGCAGCGTAAATCTCTGTGAGGAGATGCGGGAATATTGTTCAGCATATAGACGTCACGGATAGTCACCTGCCACACCGGTGATTACAGCCCGTGATGACAGCTGCCCAGGAAGGGATGGCCTAGTGCGATGGTCTTCGAGATACCCAGCAATGGTGAACAGCGCCAGCCGGGCGCTGATCGACGACGCGCTATTGTTAGGCAAGTTGAATCCAACCACACGATAAGATGACGAGAAAAGCGCAGGTCCTGTACAGAGCAAATCGTGGCATACTGCTTGCTGGCCAGAGGACGGGCACCCTAACATGCGTCCACGAATCGTAGTGCCGCCACCAATAGCAAACGCACAAATGGACATAACCCGAGACCAGTCACGAAGTGTTTCTGTGCCAGCGGCGGATGCCCCGATATAAAGCAAAGCGCTTAAAATGTCCCGAAACTCGAAATATCCCTGCAGGTGTGAGCACATATGTTGTGGGTCTGTGTGAGATCAGGTCTGAATAAATAAAAGCGCGCCCACTGCTGAGAGAGAGGAGAAAAAGCTCCTGCAACTCTCGAAGGGAGGAGCGCAGATAGTTGCGTAGTACTCAAACTGGGTGACGTAGCCAATGAGCATAGCACATAGAGTTAAAGTGCACCAGGAATATGTAAATCAGACCTTTTCTGTGCCACAATGCGAGAATAGTCTTATTACTCGATCAGGAGGACGCTGTGAAACCTGTCTGTTGCTCCTCCCTTCAGAGGGGTCAGTCGAGACTCTCCCTGCTATTCTGTGGACCTCCCCAGCCTTCTTCAACTCTTCTCGTTTCAGTTGCCATTGGGCGTTCTCATTGCGGCTCACGTATTTATACGCAATATGTGAGCGATGAAATACGTGGGCCTGGCAGAGTGGATTGTTCACGCGAGGTTCCATAGTCATGTGCGGCAACAATAAGCACCGAGTTGACCGCTCAAGCGCATCGGCAACAGCCTGCTCGTGCCGATGCGTCCACCACGTCCGGTGATTGATAAGAATGGCTACGACGTACCCTCTGCCCTCAGCGTCTCAGCGTTAAAATCATGCCAGCGTTCTGCCGCTGACGAGGACAATGCTGGCTTCGATGACGTCAGACGCCTGAGCAAGCCTTCGAGGGTTGTTCTTGCGAATACGCTCTGGCGGATCGCTGCTATTCTTTGCTGGTTGCAAACGAGATGTCCATGCTCGATTGCGTATGAGCCAATCGCATGGCGCTCTGACCAATGTGCCGAGCGGCGATACCGAGTGTGCATCAGCGAGGTCCACGAGTGGTGTGCCAGTAGCAGAAGTCCTGCTGCTTGCTCCATGTCGCTACGGCGTACGAGTCTCAGCATAATGGTCGACACGTGTGGTAGCGCGGATTCAAGAGAAGGGCGAGACGTGCTGTGCAACGCCATCCGCACGGCATGCAGGAATGTTGCGTACGACGGTGCGGCTTCACGTGCAGCCTCAACGTCCCGATTATTATTATAATCTGCTTCGCCGGCTCACCGATACGCTGGCAATTGTGGCAGTTGATCGGTACTTCGCGCGTGATATTAATTATTAGTATGATACCGTCCGCATCATACGGCTCGTTCAACAACTTGTTCCTCGACCATGCGCTCATGGATAACGCACTCTGCTATTTCGCTTTATTGGTCTGCACGTAGAAGGGTCATGCCTAGCCGACTGCGCGGCGCGGTCGAGAGCCTGACCACTTTTCATGTGGGTGATAGGTGTTAAACTGTTGGGTGTCAAATGTTGGGTGGGTGAGGATGTAGAATATTGGCTGATGGGTGTTAGAGTGTTGAAATGGTGGAGTGTTAATGATATACCTTCATCCCACTGTCTATCTGTGCCAACTCCCCTCCTTTACTTCCCTTTGGTCGGTGACCGTTAGTTCCGGAGGGCTGAGGCGATATTTGTACTCTGCTTTGCTCCTCCGGAGGGGCTGAAGGCTTTCTCCTCTTCTGGAGGGTCAGGTGGGGCTAGCTCATCTGGCATATACTGCTGCCGACATCACGTCCCAGATATCGATCGTGGATACCTGTCGATCAAGCCTAACCGGTCCTTCATCAGCTTTGTTGGTGCATTACGAAGATGGAGGGAACGGGAGGTTACCTCGTCTGTCGTAATGCTACTATACATCGCTTTTGCGACGCTTCACACATGCAGGAGTATCCTTCTTCAGCAGTGCCCGATGAGACTCACCGCCTCAGCCAATGGGATTCTGCTTCGGGCCAACCTGATCTTTGTCACAGCGTCAAAAGTGCTGCCGTATTCGCTTGCTGTACTAGGGCGTTGGGATTGCCGATCCGATATCTCTGCCGCACCGCCCGATTGCGACACGACGCGCACAACTTAGGGTCTTCTCCTCCTCTATCAGTGCGTGCCGCATCCGCAGAGTGCAGCATCAGAGGATCGCTTTCACGAATTCGACTTTGATAAATGCCGAGATGGCGCTAGCGCGTGTCTCGCCATCCTTGTCAGCCGCCAATGGATTCTCTTGCAGTCGTTCCTCCTGCCATCTTGCTTCGTGTAACCACGACACGTTGCCCATGCGCTGAAATAATCAAGCGAGTATTCTAATAGCTATATGGGCAATCTGCGCGCGTTTGCGGAGAGCACATCAGTCTCACGCAGTTCGATATTCCGCCTAGCTTCAATTCTATATCCTCACGTTGCGCTCATGCAATAACTTCCAACAAATCTTCTTTCTCCAACGACCTCGGCGTGTAGAGTTGGACAGCGAGAGGCAACGGACGAATCTCGCCGATCGATAGGTTCTCTCTGTTGTCTGCACCAATGAGCGTCGCTCGGTTCCCGCTATCTAGCTGCGCGGAAGCGGAGGTCTTGCCAAGGCAATTTTGCGAGAAGCGATGGATTTCGGTCGACCAAGGAAAGTCGCGAGACGGAATTGCACGGCCACTCTGTGCTCTTTCAATGACATCGCGCACATCGCTTCGCACCACTCGTCACAGCAGAAAGCGTATAGAACGGTGTTTCTAAAGCCGATTGGCGTACACCTGTGCTATCGTAGTCACTTTTCCACGCCTGGTGGTCCCCTGTAGGATAAAACGACGCAATGCGCGAGGTCAATCATGCGTTTGAGCACAGCACCAGCGGAGGGTGTTCCTTGTCACGATATAATCGTCGACGCGCGTGGTCGCAATCGTTCTATAGCCACGGTCCCAGCATCTCTCCTATTATACTGGAGTTAGCGTTACGCAGAATTTGTCTCTAACACAAAGAATGAAACGAGCTTCTTCCAAAATAGGGAGTGATAATGTGAGTTCTATTCCGAACATGGAGTGTGAGACCAAAAGCCTTATATAGCCAGGGCAATCAGAGGCACGGAGGAGGAGATAACACAATCGTCTGACGGAGCGCCGACGGCTTTGCAAAGACGCAACGGAGGTGTAGCGATACCGAATTCCCGTATTAACTTATTTTGAGGTAAAGCTTGCTTTGTATATCAAATTACTCACAGAATGCCTAGCTTTCGAGTCCGTCGCTCTATGCACTACTGACGAGTGCCTCCGTGCCTTCTATCATCACTATGTGTTCTGCTGATCCTCGTCGCTCCATGCGCCATTACAGCGTGACCTTTACTAATATGAGTCGATAACAGCTCCGTCGCTCTATGAACGACGGTGCATGCGTCCGTACCTTCTATCGCTATGTGTCTAACAGTCACTCAGTCCGCTCCGTGCCTCCGTGTGCAACACCACTTCAAACCTCCCTGAAACACAAGTGGCAGCTTATCGTCCAAAATCCTGATTGACCCACAATTTAATAAAGAGCAAAACGGGTTAGCGCAGATACTCCAAAGATTCTTAGTACAGAAGAAAAGGTTCTGTGCAGCTGTGTACGCTCAAACCAAACGAGCTACTAAAACTTCCCAGTCAAAGTTATTGTTGCGCTCGCATGTGTGAGTCCTTCCACTTTTGTTTGCTCATGTTCAGATGAAGAAACGTGCAAAGCGACCACATGCACTATGTTCCTCATCCGAACTGTCGCTTGATTTGCCAGCTGCATATATCCTTGCAACCTAATGTAGTGGCTGAGTTACATGTCCGAGAGACGATGCTGACGATTTCTATTCTACAAAGCTGTGGGCACCTACGAGGCACTGCCAACTGTTTATGACCCTAAAACCAAACAGGTAATTCCTTCTAATTTTGATACATGTAAGCGCCGAGTCTGGATTTTACGCTACATCTGGTTTCCTCAAATCCGTTCCTCTCTCTGACTGTCTACGTTGAAAGAAGGACCAATATGCTTATGACCTGCTGTACAAAGCAATCACGAGACCTTGAGGAAGAATGAAAGATAGGTGATATCTGCTCATTACTCATTGGAAGAAACAGAGAAAATCTTTTCAGAAGTGGCATTCCGTTTGTAAGGACCCATGATCACTCTTGTCCTTATACACTAGATCGCCACCAGAATCGTGTGACTGACTGGAATTGTGTGTGCATCTCGTGGAACCATCAACAATACAACCTTGAAAAGAATTAACTTGGTTGCTAAGCCTGCACGGATGCCTTGTTTTATGACAGTTTGGTTCCCAAAACAATAAAATAAAAGCTAGTTCCAACATGACGTTTGTTTATATGCAAGATTAAAGAAAGTTAGACAATAGGAGAGGCAGTTTCTGCTGATAAACTATGAATAGGAATGAGATTATGAATAACAAGAATCAATACTATCCTACTGCTTCTGTCTTTTCCTACTGTTAGCCGACGCAGCTTGCCGTTTCATGGCCACGAAAGACGAGTGAAAACACAACAGTCAGCACTTCTGCTTTGCACCTATCGAGCAGTGAAGAAGCACTTAAAATGCTGAAATACTTGCACGGTGAGTATAGAGGTGATGCATGTTTACGACCGCTTCAAACTAAGAAGAATTATTCATTCTAATCTGGCTTACGACCTCGACTCTCTAATCATATGATGATAAAGGCAAACCATGCCTGCTATCCATTTATCCTTGTCACGCTGACACACGTATGACGCGATTCCTGTCTTGAAAATACTGACACGATACACTACCAGGGCTATTTACTCGACGAAGGAAACAAATCTAGTATTAAATTTCCAGGGAATTCCGTTTCATGCAGTGCATACCAACAAAGATGAGTTGCGTATATCGGTTTGAAGTAACAAAAGGGAGAGTTCTCTTTATGATGTGCATATCACAAAACACAAGGGAACTTAAAACTGATTTTTACCTGACTACGATGTTATAATGTAAAAACAAGTAGTCTCAAAATTTATCTTCTTCTCAATGCATACATGGAACCATATTGCAGTACCTCTTTCAAAGCCTGAGAATTCCCTCACAGGAAGATATCTCGTTTTATGAACCGTCGTACACGATTTCAATAAGGCGGACTGGTCCGTAAACTTTTTGTTGGAACTCAATTTCCATAACCACAAATCAAAGGGCGTTAATTCCATTCGAATTAACGCCTTTCGCTTGCAAAGATGCCCTTCTGAGACGCTTACTATCGCCGCTCTTTGAGATCCACCTAAGCACCTGCTTTTGCTTTACGGTTTATATCTATCTTCCGAATTTGCTGTGGCTGTAGAGTCGCCTGTGAACTGGTTTGGTTTGTATGCTTTTATGCGATTTGTTTAGGGGTGTAATGTGTGTGTAGAATGCAGGGTAGACAAGTTAACGAGTTGCTAAGAAAGATACGTGTGATAATGAGAGACAAGTAATGAGAGGAACAAGTAGTTAGCTTAAGTAAAGCAGTTGACAAGTTAAACAGAGTTGTTTGTTCACTTGCTATGACTTATGCACTCAAAAACTCGTCACAAAAACGTTCTTATGTTACTCACTGTCTTTTATTTACCCTGTCTTTTATTTACCCTGTCTTATTTCACTCTGTCTTTTATTTGCCTGTCTTTATGTTACTGTCTTTTCATTTCACCCATGTAACTTTTACTTTCCCCTGTCTTTCTATTTAGATTCTTCCGAAATACTGGCGATAGACTAAAAACTCTATACAATAGGCTCACGGAGTCACCGAGGAACGAGGTAAACGCTACTGTCACCGGAGGTTGCCGACGGCACAAAGAGGCGACGGAGGTGTGCGCGTACCGTTCTGATAACTATTTTGGGATAAAACGCTTTGTATATGGAAACTGCTAATAGAATTGGCAGAGCAAGCTCCCGTCGCTCCTGTGCACCGACTGGTGCCTCCGTGAGCTTCGAGCCAGCTAATAATCACTCTGTCCTCTCATTTCTCCTTGTGTGACCTTTGGTCAGAGAACTGAGGATTCAGACAAATCTTTTTAGCTCACTCCCAAAGTCCAGAAGAACTTTTACTAGCTCTGTCTTTGTTGCCTGTCTAGCAAACAATCTGTAAACTCCACACGCACTGGAGTCCCTCAACTCCAACACCAAAGAATGACGTAAAACATGCACTCTGTGTTCTTTAATCATTTCTCACTGCTTTAGTGCATAATATATGTTTATACAGCCTAATATAAAAATACTATGTAATATGACAATGAGTAAAATCTTTGCAGTACAATTTTGCAGTTCACCTATAAGTTTTATGTTTTTGCTATCGGGCCGTTTGCGTATGCCATGCATGGCAGTTGAAGGGAGGTTGTGAGAATGTGGGCAGTTTTGGTGGTGGGGTGTTAGTGGGTGGGGGGTGGTTTGTGGGGGGTTTGTTTTTGTTTTTTTGGTGTGTTGGTGTGTTTGTTTGTTTTTTGTTTGTGTTGGGGGTTGGTTTTTGTGTGTTGGTGGGGTTTGGGGGTTCGAACAGTCCTTTTCCCAGGGTTCAGTGCGTGATTTGCTTCATGTATCCTCGCATGAACCGACAAGCGGGGAGATAGGGCATCAATAAGCAGGCACTGTTCTTGTATTGCGGACAGACTGGGGTTGTGAGAGGAAAGAGGATTTGGATATGTATTTGCGTATCGTTACCCTCTCTGAGAACGATGGTAAAATAGAGACTCATTACACAGTCCTGCGTAGTTTCGATGCTGCGGGTACAGCGGAGTGCTGAACGATTACCCTAGTAGCAAACCGGTTGGTTTTGATGGAAAATTAACCTTGCTGACAACGACTAGCACTCGACTGCAGCTAGCCATAGGAGGACTGACTTGTCGTTCCTCACTCAGGTAATTTTTCGGTCAGAGTGCATGGTTGACAACTCAACGAGAAACGCCTCGAAGATGAGAGTTCTCTTGCATCTGTCCGACATACACACGTGTACGAACGATTATGCCCGTAACCGCTTTGACATATTGGAGCCCAGAATCTAGTATGCAGCTGATCCGATAGGGCGTATCAAAAATAGGAGTTCTTTTCCACTCTCAACCGTTCCTGTAATAAGAGGGCTTTTCACGAGGGCGAAAATGAACTGAGTGATGGTTAACTTATCCGTCCGAACTACCTTACCTGTCGGAGCAGACTTCACGACAGCACGTTTCATGTGAAACGATTCTTTATGTGGAAATGGAAGCCTGGACAGCATGTAGTAGAAGCTAGCGCGAACGGCAATTACATTCAGCTTTAAAGCTGATGATGTCAACCAAGTGCACGATTCCGCTCCCGCTCACCTCTTTCGAGCGGTAGGTTGGGACGAAATTACAGCAATGTGGCAGTACTTTCTCAGCATGAGACTTTAATACCTCCTTTACCGTGGCTGGAACTCTGAGAGTGCGCTGGCAAGTGCTCATTTCAGAGACGAGACAACATTTCGAGTTACGGAGGCAGCAATGGTTTCTCATATTCAAGGAAACAATAACGGCCACCTGTGCAGATGTTCACCGAACTCTGGTCCTTTTATGCCAGGCAGGCTTGCGCTATGAGCGCCACAAATGACATGGGATAACGGCTTATGGTTTAGCCAGCTCACAATATCATCGTGTTGGTCCGATTACGCAGAGCTGTCCTATAATCGCTTCCTGGACGACCATTCGCTATCTCTAGGATAGTAGCAAGCAAATCAACCGGCGAGTATGAACAATATGAATCACGACGAAAGGTTTATCGCGACCACTTCCATTCTTACTCCGGCGAGAAACGACAGGCTTGTTCAGTCCATCAAGTGGATAATTTTAGAGCTAACTGTCTGTACGAAACCTGTAATGTAGAGATTTGTACTACTATCACGCTTCTGATGCCATAAGCACGAGCCTGAGACAGAGGTAGTTGGTGTTACATATCAAATATTATCGAGAACGCACAACTCATAGCGCCTACGGCGGAGGTGTGAGTTATAATTTCTCGTGGTACAATTCAACTTGTATACAGGTGTTTCTATGGCACTGTCTAAGAAGGCCAAGTCTATGGCAGAAGAACTGGATGATTCGAGTTTGAAAGAGCTTGAACGCGACTCTCTCTGCAAATCTTAGTTAATCTGCTGAGGCTATGGACCATTTTGCAAAGTGTATCATGTATTTCGTGAAGAATCTTTTCATACAGGAATATCGATTGCTTTAGGTTTTGGGCTGCAAAATCAATCTTTAAAGAATAAGCTCTTGCTGAATGTTCTATGCAGGATATCTTTTGAGTACTCAGTTCATAACCGAGTGGCATACAACGATTATATGTTCAGAAATAACATAGATAATGACAATACTTCGTTACGTGTAGGCTTAATCGTATAACTTTTGGAAAAGCATAAAAGCCAGACGAACGATGTAAATATCAATAACAGCTGAAATGAATCGCCTGCCGAATATTAGAAACATAAAATAAGAGAGATGAAAATTATTCAAAGTTTTGGACTCGGGTAGATTCAAGTACCAATTGCGAATTTACTGAATCTTCTTGTAAAACAAATGTTGGTGGTGATTTAAACATTAATCTCTTGGTCTATTATTAATTTGTTCTGTATATATGCCAAATACTATATAGATATCGTATTATATTGAATCCTTTTTGGTACATATTGTTTTACTCATAATCTTAGATGACGTTTGTATTATACTCTTTATAAATGTGCTCTTCACATTCTTATTCAGTGAGGTTCCAGATGAGAGGGCTGGTATTGTTACCAGCTCTTTACCTACATTATTGTGGGAACCTATTCAAATTTCTGTACCCTGCATGCCGCATGACGTTCTATGTAATTACGTACAAAGACATTATCCATCCTCGATTCATCTATCGTAAAGCGAAGACGGTTGGCTGATTGATGACTCTGCCATAACCTGCACTGTCGTCACCATTGTTAACTGGATTTGTGTACTTTGCCCAGTAATAGCCATTAACCCTAAATCGGTTAATTTCCATCAGTGTATTTTCCAAGTGCTGGAAGAGTAGAAATAATCACTATGCTGATGCTTTTGGTTTGCCAGATTGAAGCACTAACTGGATACTTCTTTCTTTTTACCTAAAATCCACGTGAAATGTAGTTGGATAGCCCATCGTAGAAATAAAACCTGAATTTTACTATGTTTTGCTAAGCAGATGCCTCCTACATAAAGATGGTTTGCAACACCCATAAAAGTTGTTTTATCCAACTGTGGAGATCCTGCTTCAATATACCATGTAAGTGCTTCGAAGGTCGGCTGATTCTGGCATGAGTTTGTAGCCATTGTCTTGACATATTTCTCGAGATACAGCATGTGCTTCATCTTGAGTCCGCTGATGATTTTGCGTATAGTTTGCATGCGTTATTGAGTAAAGGCCGACTGCTCATACCCATCCCAATAATTTTTCTTTGCATCCCACATGTAATATTTGTTCTTGCGAGAAGTATATGTCGCATGCCAAGTCAGTACTGATCTTGATTCTTCCAGGAGTACAATTTATATTTCTATATGTCATATGAAATAGTGCTATTTGTACCCGTTACGGAATCATATAGAGAATAAGTAACCTTTAAAGGGTTGAGTAAGTTCCTGGACTACAACCATTATGGCTGCATTTCAGATGCGTAGCGGTAGCAGGAATAGGAAACCAGTTGTTGAACTTGTTTGCCCAAAGTCAAGGTTACGCTGTTAGAAAGAAGAAGAACCAATTGCAGTTCCCAAAACCGTTGTCAGCTAAAATTGAACTTTCCAGCAAGCTTTTTCACCATCAGCCACTGTAACATTGATTTTGTGTTACTATAGCAGAAGCAGCCAACGCCTCTTTTGAGTAGTATAAGGCATAAAATGTTATGTACGAAGCCTTATGACCAAGAGTAAACGTATGAGATCCATCTGTTTGGCGTGTGCAGTACCGACACCATGCAGTCTCCAACAGTTCCTAACTGAGCGTCATCGTTGGCATTGTCCTGATTCTGACTATGTTATTGTAACAGTGTTGCACCAGGAGGCTTGCATGTTCCCTGTGTATCTATGGGATGAGCTCAGCTGCCGAATAAATTCCATCGAAAACAGAACTTGCGAAGCTGTTGTTGATGTAATATCGTTGGAACTATTTTTGTTAGTGGGGAGATGCCTAGAGCCACTATTTCACCCAAATATTGTCGTTTGTGGTCCAGTAGAAATCTCACCCCTGAATCATCATAAACGCCTGAGGTACGTGTCTAGCCTCTGAGGTAATAGAGAAAGAAGTCTTACCTGTAAATCCTTATTCTTAGCACTGTTGCTGAGAATCCGCGTCACTTACATTGTCATTAGAACAAGCGTCAGCCCCATAAACAAGGCATGTAGCAAACAAACGCAGAACTTGTTAATCTTCATAATTCTATTGATAATTATTTTTGGGTTAATCTGGATTCACCACCAAACATGTTACTGTCGTCATCAGCTGCCTTTTCGTGATGAGACCTAGGGTGAGGTTGCTACCCATGATTGGTTCCTGCCGATACAGGAATAACTGAAAGGTCGGGGCGACAATATTCCTTTACATAACTTTTTCTTTGCATATCTGTTTTTTATATGATTATATCCTTTCTATCTACATGCGGAATCTCTGTAAATCACCTTATTTATTGATAGATGTCATCGATTTAGTAGAGGCAAAGGTATTTATATATTTTTAGATAAACAAGTTTACCCCTCATAATTTAGATAATAAAGGTTATATTATAAAATCCTAACTAATACTTCTTGTCTTCTGCTACATTCTTGGCGTATAGGTCATCTTTTGCTAAGAAAGACAGGTCAAATAAAAAGACAGTAACAGATGAACAAGTTTTTAGTTAACAAAGTCAAACTCAGTTGACAAGTTAACGAGTTGTTTGTCTACTTGCTGACCTATGCACTCAAAACACTCGTCACAAAAAGTTCCCTCTGTTGCTCTGTCTTTTATTTACCCCTGTCTAAAACAACTTGTAAACTCCAAAACTCATAAAATTATCAACTCAACATAAAAATGACGTAAAACAGCAACATATGTGTTTTATTGATATTTTTACTACTTTTGCACTTCGTATAATATATGTTTTTATAGTTTGCTAAAATTATAGATATTTCATACTATGACAAAACATAGCTATGAATAGACAGGGTTTGAAAGATGCAAAAGCGTTTTGTTTGATCTCTAATAGGATAGAAAAGAGAGTTTAATCGCATAAAACAATATCAGACTAAATATAACAAAAAGTTTGCGGTAAAAGTCATAATCGTGTTTTGCCATGCTGTTTTGTGTGTATAAACGCAGCATTGGCACAAACCAAAATCTCGCACCGTAGTGTCGGCCGAGCGATAACGTGGCCCTGATATCGGTGCTACCATTATGGTCGTAGCAGCCGAGTCGGGTGCAGTGACATCGATGTTGATGGTAAGTTCTCGCTTACACACTGATGTCGCTAATCCTCAGGTTACTGTGGGCTGCTGGTATGGCGTCGCAGACATTGAAGGTACAACCGACGCGAAGGTGGTGCCTCAAGTCAGCACCTCGGACGCTGAACGAGGTTGCTGCGACGGGTCTTACCCGCACCGACCGCCGTCTCTTTACGGGTGCAACGGACAAGGTTGATGCTGAGAAGGCACGCCTGAGTGGTGTGGCAGATATCAGCCGTTCGCTTGAAGGTCAGGCAGCGGGTGTGTCTGTTCAGAACGTCAGCGGAACCTTCGGTCACGTCTCCAAAGATTCGTATTCAGGAGCCACACCTCATCTACGGTAGCAGTAAAGCCACCTTTGGGTTTGTCGATGGTGTCATCGGCAAAGATGCAAAGCCAATGTCGTGCAGACGACTTAGCATCGGGTAATCCAGAGGCCTATCTCTTCTGCGATAGCAGGTCTTAATGCCGATGATATCGAGAGTTTCAGATTTTTGAAGACGGTGTCTGGCAACTTCTATCTATGGTGCGCGTGCGATGGCAGGTGTGATTGTCGTTACTACCAAGAAAGGTAAGCAGGACGAGGCATCACTCAGCTATACGTGAGGTTTACTACCGTCGTGTCCTCTTACAGCAACTTCGACATTCTCGACTCAAAAAGGAGCAGATGGGTATTTATAGAGAGTTGGCGAGACAGGGCTGATTGAACTTCTCTGAGGTACTCAATGGTAGCGAATATGGTGTCTGCGGAAAGATGTACGAGTTGATTAACGAGTACCAATGCGAACACGGGTCAGTTTGCTTTTGGAGAATACCACAGAGGCTCGCAGACCGCTATCTCCAGCGTGCAGAGTTCCGCAATACGAATTGGTTTAATGAGTTGTTCCTCATCTAATATGCAGAGCCACTCTATCAGTTTGAGCGGTGGGACTAGAAATCAAAACTACACGCATCATTCAGTGCGTTGTTAGACCGGGATGGTATAAGCAGAGTAATGTAAACCGTTATACACTCAACGTGAACCTCACGCATCATTTGTCAGACAAGCTATCGTTGAACCTCATTGGTGGGTGCGGCTTATCGTAAGCAGCGTGCACCGAAACACTTTGGTCAGGATGTTGATCGTCGGTGGTGAGGTGAGCGTGACTTCGATAGTCAACCCTTACTCATACGCAAGTAACACCTCACGCGTGTTGGACCCATCAGCAACTTTACGCTGTGAATTATGCACCATTCAACATCTTCAACGAGTTGAATATAACTACATCGACCTCAACACCTCGATGCACGTTTCCAATTAGAGTTTAAGTATAAGCTCTCATCAAGGGTCTTGAACTGTCACCTTGGGTGCGTTCGCGTATATGGCTTCAACGCAGGAGCATTATGTAGACAATTCTAACCAAGCATTGGCTTTATCGTGCAATGTCAAACAGATTATCCGCGATGCCAACAAAGTATCTTATAAAGACCCAAATAACCCCTACGTATTGCCACTGACCGTATTGCCATACGGTGGTTTGTATCATAAGGGCGACAACCGCACGAGCGATTACGACATCTGTGCAACGGCTAACTATGATGCACCTCTTGCCGAAAAGCATCATCGAACCTCTTTGGTGGTATGGAGTTGAAGAGCATCGAACGTCAGCAATGCCTTCGAGGGTGCTGGTTTGCGTTATGATGCGGGTATGGTTCCATTCATGTCTATCAGTATTTTAAGCGTGCATTGGAGTCGGGCAATGCTTATTATACCATCAACCTGAACCAACTCACGCAGTGTAGCCTTCTATGGTAACGCTACTTACAGCTATCAGGGCCGTTACGTGTTCAATGGTACACTTCGTTATGAGGCTCAAACCAGATGGGTCGCAACACAAGCGCACGCTGGATGCCAACATGGAACGTGTCTGGTGCATGGAATGTGCATGAGGAGAACTGGTTTAACAAGTCTCTCCATTAAATAGACTTACATTGCGTGCCTCTTACAGTCTTACAGGTACACCCCCAGACGTATCTTATAGCAACTCAACCGCTATCATCACCGCTTCAACTCCTTTCCGTCTCTTTGCAGAAGATCAAGAGCCACAGCTTGAGCTTAGCGAGTTAGCAAACTCAACCCTTACATACGAGAAGAAGAACGAGTTGAATCTGGTTTCGATGCTTCCCTGTGGAACAACCGTTTAGGAATCACCTTCGATTACTATACACGTAGAAACTTCGACGAGATTGGTCCGATGGTAACAGCTGGCTTTTGGGTGGTGAGATTATCCGTGCTGCCAACGTTGCCGAGATGAATTCTAATGGTCTTGAATTAAGCCTTTCTTCTGTTAACATCAAGAAAAAGGACTTCTCTTGGACAACCAGCTTCATCTACTCTTACGCAACGACCGAGATTACAAAGCTCTTCAATCAAGGTAACGTGATGAGTCTAGAGTGGTAATGGTTTTGCAAAGAGAGATTTATCCTGCTCGTGCCTTTGTTCTCAATCCCATTCGTGGGTTTTGAAACAGCGAGGTATGCCAATGGTCCTCAATGAGAAGGGACAGGTACAACGGATGATATCAACTTCAGAGCGTACACAGACCGACTTCTTGAAGTATGAAGGTCCTCACTGACCCAACGCATACGGGCTCACTCGCAGTATATGTTTACCTATCGTGGTTTCTGTCTGAACGTATTCTTCACTTATGCCTTCGGTAACGTAGTACGCCTTGACCCTAAGTTCCGTGCACGTTATAACGACCCTCGTTTCAATGACGAATGCGTTCAAGAACCGTTGGATGGCAGCTGGTGAGGAAAGAAACCAATGTACCGGGTATTCTTCCAAAGAGCCTGTATATGGCAAACACCAATGTTCGCTTGGGTTACAACGCTACAACTATAAAGGATGTACGTATTGCAAAGGGTGACTTCATCCGTCTCAAAGAGATCTGGGCTATGACTTCCCTGCGCAGATGTTCCAACACAGCATGATTATGATCTGTCGTTTGAGCTCAAGCTACCAACCCTTCCTCCTCTATGCTGACAAGCGACCAATGGTCAAGACCCAGAGTTCTATAACGGGTGGTGGTGTTTCGCCAATGCCAAAACAATTTGATATTTAACTGTAAAACTTGGACTATAAAACATACGAAGTGAAAATCAAAAATATATAACATTCTTGCCAGCGGCTGCGTTATCGCTTGCACCTGCATCGTGTAACGATTTTTCTTGATAAGTATCCAGACAGCCGTGATGGACCTCAGAATCCCTACGGAGGTGAGCCAGTTGTTGGTAAGGTTATCCACAAGCGCATCCAGCTTATCTCACTGAGATGTATTCAGACAATACAGATGAACAGCTGCATAGTACTTGGAGTGTTCGACCGTTTTCAAGAGCAGGCTTATCAGTGGGAAAGACATTGATGACGTAAGGCACGGAGAGTCCTTATCAGCTCTGGTCAGCGCATTATGCAGCTATCTCAGCATGTAACGAGGCCATAGAATACATCGATAAGACCGTTAAGGACACGCAGACTGAAGAGGAGTATAGCGCACAGTTGGGCGAGGCTTTGCTTTGCAGAGCGTTCTCACGTTCCAGTTGTCAACCTGTCTTCTGTCAGGCTTGCATGACAAGACTGACGGCTGCTAATCAGTTAGGTTTGCCTTATCCAACAGAGCCTGATACAAGGTTGTTGGTCGATTGATGGAGCGTGGCACATTGGCTGAGCTTTATCAAAAGATTGAGGCAGATATGCTGAAAGGTGCATGTCGCTCGTTGGTACGAAGTATGCAAAGCCTAAAGTTCCACTTCACCAAGCAGGCGGCTGATGCCTTTGCAACTCGCTTCTATCTCTATGCACAGAAGTATCGATAAGGCGGTGATGTATGCTAATAAGGTCATTAGGGCGAACAGCCAGCCGATATCCCTCGCAACTGGGCAGAATGGAACCGCTTAGGTCCAGCGGTAACGTGCAGCCAAACGCCTTTTGTAACTGCAAGCAGAAAGCGAATATCCGTTATTGCTGCGTTCCTTTCCACAGTGAAGAGGTTATCAGTATTCCTATTCAGGCTGGTAGCGTACAGCACGGCGAGTTGATTAGCAAGAACGAAACCTTGCAGGCTCCGGGTCCATGGGGTGACAGTGGCTCAATCTTGAACTATACCGTTTTATATAATAACGGTGTATCAAAGTATTGCTTGCGTAAGATTCTACGTTCCTAAGGTCATTGATGCAACAGCAGAGATTGAGTACTACGGTGAGTATGCTGTATTTAGTACAGACATCACCTGCTTGAACGTGCTGAGGCTTATGCGCTCTTCAGGGCTCAATATGACAAGGCATTGCAGGACATCAACACCGAGTTGACTGTCTCTCTAAGAATAGAAAGCAACTCACACTTGCCGAGAGATACAAGACTCTATAAGTCAATGGCTTATTACACACCAACAAAGCCTACACCAAAAGAAGGCACTCACCATTGTTCACCAGCTGAGTCAACAACACAGGAACCTCTTTGCAGTGTCTCTGCAGTTGAAACGATTGGCAACCATTCATGAGGGTTTCCGTTTGCAGGATGTTAAGCGTTATGGTATCACAATGTATCGTAGAAAGGTTGATGTGCAGTCAGGCTGTTACCGCCGTAACTGACTCTATGAAGGTTGGCGACCCACGTTTAGCTATTCAGCTGCTACAGGATGTAATCACAGCTGGTGTGACAGCTAATCCACGTAATAATTAGAAAACGACAGGATTATGAAAAAGTATTTATATTTGCTGCAATTACTATCGTCAGCTGTGGCGCAATCTTGTCTTCATGTAGTGATGATAAGATAAGCGGTGATTCGATCTTCTCAACTGAGGCTGTACATCGCAATGCCTTCGACCAATGGCTGTATAAGAACTACACCATGCCTTATAATATAGAGTTCCAATATCGTCTGAAAACTGAGGAGACTGAGCAGGCTTATAACTTTGTGCCTGCCGACTCGGCAAAGACGGTGAAGCTTGCAATACTGACTAAGTACATGTGGTTTGATGCTTATGCCGAGACCGTTGGGCTTGACTTCATCAAGGAGAATGCGCCACGTATCATCCTGACTGGTACAACTGGGTTGCACACACGTTATCGCACAGAGGTGATTGGTAGTGCTGAGGGTGGTTATAAGTAAAGATTAGGTAAAGGTAAACGCCCTTACTGATGAACAGTTGAAGGATTATGGTAGTATGAATAACTACTATTTCCACACGATGCACCATGAGTTCATGCACATTCTTAATCAGAAGAAACCTACGATGAGTCGTATGATAACATCTCACGCTCTGACTACGTAAGTGGTAACTGGACCACTGTCCCCTGACAAGAAGGCACAGAGCATGGGTTTCTGCTCGGCTTACTCTATGGAGAATCCTGCTGATGATATTGCCGAACTTTACTCTATCTACGTGACCAGTACGCCAGAGGATTGAGCTACTATCATGAAGAATGCGGAAGCAAAGGCGGTAGCGTTATCAACAAAAAGCTGAAGATCATTCATGAGTACATGAGTAATTCATGGAATGTTGACATCGAACTATTGATAATGCGATTCTCAGAAGAGGTGGAAAAGATTGGTACACCCGACCTGAATACACTGAATGAGAGAACGCAGTGAGGTACATATTATCAACAAATAATAAACAAGGGCTTCTGACTTAGGCTTGTTATTATGACTAAGTTCAGAACCCTGATAAAAGTAAATAAATACGCAAATGAAAAGAGGTATATTTACTATTCATGGCTATCGTAGCTGACACTTTCTTTGCAATCGTGCTACATGACGATAAGACCACTTTCGACCTCCTGCGGCTGAGCGAATTGAGAAGAAGGTTGCTGACTATAAAGGGCACTTTTTAGAGTCGTCAGAGGATGGTTGGATAATCGCAGTATGACACAGGAAAGAACCTGAGGCTACGGTGGTTACACGCTGCTGAAGTTTAAGAATGGGCGTGTCACCGCTATAGGGCGACGTGAAGGATATCGAGGCGCAGGCTACTTTGGGCCACTGATGTAGGAAAGACTTGGGTCCCACCTTGTCATTCAATGAATATAACGCAGTGATTCACCCATTGGCTGAAACTTTGGCTTGGGTAGTCCTGACGGTGCGCAGGGCGACTATGAATTTTCTATCCTCCGGCAAACGAACGATAGTATCTTCCTGAAAGGACTGTAAGCGGCAGAATGAGATGGTGCTTACACGTCTACCACAAGGAACCAACTGGGAGGAGTATATGCTCGGACTTGCCACTGTAATGGAGGGAATGAACGTAGAGACCTACAACTTCATCTTAGGGAATGACACCTTAGGACAGGGAACACTCACACAAGAGGTGAGACGCCTTAGTGTTACCTTAGGCGATAAGAAGTGGGAGATGCCTTATTGCACAACCAATCACGGGTATCGTTCTCCGTGAGCCTATCGTCATCGGCAACAAGCAGTATCAGCACTTTACATGGAACGAAGAAGACCACTCGCTGACAGAAGGCGACCTTAAAATCGTTCAGTTCTTGCCTAAGAGCCATAAGAGTATTGACTTCTGGGTAGGCGAATGGCAGTTGAAGACCAACCTCCGTAAGCGCATCAAACTTACCTTGGAGATGGGTTCTGTTGCCAATACACTGAAGGGTAAGTTGACATAATAATGTCAACTATGATTCTCTTGACCTATGATCCTGCTACGGGACACATTGAACTTCCAGGACAGCGACCGACCCTACCTATAAGTACCCAGCTGGTATTGTTTTTGATTCCTGCATCTCAAAAAGAGGTGCTGGTGAGGGAGAGGTAGTCTATTCTTCACTCGGGGACGATGACATGGAGCAAGCTAAAGGCTGAAGACAGCGGTCAGATTACAGGTCACACCGTTGATTCCTTCTTCGGCGTGGCTTATGGCGAAGACTTGCAGCCTGTTACCGATGCAAGTGGCAACTATAGTATTTGGCTTCACATTGCCAAATATTCAGTACATGAAGAAAATTAATTAATTATGAAGAAGTATATTTCAATATATTCATGCTGCGTTGCAACAGCCGTTCTGGAACGGCATGCAGCAACGACAATAACGAACCGCCTGAATACGCTGTGGGATTGAATGTCGTAAAGCGCAGACTGCGTTCAACGTGATTGGTGGTACGAATGAGGTGAAGATGGCTTCCGAACCCTGCCAAGGCTTATGCGCAGGATGCGTGGCTGACGGTTACGAAGAAGGCTGAAACACTCTGTACTTGACAGCTGTTACAACACCAGCCCACAGAGCCGTAATACGCTCTTAGTCGATTAAGAACGCACAGGGCGACTCTATCACCCTTAACGTTCAGCAGGAGGGTATCACCTTCGGTTTGCCTGCTGGTGAGGATATCTACACCGATGATAAAGCTATTCAGAAGACGCTGATTGCTACGGCGAACGTTCCTGTACCATACAACAACTGGCGATTGGATTTCTGCTGCCGAGCAGGAGCGAAATAACCGTAAAGGCAACGGAGAACACTACGGGTAAGGCTCGTGTGGGATGGGTTATCGCTAAGGCAGCAGAGCTTGAGTGACTCGCTGAAAGTTGTTCAGGCATCAATGGCTGACTTCATTGGAAACCATGAGCAGACAGCAAAGATGCGTACGCAGACCGTACTTTGTCTAAGAAGACCTCTCGACGTACGCATCGAGGCTGCTAGTAACAACAAGGCAAACTTCATCGTTGATAACAAATACACATGGGCAGTAGACTTCATCCCAGGTAAGGGCTTCAAGATGACAAATGGTAAGGTAGTCTTCAAGAACGAGGTGCAGCTGGGTGTCTACGAATACTTCATCTCAGTTATCGTTGCCGACGACTTCAGCAAGGAGCACGAGACAGCTATCAACGGTACGCAGGAGAGCATCCTCTCTAGCGATTGACGATGCTGGCAACCTTGTCTTCAAGGGAGGCTCAGAAGCTGCCTCTGAGCAAACCTTCTTCTTCACGGCTGGAACCGCTTCTCTGACTCTAAGCCAGTCATGGGTGCCTATCGGTATCGGTGAGGTCTGATTGCACAGCCAAAACTTACACGTGCAAGTTTTTAAGTGAGACAGGTTAACGAGTAGATAGCTAACAAGTAGACAGGTTAACGAGCAGACAAGTTAACAAGTTGCTTTGTAGACAGGGTCAAATTAAAGACAAAGTAAACATAAGAACATGTTTCTTCATTACAAGTAACTTGTCTTCTCGTCCACCTGTCTAACTTGTAAACTTCGAAGAAAGACAAAAGTAACATAAGAACATATTTCTTCTTTATTACAGTAACTTGTCTTCTCGTCCACCTGTCTCAACTTGTAAACTTCGAAGAAAGACAAAGTAAACTATAAGAACATGTTTTAGCTGACGAGTGAACGAGTTTTTTAACTTGTTCACTGTTTATTTGCTTTTATAGGGGTATCCGTATCACTCCCCTCCTATGGGAGGGGCGTTGAGTTTATAAGAACATATATAACAATGTAAAACAGCCTGTATTTTACAATATTATAACAAACAGAAATTAATGATGTAAAAAGTTAAAAACAAGAATTAATACACTTGATAATTTGGATATATCCGAATTTTCGTATTTTGCCATGTAAATACATAAACTTATGAGTTTTTCAAATAAAGGAGATAGAATCCCTTTCGACCTAAAGCACTATATCTATTCCGTTACGTTGATGGCTACAACACCTTTATTAGAACAATTCTTTAATGAGAATGAAGATAATGAGAACCTGCAAGAAATGCTCAACAAAATAATTGTTATGGCAAGAAAGACTGGATGTCTAAAAACAATTCTTCAAAGAGGGAGAAGGAAAATTCGCCGATGGTGTTGTTGCACTTTCTCTAGGAAATCTTAGACTATACGGTATCTACTTTAACAGTACGGTCATCCTATTAGGCTCAGGAGGCGAGAAGAACGTCAGAGCCTATCAAGACGACCCTCAAACTTAATATGAAAGTAGAACAAATAAAGTATATTGCTAAGAAAATAAATGATGCTATCGCTGATAGAGAGATTATAGTTTCAGATGATGGGGAACTAAACTTTGATAATTTTGAAGTGTATCGAGTAAGATGCAAGTAAAAAGAACGTTTTAAGCCAACTCTCTACTATTGATGAGGTTGCACTTTAAAAAGACAAGCAATCGAATGATGATTGCTGCAAAGATTGGTAATGCACTTAAAGATAAGGGTATATCGCAAAAGGAATTGCGCAAGAAATTAAAAAGTCTGAGTCTGAAGTATCTTCATGGTTATCAGCGATAGAAACTTTACAATAGATACGCTTACTGAGATTTCACTGGCGTTAGATATATCGCTATTGATACCGAAGTGCAATCCGTGTACTCATTTCCGACTCGTAATTACTTACAAGAGAAAAAGCAATGTATCTAACTACAGAGATTCTGTCCAATCACATTGGGCATGTAGCTTAGGTTACATCGATTGTAGAAATAAAACTCAAAAAGGTAGGATAATGAAAAATGAAGATAAATTAGAGTTTGCTATTATAGAATGCAAGAAGACTTTATAAGTTCAATTACGATGTTGATTTTTCAAATTTAAATAAAGAAAAGTTAGAATTTCAACTTGAACACTACATAACAGTATCTCAGTAGAACCCCAAAAGCATAATCATATTAATGCGAGTACATTTGATGAATGGTGCTTTGAAGAGTTAGTATTGCAAGGTGTTAGAGCTATATTCAAAGTAAAACCTTTCAACAACTTTGTAGAAAGATGACAAGAGGGTGAACTAAAAGTATCGAACTCTGCACTTATAGAAACGTTTGTGTGTGTGCATTGGTGCTATTCGCGGTATGCTTGCAAAAGAATTTGAAGGGTACAGCTTTTATGATGACATAGTATTGCCACTGATACCACATGAATGTTATTGTAAAATAATTCAACGAAGCAAAAAGAAATAGGCTGTGATAAATCGACTTTTTCATGTCAACAAATACTCTCTTGTTCAATGGCTTTAACCGAAGATGCACTTTAATCATTGGATTCAAAACTAATGCGTTTCAGCAAAACTAAAATTAAATAGAAATCTTTGAGAGGGTATGTCAAAATGCAAATTAATAACTTGACAACCTTCAATCTATAAGTAGGTCTCTGCAAGAAGGCAAGAAAAGACCATTTCTTTACTCAAAAGTCGAGTACAGAAATGGTCGTTTTTATCATGAACTTGTATTCTGCCCTTACATCATACTGCTCCTTTGAGAACAAGCCAGAGGCACTGCCGGTGTATGTGGAAAAACAAGGCTGTTGGAACTCTTTTCATGCTAAACTTATCCCGAGCTCAAGTATTTAATGAGTAGCTTCTGTTCTTCTGTTAAAGCTAAACGGAAAGCATCTCATACATTTAACGGAAGAACCTTTTTCTTTTCCTACCCATTCTCTCTTAGTTTGTTTTTATTAATGAAGGTTTTGTCTTGTGTTAATTCACCTGCAAAAGAATGTGATAATTGTTGCATAAATAGCGTATTCTGTTAAAAAGAGTTTCATATTTATTATATTAACGAATTATTTTTCTCGTTTTATAAATTTGTGGTAATTTTGCCAAAGCTTAGCTTAAAAATAATTGCTGTTTGGAGTTAAAATTGACTCAGTCCTCTTTTGTTTTAAGGCGTTTAGGGTGTTATGCCTAACACAATTAGCTTATAAATCAATAAAAACAATAAATTAAATTACCTAAGTAAGTTTTAGGTGTTAAGCCCAACACAATTAGCTTATAAATCAATAAAAACAATAAATTAAATTACCTAAGTAAGTTTAGGGTGTTAAGCCCTAACACAATTAGCTTATAAATCAATAAAAACAATAAATTAAATTACCTAAGTAAGTTTAGGTGTTAAGCCCAACACAAATTAGCTTATAAATCAATAAAAACAATAAATTAAATTACCTAAGTAAGTTTAGGTGTTAAGCCTCAACACAATTAGCTTATAAATCAATACAATAAATTAAAATTGCCTAAAGTAAGTTTAGGGTGTTAAAGCTCAACACAATTAGCTTATAAATCAATAAAACAATAAATTAAATTACCTAAGTAAATTTAGGTTGCTCAACACAATTAGTTTATAAATCAATAAAAACAATAAACTAAATCACTTTATCAAATGATTATTACTAAAAACCATGCAGTCTCATGTATGTTAGTTGTTGCTGAGCAAGCTATGTTAGCAGGAAGTCTTGGTATGAATAACCAAAACTTAGACAGAGCGAGTCACACTACACTTGGCCCTTTCTACGGCTGGACGTGAAAGAGGACCCATTCGAGTATGATGAAGAGTAAGTAAAACCATTAGAAAAACAAATGAATTTCAAGAAGATTTACGGTCTTATCCTTGGTGTCGTTGCTGCAGGCTTGACATCATGTTCAAGTGATTTGAATAACGAGGAGAAAGCTCCTGTTAGTCCTAATGAGACAGCGAAGCGTGCGCTGAGTATTTCTACCGGCGATGCAAAAACTCGTTCAGAAGTTAATATTGATGCTGATAATAAGTGGGTTGCAGGTGATAGGTTTATGGCTTATAACCGCACCTTTACAGGTCCTTCTTCTGAGTCTCGTTATGGTGTGTTAACTGCAAGTAGCACTGGTTCAAGAACATCACTTGATGGTCATATTTCATGTAAGAATAATGACGAGTTAGGCATTTTCTATCCTGGTTCATACGTCACAGGATTTGATCAGGGCAAAATGACTGTAGATATGACCAAAAAGTTATATCAATAGTGATAAGGGTCAAGATGGTTCTAAGGAGAACCTAAAGTACTTTGATTATAGCTTTGGAAAAGGAACGGTTACTGTAAATGGTGCTTCTGCATCAGGTAGCGTTGATATGAAGAAGTTGTATTCTGTCTTAGAGTTAGACTTCACGGCTGGTGGTGTTAAACTTACGAATATCAAGAAGCTTGTCCTCTCTAATGTTCGTACAGAGGCTGTTTACAATATTCCGAATAATCAATTAGAAGAAATTAAAACTGGTGCTATTGAAGTTAATTCACCAGTAGCACTTGAGAAGGTATATGTAACTATATTGCCACAGAATGGCTTTCAGCCCTACATTTGAAGTATATACTACTGATAATAAGTCATATCGTTTTTACTGTAAGAACTCCAAACTTTAATCTCCTTCCTGCTAAAATTTATCCATTCACAGTGCAGGTTAAGGAGTTTACTCCAAATCCTCCATACATTGAAATCGATGGTGTGAAATGGGGTAAGTATAACCTCCAGTATTCTCCAGGTACTCAAAGTTGATGGTTGGATAGATGGTTATCATCTTGCAGAGAACCCTTGGGATTATTATACAACAGATGATGTTAAAACCCCTCTTACTGGGGATCGTACACCTATGACGCCTAATCCATTTGACCCTAATAACGTTCAGTTTGACCATTTTAGATGGGGTGATATTGAAAAAGCCTATGACTATAGATATGCTGCTACAAACTCATTATTGGGATACAACAAATGATATAAGTAGGGTTGTTAAATCTGATAAAAGAATACGAGTGATTTAGCTACATATGCTTCTAATGATAAGTGGAGACTTCCTAAAGCTCAGGAATTTGATAATTTAATGTTAAATACGGCTGAGTATATGGGTTACTATGTAAATGATAAGGGTAATACAATTTATGGTGTATTGTTTGACCCAAATGTCCCTCAAATCTTAAAAATAAAGTCGTAGATAAGAATAATGTGGTTTGTCACCTCTAATCAGCCAGGTTCTGCAACAATTAATAAAAGATAGGTTACGAAAAGTTTGAGAAATCAGATTTTGAGTGCACTCTTCTTCCCAATGGCTGGCGTATATGATGATTATAATAATATATCCAAGGTAGGAACTCAGGCTGGTTATTGGACGTCGACAAGTTTTTCATCAACACAAGCAAAGGTCATTTATGCCCTCAAGTCTTTAACAATGGTTCTACTACACAAGTATTTGGTGGTTTAACTAATACTCGACTCGTTAAGAGTAATATGTACAGCATCCGTCCAATCTACATTGGTCAGTAAAACAATTAAGTCTCTTTCCACCCCCCTTCCTCGTAGGGAGGGGAGTTGAAAGTAGGGGACTGAGAAAAGATTATAAGCAAAAAGGGAAGATGTAAAAGATGATTTTACGTCTTCCCTTTTTCTTATGTCTTTCTGCATTGTAAAGATAACTCAAATGTTGAAAAATAAAAGTGCGTTAATTGGGTCTCAGTTAACGCCGTCTACTTGCAAAAGATGCCCTTTTGAGCTCTTACTAACGCCCTTTTGAAGTCCAATGAAGCACCTTTTGAAAACCATCTTTGCAACTGCTTGATAGCAAAAGACTTATAAGGGTGCTAAAAGTGTTTGTTTTTAGCCCTTTTCCTTGTCTTTTCTTTAACCATTTTATCAATACCTTCCCTACTGCGAGTATTCGCATTTAATGATTGAGTATGCAATGGTTTATTTACTCATTCTATGAAGATAGTATCACCTATATATAATATAAATGTAGAGCAATGAATTATATTATCACAACTACAGAAATAAGAAGTGTGTACTACAAAGATCTGAGGAGGCAGAATTATGTGTAAGACAATATGACGAGCCAATTGGAGTACTGATGTTGAAGATTTATATAAGTAGGGCTCATACAAAGACGGCTCACGAGAGTCCCTTTACTGATACTTGTAAGGCTTAAAAATAAAAGATCTGGGTCTCAGCAATTTGGAATTATAGCTTCTGAGATTTAGCCTAAATCATTATAGAACTATTGTGGTCTAATAGCCGATTGGATTTTAAGTTTGTAAAATTCTTTTCCAATGTTTGCAAAAATTGGAAAGAATTTGAAGTTTATTATTTGGTTCTTCCGAAATTTGGAGTGACAAACTAAAGACTTATATATTAGGTGCACGGGTCACGGGTGGACGGAGGTAATGCAATGTCACGGAGGTGCCGACGGTGCATAGAGCGACGGAGGTATAGCACTACGATTCTTGATAACTATTTTTGGGATAAGTTCTTTGTATATAAATTGCTAATAGAATTGGCAAACAAGTCCGTCGCTCTATGCACCGACGGTGCCTCCGTGACCTCATTGTTTTGTTTTTAATAATCCTCCGTCCTCTCCGTGCCTCCGTGTGACATTGCTTCAAACTCTAAGCACAGTGGCAAAACTTATCACTCCAAAAATCCTGAAAGACCCTATTATTTTGCCTTTTATATTGAAAAATCTCATTTGTACGACACTATGTTGTATGCCTATTCAAAAACTCAAACTCGTATTCAAGACTTAATATGGCCACAGCATTGCTATCAGAAGAGTCTGTAACGCAGTGTATAGTTAACGAGGAAACAAATTGTTTGAGCAGAAAAATATTAAAGACTTGAAAATTTAGAAAACAACTATAAATTATCCTCCTATTAAACTTTATTCATACGCTTTTAGCCTTGTATTTATGCGATACTTCTTAATTTAAAAGCAAACTAAAATCATATAAAAACCTGACTATAAAAAGTCTTTTATAGGATAAAATAAAGTAATTTACAAGACGCTCATGCTTTGTAAAAGAAACTCGAGGTGGCAGTTTTACTTCGTCAAAAACATTATTAAAAATAACAAACCCAACACTTATTCATCAACGAGTTAATGTATACAAATTAATCAAATATTTAGTTAATAATAATAAATGTAATTGTGATTATTCGCATTAAAAAGCCTGTTAATACGTATCTTTATGCAGCTAAAAGACGATGTATATAGTGTCACGACTATATTGTTAAGTAATTTTATAAATAACGTAATTAGTTTGATGAAACGCAAAAACTTTTTCTCCTGAAGAGGGTTTAAGTTTTATGCTTTAATTTCATTAGTACTATTATGTAATATTGGAATCTCAGCACAAACAGATAGTAAGGCCGTAAAGGTTACTATTAGCCCAGAAACAGGTAACATTATCTCTGTACGATCTGAGAGTAATCAAGAGGCAGGATCTCAAAGTGGATCGGCTCAGTATGTTTATTCACAATCAGGCGCTTACTTACACCACAACTGACGCACTCAACTTTTCTTCTGATGGTGTGATGCGTAACCATACTGGTAACATTCGTTTCTATGAGAAAGATAATCGAATAGTACACGTTGCTGGTATATTAAAGTTGTATGCAGCTTTAAGCGTGCCTAAGGGTTTCCGTATCACAAAGTACACCATTAAGATTAAGAATAAGCTGAAAGGTAGTTATGGACAGGCGGACTATGACATTCTTGATAAAGCTTTTTATGGGAAAGATGCTTCTGGGTATACAAGACAATTGCTTACATGGGGACAGCTATACTCTTGGTATTTGGTGAGATTACAGAAGCCTATGTTAAGCAGCTAACAGAGATAGATGATCAAGCCCAATGGATAGGCACTCCTATTAAAATTACACATGATGCAGATGGGACGTCAAAAACCTATGTACTCACACGAGGTGATGGAACGACCAGCCTTGGTTCTGTTTTGTATTTCAACTTTATTGGTGATCATGATAACAGTAATACTCTTACAGGTTTTGAATATGAATCTATTGAGGTAGAATATGCCCCAGACGTAGAGTTTACTGTCTCTATGACTCCTTCAAATATTTCTGAAACCAATACGAGACTTAGTTGAAAATGGTTTTGACCCAGAGAATTGATGTTGGAGATTAAAAAGTGCAACAAAAGGGTGATAAGAAGTTCTTAGCTTATGTACCTGAGAATATTAAGCCAAATGGAGGCTAGAGTAAAAGCTCTTCCATGAGTCTGCTGCTGATAATGGAACATGGAAGAAGAAAGATGGTCCTACTGAGAGTATTTCTGTTATTCAGAACGACGGAAAGGTTTGGAACGCTTTGAAAAGTGGTATTTACTACATCGAAAGCCCTACAAAGGTTGAAAACAACTATAATGACTGGAACTACAAAGGTCGTTCCTAGTGGTTATCGAATCACTGGTGCTACCTTTAACTTCTCATTAGGTAAGAATGAGAATTATGGAACAAAAGGTTTTAAGATTAAGGGAAATAACAACAAATATCTAACCTTTAATGGCACATATTATCTTACATGGAGTACACAAGCTACGACATGGGAGCAAGATTCTGAAGGTTATGTCTACACTAAAGATGCGTCTGGTAAATACTATTACCTTACTATGGGTAGTAATGTAACAACTGGTACTTATTACGCTACAACAACGACAAATAAAACATATGCTTATAGAAACTGGTACTTCGACAGTGAAGGAAACCTTTATAACTCAGTTTATAGAACAAGATACTACCTACAGGGTTATGGAAGTTATACCGTTCTTTCTTACTATAACTGGTCAACTTTCTACGGAAAGCGTGAGTCTGCCGGTGCAAGGTACACTCCACAGCCCTACACTATAAAGGTGTATGACAAGACGGGAAAAACTGTCTATCAGGAAGTGTCAGTTACTCCATCTGCTTCAAATGGTTCTATTACCATTGATGGTCTTAACAACGATGCTGTTAAGTTTGAGATTGCAAACACAACTGGTACAGCCTTGGTAAATGTAGATGTAAAGATGGAGCCATTGAACCCTTATATCAGTACTGCCGATATCGTCTGCACAGGTGAGCAGGGTGAGGAAATGACTCGTACCTTTACAAATGCTGTCGACTTTAAGATGGGTGGTGACCTCTTTGAATATAAGGTGCCTGCAGGTTTCTCTACACCAGCACGGGGTACATTTACATTCCGAAACTTGAAGTCACTCTTTGCTGACGACACTTATCTGAACTGCAATTCACACGATGGTAAGGCTCGTTATAGCTTCGTAGGTTCTGCTTATACTCCTGTAAACGGCAAAGATTTGTATGCAAGTGATTATGATCCAAATCATAGTTACTTAGATAAGATTGATGTTAAGGTGGCAGGTAATCAACCATTCATCTTCAACAACTCTGCAGAGCTTGACCGTAACAGAAACACAAAGGCGATATTGTATCTCGAAGAGACACCATTTAGTGACGCTGCGTATAGTACACAGGGCGGTAACTTCAATGCAGAGAACTCTATCGTAGCAATGAACGAAACAAAGACGCTCTACCTCTTCACAAGAGGATGAGACTCGCTATAACATTGCACCAACTTATAAGGAACAGCACGAGGCTTTCGCTTACTACACTACAACTATCAAGTTGATTCATGGCGAGTATGACCCAAAGGTTGAGTGGGTTAAAATCTACGACAAGACCAACTACTATAAGACTGACACAGATCAGGACAATGAGGAGGCTATGTATGGTGCGAAGATTACCACAACAGCTGCTGGCTGACACCGAAGCAGGTAACAGCTATGGCTATCTAACACTGAGCCAGATTAAGGATGCAATGACTGCTGCACTTGGTGGAACTAACGCACCTACATCACTTGAACAGGTTCTCTACGTAGACAACTCTCAGTTGTTCAGTGTAATTGGTAGTACAAACGATGCTTCAACAGGTATCATGAGCATGAATACATTCCGTGATGCATTGGCAAAAAAATGCTATCGTTTACCTCCCTTATCGTTCTGCTGCATGGCTATAGCTAACAACGTTGCTGTTGCAAAGGAAGGAAGCACATCAGACTTTACATCACCAGTAGAGTTCAAGCTCATTGATAAGAATCCATTCTTTGCACCATACGATATCAAGTTGGCTGACGACAAGTTTGCTACCTACGAGCGTAAGATGACTTACAATGGTTAGTGGTGCTGACACTTATGCTTCTATCGTACTTCCATTCAAACTCACTGTTGACACTAATGGTGACCATAAGGATGACAATGGTGGTTTCTTTGAGTTTACAGTTGGTAAGATGAAGGAGAATGGTTTGAACTATACCAGCACTCCACAGAATCAGGGAACAGACTATCAGGCAACTGCTCAGTTCGAGAAGCTCAACGCTGCAACTGAGCAAATAAGTCTTACATGGTACGACTCCACGTGCAAATGCTTCAAACAACATCCCTCTTCACTGTACGTGAGAAGGCTGCTCTCATTGAAAAGACAGCATCAAATGATAAATTCATTGAGGATGGAATGATTAACAATGTAGCTAATGGCGCAACAGCTAACTTCAAGAGTTACCATACCTATTCAGGTTTACGTATGAACAAAGCTGATAAGCCAAATGTATTTTACTTCTCTTACAATAAGTTCGTTGCACTGTGCAACCTTCGTAAGGAAGTTCTCTACCTCTGGCCATTCCGTGCAGCTTATGAGTTCAGCAGCTCTGCTGAGTGCTAAGATGTTCAGCATGTTCAATATCAGTTTCAATGAGAACAACGCTGAAACAACTGGCATTACAGACATCGCTAACGAACCTACATTAGCTATCCGCAACGGCTTATACACCATTATAGCAACAGCTAATAGGGACACTGAGCTGAAGATATACAGTTACTAGGACAGAACATTACAAGAACCGTTGTAAAGTCTGGCGAAACTCGTACATACTCTGTTCCAACTGAGCTGTATATTATTAATGGAAGAAGATAACTGTAAAGTAAAAAGAAATGAAAAACTTATGTTCAGCCACTTGCTACAAAGTTTCAGTTAGAGATTGAGTCTCTATTGGTTGACGTCTCTGATCAGGGTGATCACGCAGAGAGCAAAACCACAGATACTCTTTGAAGAAGAGTCTCTAGAAGATAATCCCTAACTGGTCAGATAATGATTAAGCAATAAGCTTTATTCCTTTCAAATTAACCTTTAGAGGCTGTATCAAGAGTATAACAACTCACGATACAGCTTCTTTTATTCAACTGTCTTTGTTAGGTTATAACTAAAATATAAGTAATATGCATAAATTTACACATTTCGATATTAATAACATTTTGAGTTTACTCTAAATAAACAAGATGAATTATATCCTTTTTAACATGAAATGTAATAACTCATCTACTTGTTTAGCTCATCCTTTGTTGATATTTTAAGATACAAGAAAAATAAGTTAATCACAGTGCACTAAACTACATTTCTATTATACGCAAAACTCATGACACTTTTGTAGCACCTTTCTGAGAAAAAGCAAGGTGTTTTATATCTCTATTTGAAATCGTCCTCTACCATGAATTGCGACTAAAAAGTATATTTTTCACTCTTCACGACAACCTATTCGATGTAAAGGAGTTATACTATTTTCTGCTTAACTTATATTGTGTTTTGGTTATTCTTTTTAGTGAGATTCTCGCTTTTTAGAAAAGCCTCTTTAACACAGAAATTTACGTAATTTAAGGTATCAGATTTGTAAACTTTGTAGTTATTTTTATCAATGAAAATATAATTACGTATACATTTTTGTATATCTCTTTGCTCCATCTAAATTATTTCACACTTAAAATGCGTATATATATCTGGATTTTGCGTATAATACCTCTTATATATAGGAGAGATTTTCGTAAAGTTAACTTGCTATATCTTGTTACATCTCTCAGATAGAACTTGCTCGAAAAAGAATGTATAAATATAGAACTTGTAATACATAAAAATTTAAAATTAACTCAAAAATAAGAATGAGATATGAAAAGTTATTTGAAACCGTACACAGCGTGTACAAAAGTTGAAACAGAAGGTTACTTTGTTAGCAGGAACTGGTGGTGGACATAATGGGTCTTTCAGGTCTAAATGTCTCCTCAAAACCTTCTATTAGCCCAGTCTAATGATTGGGGTCCTGTAAAGAAAGTCCTTCTTCTGCAGTAAAAGAAAAATTATTTCATTGAGTTAGAAGATTAACATCCTTAAACTTTATTAATAACTAAAGACTTAAAAAGTATGACCATTAAAATTTTTACACCTTATTACTAAAGTGCATCCCACTTTACTACTTCTGCTTCTTGTTCTACCGACGTTGCTGATGGGCACTCTGCTGCAACAGGTTCGCCAACCTGCCCATTTTACTGTTAGGAGAATACAGGAGCCTATGACACGTACAAACGTGTCGCTGACAAAACCTATCACATGGAATGCAGGTGACCGCCTCATGGCTTATAACATCACTTCTCCACAAAAGGATTATGACTATCTCTCTATAGCTGAGAGTGGATATTTTTCTAAGTTCATCGGTGATATTCACTGGAAGGAAGGCGACGAAGTGGCAGTGTTCTATCCTTACAGATATGATGCAAGAGATACACGTATGGGGACTGTCAATTTAGGACTGGTTGAGAACACGGTTTATGACAAAGGAGAAGTCGTAAAAGGTCATCAGAATGGAACTGTTGAGAATTTTAGATTTTTCGACTACTCTTGGAACAAAGTAAAGAATGTCAAAACATCAGGCGTTAACGCATTAGCAGATATTGCTTTTAATAAGCAGTACTCTGTCATGGGGTTGAACATTCTTTTCAATGGCAAGCCTCTAAAGAAGATTAAGCGTTTGACACTTCAGAATGTCTACACCAAGGCAGAGTTTAACCTTGCTACAAGTGAAATGAATTATGCCTCAAAGAGCGACTTGACTATTACAGCTGAAGCACTGCTGGATACTCTGTAGCACTCTTCCTGATAGCCACTTTTACTCCAAAGTTTGTTGTTGAGACAGAAGACGGTAAGATGTATCACTTTGAGATTGAAGAGCCTTTTGAAATACGAGCGTGCAAGATTCTATACGCAGACTATCAACGTTACATGCACACCGAGTCCATGTATTGACATTGACGGTACAAAGTGGGGAAGATACAACTTGCAGTATGACCCATCTCTACATTTAGAGGGCTGGGTTCCTGGCTACAGACTGGCTAAGCAGGCTTGGGATTATTTTCTATACTAATCCAGACCTGTTCAACCTTTATCCAGAATTCCTCCCAAGTGCTTTTCAGTACCTCTAGCTTTGACCACTTCCCGCTGGGGTAGCATTGCAGCAGCAAACAATTACAGCCACGATTATTCACGTTATTACTCATATCACACGGGTAATATCCAAGCCGTAATTCAGAATAGATGCTATGGCGACCTTGCTTACTACGCTTCTAATGGTAAGTTCATGATGCCAACAAAGGCTGACTTCGATAAGCTGATGGCAAAAAGACGGGTGAGTATGTGAGGTTATTATCAGGAGGGCTGCAACATCATCGTTGGTGTACTCTTCGACCCAACCGTTCCTGCTTGCAAGAAGGTGAGGGTACTTGACAAGAACGAGCTGTATTATGGGTAGGACAAACAGTCCAAATGGTATCTATGTAGGTAAGTATTACGAGCATAACACACGTATGAAGAAGTTCTCTAAGGAGGATATTGATAAGGGTGTGTTCTTCCCATTCGCTGGTGCTTACACTGAGTACAACGATGGTGCACCTCGTATCCAGCGTCCAGGCGGTCAGGCTTACTACTGGACTTCTAACGCGAACCCTTGTAACTATACACAGGCAACTGCTTTCTCAGCCTACTACATGAACAATGGCTGGCTCCCTACCCAGGTACTGTTAACGGCTGCAGGAAGTGGTAACAATCCTAAGACAATATGTATAGCATTCGCCCAGTATGCGTTAATAGCGATTCTAAAAACACAATAGTCACAGCAGACCCAGCAAACTAAGAAGGGATGGTAGTCGACTTTGTTAGTTGACAAGTTTAGCTAAATCATAGCAAGTTGATGAGTTATAAAAAACTTATCAACTTGCTTTTTTATGAAACCTAACTGATTTTACAAACAAACTAAAGCTTCTTCCGTTAAATGTGTAGATGCATTTCGTATAACTTCTATGGAGCTACACTTTAACCTAAGCCTCTAAGTTTGCAAATCATATGGCGACCTTGGAGATTAGGGTTAAAAACTAATGACAAAAGAGGAACCTAATCCTAAAGAATGAAAACAAGCGCACCCTGACACACTGATAAGGTAAGAGATTGTAGTCCATAAAGGAAACGAACATTATAATGCTGACGAACTCTGAAGGTCAGTGAAAGCCCTGTTCCAAAACCTACTCCATGATGAGAATCAATCAAATCGTCCGTTAACTTTATGTCGGGATAAAACGCAGATGAAACCAAGAGTTTACTACCCAAAAGCCAACGCTCTGATAAGGGATAAGAGAAATAAGCACCTCACCCTAACTTCCACGTATCGAAGACATTATCTTCAGCCTTGACATTGTCTACGATGACTGACGTACGAGTCACTGGAGAATCGCCCACCAACACCAATATAGGGATTAAAAAGTAGGCTCCTCAACAGCTGAGGTACATCCACGCGACACCTTAGCTTTGAGTCTTTCCCTGTTGAGATACCTACCTAACGGCTCATTAATAAGAAAAATCAAGACCAATGTATGACGGCTTATGCAGCTTATCAAACTTTTCCTCTACATCAGCCTTTCTAACCCTATGCTCCTTAAATATCAAATCCGTAAAATAATAGCCAAACTCTCTAGCCACAATACCTACGCCTGCCCCTGTCAGTACGTCGCTCAGCCAATGCTATTGTTTGCCATACGCATTAAACCCTGTCGCAGCTGCCACTGTGAAAGCACCGACACCTATCCACGGACTCCGACAGCCATACTCCTTATTCAGCATGGTAGCAGTCATAAAGGCTGTCGCAGTGTGTCCAGAAGGGAAAGAGCGTGGGTCCGTACCATCTGGACGCTCTACTTGAGCAGAATATTTTAACGAATTAACAATACCTGCCATCAACGCTACCGACATGCATCAGAGGCAGCATACGCCCCTCAGCTACTTTCTACCTCTCACGCCACTAAACTTTAAGCCAAGCATAACGGCAGCAGGGAGATACTGCGTAGTTATCTAACCTCCATCAAATTTGGTATATAGTCATTTCGTAAAACCACGAAATTGCCTACTCTGCCCTTTCATGATAAGCCCATTGATAATAAGTGGTGCACAAGTATATAATCTATCAAAATGCGGTTTAGAAGCGTTACAAGACTTTTCCTCTCCCTCTGCAGGAACACATTTTATAGAGGGAACTAAACCTGTGTCAGCAACAAGGCTTAAACTATCAACCGTTTTTATTGAGTCCGCAAGCTGTATGCTATCTTCCATTACAGCAGATGCCTTTGCCTGACAACAAAGACATACGAATAGTATCGGTATAAAAATAACTCCTTAAAACGATTCATCTCCTCAACGAGCATTGATAGTAAGTTTGCCTAACAAGACTCTTAGCCTCTACAAAATTACTACTTTTTAACGGAAAATGAAAATATATTTTACCTTTTAGGAGTAATCGTAACAATTATCTGTCGATAAATGATTATAATTTACTAAAAATTCACACACTCTCCCCATTACTTCCGAGTCAGCGACCGCTGAGTTGGAGAGCCCTTCCACTTACCATCCTTCAAGACAAGGGCTTTATTCTTCTTAACCTGACGATGGTTAGCGAAATGCTATCGTACTGCAACGGCACAACCTCATTGCCCTGCTTATCAATAAATCCCCACTTACCTCCAACGGTATATTCGTGTTCTGGATCATCGGCAGGTCTCACTGTCTTGCATCCCACTGCCACAGCTGCCAATCCCTCATGATATGGGAAGATAGCATCATACTTCGGATTGACAACAACCTGCCCCTCCATATTCGCAACGCCCATCTTCTGTCCGCTCTCATCTAAGATTCTGAAAAGCCCATCAACGGGATAGTCATTGCCGTTATCCACGTGTGTAGACCTAAACAGTTCCTCACCTTTATTATTGATAGCAATACAACCCACATTCGACTTATACACAAAGCCAATCGTACGGATTGTATCAGTATAACACTGCAAATAGCGGTTATACGGCACAACCGTCTCGCCTTTCTCATTAACATAAGAATATTGTTCGTACTTCTGCGTCGTATCAACCTGCAACACTAAATACGAGTTCTTCACGTCTGTAAATGATAAAACAAGTCAGTGTGAAACAGCAAGCCCAACATCGGAATAATTAACATTAATCTTTTCATCTTGAATCTTCGTTGTTTAGGGTTTTTAACTTTTTCTACCACAAAAATAAGAAAATAACAAATAACAAGCAAATATGCTGATAAATATTTTAATTTTACTATAACATATCTGTTGAATGGTTGGACGAGTTAACGAGTTGCTTGCAAAACATATAACTATTCACTTGTCAACTTGTTCACTTGTCAACTTCGTCAACCTGTCAACTCTGTCAGCTAACTCAACCAGCTTACTACCTTTTAACATCAGGCTCTTTTAACTTTGTTCAATGGAATTTCAGCAACAAGTTCCTTTTCTAACAAAACCGATGATATTAGTCTTTGCTGTTGTCGGACTTTACTCCAAAACCTTATCTCCAAATCCTTAATTGTTACAAACGCATTAGGATCATCAGCAAACTAGCTTGATAATCTGTGCCTGCTGCTCGTTGAAGTTTCCAAAACGCAAGAATAGCATTACGCTTTCTTCTCTTCCTGCTTCCTTGTAATGTAATCTTGTAGTTGCTGGAATGACTGCTCCAACACTTTCTCAAATTGTATGCAACAAAAGTAGCTATATCCATTCCGTCAACCCTCAGTATAAAGAAAAAGCCTTTTCGTATGCCTTCTTAGACTTTTGCTATGACTCTTGAAATCGACAGATATTCTGTCAACCAGTATCCCTGCCTTAACATATACCAAAAGAACATTGCTTGTTGTTCGCCCATTGCCATCAGCAAAAGGGTGAACAAATGAAATCATAAAGTGGATAACGATACCACGAATAATAGGATGTATGAATTGGTGAGGATTCTCGTCGTTAAAAAGACGCAAAAGCTCTGTTATGAATTGCGGAATCTCCTATAAGAAGGAGGAGTATGTACCGTTTCGTGAGTGATACCATTCTCCACAACAACATCATCGTTAGTCCTAAAACGTCCTGCATCTTCGGGATTCGGCATCGTTTTATCAGTCATAAGGCGATGTACTTGTAACAACAGTTCCTTTGTCAAAGGTTCGTCCTTATGCTCTACAATATATTGTATGGTCTGATAGTTGTTATGAATCATCTGCTGGGACTTATCCCTTGGAGCCATCTTCTTACGAAGCATCTCCTTTGCTACTTTTCTTGTTGTTGCAGCTCCCTCCATTTGGCTTGAGAAGATAGCCTCTTCCATCAACGAACTTACTAAGTACTGCTCCTTGTTGTTAGCGTCGATAGGTGAGTTATTCCCCTTACTACCACTCAAATACATATCAAATTGGTGGCATATCTTCTCCATCGAATTCGTCAGGCTTAAACTTACACCATACTTATCCCATATCGTTATAGAGCTTCTTAATCTTGCAGCTTTTACATAGGTCCATAGCTGTTGAGGAGTGCAACCTGATGGGCACTTCTTATACTTTACCGAATCCCAATATTCAAAGGTCTCATTGATTTTATCAATCATATTACCTATTTGAATACTTTCAGAGCAAAGCATTACTGAAAGTAATTCTTTCTTATCAATATGTGGAGGTCTTTCTATTTCCATACGTTAGGGTTTTAACTGCAAAACTATACAATTCTTTCCAATCTTGCAAACATTGGAAAGAATTTTATAAAAGAGAACTTCCTTCCAATCCTTCCAAGAGGGACACTCTTTTATTGCACTTCGTTTTGGAACTTGCAATATACGAGATTTCCTTTGGGTTAGTAAACAAGTTAAACCCTTTTGTTTCAAACAAATTATCGCACCCCATAAAATAACTTCACTTGGAATTAGGCTTTTTATTTAGTTCTTCCGAAATATGGAGTGATAGACTAAAACTCTTATATAATAGGCACATCGAGTCACTGGAGGAACGGGAGGTAAACGCACTGTCACGGAGGTGCCGACGGCACAAAAGAGCGACGGATGTGTAGCGTACAGATTCTTGATGACTATTTTTGGGATAAACGCTTTTGTATATAAATTGCTAATAGAATTGGCAAACAAGCTCTGTCGCTCTATGCACCGACGGTGCCTCCGTGACTTCCATTGCTTTTTAATAATCCTCTGTCCTCTCATTTTTCTCCGTGTGACCTTTCGTCAGAGAACTAAGTTTGGACAAATCTTTATCACTCCAAATTCCGGAAGAACCTTTTTATTTTACACTTTTGCTGTATTAAAAGCATCGCTCTGCTTTCTTGCAGAGTTTTAGCCACTTCCGAGTGGCTTTTTATAGTTCTTCCGAAATTTGGAGTGATGAACCATAAGCTCTTATATTCATATAGTTACGAAGTAATAGCCTCCACTAAAAGCCTATAAAAAGCCATTTTATAAAAACAAAAACATAATTCAAGCTTTTTCTAAATTCGGCGTTGCCGAACTGCTGTGCGACATCAGTTAAATCCATTTTATATAAAGCTGTTATAATGGAGCTTTGTTATCTTCTACGACAACGTTGATTATATCTATCACTCCAAATTCCTGATGAACCAGAAATGAACTATACAAAAGACAGAGTAACACGTTCGTTTGTTACTCTGTCTTTTAATCTTATAGGGGTATCCCGCATTTCACGCCCCTCCCTATGGGGGAGGGGTTGAGTGAGGCTTCCTACTTCCCACTACATACCTTCACCACCAACAACGTAAACGCCGTTAGGTAAGCCGTTGAGGGCTGACTCTGCATCAACCTTGCTGCGAACGAGGACACCATAGATGCTATAAACATCTACTTTACCGCCATTTGATGGTGAGGTGAAGGTCTTGATACCAGTTGGTTCTTTGCCTCGGGTCGACCCTAGAACCGTCTGAACCACAAACCTTGACAACGATGTTGTTACCTGCATCCTCCATACCTTCTTAGAATAGTGAAGGTCTTGGTGTTAGCAAAGTAGATAAGATTCTTCTGCTGTCGTAAATCTTGAAACCTACCACGTGGTTGTTCTTAGCCTCCATAGTATAGGGTACGCTTACCATTAGCATCACTCTGTGACTTAATAATAGCCCAACCTTGACCGAGGCTGTCTGGACAGAACTGATCCCATGAACCGAAATCACCCATTCTGCCTACACGTACAGCACCATTGAAGTCCTCACGCATTGTGCCAGGAGCAGCACCAGGATAGATAGCAGGAGTACGACGGATATGGTCATCGATGAAGATCATGTTGTTGGCAGGTCCCTTAGGGAACTTCTGCATGAACTTCTTTGCCTCCATCCACTGTGCACGTGTGGTGTACATTGTGGTGTTGCTGTAGTCACCGATGACAGAACCCTGCACATCGTAGAAGTGGCCCCACGCCTCGAAGAAGCTTGAAAGGTCTTGCTGAGCTGCAAAAGAACAAGCCTTAGCAAAGAGCAAGTAGTCGTTCTGACCCTGACAGTTGGCTGTTCCCTGACCTTCAAGACGATGTGAGCGGAGATAATCGAGACACTTGTAGCCAGAACTGATTATCAAGACCTGTTGAATGGAACATCATATAGATCTTGTAGTACATCTGCGTTGTGCCCCATGTGCCATATTCAAACCACTTCTGCTTCTTAGCAAAGCGGTCAGCATAGGTTGAGACAGCACTCTCACAAACACCGTCATACTTCTTACCGTCAACATCTGTATAGAACAGTTTTCTGAACGGCTGGTTACGCGACCAGAAGTAAACATCACCATATTAGAGTACATATTGACAGAAATCTCCGTCATACCAGCCGTGTTAAACAGCTGCTGATGGTTAGTGACTGAACTCATGAGCAGGACCCCAGAGTGTACCATTACCCCACTTCATCTTGTCGTAGTTGAGCACATCACCCAAGGTGTTGTAGTTATAATAGGTACCCACCCGTCGTAGCATACATATAACCATGGTCGACGGCAGTAGCATTAAGTACGTTGTTGCACTTATCACGCTTAGCGGCACGGAAGCCCATGAGGGTCGTCCTCACGCTGAACAATGCTGTTCCAGATTTCAACCAACTCCTTCATGTGAACAGGAGTATAGCGTTTGCAATCAGCACCAGGCATGTTCCATAACAACCAGTTCGCCCCTTCATATTGAACGCCTTAGCCCATACAAGGCCGTCAGACTGCATTGTCTGCCAGTCTTCATTGGTGTTACCCTTAGTGAGGTCGAAGTATCCATTCACCTTACCACCCTCGATGTGGATGTTCATAGGCTTATAGTCTGCGAGCACCTTGCCGTTGTTGAAGGTACGACCGATATAGTTAACAAACACGTTGTTCTCGCCCTGATTGAGGATAATGTTCAAGCCCTTCTTCAAGCCTAGTGCACTTGCCAGCACTGCGTGTACCCAATGGTACGAGTTCAATCTGTAGCCGTTGCATTCTGTGGAATATCATCGCCAAGGAAGATGAAGAGGTCCTCGCCATCACGAGCCGTGATACCTGTTGGGTTCGTCATACTACCATAATCGTAGCCGATACCCATTGTACGCGCCCAAGCACCATAGTTATTCTCGCTGTAAACCTTATAATCAGCGATGCGGAAGAGCTTCTCCCAGTTGCGACCACTTGGGTAAACAGTCCAGCTCTGGTTCTTAATCTTCAACACAACCTCCTGTAGTCCCTGTGGCACACCCTCGGTAGTCATCTGCGCCTTCAACGCCTCATCGGTCATCGCCTTAGTAGCGGCAGTAACCTCCGTAGCGGCACTGTTAGTGAAATACTTAGCCACCTTCTCAGCATAGACATCCACATTCTTGGTCAAGTCGACACGAGTCTTGTAAGCATCCTGCTGTTCCTCGAGCTTAGCAGGGTCGAGTGTAGCCTCCTTAAAGACCCACTTATTAGCCTCGTTGTGCGTGTACCAGCCAACAGGATGGTATCCCTGACTCTCCGCACAATGGATACCAACATTATTGGCATCGACCATCTCGAAAGCCAACACGTATGGATCGTCCGTGTTACGTTGGAGGTCAAAGCCAGTGCCCTTCCCCTCAGCTGTCGTATAAGAGCGACTTGTCTGCCCATTCTGAGGAACGATATACTTTCCTGTCACGGCATTCTGGAACACGTAGCGGCCGTCAGCCAACCTTTCTAACTTCCAATAGTAAGAGTAATCACTGCTGTTAAAACCCGAGGTAGACGATTCGCCAACTATAAAGTCCTCACGCATCGTCCCTGCCATAAGTGTCAGAAACAATCTGATAATACTTTTGTGAGGTCCTTTGTTGGGTCTACACTTGGTCAGTTGAGCCAGACGGGCAAGCACTCTGCTCGTTTGTAAGCGTCGTCACAGGGTCGAAAGCGGAACTCACTTGGGCCGAGTGCTGCTATACCATTGTCTCCAAAGGATACCAACGAACGATATCCTTCTGAGCATCGAGGTGCCAACACCATTCTTCAGCATTTATTATAGATATTGAAGTAAGACTTACCTGTCCCACTTGACTCTGTCTGATAAATAATCCTGAACTTGTAAGCATCATCGGCTGTCTTATAGACCTCATTATTTTGACCCACACTCTGAACGTACTTAGCGTTCTTCAGACTCTGAATGGTGTACCTGTCGCCCTTAGCATGTAGTAAGAAGAGATCAGAGAAATCGGTTGATGGACTGCTATAATGCTGCCCATGTAAGGTGCCTTTACCATCAACAAAGACATGAAGATCAGTACCTTTTTGACGCTTGTCATTAACAATGTAATAAACTCCCGGTTTGAGTTTCTGATTCTCTCCATCAGCAGTTGGCGCCGCAGAGAGCATCGAAGCTTTCGCAACACTTGGCACAGCAGCGGTCAGAGCCAGTGCTGCCATAAGTGTCTTCTTGCGTAAAAATCTTTCGAATAACATAGATGTATTTAATAAGTAGTTGTTTTTTAGGTTTCTCTTCGGTAAGTATCAAGTTTGCTTTCACCCCTTTTTAGGACAGTGCGGAGGTTCCGCACTTGTGGTGTTCACGCCCCGCACCTTTCGTGCGAAGGTGTAGCACATCACCTGAATAGTATATTAACGAAGAAACCCACTGGCATAGGGAGACTATGCCAGTAGGTTGGGATATAGGGATTAAAGACCTAACTGCTGTCTCTTCCAAGCCTCATCGTGGTAAACGTAGAGGTGAAGCTCAGCAAAGAGTACCAGTATGAAGAACCGCCACCATTATTGATGTTCGTACCGTTCTTGCGCTGTGTAGGCTCGAAGCGGATATGTGTGACAGTTACGCCATTTGTCTTAGTATATGAGAGCGGCTCGCTCACAGCATTTGCAGAACGGAAGTTCGTCTGTGTCAATGGGTGTGTAGCAGCAGTGATAACATCAGACGAAGCGTAGATGTTAGCTCTCTTAGGGTTACGGTCGTTGGTTGTCACCTTGTTCTCATCAAATGCAAGATAGAACGTACCATTGATACCCTCATTCAGAGTAATGTCAATGTATGGACGTGGGTCGCTTGTGCTACCGTTACTCTTTGTCTGGAAATAAGTAGTCTTATTACCATCAACAGCAGAGCCAATCTCATGACCAGGCTGCATTGAGTTAGAAGAAACCATAGCTGCAGTAAGAGGAATCTCAACAGACTCTGACCACTCATTTGCTTGGGCAGTAGCTGTTACAGGAGCATCAGTGTTCTTACCTCTGAGACCCTGAGTTGTAACGGTGATAGTGTAGTCGCCTGCGAAGTTGAACACATCATTGAGTACACAAGATGTCTCAGTTGCAGCAACCTCCTTCACTGACTCAGGAACGCCAGGCATATTGCTCTTCGCTCTAACAACAACCTTCTCATAGTTCACCTCATCTGGAGCCTTCCAAGATACATTGAACTGACCCTTACCAGGTGTTACGTTCAGTTCGCTCACACCAGTAGGAACAATATTCTGGAAAGCCTGCTGTGTTACGTGGATAGTGAATGGCTGTGCGCTTCCGTTAGAAGGCTTGCAAACCACATCACATGAACGAGGACTGTCTGTTGTATTAAGCGTTGTTGTAAAGACAGCTTCAGAGCCAGCAATAAACTTCTTAGTAGTTGACAACCAGTCCTTAGCATCGTCTGGGATAATAATCTCATAGTTACCATCAGTAGCTGTACGCTGGAATGGAACACGATAGGTACGGCCGAGGTCTATCATCTCAACAGAAGCCTGCTTAGTCTCTACTGGGTAGATAGGACGAACCTTATAACCCTTTGCAGCCTGCTCAATAACATATTCAATAGAAGCATCCCAGTTATCAGAACTTTTCAGACGTACTGTACAATAGCGTTTCTCTGAAGTTGTGTTTGGTTCCATATCGAAATGGAGCTTAACAATACCATTCTCTTTCACTGTCTTACTTGCATCCAAATGAACGAAAGAAACCGTGTCAGGAACAATGATGTTGTCAAGGTTGAGGTTGGTCTCAACTGGCACCTCAATACTTGTCACCTTGCCCTCAAGGAGAGAATAGAAAGTACCCTCACGATTGAAGAATGGATTCTGCTCTGGAATACGGAGTACACTCTCATAACCCATCTGCGACACCTTGATTTCATATGATGCACGCTCACCATGAGAGATTGTAACCTTAGCCTCACGTGCCTTAAAACCATTGTAAGAAGGTGCCTTTACCGTTACGCCCTTACCATCGGCATTCTTGGTAACAGTGAGCCAATCAGCATTGGTCTCAGCCTTCCACTCATCGAGAGGGACATTCGTATCAACGACTATCTGCTGTTCGCCACCCTCCTTATTGAATGCTATCATTCGTTGAGAAGAATGAGGGACCTCAAGTTCCTTACCCGTAAAGTCTGTGTCATAATCAGCTGCACATGATGCGAGGCCTAATGCTCCCGCAAACATCACTGACAATATGAATAGGAAATTAATCTTAAGTTTCATTATTCGTAGTTTTTTATACGTTAAAGTTTATCTGCCCTTGGATTATACTGATAGCGCAGCTTAGACAATACTTCCTTCCATGGACCAACCTTCCATGTACCATCGCTCTGCTTTGCGTTCTTCATCACGCGATAACGATAGTGGAGGCGGAACTCCTTGAAGTAAGTAGGGTTGGTTGATGCACTACCACCTAACTCGTTAAGCAAGAATGTATTGTTATACTCACCAACAGGAGTAAGCATCTCTACCTCGAGTGAATCCTGCTTGAAAGGCTTCAGCGTTACGTTGTAGGCTGAAGGATTCGTAACCGTCTGCGAACCGATAGTAGCAACGATGCTCTTCACGTTGATGTCATGCAATGCCTTTGTGTAATCGTCCCATTTCTCGTCGCCTGCAAGGGAAACGAACAGCGTTAGCAGCTATTGGGAAGGCACGAACAGTATTGGTGGGACGAGTCGTTGACTTTGTCTCAACGTTAGTAACCTGAGAAGAAACCAACTGATAGTTCCAGCCCTCAGCGGTAGAGCCATACGCGTTCTTCCATGTCACCTTAATCAACACATGATTCAGCTTAACACCTAACTTGTTATTGTCAGTAGCGAGTGCACTTGCATCATGGCTAACAATCTTGTAGTTGAGGAAGTAAGTACTGTCTGGTGACAAGGTTCCGAGATTCTTCAACTTGATATCGAAGAGACACTTGTTAGAGCCAGAATGAATAGTACCCTCCATCTGTGGATCTTCATAACAGTTGGCTGGGAGCAGACGCGCAAACTTTGTACTGTCGATATCGAAGTTAGACTTGTTATAAGCATTGAAGAGTGAATCATCATGAGCAATGGTCACGTGATAGTCACGGTCAGCCAACTGCGAACCACTCAAATTTGCTACCAACTGTACAGAAGCCGTACCGTTCTCCACGGCAGAAAGCTCTACCGTGGTACGATCATAGATACGGTTGGTACCTGCCATCAATCCTACTTTGTGAGGATAGAAGTTCTGATCAAAGTCATAATTGTTACATGATGACAATGCTACAGCTGCTAAGGCACATCCTATAATATATTTGTATTTTTTCATAAATAGTTACAATATTAACGTTATTAACGATCCCAACCTGGGTTCTGATCCATCTTAGGACTCTTTACCAGCTCACTGTGCTGAAGTGGAAGGAATACCATACGTGGGAGAGCCTTACGGTCGCGAATATTCTGCTCGTTGATGGTTACGAGGTTGAAGAATGGACCATCGTTATTACCCTTCTTCTCGCTGTAAACATCGAGACCACGCCAGTTAGAACTGTTAGCATCCTCTGTGAAGTAAGTACCCCAACGACGTGTGTCGAAGTAGCGGTGACCTTCATTGAAGAGCTCAACCTGACGCTCGTTCTTGATAACCTCATCGAAGGCATTCTCTGAGCTGAGCGTTGCAGCTTCTACACCTGGGAGACCAACACGGTAACGAATCATATTGAAATAACGTGCCATAGCAGCCTCATCACGAGTTACAGCTACATCAACCAATCTGCCGTTTGCATCCCATGTCTTCACATTCTCAGAACCCTGAACATGGTTAGCAGCCTCACAGTAGGTCAACAAGATTTCAGCATAACGGATGATTGGGAAAGGCTTGTTGATAACAGCAGCACCATCCTTGCCATGCCAAGAGTCATCTGGGTGGATGTACTTGAATGGTACGTAACCACTGATACAGTAGTCGTTAGGGTTGTTACCAGCTGCGTTCTTACCAGCCTTAGAATCATCAAGAGAGTACCAGAATGTCTGGTTATTGTAACTACCATCGGTAGTAGAGTTCATCTTCCAGATACGACCTGGGAAACCAATACTTGCATAGAAGCGAGCTGAACGATTCGTGTAAGCCAATGGTGTACCATTTGCCATATCGCAATCACCAATAGACTTCTTCTGGTTCACGTGCTTGGTCAAGTCTGCCTCATAGAGTGGAGACTCTGCTGGCTTCTTACCATCCTTCATCAAGAAGCAGTCGATCACACGCTGAGGTACTGACATACCACCCCATCCACCATAGTTAACAGGGAATGAGTGACGAGAATAGGTCATTACTAGGACCAGAATCACTCAGCCCAGATAAGCTCTCTGTTCACCTTTTGCTGTACCTTCACCATTGAACATATCAGCAAAAGAGTGGTATGGATCGATACCGCCTGCACCATCAGGGAACTTCGCTGTTGGAACAGATGCATCAAGTGGATATGGATTATCCTTATCAGCATCAACCGTGTAAAGCGTATAGTAGTCCAAGTCGATAACCTGCTTAGCAGCTGCTGCCGCAACAGCCCAACGCTTTGCATCATAGTCCTGATTTACATAATACTTGCCATCGCTATTACGCTTCCACTCACCGAAGCAACGCTTTGCACAAGTACCACCATTGAAGGTTGGAGAAGCCTGCAAGAGGCGAAGACGTGCAATGAGTGCCAACGCAGTACCCTTTGTTGGACGACCGAAGTAAGCAGTTGACTGCTCGCTTGGACGCTTCAAACCCGGAAGTGACTGTGCGAACTCATTACAGATATAGTCGATTGACTCATCCATTGTTGCACGCTCACGATCAGTAATCAGCCTTTTTCACTGGTTGATACAACCTCGTCACCAACGATGAGACAAGGTCCCCAGTTCTGTAACAATACGTAATAAGCATAACCACGAATGAAGTGAACCATTGCCTTATAGTCTGCCTTGTCATTGTTAGACATATCACCAATCTTGTCAACCTTCGATAACATAAGGTTGCATCGTCTGATAATCTTATACATCTGGTACCACTGTCCCCAGTTAGGAACGCTTTCTGCATTCACGTTACCTACTGTGAACTTTGCACCCCAGAACTCGTTCGTCTGCCAGCGTACACAAATCTCGTCTGACGCTGTCTCACCCTGGAGTCCATGAGTTACCCCTAGATGTTACCAGCTGATGGGGAACATCGTTGGAGTAGCATAGAGGTAGCCATTTGCATTCTGGGCTGAGTGGAAGACTGAGTCCTCCTTGAAGATAGCATTAAAGTTGTCGTCCTGATCCAAGAAGTTACATGATGTAAATGTCATGCCTGAGAACAGAGCTGCAACCGCGCCCAAAGCTAAAATATGTTTTTCATTATTACAATCTAATTAAGAGGTGAAACCTTAGAATCTAAAGTACATCTGCAATGAATAGGTGGTTGGGATTGGATAAGCCGCACCATTATACCAAGCCTGCTCTGGGTCGAAGTACTTTGCGCTGTCGATAGTGAAGAGGTTGTTGATAACGAAGTCACACTCCAGCGAGCTAAGACCAGCTGCACGCAGCCACTTACGATGACGGAAGACGTAACGGAAGTTCAACTCCTGGAAACGGAGGAATGAACCATTCTGCTTCCAGAACGTAGAAAGCTGTGAGTTGTTGGTATTTGAACCGTAAGAGAGACGTGGGAACATTGCGTTAGGATTCTCTGTTGATGGATCACCAGAGTACCATGATGGAATCCAACGATTCTTTGGATTGTTCACCATCTTCAATACATTACCCATCTCACCATTGTAGAATGGAATCCAACCTGCATCGTGGCCCATACCTACACGGTAGTAGTTAACACCTGTATTACCCTTGAAGAGCAGGCTGACAGTGAAGTCCTTATAATTGAACTCACCACCAAGACCGAACATTACGCGAGGAACGTTGTTACCGTATGACAATGGCACGCGGTCATCTCTATTAATGACGCCATCACCATTCACGTCACGATACTTGATATCACCAGGACGAACAACGCCGAAGGCTGCTGTCTGGTCTGGACTCTGGCGAATGTCTGCCTCATCCTTGAAGAGACCCTCAGAGATGTAACCACGCAATACGCCGTAAGGCATACCTGTCACGCTCTGATAATCGTAAGCAAGTTTGTTCTCCTCGAAGTAGTCAACAATATTCTGTGACCATGTATAGTTGGCACGAACGGTAAAGTTCATCTCCTTGTTAATCTTGTGGAAATAAGAGATGTTACCATCTGAACCGAAAGAGTGCATACGACCCACGTTAGACTTAGGATAAGTTACCATACCAGCATACTCTGGCAATGTAACACGGTCCTGGAAGATATGATCACGTGTGTCACGGAAGACATCAACAGTCAACTTGATAGCATCGTTGAAGAAGTTAGCATCGATACCGACGTTCAACTTCTTTGCAACCTCCCATTTCAAGTTATCAGCACCCTGCTGCTTCTCACGGATACCCTGTCCGGTGTAGCCCCATGTGGTACCTGCGTGGTTGTTGATAATTGTCAAGTATGGGAAACGAGTGTTTGCAATATTATCGTTACCTGCAAGACCGTAAGAACCACGAATCTTGAAGAAGTTTACGAAAGGAAGATGCTTCTGTACCCACTTATATGAAGTTGGAGCCCAACCCACAGCGATTGATGGGAAGAAACCGAAACGCTCACCCTTAGGGAAGAGGTCAGAACCTGTGTAACCGAAGTTAGCATCTACGAAGTAAGTTGAGTTATAACCCCAAGACAAACGACCTGATACATTCTGACGACGCTTAGGGATAGCTGCGATACCGAGTGCATCACCATTACCCCACTCTGAACCCTTTGTGTCTTCCATATAATAGAAGAGGAGAGCACCGAGGTTATGAGCACCGAAACTTGTGTTATAGTCTAACTTAGCCTCCATGTAGTACTTTCTCCAAGATTCGTTGTCTCGAAGAGTAAAACATATCCTGCTGCTTAGAACGTAAGGTCTTGATGAGGTCACCTGTAGCGGTACGACCTGTTGCACGATAGTAGTCTGGTCTTACGAAGCGGCGCTCGCTGAAACCTGCTGTGCGGTCATTAACAGCCTGAATAGAACCCACGAGTCCTTTAAGAATACCACCAAAGCGGTGTGTGAACTTCAAGGTAATCATGTTACGAGTGTTATCAGCTGAGTTGTAACCCTGATAGTTAAGGGCAGCAAATGGAGAGATAAGGTCACTCTGACCATAGGTTGGCAATGTTCCGTCAGCGTATGTAACAGGGAACATCAATGGATTCAGCTGGAGTACATCCTCCCACACTTGGTTGGTATTCTTACCACCCGGAGTTGTGTAGTTAGAGATGCTACCATCAACACCGAAGTAAAGCTCAGAACGCTTTGTAAGGTTCATGTTGATGTTTGCACGATAAGTCAGCTGATCGTAAGACAATGGGCGATGGAACTGGTTTTCCTTCTGCTTATAGGCTGCGCCCTCGTGACGATAACCTACAGAAACGAAGTACTGTGCAACATCACCACCACCACGCGCACTGGCATAGTAGTTCTCCTGCAAAGAGGTCTTCTTCATAATCTGGTCAATCCAGTTTACGTTTGGATAAAGCTCTGGGTCAAGGTTGTTCTTGATGATATCCAACTGAATTGGCGTATAGAGGTCTGCCTCTCCTGACATAGCACGTGCCTCGTTAGCAAGTCTTGCATAATCGTAAGATGAGAGATACTCAGGCAGACGCTTAATCTGTGACAACTTCACTGTCGCACGAGCTGTAACCTGAATCTTCTCCTTTGAACCGCGCTTGGTAGTAACCAATACAACACCGTTAGCACCACGCACACCATAGACAGCTGTTGCGGCAGCATCCTTCAATACAGAGATGCTCTCAACGTCGTCTACATCAATATCATTGAGGTTACCTCAATACCGCTCGATGAGGACAAGCGCACCTGCACCTGCTCCGAAGGTCGATACACCACGCACCCAGAAGTTTGAAGGTTTTGTCCTGGCTCACCAGAAGTCTGCATGGTGATAACACCCGGCATACGACCACCAATCATGTTCACGAGTGAGGTACCCGGAGTACGCAACTCTTCCATATTAATAGTAGACACAGCACCTACCACCGATACCTTCTTCTGAGAAACAAGACCTGTCACGACAACCTCGTCGATGGCATTTGTCTTGGCTACCTTAAACTTAACTGGAAAGGGATGGCTCATCTTTAAGGATAGTGCGCTGTATGGTCTCCATACCGACGTACTCGAACATAAGCGTAGCACCAGCTTAACCTTAATAGCAAACTTACCATCGAGGTCGAAACAGTTCCTACACCGGTTCGTTCTTAACACGAACGGTAGCACCAATACAGGGCTCACCTGTATCATCGAGGATGACACCGCTACCGAGAACTGCTTTGCAGTACCATTATCTTGTGAATAGGCGCAGCCTGCACTGAGTCAAAGCAGAGCTACGCATGAGACACAAGACATATAAAAGTTCTTCTCATAGATTTATGTTTGTGGTTTTATTAGGCAATAGCTATTTAATTGATAACTCTCGTATCACCTGATTCTTCGAATCGGCGACATAAACCGTACTTCCGTCAGCACTCACGGCGACTCCCGTCGGCCAATTAAACTTAGCTAACTCGACACCACCATCATTAAAGCCCGGACTCTGTGGCACACCAATCGGTGTGGTTACGCGTGCATTCTTACCTAACGTTGTATCAATCATACGGATACACTGGTTACCAGAGTCGGCAATATAAAGCTTACCGTCCTTGGTGAAGGTCATCTGACGTGGATAGCAGAACTTAGCGTTCTTCAGCTGTCCATCTTCCCATCCCTTACCTTCAGTTACGTTTACAGTACCGAAAGCGAAATACCTGCGTATGGCTCACCTGCATAAGTCAGAGAATCCTTGTCTGACAACTGGTCTACGTCAACATACCAAATTTGGTGTGCATCGGTGAATGAGATGAACAAACGGTTAGGCTGTGTAGGGCTGAAAGTACAGAAAGCATCTGAACCACCGCTTCCCTTAGGACCATCCTTACCCTCACGCTTCAAGAGCAACTCTGCCTTACGTGTCTTAGGATTGATACGGATGAGCTGACCCTTGAACATCACAGAGTAAATCATCTGGTCGTTCTTATTAATCACGAAGCAATACTTCCAGTTGCTTTGATCAAGGTCTGCATAGCCGTTAGGGTTAATGAACTGCTGCTTGTGAACGGCATAGCCCTGATCCTTCAACAGACTGTAATACTTACGTCCGCTATCGTCTGGTACATATACACCCTCATAACCATCAAGTGTTGAGTAAGCTGGTGCATTAATCTTGTCGCTATTCACCTGAAGGATAGAAACCTCATCCTTCTTCAAGTTAGCCTTCAATACCATACCACCAATATTCTCATTCTTCTCATTACGGCACTGAATATCACAGTTTGTACCGTTTGCGTTAAGACCATCATTGAAAGTATGCTGTACAACAAAGATATTGTTATCATTGTCGATACAAAGGTAAGCAGGAGCAGAGAGGACTTGATGTCAACAGCTTGTCAGCCTTTGTAGCGTGTGCATCATTCGTCTTCGTTCCAACAATTGTTGTAACGGCAGTCTGTGTGATGTACTTAAAGTCGCGACTACCTTCACCTTTAGTAGTGTCAGTACCGTTTGCACGTGTCACCTCAAGCTTGATGTTACGCTTGTAGGTCAAACCTGCTGGCACATAGCAATAAAGTTTCTCACCATTAGATGATACAAGACCACCACGGTGGCGACCTCCATCTTCATCAACATACCAAAGCGAAAGGCCTGTGGTATCATTACCAAAGTTCTTTCCCGTGATAATCATTGGGGTAGCAATACCACCACTGTCGGGATAAAAGTCACTAATGACAATCGGTTGTGATGGGTCAAATGATGTACCTGCTGTGCCTCCTACCTCTTTATCAGAGCAGGAAACCCATGCAAGCGAGCCCATAAGAACCATCCACAAATAAGATTTGAAAAGTCTCTTCATAGAAACGGCTTAGTTAAATGATTTATAGTTTTTAATTAATATTTATTTATCTATGTAAATCGTCAGTACATCCTTTTAGGAGACAGACAAATTTATATATTTATTTTAAGATATGTATTGAGTACAACCATTTATTAACTATTTTTAAAGGATTGAAGTGTTAAAAAGCGCTGAAACTTGTAAAAAGAAAGTGCTTTTCACTACCAAAAAGTATTAATTTGACGCCCAAAAATTATTCATTTTTCACTTTCCTTCCGACACTAAAACCAATTTCGCTTGAAAGCCCAACACCAATTTCTCATTTTGGAAAATCACAACATTTCTACCTCTAAAACCTCCGAAAAATGAGCAAAAAGCCTCCTAAAAAGTGGCTCTGCAACCATCACTAAATCAAACAGTTATAAAAGCAGCAAAAGTAAAAGGTGCTTAATTGGACTTCAAAAAGGGCGTCTTTAGCAAGCTTAGGGCATCTTTAAGAAGCCAATTAGGCGTTAATTAGCCCCTATAATGAGCATCACTTGAGTTTCAACTATGCGAAAAAAAATATGACAAAACGAGACAGAGTAACAAGAGGACAAGTAAATAGCGATAAGAGTAGACCAACTAAATAAGGTTCTTCCGAAATATGGAGTGATAAACTAAAAGTCTTATATAATAGGCACACGGAGTAACGGAGAGACGGAGGTAATGCTATGTCACAGAGGTGCCGACGGCACAAAGAGCGACAGAGGTATAGCGTACAGATTCTTGATGACTATTTTTGAGGTAAACGCTTTTGTATATAAATTGCTAATAGAATTGGCAAACAAGCTCCGTCGCTCTATGCACCGACGGTGCCTCCGTTACTTCCATTGCTTTTTAAATAATCCTCCGTCCTCTCTTTTCTCCGTGTGACATTGCTGCAAACTCTAAAAACAAGTGGCAAACCTTATCACTCCAAAATCCTAGAAGATCCAATAAGGTTCTTCCGAAATATGGAGTGATAAACTAAAAAGTCTTATATAATAGGCACACGGAGTAACGGAGCTACGGAGGTAATGCTATGTCACGGAGGTGCCGACGGCACAAAGAGCGACGGAGGTATATCGTACAGATTCTTGATAACTATTTTAAGGTAAACGCTTTGTATATAAATTGCTAATAGAATTGGCAAACAAGCTCTGTCGCTCTATGCACTGACGGTGCCTCCGTTACTTCCATTGCTTTGTTTTAATAATCCTCCGTCCTCTCCTTTTTCTCCGTGTGACATTGCTGCAAACTCTAAACACAAGTGGCAAACCTTATCACTCCAAAATCCTGAAGACCCCTAAATAACGTTAAGAGTAGACTAACTAAATAACGATACGAGCAGACAAGATACTTGTAATTACACAAATAACTCCTCTACTCGTTCACTTGTTAACCAACCACAAGGGAATCCACATATCTACCCCTCCCTTTGGGGGAGGGGTAAGGAGGGCTGGTTTGTTCTACTTTACCTCTACCTGATTCAACTGCTTGTCCACTAACAAGCCCTTGGCTGCTGTGTAACCGTGAATGGTTTGAGGGCTTTCATACGGATGACGAGCAAGTCGGCATCACCATTGAACGTATGGTGGTCGCCCACATTCACAAAGGTTGGATAGAGCACCTGAGAACCATCAGTGTGATGACGGTTATAGGTGAGGTTGCGCATCACCATTGATGGGTCGGTCTCAACCTTAACAAACTGCAATCCCTTCGGACTGTATGGGAAGATGAGGTTGAAGGCATTGACAGCCTGCAAGTCCTTACCCTTCACCTTGATGATGACATCGTCGCCCGCTGCGTAAGACTTACGATTGTATTCGTAGTAAACCTTACCGCCAACTGGTGCTACCTCATCATCGTTCCAACCACCTTCAAGATGCATGGCAACATTCGAAATGTCGTAAGCATCAATGAGTCCGTTGCCGTTGAGGTCACCACCAGAGATATAACCATCGAAGTCGGCATCGCCCTTTTTGAGTCCGGTATAGTTCATATAAGAGGTGAAGTCGTTCTCATCAATCTTACCATCGAGGTTGATATCGCCCGGAAGAATTGTCTTTGTGCCCGGCACCTTGAAGACATAGAACTCACGACCAGAACCGAAGTTGCCGACAGCTTCCTTCACACTCACCTTCACATAACGAGCCACAGGATGCTCGGTCAGTGTCACCTCCTTCGTTCTGCCATCACGTGCCCACTGCTGTGGACCAACTTCTGTCCAGTTTTTACCATCCTTGCTGACAGCGATGTCGCACTTCGTAATCGTACCATTACCGCCATTTGCGTGGCACATACTGCAACTTGTCGAGCGTGTTGGTGCTGTGAGGTCGACGATGAAGTCGAATGGCACCGCCTTCGTATAATAATAGATGTGCCAGATATCGCCTGTCGTACTGAAATCTACAAGTCGATTAATTTCAAAACCTTCCATATCACGAGCGGTTGAAGTAGCGGTGAGTCCTTGGATAGCATACTCTAATGGGTTGACAGCCGTCTTCACGTGTAGTGGCGTCCACTCACTTGCGCCCTCACTGTTCACTGCACGCACCTTGAAATCATAGTCGGTTGCTGGCTGCAAGTCCTCGAAGAAGAGCGAGTTGTGGCGGATAGTGGTATAGGTCTGACCGTTGAAGGCTATCTCATAGTAGTCAGCATTCTGCACAGGCTTCCACTTTGGAGTGACACTATACGACTGAACATCAGCTTCAAAGGAGTTCAGGGAGCTGTCAGAGTGCCCTTCTTACGCAAGGTTTCGTTCGACTTATTCAGACGTGTGAAGCCATCCACGCGGAGTTCTACTGCCTCCTTTGTGATGTCGCAGGAAGCCAAACGCACGATGATTTGAGCGTTTTTAGAAACCAAGAGACGTTCCATCTCGCTGCCTGCGGTTGAGAAACGGTTGATATTCGATGCCTGAACATACTGCCATGTGTTATCGCCCTGCTCAGCCTCTGTGAGTCGAATCTTCTTCCCACCGATAACGGCTGTGAGCTTCTTAGGCTTCGCGTTGGTGTTCAGATAGAAGGTCGTTGACTGATTCTTCACCATACCTTCAAACGCACCTTCGGTCTTGTTGATACTTACGGTCAGCACCTGCTTGTCGTTAAGATCGGAGGTGATGCGGGTTGTAGCCTTCTCACCAGAGAGATATTTCTGCGTTGTACCATCGTCATCATAGAGGGTGAGCTCGGTCTTGCCGTCTGGATGAGCTCAAAGACACGACGGCTCTTGTCGATCCTCAGAGGAGTTATTCGGATTGACCATCGGAATGATAGCACCGACTTCCCAAGACGACAGCTTCCCAGATGGGTGCGAAATAATCAGTAAGCACACAGCCACCTTCGTAGGTAGCACCCGTGAAGTAATCGTACCATGTTCCCTTTGGCAAATAGATGCCAGTGCGCACATCGTTGCCCTCCTTGTCGGCTGCGGTGTTCTGATAGATAGGTGCAACGAGGAACGAAGGACCATACATATACTGATAGCGTGTTGCGCCCGTGGGTGTAATCATTGCTATCATCGAGGAACATCGCACGCATGAGTGGCACCTGTCACCGCCTCATGGGCACATGGTGAGGTGTAAGGCATGACATTGATTTGAGTTTGAGGTAAGAACGGTCTGATACTTGTGGCGGGTTCGCCCAAGGCTTGCGGATACCTAGGTTGCTGCCCCATCCATCCATATTCAACTGCATAGGTGTAAAGGTCTTCCACCGAGAAAGTCGCGAATGTTCACCGACAGGTTCTTTCCACCAAAGATACATCCATATCGCTCGTAATATTACCCATTCCAGAGGTCCAGAGCCGATATAAGTTGGGATGTGGAAACGGATATACTCCCACTCGCCACCGGTCTGGTCGCCCGACTACACCGCCATAACGCTGTAGTACCCTGCCCAACCGATCGAGGGGTAATAATGAATGGGCGGGCATCGCTGCCGTAGTAAGGCATGATCTTAGCCACGTCAGCAATACCAGTGAGTCCGAAGAATAACCTGCCCGACCCATGCCACATCGGTCTTCAACACACGTACCTGCATCGCGCGCACTCTTTAACGATGTCGCGTTGCAAGAGTGCTGGTATGCTGTCGACTGGGTGGAGGTTTGACTGGAGTCCCATCGACCTATCTCTACACCGTTCTTATGGAGCATAGTCGCCAAGGCTTTTTGAGATTGGCAATATTCCCCTATCGAGGGTCGTTGTCTGACCATAGCCAGCTCCGTAACCATCGTTAGGAGAATCCAACCCAATGGCATATCGTCTTTCTTATATCGATCGATAACGGCACGAGCAGAACTGATAGTTATCTTTCTCACCATTCAGGCTTTCCTTGATACCGCCATTGTCCTTTTGACTTTTCAACATATCGCTTGCCGTCTTCAGAGAGGATGCCCTTACCTTCTTCGATTGTCTCCTTCCAATAGTCTCGAGTTTGTAGGCATTGAGGTGGCCCTCATGAGAAAGCAAACTTTGGTAACAAGACGGGATTGCCAGTGAGCTGATAATAATCTTGAAGCAAAGAAACAGAGTCGTGTCGACCATCAGGAAGAGATCGAGATAAGGCATATCATGACTATAATCGTCACCGTGTTCTTATCCACACTGCCGAAGTCGTGGCTCCGGGCGTGAAAGGTGTGCAGCATGGTTGCATACCGCCCGTTGACCAATAGAACGAGAGCTGGCGGCTCACCGCCATCGGTCCCAACTATTCGTATTGACAATCTCTATACGCTTGCCGACGATGAGAGAAACGACCGTTCTGCACACCACCACCATAGAAATATTCTCCCGCTGCATTGGCGAAGGTTAGAGTGGTGCGATTCTTCCGAAGTCTACTCCCTTCACCTCTTTTGATTACCTCCTTACCATTACGACGGTCGGTGACGCTCATCAAACCCGTACTCCGGTCGAAGCGAACACGTACCTCAGCCGTTGACACAGCCACATCGGCATCGGTCTCATTAACGCTCAGTCGTCCCTGCGCTCTTGCGTGGGTTGTCAGAGAATACGTGCCGGAGGATTGCTCTGCAGGATCACGAACGATGCTACCCTTTGGATCGCGGAAAAGGCGCGGAAGACATTCCCGACCATAGAAGTCAACAGTCATCACGCCACCAGTCGCTATAAGTTATCTCTACCGTTGTTGGATTGATTTGTCGAATACCATCCGCCTTTCCGTCAGCGAACGCGGTTTCTCCCACTGCCAAAAGCAAGCGCAAGTAAAATCTTGGCTTCTTCTTCTTCATTTTATAGATTTCGTCTATCGTTCCCTAAAGCTTAGCCTACTTGGTTCCGAACTACTTTTCGTTTTAGCTGTTGTTGTTGTTGTAACTGAGTGGCAAAGATACACTATATTTTATAAATTACAATGATTTAACCAAGAATTTTATAAACGTTCTTAATCCCCAGTATTTTTCCTTGTAAGAAAAATTTTTGATATGTTGAGATGTCTTTTTGGGCTCTATATATTGAGAAGAGACAAAAATACTTCCATAACAGAATGCTTTGCCGCTACTTCCACGTTTTCAATACAGATTCGGTGAGTTTTTCAAAGCCCAACTTTGAGAAAACGTCCATAATGTGATTAATTCCACCGAAGAAGTGATATTCTCTATTGCTACCTTTGTCATGTCAGATATTTTGTTGTTGGTAGCACTAAGATAAGTGAAATTTCTGACATATCCAAGTGTTTTTGAGAACTATGTTTCTCAGGCATTTGGAGTTCTCACACAGAGTATGCTGCGGAATTAAGGGTATATAGAAAATAGAATATGAATAAAAACATAGGGATTTAATTTATAGATTTCAGAACCAGGGTATTGAAGATCCCCAATCCACCGGTGCAATCCCTATAGGAAAAGCACCTCATATAGCCCCGAGGCTCAGCTAAACACCCTGTATCCTCCGCTAGTAAGAACGATGTCCAAGCATTGAGAAAAATTGGGCATGGAAATTCCCATCGATTATATTCTTGTTAGATGTAAGCAATGGGTTAGACATATTGGTTTGGAACCTTTTGTTTAGACAGGTTAAGAAGAAACTATAAAAGAAGCACCGATGAAAGTCGTCCAACGTTTTTCTATTAGCCCTGCGCAAACATTCAGGAAAGACGCTCGAAATGCGGCAGACGACCATTTCTTTATAGGCAGGTTATGACTGGGACGGTTCTATCTTTATATAGATAAAAGAACAAGCACATGCACTATTGTGATAGAGACGATGCAACCTCCTATTCCAATGGGAAACGTTCGACAAATGCTTATATCAGGAGTTAAGAGGATATACTCACTGTTTGATGAGAGGGAAGAAAAATAGATGAAGACCTTTATGCCACCCCAATTTAAAAAGGTAATAAACAAAATTATACAGCACTCATCTGATATTATCTTTTATCATGAAAGAGTAACTGTTTGCATATCAACACTGAAAGAAACTAAACAACAATTATTCTCCGCAAGTTTGCGAGGAGAATAATCATGTTTTCTCCTGCAAAGACTTGGATTTATAGCATCGTAGTTTGACTGCAATAAATAGAAGTGTATGAATAAGCAATATATATGGCAGAATGCAGATTTGCGTAAGATGACGTGGCAAGACAATGCTTTTAGCACCTTATCTCTGAGGTCAGTCTTCGTCGTGGAAACTTACTCAGGGCTTTCATGTTCGGATTTAAAAAGCAGGGCGATTCTATGTTGAGACTCGTTAACGGGAGGAGATTGTCTCATTCGTCTGAGAATAGAAAGAGGAAAGTCTTAATCGGGATAGCGATGCGTTCGTCTGTTGCACGACAGTTAGGACTGGAACACGAAGGTTTGCCTCAAGACCGATCATTATATAGAAAGGTGGTGCAGGTGATGCTTGATGCAACCCAGCACTTCCGTGAACCACTTACGAAAGAAAGGCTCTTTGGCTGGCATTCGCACTATTCCCAACAGGATATAGTGGTATGATAAGATTACCGTGAGGCGATTGGCGAAAAGGCGAAGAGGCCATGCAGGTGGTGTCGGGCGCAATGGGTCGGCAGAAAGTGCATTGAAGCACCACCAAGTTGTGCCGTGCCAGAGATGATGACACAGCTATTAGCATGGGTTGATGATGACACACTTGGTATTGACCCACTGGTAAAAGAGGCGGTAGCTCACCTTTGGTTGTAACGATTCACCCATTCGACGATGGTAACGGACGACTCTGCCGCAGTACGGTGACTGAGATGCACTATCAAGAGCCGACAATACTACAACGATATTGCAGCTTTCGTCTGAAATCCTAAACACAGAAAGGATTACTACATCCAATTAGAGAAAGCACAACACGGCAGATTGGATATAACGGAATGGATTGTCTGGTTTATTGAAACAGCTTAGTAGGGCTTTAAACACTGCACTTGAAAAAGACAGAACGTATCATCAGAAAGGTGCGCTTCTGGGACAAACATAAAGACCTTCAACTGAACGACCGACAAAGAAAGGTGCTCAATATGCTCCTCGATGGTTTTTGAGGGGAAACGAGCTTCTTCTAAAAGTGGTATAAGATTAATCACTGCTCGCAGGACACCGCTACCCGTGACTTAAAACGACCTTGTCAAAAAAGAATATATTGAAGAAAAGTAGCGAGGAGGACGCAGCACAGCATTCGAACTGATTGGGTAAAGGAAAGCAGCTCTCCCCCATAGGGAGGGGAGTAAAATGCGACCTCACCTACTATTAAACAAAGGAATATACCCGTTGGCGGAATTAATTTAGGTTGATAAACATGAATAAAAAGTTGCACATATCGTTGATTTTTAGTAACCCCCAAACCGAAAAGCTAAAAATCCGTATTTGAGAGATTAAAATTTAAATCTTGAAGATTTTCATAAAAACCGAATATTAAATCGCTATATGGTAAATTTAGGTAGCAGCAAGATTCCTTTTTCAGCGCTACTTTTTATTGATATGCACTGAGTGGACAGAAAAGCTTGCAAGGCAATAATATTGTTTCTTGGGGATACAACAATAATGTATCGTTGTTAAATTGCTGTTCCGTCTTTTCTTCCAATCATATGATAAAGCTTTCCCTTCCCAAAGATTTCATCCTTGTCATTGTTGTTGGTTATGGTCAGTCCATCTTCACCTAACTGAATTGACCAATTGGCTCCATGTTCTTTATATTCAAACGCATGGGAATAGCTGATGGTTTCTTTGCCTATCAATCTGCCTACAAGAAGATCTACATTGGTATATGGATTCCTTTTGTAGATTGGTTCATCGGTTTTGAATCACTTTCAGCTCTTAATCTACAAGCATTCACCATTCCTTTTATCAGTTTGTCCCTAACAAGGGGAAATGTTGATTCCGAGGTTTTGGTTTCGAGCCAATATCCCTGTTGCCTTGCATAACCGTTGATACACTAACTTTCCTCTAGTCTTTCTCCGGATTTTTGCCTGTGCCACATTCAAATATGTGTTTTTTGCCGCGAATCTTTTCTCCGCACTCTGTTTCATTGAAACAATAGTAGATATATTCAAAATGCAGGAGCAGATAATATTCAAAACTACGACTGGAGAGAGCGACATTTACCATCTTCCTATTGATGATCTTGTTGGCTTCAGCCAGAGCCTCTTCATGTTTAGGATGATTGTCCTTATCATATACCGCCCACGACTCATCTACTCCTTCGGATAAAATCTGACGTGCGTATGAACCCACTTCAGCGGTGGAGCACCTGTTATTAACTCCTCCGGCTGTTCATTAGCGTTGTTCTTGGTTTTTACGTTTCTTTCCTTTATAGTTTCCTCTGGTGAATTATCAGGCTCTTCCTCTTGCGGTATATTAGGGTTTCGTGGGATGGTACGAGCATCCATACCCTCATTGTCTTTGGAATAATGGTCACATAGGCTTGTAAAGAACGAGCGGTTCGGTTTTTATCACCCTCACACACTATCCTTATGACATAGTTGCTATGACGTGTATTTTCATTATTTCTTGCCATTCTCTACAAAGTTTTTTCCAATGATTGCAATGAGCACACCTCCAAATTTATTATTCAAATACCATTTTGGCAAACAGTGTATCTTCTCCGTCATCAAAAATCAGACAACGTAAATATTTCAGAGATACCATATTCGTCTTTTTCAGGTAAACCAAACCTGGTCTTTGCGGATTGTATTCTGATCCAGCAGATTTACTATCGTGCGTAGTAAAAGATTAGTTGAGCATGTTTTATTCTTTCATTTCTGAATATGTCAACTATCAATTGTGTCACATACAGAGTGAAGTCCAGAATCCATTTCATCTATAAAGAATGGACTTCCGCTCTGCAATGCATGCAAGATATGGCAACCGATAATAAACAGCCCTTGTACCAGAGTTCTTCTCGGGAATAGCAAATCGGTTTTTCCGATACCTTCACCGTCTTTATATAATCCGTGCAAAGCTTGTTACTTACATTTTCCGCTCCGTTTTTCCAATTGAAAAATCGGCAACACCAGTATCGGCAAAAGCCAAAAATTCCACCAACATGTTGTCAGGATGAGAATAAAAAGCCAACAGAGCATTTTCCTTGTCTTCTCGAGTATAGTGTCTTCGTGGAAGCCGTTGGAAATAACCATATCCGCTAAATATTTTGCCGCATTGGTGATTGGTTCACAAGCGTATCCTTCAAAGAACTTTGATAGTAACAGCTTGGTTTTGAATACGTTGAACGGTTTGTGGCAGCAGAGCTGGCTCCCCAATTTTAATGGTGTCGGACTCTTTTATCATCAGGAAGTAGAACAGCGTTCATATAATTGCGTCTGCTTTCCATTCGGATACGAAATCAGCGACTCTGATTCAATTTGCGTTTTAGTAAAGCTAACTTCGTACTTGTATCTAATTGTTTGTGCAATGAACTCTAATGAAAATTCGATAGGTGCATTGGCTGTTTCACTATCAAATCTGAAAAGGCTGATATAAAACAATGTCTTCCTCACCCACGATTATCCATATTTAGAACCCAACGTCTGAACCCATACAAGAATTTTATGAGATTAGTCTTACGCGAAGCATTCGCACCAAATATTAAGGATATCTTCAATGCTTTTTTACTGCCTTCCGCTTTGGTTTCAATCTCACAGAGATTATTTACTTTGCTTTTGAAGACAGTAGGTTCAGTTGTAAAAGAGCAACTCCCTTTGAATGAACGGTAATTCTTAAATTCCAAGTTTAATATCATAGTTCTGCTGTTTTCTGCAAAAATAGCGTTTTAATTCCATATAGACAACTTTTTATCTGATTTTTGCGGATAATCCGTAAAAACAAGACAATTCTTGGTCATCAGGAACTATGCGAAAAATAACGAATGGTTTGTTTGCCAGAATCATTGGAAAATTAGTGCACTCACCATTCTGCAATACGTAAACTTCATTAACATACAGGCCCATTGGCAGAATTAAATATGCACTAAATTAATTCCCGCCAACAGGTAAGAATATATATTTATATAATTCAGCGACAAAAAGTGTAAAGTTTAATCCAAAACATAAAATGCAGTCATTAGACCACAATGTTGCAAATCCTTACTTATGTGTTGTTTCCTAACAGATTTGAGTTTAATTATTTCAGCAATCTACTTATTTGTCGCAGCTATACAAACAGCCTCAACCAAAGAAAGTTACTAATTTGTCGCGCTACTTTGCAAATCATTTGATTTACAAAACATTACAAAGGAAGAAAAAAATCAAATGAAATAAAGCAGCAAACAAATTAGTAACAATGACAAAAAGAACGAAAACAATACATTTGTGAAAGAAAAGAGAAAGACAAGGGAACAAACTCGTATCCGTCTCTCTCTCATCCCTATCCGTCGAACAATAAGAAAAATACTACCCTTTTTTTGTCAGAAACCTACTTCGCTGTCGGGGACAACCTCCCTCAGAGTTGCGTAACCACATATACGTCCTTGTGCCAGCGTAATCATCTGTGAACCATAAAGATAAAGGTTTCTAACTAAGTCTAAAAAGTGATGGAAAACGATTATCTAAGGTCAAGACGGAGTTTTATCGAAGAGGTTTTACATACAAGAACTAACGCTCAATGTGGTTGCCAGTGCTGTGAGTACGGTAACGAGAATATGCAAAATATTCTTCCAAATAGGTTTAATCATAACATTTTTATAAATTAAAACCTCCTAATCGGTCTAACAGCTATGACTGCCTTTTACATTGCTACTGAACCGATTTGAAAGTAAGTGAATACTAAGCAAATCAGTCATTCAACCACAATATGTTTAGGTTCTAATGAACAATTTGCTGCTAAACGGAGAGTGGAGGGCGCAAACGTAGCATCCCCACTCACTACTCAAACCATTCTACTATGCGTGGCTCTAGTAGTCGATGCAGCCTCGCTCGGCTCTGGACCCAGCAGAAGGCACATCCTCCTTCTTCTTGCCTTGCACTTCGCCTTCACAGCAGCCCTTAGGCGCATCATGCTGCACAGCCTCCTGAATACGCATGACCGCTAGTGAGGTTCTTCACACGACGGTGCATAGCATCACAGTTACCGCTGGCGCAAAGAGAACGTGAGCACCGAGATGTCACGCTGTGCATTGAAGTCAGCAGCCTTCTCAACGCTCCCTGAGTGAATACCTGCGCGGAAAGTTCCCCAATCCGTCGAGTTTCACACGGTTACCATCTTTGAGAACCCTGATTCATCTCGAACACCAACGCACTGATTACCGCCAGAATATCTGGCTCGAGTTACGGTGCAACGCCTCACTGATACGCAGAGCGAGATCCTAACACCAACAGGTCTGGACACACCGCACGGGCATACCAAAAACCCTCACGCTTGCTGTTCTCGATTGTCCTCGATACACACGAAATTTGATTGACATAACTTGAAAAATTTTAAAGAAGGAAACAAAGAAATTAGTGAAATGAAAAATGATCTTAACCCATAAATCTCTAATAAGACAGAGGCAAACCTACCTCCGTGATCTCGACACACGACGGTACCTCAGCGACGTGCATCGCTCTGTTTTATTACTCATCCGTGTCCTCCTTTTCTCTGTGTGACATTTTATCAAAGTCCTAAACTTTGGCTGTAATCTCGTCCTCCAAAATACCGAAGAGCCTTTTTCTCGCTCCTCGTTGCCCTCCTCGTTCCTCTAATCTACCCCCTCTCCACACAAAAAGGAAGGAGAGGGACAACGACTTTATAAAGACATAGTGACAAAAAGTGTAAAAAATAAGTAAAAAGAGTAAACAAGTAAATAAATGAACACCTAAACAGATATAAACAAAGAAATAACTAAAAACACATAATGCAAAAACAGTATAAAAATATAAAGGTAAAAAGTCGGAAAACACAAAAACGTAAAAACTATACTTCCATCATAAACATAAACAATCAAAAATATGAAAAGATATTCACGTAAATAATTAAAATATTTAGCAGCCAGTAACTAAAAGTATTTTCATACTTTCGGCGACAAAAAGTGAAATTTTCCACCCTTTTTCTCCTATTTTTGCCCCAAGAATCTGGTGTCTATTCTTCCCATCACGCCCTATAACAGTGTGAATCCACCGCTTTTTATCGACTCCGGCGGTTCAAGAATCATCTGATCGAAGTCTGTTTGAGAGAGAATTGCCGCATATTTCGACACATTTCCAGTCCCGTCACATGAATATCAGCTGCCTCTCGTCGCATAAATGTTGCGAATGTTCGATCTCCATAACAGCCCTATTCACTGCCTCGCAGCGATAACCTCCCACGACTATCACACGTCCCACACGCCGTCTAAGCGGTTCTAAGACCTTATTACAAAGTCTCGAAGATTCTCCATCACCTCCTCTCTCGAAGCCTCCCCGGGCGCAGGATTCACCCTCAGGCACGTTCTTAACACCCATGCTCGCCTTTCCCGAGCGCAGCATCTCGCCCACCGTAAAATGTGGAGAGAGTCGCTCCTCAAAATCTATCTCAGTTGAATCAATATCCTCAATCATACACATTAATTATTATAGATTATTTGGTTCATTAAAACTCCGTTCGTCATCGCTTTACTTTCTGATGACGATGCAAAGGTACAACACAAAAACCGATTCCAAGCAAGATATATGTAGTATATGGTAGACAAGTAAACAGGTTAACGAGTGGACAAGTTGCTTCTAATAAAAGACAAGGTAACAGAAGAACACAAGTTAGTGGACGAGTGGACTAAAAGACAGATTTGTAAACTCTTTTCGAACATCTCAAAAACAACACATACTCTTTTGAATTCAAAAAGATGCCTAATTGGCTTGTAAAAGATGCCCTTTTAAGGTCTTACTAACGCCCTTTTGAAACCTAACTAAGCTTTCTCTGCACGACTTCATATCCAACTGACTTTCCGCCTTAGATGAGATGCAAGAAAACTTAGAGGTGTAAGCTTTCACCTCTAAGGTTCTAAGTTGTTTTACCAATTCACTACCCTATCAACGATTTTCTGCTGTTCGCTGGCAGTACGTCGCAGATAGATACGTGTTGTCTCTATGCTTTCATGTCCCATTAGGTCGGCTAACAAAGCTATATCATTAAATTTTTCCAAGAAATTCTTGGCATACCGATGACGAAAAGAATGAGGATGCATTACCTTAGGATTTATTCCCCATTGGTGGGCAAAACGTTGCAACTTATGCCGAATGGCACGTGGGGTAATCTGTTTGCCGTGTTTGTCTAAGAATAATGAGCCTAACTCAATGTTTGAACGATTCAACCACGCTGCCTCTATACCAAGTTCCTGAGGAATTAAAATCCTACGAACCTTTCCTCCCTTGGTGTATAGGTCAAAGTAACCCACTTTCACATGCTCTGCCTTGAATTGTACAAGTTCACTCACTCGAGCTCCCGTAGCACCTAAGAAACGAACAAGAAAATACTCAGACTTCTCCTCTTCTGTTCTGAGTTTTGCTTTGAGGAACTGGTAGTCAACATTACTAATCACATTTTCGAGATAAGTCTTCTGTTGTATTAAGCGACTTAAACCGGAGCAGAGGTTTTCCAATAAACTCTAATGTTGTTGAGAGCCTGAATACGTAGGGTTTTACTGTCTGCAGGCTTAAATTTCTCTATTTGCTCTGCCTTGTAAAAGCAAAAAGATTTTTCGATTGACACATGGATACTTCCTTTCAAAATCTTCAACAGCATATAGGTAGCTGTAATTGTATTGTCCGATAGTTCTTTTTCTCAAAGGTGTTGCCTGAAGATTTTACCATACTTAATTTTATTATATCAAAAATAATATCGTAGCTCGCTGATTTACGCTATTATAGGCAAAGCCCACCGTATCAGCTGATGGATGGAGGTGCGAGGTGCAGGTGCTTTTGCCACCACTATATTAGGTTTATGGACACATCAAAAGAATTAAAACCCTTGTTTTACATCTCTTGTTGCGCCCGCAACGACGTACACCGGTGGACCGAGGACTTGACCTTTCGCAGTCACATGACAGAAACTATCACGTATGCAGAAATCTTTCTTCATGACTATGTGCGAGGCACGTTCTGTTTTCTCTAAATGGTGAGCTAAAAGGTGGAATTTGTTACTTTCTTTGGAATAAAGAGTAGGATAAAGAATGTAAAATTACAACCATGCGTATTAGATTTATTAAAACCTCTGATTAGTTTTCGATTTCTCAAGAATGAAAAAGATTCTTTAATATCTATTCGAGACCCAAGAATCTTAAAATAAGAAACTCAGTTGAAAAGTCAGAAACAAATTGAAAGAACAGACATTTGATAAAATTGTATCGAGTATGAAACCATATGGGCTTCGAGGAGATTTCTTTAAAAATCCTGCAAAGTACAAGCTACCTCCAATATCAGAAACTCCTTATCCGAATGGGATAACTATCGTCGGACTTGACACAAGTCAAAAGAGAACCATACGTTACGTTCCAGTAATTATCCAATTCCAAATTTGGATGGTTTTTGATGAGTTTAAAATTTTACGCCAAGAAATTGGGGTACGGGAAAGTTACAAGATAGTACATACAGGACTTATCTGGCAAAACCGTATGAGATTTGTACCGAAACATTTATTCAAGTTTATCCTTTCCCCTCAGTGACCGAAAGAGACAACTGTAATTTATATATGAGAACAAAGTTTTTCCGAATTATGGTTAGTATTAAAAACAAGATCAAGGAGTTGGACGAGAGGTATACGCATGTCCCTCTCTCAGAATTTTTCTTCAACTCGATATGATTGGTCGAAACCTATATCAGATATTGATTTGCAACTCTATCAAAAATATGGAATTAGATAAGGAAGATGTACACTCATAGAGGAGAATATAAAGAATATGTAAACGAAGAGGAGGTAAACAATCAAAGTTTGCCTCCTCTTTATCTTTTTACTCCATTGCTCGCACCTTTTTCTTCGATAAAGGCGATTTCATTCTCCTCCAATCCGTATTTTGCGGTAAAGTTGTTGGTCTATCTCGCAACTGAAAGTGTCCAATCAATGTCTGACGCTGCTGCAAGTCTTGCAAAGGAATAAGTCGCCACGTCTCTTTGGGATTATGCTGCGTAGCCTTGAGGAGTCCCAGCATAGTGCGGGCAAACTTTGTCTTGATATATTTCAAGCATGCCTCAGCTTCTGCCCGAGTGTCGAATGCTCCTATCGTCAGGAATGTTTGGTTGTCTCGATGAGGGTTCCCCTGATGAGGGTGCACTTAGCATTTTCGCCAATTGCCCCGAGCCATTGCTTTCGGGGACAATCACCTTGTATCTGTCTAAATTCGGGTGCTTTTCAAATAATTCCCTATCGACATAGCGAAAGCAGCGCCCTCCCTTAGTTCGTCCATAGAAGCCTATTGCACCAGGGCGTTGCTCTTCTGTGAAGATGTCGGGAGTTTGTCGAAAATATTGGTAATGATTTTCTATCACCATTTAGTCTATCAGAAACAAGCCGTTCAACCTCAGGTTTGCTCGTATCGAAGCGATAACTCTGACTCCGTATAAACAATCTCTACCAGGGATTTTCGTGCAACATCTCAACCTTGCTTGCAAGTTTGATTCAACTCTGAAAAGCCTTGAATACACCATTTTTCCAAACTTCGAGTTGTATCTCTATACATCACTGCTACACCTCCTTTAATATCTATAGAAGGGAAGAGTTCGGTGCTATTTGCCTTGTAATTAACAATTTGAAGTGTTCGTCATTGAGCATTTTGTTATTCCATTCCGTAGGTGTGTAAAGCCTGCATTGAACAAGTATCGAGCAGGTGTTAGAAGGCTTACACGTTGAGAAATCTGACAAGCTAAATCCATAAATAAATGGTATACTGGTTTAGATCTACCATTGCCCTCTACTACCACTTGATACGGTGGGTTGCCCATAATAGCGTCTATCTTCATATTGTCACTATTTATTTTCCAAAACTCTTACCCGAGCGTAACATATTGACCACGCTATCGGGTTTTGTGATTAATGCTTTCTATTAAGTCGATAATATTCGGTAGCTATTCATCGTATTGCGGAAACCCTCGTAGGGTGCGCATAGTGATGTAGCGATGCCATAGGGTTTTGCAGACGACGAAGATGTTTTCCTCTAGGGTCAAGTCCCAGCATAAGTGCTGTGGCACGATTTACCTCTCATACTTCTCACGAGCCTGCTCTAACCTGGTGCGATAGATGTTGTAAGCGGTATAGAGGGATAGAGACCACTCTTGAGTTAATTTCCAGAATGATGCTCTGCGGATGAAAGAAACCCTCAGTCGTGACACCTTTTATGCTCAATATAGCGAGGAATATCTAAGTTGAAACAAAGTCCTCGTTCATAAAGCAGTAGCTCAAGTGTATCACCAAGATGCATGTTTACCACGCCAAGGCGTGAGCTACCGTTTCTTTATCGGATTGCGGAAGGTGGCAAGATGCTTTAGCTAAACGGGCAATACGCTCTTCGATGGTAAACTTGTCGGTCCATCACGCGCCATTTCACGGATGCGCTTGCCAGCCTCGCGGAAGATGTCGGGGTCGTAATAACGCGCAAAACGACTGAACACCTTCTTGGTGACGCCCCGAGGCATAAACTCCTCCCAAGACTGCTCATCCACAAGATTAGCAAGGAAGTTGTCGATGGTCAGTTCCTTTGTCCTCGTCCATCATTTCGGCTCCATAGAGCATAAGAGGCATTCGGATAGAGATACCACGAAGAATAGAGATAGCCTCACGCCGTTGGTCGCCCTAGCTTTAAGTTCGTCGAGTCGTTTTTCTTCTGGCGTAAGGTCCTTCTTTTCTTCTTTTCAAGTTGCTCTTTTTCCTCGTATTGCTCGTTGGTCAGTCCCTGTCGGTTGATGTCAATATCTCCCGACTTAGGCATAGCCTTTGGTTTTGCCTATGATGCCTTTTTAGGTCGTCAAACTCTTTGAGTTCCACTTCTGTGAGCTTTGAGCAGTTCATCATTGTAGAGTGCGCTATTTTCAAAACCGTCTGCACCACCTTTTTCTATCTGCGCTCGCTTTGAGTTGTGCAAGCATGGTTTCCACTTTTGTATTGTTTCATCTGCCCACCATCAATGGCAATAATAGGACGAAAGTGATGAAGTCGCTACACACTTTATGGTCATCCTCGGTTTGCTTTTCCAGCTTTGTGCGACACTTTTTGCGGCCTCAGCAAGCACACAAGCGTGCGATCGGGGAGCAAAGTCGAAGGCGTAGCAGTCAGTCTTCATACGTCCGTTATGAGTATAAGGTGTCTGAACACGGAAGATGGTCTGCATGTATCCGGCTGCTGAAGTGCTGTAAGAGCCAGCCATCATAAACACACCTGTCCAAGGCTTAACGCTTACGCCAGTGGTAAGACGTCCACAGAGAGGGTTATCGTAGGATTTGTGGTCTTCGCCAATGGCTTTGTTGACCAACTCGAGTGCATCTCGGCTTTCTTCCTCGTCATCGCCATCACCCGCCACATTGACGACGTTGAAGAGTCCAAAGACAGGATGCTCAGCCAATTTTCGTCTAAGAGCCTTGGCGGCTTTTACACCTGGCAGAATCCAAAGCGTATGGCGGAAAAATTTTTGAAACGTGTCGTTAGAGTAAGGATAGAGCGACTCTTCATCGTCAGTCGCCAGAAGTGTGAGGAAATTGTCGATATCTCGCCTCATGTACAAAACCTCCATCCTCACGTGTGCGGAAGAACTCTCGAAAGTTAAAGCTTTCTTCGTCACTATATTCGCTCATCAACCTCCCAAGGTCGTATGTGATATATGAATAGCAGGTAGCAAGCGTATGGATTGGTGTCGCCAAGATGATTGATTTCCCAGTCTATTTTGGCTTGTTGCTCCAAACATAGTCCCATGTAAAGACCTCTTCCTCTTTGTGATCGTCCAACAGATTGAAAGGTGTACCTGATAGACGTAATGTCTTAGTATTTTTACTTATTAGTTGCTCCTAAAAACAGCCTTTCCCAGTTCGGTTTGCGTTCCTTCGTGAGCCTCGTCTACAATGACCAAGTCCCAAGTCGTTGAAAAATATTTCGTTATTTTTGTCAAACCTTCCTCCTACTTCTTTTGAGCCACGCATATCTTGCATAGAAGCAAAATACACATATTTCTTTTTCCTTGAACAGCAGTCGCTGGAGCGAGGCAAAACTCTCCCCCTTGTTATGCGAACCATAATGCCACTCAGGACAGTCGTGGAATGTCTTCCCAAGTCTTCAAACCAACTGGCGTCTACCAGGACGATGAGTAACAATAGGTACGGACGGCTCCCATCTCCTTAGCCACACGCAAGGCACATAGGGTTTTACCAAAACGCATTTTGGCATTCCATAACATCTGATTACCTTTACGAAACTGCTTGATCGTACGCTCCACTGCGTTCTTTTGCTCTGGACGGAGAATGATAGGATTCTTCTGTGCGTGTCACTTCCTTGCCCCCCAAAACTGTCCTTGCCTTCTTTGATTGCAGTAATGGCGCGTTTTACAGTTTCCAAATCACAGGAATACCATTCAGTAGCTCCTTTAAACTCCCTACGTTTTACGCCCGAACGCTCTAAGACATTATGCACTTGCTTGTCATTGAAGGAACAGATACGTCCTCCTCGGATATAAAAACGTAAGCTCGGTGTGCAGAAGTTCATAACTGATACCGGCCGTTCTCGTATATTGATCACACGAGCCTTGGCGGCCTGGTTGAGGACTTCGCTATTAGGTGCTGTCGGCAGCCCCAGCATCATCACCAGAGTAGTTTCTCCTGATTTTTCAAACTACCCTCATGCTGTTTGTCATCGATAGCAAAAACATATATCAAACGAGGTTTGAGTGATGATTCAAAAGTTGCCATTGGTTGATATTTTTAGTTGTTATTTTTATTAAATCAATGAAACGTATTTTTCGATTGTTTTCTCCTGTTACAGGGTCTTATTTCCCCAGTCTCGGATGAGACAATACTTACCATTATGGCCGTTATAGGTCTCGTTCTGACATCCAGGACAGATTACAGTTCGCTCCATTTCTCCAAAAAGAGTTTGCTCTACTACAACCCTCGTTATGCTTACAACTATTGGGAACTACTCCTTTCAACCCATCCATCTGAAAAATATTCCAAGCTATGATATAGGCAATGTATTTTTATCGAACGGTCTTGCGGTTTTTCTCCGAACTTTTCTGTGTAATACTCAATAAAAGTCATGAGCAGTGCCTCACGAGCAAGCAGGAGATTGTCTCCTTGCCATTCATAGCCATAGATATTCTTATATGCTTCTTGTGCCATTTTGAGCCATTCCCCAGTAGTGGTAGTATTTTTCCGATATGACACGTAATTTACGGTCGAGCATACCTATACGTTGTGATAATGGAATAAAAGCTCCTGTCGTCGTATCGTATCGGCTTGCAAGATAGGGGGCTTCACCACATGTGATTTCCATGCGGGTCAATCGAACATAATCCTTCCATGTTTTATCGTCAGGAAACAAGATTGGTTTCGTTGTGGCTGTCCATGTTTTGGTTTCTGGATGTTCCTGATTAAAAACATCTTTACGCCCAAACCATGCCTCGTCTACCAGGTTGTTTTGCGCATTGCACACCCAAGAAGGCGTAAAAACCTCAGCCTTGTCTTTGGTTCGGCTCATTTGTTCTTCTCGTGTCTTTAACACTCGTGGTTGTATAATTGAACCATTCACTCCCGTTATGCAAGGTATGGTGATAGGTGCATAATAACTATATGCCTTACCAAGAGAGGCATAATCATCCGTAGCCCAAAAGATGTTTCTTTGGGTTGTATGATCTTTGAGCAATTCTGCAGTAACTCCTCTGATTGACGTGAAGTTCGTTTTCACTAATATCTATATTCGATTTCATTCCACCTGGTATTGTCTCTAAATTCTGAAATCCACTCTTTGACCTTTGATTGCAGTAATCTCGTAAAACCTGAGGAGCATCGGCAAACTCAACACGCATTCAAGAGTCAATCACGTGCGATTTTTGTGGTAAAAGATCTTTTGTATTTACAAAAATATCAAAACTCATTATACCAACAAAGTTACTATATTTATGTTGTTACGACAAAAGATTAAGAAACTTATTTCTTCAAGATAGCTTTTTCTCCAATTCAACCCAAAACGATCTATTAGAGCCTAAACTTCTTGTCTGCCTTTGCTACTCAGGCGAATATCAGAATGCTCTCTCCAATAGGTAACGTATTCGTCTAATAGTTTTGAAATAGTGTAAGTCAGAGGCACCTCGACTTGTTGACCTTACCAAACTAACATAATCTATCCTCATCAACAATCTCTACCTGACCATTGTTTGATACATCGCTAATCTGTAATCTGTTATTCAACCCCATAATTTATATTCATTTAGTCTATGGTTTAGTTATATTCAAAATCTCGGTAATAATTATGAGTTATATAACCAAGTGTTTTCTTTGTTTTTGTCATTCAATAAGATAATCTTATTCTATACCCTCTTATCCGTAAATATGGATTATAGTCTCCTCATTTAGTACAAAACAGTGTTATACGTACTCACTGCAAAGATAATCATTTTTCAAACAGATTTGAGTAGAAACAAGTTGATAATTTAACCCTACAGAATACTTCCTCGCTCACTAACATAAAAAGAGCCGTAAGGCTACATGGCTCTATATAAAGTAGGACGGCTGCGGAGCTTGAAGTTATCGTACTTATATGCAGACTTCATCCTACTGCAAAGAAAGATGCACATCACCACAGTAGGAAATACAATCTAACGTAGAATCAGTGCTCTTTGCTACAAAGATACAATATTTGTTTCAAAACCTATAACTGCTCATAGATTTTTGCCAGCAGAGCTTTTTGACCCATTAACACTTTGCTAATCTTCGAACATTTTATTGTTATAAGGTTGGTTCAACTCTAAAAACGATGCCAGCAAAATATCCCTATAATTTGCTATCATGTGAACCGATGTAGACAGAAACTTATCGTCAAAAACCACTGCAGAAACAGCTTTAACAGGCATACCATTGTTTCTCAACACCCTATTTACCGTATTTTTAACTAAATAAATGGAGTTCGAAAGTTCCATAACTAAGTTTGCTTTGCCGCATCAGAACAAGTTTATACAAGTATTTACTTCATATCATATCACGCAACCGTATCATCAACCGTATCATCAACCGTATCATCAACTATATCATGCAACCGTATCATTTACCGTATCATCAACCGTATCATCAACCGTATCATCAACTGTATCATGCAACTGTATCATGCAACTGTATCATGCAACCGTATCATCAACCGTATCATCAACCGTATCATCAACCGTATCATTTACCGTATCATCAACTGTATCATCAACTGTATCATGCAACCGTATAACTTACGGTCCATTTACCCCTTGTATTAACCTTAATCTCTAATTCACCAAGGATTTTAATATCACGCCAAACAGTAGGTATAGAAATAGATAATTCCATTGCTATCTGTTTCGCCAGTTACTTTTTCCTTGCTGTATCATTTTGAATCAGAGTTTGCAATCTCTTTACGGCGCTTCTCTTCTTTTTATCTGATTATCTATTCTATCATTTATTCTGTCATTAACAGGTAATAGAGGTATCTTCTCGTTTACAAAAATCTGGATGACAAGGAATATGTATCAAGAAAAACTGCGTTCCTCATCAGTATCAATTCTCGCTTTGGGAGAACCATTACGAAGCAACTCATCTTGTATAGTAGGAATACTTGTAGAACGACCTTCAGAAAGACTAAGTTCCTTGAGAAAATCTCCCAAACGTCTGTTTCGATAACGACGTGCCTTTAAATGTTTTGCCTCTTTGAGATCAGCATCAGAGATAGAGGTCAGGCCCAGAGTAGCTTTAAGATAGCTATCTCATGTGGCTCTCACGCGTATCTCCACAATTTCCCGTGTTTGGTAATCCCTATGATATAAAGCATTAACGACAGCCTCCTCAAGAGCTTGGTAAGGATAGTTGAAATAACGAATGGACTCTGCTTGATTTTTAGGCTTGATAATCCGTTCTTTTACTATACTACTACGTAAATAATCTAATGTCGCTCTTATTATAGTTGGAACTGAACCTTGAAACTCGGAGCTTCTATCATATTATTTGGCTTCTTGATTACCCCTTCTGGAAACATCACAATATCAACCTGTGTATAAGGGAAAAACTTATGAGGTTCTTCCGAAAACATCATTGCCGCTACATTCTTTGAGTCGTCGGTCTTCCTTGGGTCCAGTCCATAGGTCAAGTTGCTCAAGGGTTTTGGAGAAGTCTTGTGTCAGTACGGTATCTACCAACCTACTCTGTACACGTCGAAGGTAGTCTTGCACCAAAAATCATAGATATATCTTTGATGGATATATCCTTATTGCCACGATCATCAAAGGGTACACGATTTGCCATTTCTCTGAGTTCGTTTAAAGGATCGCCCTTAGCCTCTATTGTACTACTTCCCGATCGAATATAACTCTTTGATTCAGAACGAGGATTCGTCACATCGCAACGTACCCTCATAAGGTCTGGGAGTCTCCAGCAGGTACCCATATTGCAAGTACTTGCTACCATCTACTTCCTCCACACTTGGATGTGGAAGATAGTAAGGGAGCAGTTTATTATTATAGCCTATCATTGCCTTCATAATCTTATCTAACTCCTTTGGACTAACTCACATACAGGGCGTTTGGCTATACCATTCTCCTCTTTCTACACCTACAAGAATATATCCTCCACCAATATTATCGAAATCATTGGCAAAAGCACAAATAGATTGATAAATTTTAGTAGGATTCCACCCTTTCTTGAATTCTATACGATTGCTTTCTATTTTTCTCTTTTCAAACAAATCTTCGATGTTGATATGTAGAATCATATTTCTTCTGTATTAAACTATATTTAATTTTTGACTTCAAAATACATTGTATCTCTGAGCAAAAATAGAAATCCTCTATGAGGTCTTCTACCTACAGCCTGAAAAGGTTAGCAAATATAATAATCTACAAACGTCCCTTACAGTCTGTCTGTTTTTAAGACAAGATGATATCTACTTCTATCGTTTCTATTAATCCTAACTCAATGCTTACACAAAAATACCTCTTGACAACAAAGAATATAAAATGATAGCACGTTTTAGAAATAGAACTTTCAGGTGTCTCTACTAATGCCTTTCAAGCTGATTACTTTGCAACTCAATGCAAAACTTCAAACAATTTATCACAGTTATAAGATGACTTTTTCTTGTTGTAATTACATTACAAAGATAAAGATTAGAATTCTGTAAAACGAATATTTAACTAAGAATTTTCTTTTTGCCTCAAAAATAATTTAACAGAATACACACATCCACTTATTTATCTGTATATATCGTTATCACTTGTTCGTCTGCCCTCCCATTGTTTCCTTTTCCAACACCTCACTACTCTATTCCTCTGTTACCGCCCCTATGTATTCACCTGTTACTTTGTCTTTACATACTCTGTCCCTTTGGTCATTATGTCTTCCGTTCCTCTGTTACCATGTCTTTTATTACTTTTTGTCCCTTATGTCTTTCTGTCTTTTTGTTCACCTGTTACTTGTCTTTACATACTCGTCCATTTGGTCATTATGTCTTCCGTTCCTCTGTTACTCATGTCTTCTATTACTTTTGTCCCTTATGTCTTTATGTCTTTTTGTTTATCTGTTACTTTGTCTTTACATACTCAGTCCCTTATGTCATTATGTCTTCGTTCCTCTGTTACAATATCTTCTATTACTTTTGTCCCTTATGTCTTTATGTCTTTTGTTTATCTGTTACTTTGTCTTTACATACTCTGTCCCTTATGTCTTTATGTCTTCCGTTCCTCTGTTACCATGTCTTCTATTACTTTTTGTCCCTTATGTCTTTATGTCTTTTGTTCACCTGTTACTTTGTCTTACATACTCTGTCCCTTATGTCTTTATGTCACTCTAGCTTCATAAGTGTAAAGGATTTTTTCACAAACTTACTAATTTGTCGAGAAATAGTAAACAGAAGATTGGGCAATATCTTCCTTTTGTCTCGCACTTTTTAGGAAAGAAGTTATAACTATCAAAAATTCAATCGTTTTATAATATAAAATATAGAAGACAAAATGCGAGAATCAAAATTTTATTTAAGTGATAAACATAGGAGAACAAGAGATATCATGAAAAAGTCGTTGTAAAAATGGAGTATTTGTTTATATTTTTCACAACAAATCCATATTCCTTCCTATTCGTCGCACCTAACCTCCTAACTTGTCGACCACCCCACCCCAATAGCTACTAAAATGTCGCACCATCCTTACTAATTTGTCGCATCATACTTACTAATCTGTCGCCGCTAGGTTACTAATTTGTCGTCGATTTGTCGTGTAACTATTTAAGATTCAATGGCTTTGAAGTCCCTTACTAATATCTAATAAAGATTATATAACGATATTCTAAGTTATGAAGAGGTGTTTTGTTTTAAGAAAATATATTTTTTTCGGTGGGGAAGAAGACTTTAAACAAAGGTTTTGGGCGCAACCTCCCTTTTGTCGCACATACGTTTTTAGGGTGCTGGGGGCGGTTTTTGTTGCGCATTTTCGCTTGGCGGCTGCGCATTTGGGGAGTCGGGTTTTATTTTCGTTTTATAGTTTTGTTGGCGGAGACGAGGAGGTTGCGCGCAGCAGTTTTTGTGAAAAACGATTCGGATGAGTAGACTACTTTGTATAGATTCTGTTGGCGTCAGTTTTGCGTTCGATAGCTTGATTTTTATGTGTTTTTGGTGTACTGCAATTTAGCTGCAAATATATTTTTATATATTTGTGTATCAATATGTTATAGTTGGCTATGAGGTTGATAATCAGTTCTCCCACACTCTCACACAACGTTTTATCTTTCAACATCACCTTAGGTTGGTTGTTCGTTTTCTTTCTTATAATCTTGCCAGTTATAGATCTCGTTTTTGCTCTTTATTCTTTTCTTTTTATCAGTAGGATTTCTCGGAATTTAGTGTTTGAAATTATAGCCTTTTAATGAGTAGAGTTTTCATTTTTCATGGTATTGATGAGCTCATATTTTCGCTTTGTGCAGGTTGAGTTTTTCTTCCTATTTTGTCGCACTTTTCTGTTTTTCATGTTTTTCTTGCCTGTAATAATGTTGTTTTGTAAGCAAAGTTAAGTGAGACAAATAGGAGCTATTTTCATAGCTCCTTACTCTAATTATACTATAAACGATTAATAATAAGATAGTTATGCTTGTTTTTCTTCGTTTTTTTAGCTTCAAAAAGTACAAAAACTTGTCACTTTTTGTCGCACTTTACTTTTTATCAATATTCGTTTCTCCACTGATATTCAGTTTATTATGTCGTTTTTAAGTCAATAAAAATATTCCCTTTTTTTGTCGTTTTATGCTCTCAAAGCATGATCATTTTTGATTTATAACACAGCTATCGACTGTTGTTCTTCGCCTATTAAATCTATAAGTAGTAAGAATGTTACTATTTTGTCGACTCTCACAAATGCTTTACACTCAGTTTTTCTCTCCTATATGTCGCAGCTATTACCCTACGTTCGCCACGGTTTTTCCTATTCTTGTAATGTTATATGCCCTTTTGCACATATTGTGCTAAGCCTTCGCACCATACGTGCGGAGCCTTAGTAAGATAATAAATAATGTGCACAGAGACTTATCATGAGTTTATGATACTTCCATAACAGAATGCTTTGCCGCTACTTCCACATTTGCCCAATACAGATTCGGTAAGTTTTTCAAAGCCCAACTTTGAGAAAACGTCCATGATATGATAAATTCCACCGAAAGAAGTGATATTCTCGTTTTTAATTGCTACTTTTGCCATGTCAGATATTTTATTTGTTTTTTTTGTTGGTAGCACTAAGATAGGTGAGATTTCTGACATATCCAAGTGTTTTGAGAACTTTGTTTCTCAGGCACTTAGAGTTCTCACAAGAATTTATGCTGCGGAGTTAAGGAGAAGGAGGAAAATAATGATAAAAAAAGTATTATTGATTCGCGTATAACAGAGCAACTGTATAAAATATACAAGTTAGATATTGACGGTTTTGTCAATAATCGAAAACAAGTAAAAAACATTTAATTTTGAATATGAATGGCCAGTTGTTGATTTCTTAGAACCAATTTTTATGCCTTTGTTTCAAAACATAGACTCTAATTTTATCTATTTAACAAAAAGGATATGATATAGCTTTTAAATGAAATATATTCTAAGTTTGCAAGAGAGATTTTATAGAGTTTATGAGAGGTAACAAAACTTATACTCCTCGAGGACGTAGTAAGGAAAGCATCGATATTTATTATATGATAGGACTAACTATTTTTTTGACGAAACGTTCGAATGGTTAATTCATAATAATGTCGATGTTGGATATTTGACTTTTTCTTTTTCAAGTTGATAAATTTAATAATGAGGATGTACTAAATTCACTTATGAACAACAAATGGTTTGTCCATGATAAGAATTAGTGACTCTCGTTTTTAATTGCTACCTTTGTCATGCCAGTTTTTGCTTACTTGTTATGTTTGCAGCACCAAGATAGGTGAAATTTCTGACATATCCATGTGTTTTGAGAACTTTGTTTCTCAGACGCTTGGAGTTCTCACAAGAATTTATGCTGCGGAGTTAAGGTAATAAAAATCCCAACCATAAAATGGACTTATGAAAAAGCTTATATTTTTTTAAATTGTTTGTTGTTGCTCTTGCTTGGTTGTAAAGACGAATCGAACATGATTAAATGTAAAGGAATACCCGATGTGAATCAAACGTTTTCTTATATGTATTTCAAAACAGATAATGAAGGATATTTGTTTTGGGACATATACAGAATATGCAGAATTATCGGAAAAAGGAATTAGAAAATCCAAATAATATTCCAAGATTAATAGACGAAGCAAATATTTATAAAACCACCGATGGAGGAAGAAATTGGATTAAAATAAATTCAAGTTTAAATTACAGTTATTTTTAATATATGTACTCAACTAAATGGTTATGTTTATATTTTACGAAATGATGTGAGAAAAAGATTATAATTTTAGCATTGCAGTTTTTAGTATAGAAAAAGGATATATTGAAAAAAATCATAAAACAAAACCGATATCTGCAATTTGGAACAATAATAGTAAAGTTTTTATACAAATAACAGAGGTCCAATAAAGTTATATTCATTAGATAAAAATCAAAATATAGATAGTATTGATATTGAAAATTATGCCTTGCAAGGAATAGGCATAAACGAAAAAGTCATATGCAATTTTTAGTAGTGGTGAAACCTCGTATTTTGGAAGTGCAAAAAGAGAATAACGAAATAAAACTTTCTATAATGCCCAAAAAGTATAGTAAAGCCAAGAAAATAATACTATAATAATTGCTGGCAATACTTTATCGGATGCAAAAGAAATTTCTTTAATAGTTATGAACCCTATGCACACCGTTTGAGAGTTATAAAAAATCAAGAACTATTCTATTATCGAAAATTTACAATCTAATGATAAAGCAATAATAGGATTTATTGGTAATATAAAAAGGTGCTTTTTATAGAATACGATTTACTTTATAGTTTAGATAAAAGGCAAAACTTGGAAAATCGAAAAAGCTAGAAGACCTAACTATATACGCCCCAGTTGTCTAATTAATAACATTGTTTATATATACTGCGGTGGTGCTAGAATGCAAAAAATCGTATTAGAGTAGTGGTTGCATCTTATAAGATACATAGAAGGCTGGCAATGCTCCAAATTGGGAATTATGAAGACTATCAAGATTATCTGATAAGAAAAATGTGAAGGTATGGATTAACGTTCTGCCTTCCAGTGCGCACCCATTTTGCTGGCACGCTGACAAAAATGCATGATAAAGGCTTTCAGCCTGCTTGTCTTTTTCAATGGCTTGACCTTATCGCTGATATGACACACGAGATAGAGATAGAAGTTCTTCAGCATGGCGGTAACCATCATGAAAACCATGTTCTCAGCCATAAAGGAAAAGGGCAGATGCGACTATCCGACCATTCGAAGTCATTGTTCTGTATGTCGATATGGGGCGA
>BNJU01000308.1_pt1 | contig 109033 bp, 139 predicted proteins | sample 8539281 | NCBI WGS metagenome assembly BNJU01 (sample SAMD00202456, study PRJDB9452) | human saliva metagenome | isolation source: human saliva | place: Japan
GAGAGTATCGTTCCGCCTTTGCCAGCCGGCACAGAAATATGTTGAGCGTTTGCTGCAGAATATGTCGGCTAAGGACCGTCTGCCTTTGTAGGCGATGGAATTAACGACGCCCTGTGCTGCTTCAGCGATACAGGTACAGCCATGGGGCGCGCGAGAAGCGATGCTGAAGCTGTTACGTAGTATTGATGGATGACAAGCCACATAAAACAGCAATGGCTGTGGATATTGCCCGCCGAACCAGCCATAGCCCACCAGAATGCATGGTTTGCCATTGTAACAAAGAAAGATACTTATCCTTGTACTTGTTACCCGGACTGGCTAAGTTTGGCGCCGGTTGCTGCTTTTGGCGATGGGCGTGATGGTGCTGTGTGTGCTCAATGCAACACGCGCGTTAAAATGTTTTAGCACTTTCTCAATGCGATCCGTCTTGCGACCGCCGTAACAGCAGGCACAGCGGCCGTTTGTATAGGCATCTCATCACCAGCCATGCGTCGGAGTTTGAAGCCACCAGTCTTCACTTGTTCAATAAGGTTTGCAGTAGCCGCTGGAACAGTTCGATAATGATGCTTTCGGCAACTGTCGGGGCATCAGTAGCCACATAGCTTTGTGCCTTTTCGACGAGGTTTGGGCGTATCATCGTAAAGGTTTTTGCCGTACACTTTGGCAGGAGTACAGTTTTATAGAGCATTTTGCGCAGGTTTCAACACGGTAAACGCTGCATCGGTTAAATAGTATAACGCATTTGCTGGGCAACCGAGTCGGTTTTTTTCAGGATTATTCCAGCAGGCTGCATCTTACCGCTTAAACGTCGGCGCGCTGGGCAGCAACGGCCGTGTTGATTTCCGCACGGATTGTTACAGCCTGCCAGTGTTGTTGTTGTTTGTTCCATGTACCACATCCTGTATTGAAATGGAGAGAGGCTACGTTATGAACATGAAAGCAGCAGTATGTGACAGTTTTATTTTTTTTTGTGTTATCCCGGCATAATGAAATGCTGTGTATGGAAGATGAGACCTGTTCTATTCGGGCCGCAGTCGCCACGTAGTCGAGCTGTCGGTACAAGCAGTGGCTTCGGCTATGTATGTTCCCGTGATATACCGCCCCAAGGTCATGGTTCGAAGTTACCTTTACGAGCATGTGAATAAGCACGCCGAGGCTGAGACGCTCCATAGCCAGTGCAATAGTTCAAGACCTTTTTCGTCGGGACGGTAAGAAGCAGAATCATTTTTTCGCCATTCAAGGCAGGAATTAGCTTTGCTGTCTTAAAGCGTTCGGTTTATGGTATGCGGCTGACGCGTTTCCGCGTATCGCTGGACGAAGGCTTCTGGCTGTGCCCGTGACAGGTCTTGAAAGGAATGGCCAAGATTGTACCGAATGTCAATGCGGTCCATCAATGGTCCTGATATTTTTATTGAGCAATGCTGTATCTGTCCAGGTGCGCAGACGCAGTGATGCGTAATGGTATCTGCGTAATAGCGCAAAGACAGGGTCTGGTCGATGCCACAAACATGAACGAACAAGCGATAGGTTACTGCTGTGGCACGGCTTATAGTGACAACTCCTGTCTTCAAGCGGCTGCCGAGAGACCTCCAGTGTATGTTTGCTGAATTCGCAGTTCGTCACAGAATAACACGCCATGATGGGCCTGGAGGAATCTCTCCGGGCATAGTTTTGTGCCACCACCCATACGAGCGCTGCTTCGAGAAATGGTGGTGGGCGGATGTGAGGAGTGGAAAGTGCCGTGCTGCGATATGAGGGGAAAGAGCGCGACTGAGTAGGCCACGCGACCGGAATGAATCTGTGTGGTTTCGAGGCTCGGCGATGGGTGAGAGGTGGCAAAGATGGATGGTAGCGTTTGGCCAATATCATGCTCTCCTGAGACTGGAGGACCCTCACTCATGAATTGAGATTATGGCCTTGCGCAGCGGCGCTACTTCTGGCTCGTTTCGACGTTCTCCTGTCCGCGAACGTCAGAAAATCTGGCGGTCAAAGTTATGCATTGATGCTCAAAGAATTCTTTGCGTGTATCAACCACAACGGAGCTGGCATGGTGTCTTTTCGATCGAGGAAAGATGTAACGTCGGCCATGCTGTCCATGCGTAAACGTTGAGCTGTGTTCACACTGCCGCCTCTCGCGTGCATTGGCGTGGGCACGATGATGACCTTCGTAATGTTCGGCCTTTGCTTTGATAGCGACGGGCAGAATACACCTTTACAGGCTGAAGTTTCGTCGAGTCCTAACTCCGCCTACCAGCGCCAAAGCGACCGGTGCTGACTGCGATTGACCGTCTGTCGGCAGCGAGAGATGGCGATTGCCAACGGCAGCGAAAGCTGCTTCTCCTTTTGGGTCGGCGGGTGCCACGTTAACGGTGATGTCGGCTTTAGGAAACCTGTTTAGTCCGTTATACTGTAAAGGCGGCGGCAGTTCGGTCTAGCGTCGCTTCGCGGCACTGCCACGTCCACCGAGTCCGGTTAAAATGATACACATGCAACGCGTCAGGCTCGTTACGCACGATGGTGACTGGTCACATCGCGAGGCCGATGTAGCAGCGGCACGATAAGTCTTTACAAGCATGTGTAGAGTGTAAGTGTGATGTAGGCTCTCTGCCTGTCGCGGCAAACTATTTGTGCCCAAAGCGCGGGCAACGATTTCGGCTGCGTCTTTCACCACGATATTGTCGAGTACGTTCGTAATCCTAATGTTTTCAGGGAGCAGTATTGAACATCTCTCCTGTGATACGTTGAAGATGCTTTGATACCCGATTCACGCTAAGGTAGGTGTCGCAATCGGCTTTGCTGGCATCGACACAGATGGAAAGATCACCTTGAATGTTTTGTTTGTCGAGTTTGTATCTGGCTGGAGCTGTCGCAGCATATCGGTGCTGGGATAACTCCACGATGCCCAGTGTATAGAAGCAACGATGATCGCAGGCCACACGGCTAAGAGGTTTGAGTGATTAGTGTTGCCTTTCGCGTCTTTAATCTGAGAGGCGTGAAGTCGTGTACCCACAGTCTGGGCTTAATGACCGAGTACGGTATGCGCAACATATTGCTGATATATAAAATTGTCCGGGTTGGCTGGCCTTTCGCGACTTTGAGCAGGCGGGCTTTCTTCGCGATAATCAGACGATGGTGGTATGACAAGGTATTTCTTTTACTAAATAAATGCTGACTGGCGCTGCGATTGATCTTTCTACAACACGGGCGGCAGCGTGCTTTCTCAGTCGGTAACGTGCGGCAGATCTGCTCGCGAAAAGGCTGACATGAGTTCGTTATCGTCGGTACCTTTTTATCTTCAACATCTTGAGGTGTAGGCATCACCTCCGATGTCTACGTTCGGGCTGCTGCAAGAGATGGGTTGCTCGGAGAAAGTTTGGAAGAAAGACAAGCGTAAGCATTGTGGGTGGTCACATTCTATTTCATGGCTGAATCGCCCGCCTTTGTACGCTATGGTGTCGAAGCCGCTGATGGTACCATCTGAGCTGTATAGCAAAACCCACCTTGTAGCGGTTAATCTGTAATAGGCGGCTTCTATTTTGAAACAGCGCTTGCCTCGCTACAAAGAGGCGAAGAGTACAAAGGCTGGAAGAGTAGATGAAAATGGCGCTTGAGCATGATAAAAGATGTTTGTGCCTATAGTATGGTGAATAGTAGCTAAAAGCTAAAGTCAGACTTAACCTCTTTAGCTTCTTTGTCATAAACAATATGATGTGTCAATAATGGCGTTTTATCTCAGATTTGCTAGCTCGTAAGGCCCTTCTTGGCGTAGTCTGCTGATGATGAATCGCTACTGTTTATGCCGTCGTTAAGAGCCTGTTTGCTTTGCTGTGATGTTGCCCTGACGCAGTTTAAGAACAGGTGCAGCTTTCCAGATAATATGTGGGACGCATCAGCATTGTGTTATTCAATGTGGCGTGGCAGCGGCAGCATAGTCCTTTATTCAACAGTTGGGCGAGGCTGCACTGTTGGTACAGCGAATCGCCAAAGTCCTTAACAGCAGCTGCATAGTTGCGTTTTCGCAATGTTGCATTGCCAAGTGCCTGACAAACAGATCACGTTAGCATCGGTAGCCTGTGATAAGATATTCCCGGCATCTTTCAGCTGTCCGTCTCTTCAGTTAGCGATGAGGCCAAGGTGTGTTGCTTCAGGAGCCTGACCTCTATTCGGCTTCAGCACCTTGAAATAGTCGTTTGCTGAACTGCAAGTCGCCTTTGCTAAAGGCGAGCGCCTAAAGTTGTTGAAATGCGCGGTAGTCGGTCGGGATAGAGCTCAGCAAGCTTTTCTTGTACAATCTCAGCTCTCTTATTGGCATCTTGTTTCGAGTGTTGCACAGCAGCCTCGTCTGCGCTGTCAGTTTTGAAGGTCAGCAGCATACTGAGCCTTTAATCTGCTCGTCAGAACGCGATTGTTTCAGCGTTGATGATGTAGACGGCTACGGCGAAGTTCTGGAAGAACATGCCTGTTGCAAGCTCTACGAATCCTTCGCTCATATTGCGGGTCGACGCCCGCGCTCTTCTGGGTCTTTGCACATTTCGAGCACGCGAAGAATCGCAGCTCTGTCCTGAATATTGCTTTGCTGCAACAAGCTGCTTTGAAGCCGTCGCGTGCGCTGCACGTACCGCTGCGTCAGCATTAACGATAGCAAGCTTGTGGCACTTTGAGCTGTTCGTTTTGTCGGCTCTGTATGCGTGTTCTGGCGTTTGTTGGCCAATTTGACTTTGTGAAATGGCCGCCACCTTCGGGTGAGCGTATGCTGCAGCAACTTCAATATCTCGTAAATTAAGGTCTCGCGTGACAGCGATAATCTTCAACATTTGCACGAAGTCCTCGATGAGGTTGCTCTTTAATTCGCCTTACACCAGAAGTTTAGCTTTGATTTCTACTTAAGAACCTGATATGTGCTTCTTGACGCTGGCGCTTTTCGGAATTACGCATGGAAAGAGTCGAGGTGCAGGGCATCCGCCCGCACTGTCCATATGCTTTCTTGTACAATTCTGCTGCGCTACAACACCGCCTGGCAACCTCTACAGCGATCATGGACTGTTACCTTTACCAGCTGTAATGAGCATCGAAACGTGATGCACATGTCGCTCTGTTGCACGCCAGTCGAGGTGTGAGTCGAGAAAGCCGTTTTCATTGCATACCTCTCACGCATCTTGTACGATACAGTCTGGTTATTTCCTTGCACCTTTTTCGCCTGAGAAAAGGTAGTGGTTATGGCCTGTATTGCGACTGGGCCACATTCACATAGTCGAAGCTCTGAGTACGGTTACAACAGCTTTCTTTCATATGTATTTCTCTGAAAGTACCGTTAATTGTGTGCAGCACTTTTGCCACCAAAGGGTCTACGGGTTCGGACTCGACAGTGAAATTGTCTGCCAGAAAGTGCACCGCATTTTGAAACATGAGGACAATGCTAATACATGGAGCGGACAAAGTTAAATTAGAACTGGTTACAGCGTATAATATATTAAGAGAAATATACGAGGTGTGCCGCGACGGGACCTCGAACCGCACAGCCATCACCGGGCTGGCAGAGTTTTAAGTCCCTCGTGTACTACCAATCCACCATTGCGGCATGTGATCCTACCGAAAATATGAGCGGCAAACAGGGCTCGAACCGCGACCTCGACCTCGGCGGCAAGGTCGCGCTCTATAACTGAGCTTATTGCCGCGATAGTACTGGTCTGCAAAGGTATGTAAATATTTATACAGGCCAAGTACACACAATTTAATCAGATAATCGCGCTAATTGATGAAGAGTAATGCCAAATGTCGCTGTCGTAGCGCTGATATGTAGTCATTTTGTCGTGTTGTTGTTGATGCAATTTCCGGCTCCTGTGTTCACTAGACGCTCGTGCAATTTGCGCAAGTGGCTATACCGCTACCAGCTGAGAATTGGTGGATAGCTGCGCATGGGTATGGCATTGTAATCAAAACATCTAGACTACGCCGTGCCATAATGTGCATCCACAAAGCATCGAGTCAGTAATGATATCCGCATCATCGAGAAGGTACCGCCCAGCCCACGATAAGACCGTTATTCATTCGTATTCGTGTACCATTCCTTCCGCTCTGTATCCTTTTGCATCGAAAATTGCTTTATGGTGTGTGTCCCTGTTGACGTAAACGAGCAGGCGTTTCGGCTGGGTAAACGCTGATAACACAGAAAACACCGGACTCGTGGGTTCATTGCCGAGGCCAGATGTGGGGTCCTGATGCGTGCTGTTATCGATGTGAAGAGGTTGCATATCGGAAAGCTGCTGTATGTGATAATGTTCTGCTGTGTACATGCCGATGTCATACACAACACATGCAGACTACTGAAAGTCATCGTGTTATTTGTGAAGAATGTATACGGATAGCATGTCTCATAGATGCCAGGAGTGTCCACCCGTATCTGTTTGTATGATTTCAAATAGTAGTGCAATTTCCTTTAGTTTATTCGTAAATGAATAAGCTGTGATGCATCTGCGATTTTCTCTCAATACCTTCTTGTAAATGGCTTTTCTCACCATGCTCTGCAATAAAGGGGTTAAGATCCAGCCTTTTATGGTGAGTTTTCATCTGGATGAGACGTCTCGCTCGCTGGAAGAATCTCGTCCAAAAGTTGAAAGGGTAGCAGGACCTCTTGTGGTCTCAAAGTTAATTTCTCTCGGCTCTTCTCGATTTACAATCACCATCTTTACAGCACCCATTGGTATAGCAGAGATGCGAAATTGACTATCGAAGTAAAAGTCAAAGTCTTTTATACCGTCTCTGGGGAATTTTGTATCCCTGAACTTTCTGAATATTGTCGACGCTCAGCATATTATAGACAGCCTGCTGAGGATAGGCTATCTCACGTATCGTGCTTTCTATCTTTGTCGCCACGGCTTATCGGTTTTGCTTTCCAGTTTGCAGGGTCTTTGCGCCACTCACGCAGATACCTCTATGTGTCATTCTTTGAAATCTTAGCGGTTTGTGCTGCGATTTCTACGGTGTACTCATAGTCTCCGATGTCAGGCTGCTAGCCTGCTTCTTTAAAGGCTTCTTCCGCAACGGGAAAACCGTATGTGTATTGGCCAGCCATGCTATAACGTCAAACCCGCTGCAGCTCAATGAAGCTTCAAAAGCACTGCTTTTAGCGAGACTGCTTCCTGTTGAGATATAGATCTTCGATTACCACCACCACTTTAGATCCTTCGGGCAGACGTCTTCTATCTGACTGGTTCCGCGATCTTTTCTGCTCAGGGCGCGCAGGCACAAGGCATCTGCAACAAGCGGCCGCCATACCGTATAAAGAATAAGCAATGTGCATCTACGCCAGCTACACGCTGCAGCCTCGTGGCCTACAGTAGTTAGCCAGCACGGCGTGTGTTAGTTCGAAGTTTTCACAAAAGCCCTTACGTCAGGATAACTGAGAACTCAGTCGGTTGTCGGTGTAAATTGGCGAGTTCCAGCCCGATGCCCACTGAAAAGGAGAGGCTTCGTTGGTTTGAAGCTTGATGGCATTTTGATTTTAGAGTCTTTTCTGCAAAGGCGGTGTTTCAGATGTATCCATACATCTTCATGTGATGTTTTGTTTGTTGACAAAGTTGGTGTAAATTGGTGATAGCATACATGCAGATGGTATATCTCTCTTTTTCAAATGCTACTTTCCAGCGCTGTTCGTTGGCAAATCCTACTGAAACCACAGCTTAGTAACTCGTCACCTCTCGAGTTCTTTGTCCCTAAAACGAACCGATCGTGCCCCTGTGGTGTCACAACGTCGTCTTACAATCAGCACGATGCAGCGTCTTTGATTTTTCTCTAAACGCCAGCTCAAATACGCCTGTTCAACATTTACTGCGCTCGCTCTATTCGTGCCTTGTGTTGTTTGGCTCGAATTGGAAATCGTGTTTGCGTCTATCGGCATGCTCCCATACCTGTAAGTGCACCTCTTCAGCGATGCCTTCGCTATCATCCTGGCTTTGATTGTATCCGCGTTGACGTTGATGTCCCTCTCGTCAGTGGTACAGGAACGATGGCATCTATACCCGGTAAAGAAAGTCGCTTTACATAATAGTGCTGCCCAATGTATCAGTCCCAGTTCTACTACGTTTCTGGTGAACATTCCTGTATTAATTTGTAAACAGGGTAGGAGGGAGGTGGCGTGTGCGGTGTAATACATCGCAGAGGCTCTCTCCAATGGGCAGGCGTCACTGAGTATTTGGCGTCATGGGGTTGTCGTCGTAAGACTTCTTGTGAGGAAGTGGGTTAAAGGCAGAGTGCAGGAGGCATACCGCGCGAAAAGAGGGTTTCTTCTTCTCATCGCCAGCCTTGTGCGTCACACGGCACATGCTCGTGGAGTTTGCGAGGTCTAGTAAAGCTTGTAAAAGCTAATGTACCTCTACTTGTTCCGGCGCATTATACCTCTGTCTATACATCAGTCGTCATCAGCGTGTGTCGAAAAGCCGCACGCATCGCAAACTGAATCGGTTTCATGTCATGCGTTCATAATCGCTGCACGGCATGGTCGCCATTTAGCTTTTAAAAAGCTAGTGCGCTTGAGCGATCCATATATGCATGCCGTCATCACATGCCGTCTCACACGGTTTATGAGGCTCTTCGCTATAAGTGCTTGGCCCATAAAAGGCCTGCCCAATTTTCCGGCTGTCCCCATCTACGTTGTATTTTATCTTATCGCTAACATAGGCCCCGACAAATATCTCGTATTGTCAACATATTGATGGTTTACTCAGGTAATCGATATTGCGCATACGGGCTTCTTCATCATCAAGTACATCGGCGCATTTTCGTCGCCGCAAATCGCCTGCAATATTCATAGCTTTCCGGCACAGAGGTCTGCCAGTTTTTTCCAGATTTCTTCAGGTAACGGGAACTTTTCCTAACATCTTCTGCTAATATAATAAAGGTGTACCATTACTTATCTAGTGGTTCCAAAGAGCTTTTGCACGTTCATTTAAACCGATCTGCAAATACCACGTTATTGAATCCTTTTGGCGCAACATCTTTTGCAGTTCGTCGGCATACGGGTTAATCAAACAAAGTTCTCCTTGCGTTTCCAGCGTCAGACGCATAACGGGCTGCGGAACGACAGAAAGCAGCGGGTTATCATCGGCACAAGGCTGCATTCCGGTCATATTGAAGTACATTCACGTATGTCAGCCTTTTCGCGCCTGTAACGCGGTGGTTCGATAATTATGTCAGTCCATCCTCACCTGCTGGTGGGGGACTTTCATGACGACAGAATATCTTGTACTGTAACATCTTGTCTCTAAATTATGGGCATTCTGCGCTATAAGCAAAGCATCAGCAGATAACCACGCAGTAACATCGCTGTTGTCGATGCCCAAAGCCAGTGTGTAACAGCCATACATCCGCTCGTTCCGCATCCAGAATCCTTAGTTCAGGGTGGTTATATGTAAGGTTTATTATATCTATTTTTGGTATAATTGCACAGCATTTCGGTTTCGGATAAGAACAGCTGTAACGAAAGATGCCCAAATTTACGTCAAAAATTCAGAACATACAGCCGGGTTCCAGCCAGTACGGTTTATCAGTTTGTTTCAACGGCGCTTTTCTTCGGCATTCATAGGATGTTCAACGATCGCGAAATACCGTCGGCGCAGTGCCATATTAACTTTGTTGCGAGCAATAAACGTACAATACCGCCGGGCCTCACCGTCATCATAGCGTGCGCGCTGCTTCCTGTATAGTGTTGTATAACTGTCTGTATTCCATATTAGACAAAGATACTTTGTTTTTTTTCGGTTTGCAGGTTTTCTTGTTTAAAATCTATCATGACGTCTTGTTGTTTTATCATTTATATTATAGTGTACGGGTATTTTTTGTGCCGGTATGGTTGTTATGTCAAAATTCAGGTAAAGTTGTTGACTTGCCAAGAAAAAGTAAATTTGTGCATATAACCGTATGGCATGACAGGCCAGATGAATGAAAATAAACAAACTATCAATACACAATCACAACAAAGCCCTTGACGAGCATTTTGCGCGACGTTGTCTGCAGCTTGCCCGTAACGGTATTACAGCGCGTCCCAACCTTCAGTAGGGGCTGTTATTGTCGGCTGAAGGTCGTATCCTGGCGAGGGATACACCTCTGCTTACGGTGGACCGCATGCCGAAGTAAATGCTTTTGGCTCGGTCTCGGCAGCTGATGAGCACTTACTTTCTGCTGCAACTTTATGTTTCAGCCAGAGCCTTGCTCACTGGGGCCGCACCGCCTTGCCAGACCTCATTATCTGGAAGCATATATTACCACGTGGCGTGGTTGTATTGGACCGCGTCTGCACAGGTTCAGGGCGGTACAGCGAAGCGTGTGAGGTTGGTATTGATGTTACGGTGGAGTGCTCAAAGAAGAGTGTATGGAGAGTAAACTGTTTTTCTTTTTACATTCAACTGTTTTTCGCGCCCACGTATCCTGCCGGTGCAAGGCCAACCACAATGGTTTTTTAAGTTCTGTGAGCAAGAGCGGGCAGCATTGGCCTCTTCGTATTTCTACACCTTATACATTTATGCTGGTTCATCAGCCCGTGCTGAATATAATGCTATTTTACAGGTCGTAACACGCTGCAAATTGACTGTCTCGTTTGGATGTACGCCCGTGGAGCGGACAACTTGAACGTCTGGTGCTTACGCACCATCCTGAATAGTCTGACGGCTGTCAGTTCAGCCATATTGGATGATGTGTTGATTATTTGCATAACAGGAAACCCAGAGTCTTATTGGCATGGGAGCCGCTACGCTTAGCAGCCGGTCTTCAGCGTGGGCCGATGAAATAAGGGTAGAAACAGCTCACCACTGTTGACGATGTGAGGTGAAGACCCTTTTACCTGCCGATGCAGTGCCTAAACGCCAGTGTTTATTGACAGTACATTATATCGGAGATTGAATGCAAAGGCTGCCATCATGAGGCAGCTCTTTTTTAACACGCATAAAAACAACAGGCATTGTTTTATTTCTTTCATATTTTCTTCTGTTTTAAACTTGAAATAGTACTCATGCCTGCTTAGTTTGCGGCATTGTTCATGCGCTTCTTGTAATTCTTCCAGCCTTTATCTAAGAAATTCAAATAGTCTTTACATTTCATCGTAATGAGTAGGCGCGTTATGGACTACCCCGCTGTCAACGGCCAGCAAAAGGCTGTGTATTGCAATTAAATTATAGTTTTTGTAGATAGCTCAGCAAGTCACCCATACGTAAAGTGTATTTCCGTTCTCATCCTTACTTCTACGTGGGTTGTGGGCAGCTTTGTCTTGTCACCAGCATAATGAAATCAGTACGTAATCGTTCTCAAGTTTTTGTGCCACCGACGGGTCGGTCCATCAGCAGTTTCATTTTACAGTTTATACAACCAAAGCCGGTAAATCAATCACAGGTTTGCCTTCGCCTTGTGCTGCGTCCTGCTTCGTGTAATCGGTGTAAACCGTGCTTCAACTTGTATTTAAGAACGATTGTGTGTTCATTGGTGCGCAAAGGCCGACACTGCCGGTGCAGGGGCACCCCACAAACCGGGTGGTATCATGTAAATATCAAAGGCGAAAGAGCATAGCCCCAACATAATAGAGAGGGAACCGACATAGGCTGCGTATCGCCATCGATGGCGTCGTGCGGAAACTTTAATCCATCCTACGAGGTAGGCGCTCTGTGGCTGCAAATATCACAATCCATACTGAAAGAAACACCTGCGCTCCCATAATCGTGCAGCTATAAGCCAGCGTCGGGTACACTGAAAACTTCATAGCGAATGCCAGTTCCAAAAAGCCAAGCACCACCTGTGGTTTCATCCAGCTCCGGCTCTCTTTGGTGTTCGCTTCATTAATGAGGGGAACATGGCAAAAAGCGAGAAAGCGAACGGCCAGCGCCAACGCAAAACCGAGCATCCTGATAGCGGGTGCAAGCCGGGCCCGGATGTTACTGTTTGCTCACAACAGGCCAACAATAGGTGCTGTAGCCACGAGAAAACTTTCACAGAACGAGGGTGAAAGCCATGAGGAAAATTGACAGTAACCCTGTAGGTATTACTGGCTTTGGTATCATCCTTGTTGGCCCAGCTGGCGGGCAATTTTATTTCGGAACGTGCCAGCTATGCGCAAACACTACCAGCAGTGCAAAAGAAATATGTTGAACACCGCATTGGCCGGATAGTGTGCATTGAGCGTACTGGGTCCGAAACGTGCCGTAACGCCTATGCCTACGTGGGTGCAAATATACGACGATAGAGGCTCTATTAACGCAGTACATCGCGCACACCGCGTCGCTTATTGTCTTTGAGCGCTTCGAGCTTACGGTCGTCGGAATACAATGGGCCGATGCGCTGGCATTACCACGCAAGCAATCCAAAGCGGTCAACTAATCTGTAAAGATGTGTAAAGCAAAGATTGATCGGCTGGTATCGCCCGTCCCGCCAAAAGGTTTTCGCAGCTCTTTTGATAACAGGCGTCCAAAGGTGTCCTTGTCGGCTGCGACATGCAGCTGCCGGTAAAGCGCGGAACCGTAGTGTCAATGACTGTAAAAGCGGTTGCCCGGCTGATGTTGCAGCTAGCACGCTGCCCGATGAGGCTGTCAATCACCGAGCTTTCTTTTTGAAGATTTTTCTGACTCTCTTCAGCTGTCTTGCCATCCACGGCCGGATCTTTACCGTTTGTTTCAGGTTACGTCCATATGGCGGCGCAGGTTTGGTTTCATATGCCCAGTGGGTTGTAAAGTACTGTGTGAGGATTTGGTAAGCTTTATTTTGTACAACCTACGTTGCTTTGAAGCGCATTCATCTTTCAAAGTTTTATCGTGGCAGCTGGTTTGCTGGCTCATTGCAGCCATCTTGCCGACAAGCTTTACACCTTCTAAACGGTTGCATAGAAGGTGGTTTGTGGGTCCTTCTTGTCTGTTGTTAGAATAAACGTGCCATCCTTATCAATTTTGCCAAAGATAATTTCGCATCAGCGGTTCCGTTGTTTTCAGCTCAGACGTAAACTTTATAGGGTTGTGGTGTTGCGCATTTACCACAATAACACAAGTAGCAATAAGGCCAGCGTGAATATTTTCTCATGTTGTTTTCAAATTAGTTGTTTGGTGTGGTTTTGTATACTGCACTTTTGGGGCTTGTGGATTTATCAAATCTGCCGAGGCTCAATTCACCAAGCGTGGTGGTTACCTTAAACTCATCATGGAATGGCACTTAAATCTTGCGCTCGGCTTAATGCCATCATCTTGCGAGGAGCAAAGTTTGCTACGAAAGTACGTCCTGCCGATGAGCTGCCCAGGGCTCGTGTTTCTTGAATGCCGATAAAATAGTACGGTCGGTGCTGGCTACCATCGTCGTGGTGAGCTGTGCTTGTTCGATTTCTTAACTTTGGCAGTCTTTGATGACTACTCATATCGTTTTCAAGGTGTCAAAAGCCGCTTTTCCTTGGTCTGGGCTTTATCGGCTTTTCTGCAGCCTCGTTATTTTGTTAGCAGCCAGCTGTCGAGTTGCTTTTGTATTTCGTTCAATTTTGCTGAGCAAAAGATGGGGAAGTCGCCTGGCTGTGCTTACAGGTTGGTTCGCCCAGTTCGGCCCAGTCGAAACTCCATTACTATCATCTCGCGCAGGTCTTGCTGCTGAATGGCAGGAAAGGTTTGAGCGAGCCGATTTGCTACTAACTGTAAAGAGGTAGGGATGGTTTCCGCGTTTTGATCGGTTTTCATACTTTCCACGGCTCACACTGTGATATGCTTGTTGCCGATGTGCTGGGTTTATAGCCTCTTTGTGCTTCGCGGAACTTTGGCATCGAGATAATGGTTTATCTTTTGTTACGTCTTCAAATGCGGTCTGGCGGTCTATATCAGTAAGTCTCCACATTCAGTGCTGTCCCAATATTTCGCGTGGCTGTAGGCTGGTTTATGAAGTTGCCGTAAATGAACAAGTTCGGGGTTGTTACGCTCTGGAAGTTCCATGTAGTTGTCTTTTGTTTCGGGTGCATTGAGGTAGTATCGGAACATCCTGTTGCTGGGGAAATCGCGCAGGTTCGTCAAGCCAGACGGCCCAGTTACGGCTGGTTGATATTTTGTCGTTCTAAATTGAGGGGCCTGTTAGCTGGTACATTGTTCCAGAAATGAGCGCTGTATTTTAGAATTCGTGGGGAATATCAAACAGTGGAACACAATGTTATCCTACTGATGAACGAGCGTGGGTGTCCTGTATCCTTCCACCTATTTTTCCCAGCTTCCAGCGTTCAGGCTCTGTATCGCACAGCTTCTTTTGAGAGATGTAACCAATAGGGCGTAAACCATACGTAGCACCTTCCTTCGGCTGCTAACTGAACGGAATACCGCCGTCGGGTCGCGCGCGGCATGGGCTGAAGGTTCATCCAGTGGCTTAATTGCCGTATATTGGGGATTTTCCCTTGGTCGTCGAGAGTCCATCTGTTTCATTCCTGATAGTTGTTAAGCGGCAATACCAGTTCTTTTGTTTCTTGACAATGCTGTGCGCCCGATATGGTGCTGTGGAGGATTGATAAGTCCATCGACTGGTCAACCGCATTTTAATTATCACTGTAGGCATTGCTACGCGGACACGTTCCTGGCGATATAGCGATCAGCCAGAACCACTTAGCTTCGATCGTAGTACGGCACCGCCTCCTTTTCGATGAGTTTGCCGTCGTTAAGGCCAAATCAGAAGAAGTCGGTAGCCATTACTATGTACTTGAGGTGTAAAATGCTGTAACATCGAACGAACTCTTGAAACGAATCTTTGATAATTTGGCGATAGCGGTCAGCATCTGCGGTGTTATACCCTCTTTATCGTATGGTGATGGGTACGCTGTGCCCGTTTCGCCGCCAACGGTGAAGAGAATTTCTTTTTTCGACGAAGATAACGGACATAGATGTCGGCAGGTTCATATACGCCCGCTCAGACGGTCGGCGGCGAACGCCTGTTTGCGTAGGCAGGTGGGCGGCGTAGTGACAGTGTTTAAACTTTTTCTCCATATTCTCGTTTAGATTCAAAGTTGCTTTTTTTTTGCAATACAAATTTCAGTCAGAATATGAGGTTGCGCCTTTATTTTCCCGCTTATAGTCAAATGTGCAGGTGGCGTTAAATGAAGCGATGAGAATGTAAATCGACGTTCGACGGCTTCGCAGCGCGTGGCGATTATTGGTTACACCTGCGGTTCGCGATCGTCGTGCGCCGTCAGACGGCCGTCGAACAATGATCCTTTACGATAAACGGGCAACGTTTGCGGTAACAGGGTTATAAACAAAGGTAAATGCCATATTCGATGTTACAATATTATAGCAACGCTTTTTTCCATATCAAACAGGCAGCTCAACCAGCTGGGTACGGTATAGCCGTTTATATCTCCCTGTTTCACCCAGATATAATCGGGTGAAGCCCGGGCGGACGTCGGTTTAGTAGCAGATAAAAAGTTAGCCAGTGATATGATGGGTCAATACATGCTTTATATGTATTGCCAGGCAATGCCTTGCCAGTCGGGCAGGTTCGTTCTCAAAAGGCATTGGCTCCCAAAGGCCCTGCTATATATCTTTCATACGACGGTAAGAAAAGTATTAATAGCCTCGGGCAGCTGCTGATAAGAACGTATGAAATGCCGTCACCTTATGGTACGATTTTACAGGAAGTTCGCCACGCGGTTGGTATGTAAAGCCCTCAGGTCGCCAGCGAATTGCCATCTGCACGGGAGCCGTTGGCGTGGCAGCAAGTGGCCCGAACCATCATAGCCTCAATACCATTTCTTCGGCAGCGGGAATGTCGGCAATAAGCGTGTCAGCCAGCCGTTGGAAGAAATGCGACTCCCTGCGCAGGAGTTGATGGGTGATATCGGGTTACCGAATACGCGTACAACACACGGTAGTGGCGTTTCCATCAACCGCAGCTGCCCTGATACCGAAGGCAAACGAGGCAATAGCCGCCGCCGTGTAGTTGCCAACGCTCCTTTAAACGGGTACTGTCGGCAAGCAATATCGGCAAACGGCCACGCGAATCATCTGGCGTGCTGCCTTATGAAGGTTGGGTGCACGGCTGTACTAGCCTCAGTCCCCGCGACATGCGCAGCGTCATCTCTGCTGGCAGTAGCCAGACTATCAACGGTGGTGGAAAGCGGCCTGCATAAACCTTTCCCGTCAGGCTTCGCTGCAATGCGCGTTTGCCGCATGACACCTCGCCGCTTCGGCGCGGCATAGATCGTGAGCATGACGCCAGGCAGGTCACACAAAGCAGTGGTACCAGCTGCGCGTGGTGGGTCAAATGTTTATATGTGGTGGTAAAACACAGGGCATGCTACATCATTTGCTTGCGTGCCACTGAGGGCAGATGCCTTTAACCATGTAGTTTAATCGAGTTCATGAGCAAAACCCTGAGGCAGCTGCAAGTGCGATAGCGATGGCCGTCAGAGGCAGAATGTCTGGTGACGTGCTCGTAAATAAAAGCGCATGCATGCCGCTCATCGTCACACGCGGCAGCCGCTCGCGCAGAGTTCGTATTTTACATTGCCATCGCCGCCCTCGCTGGCGTGGATCGAGGTGGCACGTGTGAAAAGGGCCAGGACTTCTGGACAAGGCGCCACCTATCAGTTGGTGACGATGGCTTCTCCACTCAGTCAGCGACGACGGGTAGTTTCTGCAGCAAGCGCTCTAACAACAAACTAAATACGGTTGCTCGTTGGCTAGACGCCGCTGCTGTCTAGTGAAGCCGTTTACAGGTTGTTTCGTCCATACAAAGGCAAAAATACAAAAGAATATTACCTGATAACGACTCCCATATATTAAAGAAGATTGATTACATTTGCACTTCATTTTCCGTATTACGACAAACCCGTCAGTTCCGGCAAAGGCAGTCACTTCCAACATTTGAAAGGGCCCAGAAGCCTGGAATAGAAGGTCTATACCAATGTTGAACGCGCCGGAAGGGTATGCTATCAGGTGAAGACCACCGCACCGATCCTCCGTCGGCACGCCCTTTGTGGAGCGGATGATTACGAGCCAGCATACCGCTGCGTGTCTCGAACACGGAACGGTTGCACTGCTTTATCGCGATGCCGAAACAACGCGCTGCTCGTGAAAACAATGTAGAGGTAAAGCCCCGGCAGCGATGGCGAGCGGCAACAAATTTTCGAAAGTGACAACGTGCGACGCCGCCATTGCATAGGTCACAACCAACCTGCGTGTGCTGTCTGAAACCAGTGGATGGACGACCGACCAGCTTACTCGGAACCGCTTTGCACGGCATGAACGCGTGTGTAACCGTGCACTTGCCACAAACACAGGCTGCCACCACGCGCGAGTTTAACCGGCATCGTGCAAACTCGCTGATGGCTGGAGCAGTCGACGCGATACTGTAATTACCAAAGTTGACAAGTTTGGTAAGGAGATAACGGTAAACCTTCCGGAGGGTGCGAGAGTTTCGGTCACGGAGCCAGCCAGAAACTCAACTTTTGGTGGAGTTACATGGCGAAAGGTGGAAGAGGGAGGGCTGACGTTGATTATGAGAACTGGCTTTTGGCAGGTCATTGCTGCCGAGCGTGCGCAGGCGAACGAAACCCCACAGCTGCGGCCGTGAAGCCGTGGAAGCACGCGCACTGCCCCTCAGACACGAACACCGAGCGTGCACCGCTGTAAGCTGACTGAAACATTTTTGACCTGCGTGCTCTGGCACAACGTGCTCACCTGGAGGCAGGTGTGTGCACGTCCGCTTTGACGACGAGCTCGGCCGCTTAGGGCCGATAGAAGCATAAGGCAATTTTGTTGTTTAAACGTTTGTTACACGTGCGGGTTGCTTTATCCGAACTGCAACATAAAAATAGTTTTATCAGGTTGAATCGAGATCTCTTTCATCCGTCAGCGACCTTAGAGCGCGTCCACAGCGCATGAATAATCTGAAGTCGAGATGAACCTCATCCATTGGCCCTTCAGGCAGTGGATGAGGCTGCGCGTTTTCTGAAAGGGTGACACGCGTCGAAGCGTTTTCAGTCTGCGGTGCGGACGAAAGCGGTGCGCGAGCATCAGTGGGCGGCAAGATGTTTGGCGTATTTGCGGCTGGAGCGTAAAGCAGAAAGGGAAGATAACGAAATCGGTTATCTGGCAGTGAGATAGCGACAGATAGCCGGAAGGGCAGATTGAGTGAAGCTGTGCCCGCTGTTTTCGATTATCTGCAAGCCTGATGGCTACTTTCAAACGCGCAGGCAGAGTGTTAGATCAGCTAGCGAGGAGATGGCATTCATTGGTACATCTCTGAATATATCCCGCCACAAGGCGCGTTTATATGATGGAGTGAAAGCTGGCCGAAATGCGATAGCTGATTATAAAATGGTGATGCAAACGTTCAAAAACGAGCGTAACCAGCGGCGAGAAGCCTTGCATGATTCGGAAAATCGGGCAGGAGAGGAAGAAAATACTCGTGAGCGTCTAGTTTCAAAGCGGCTGAAACCTCAGACGGAGGGTTAGCGATGGACTGGGTGAAAGAAGCTCTGCCGAAGATATTTTGCGTGAGACTGAGCAAGCGGTTAAATTGCTTTAGACAGAAGCGACACGCCATGAGCGATGAGCTGCACGCGGCTTTTCTCACAGTCAGAGTGATGTTAATGCACGCGGCAGAGAGCCAGTTCGTCAGCTTTGAAATATGGAAGAATGAGTGCCTGCGGTGGAGCATAGAGAGTGTTGTGAACGTGTGTTGCCACATTGCTTTCGTGGAAGGCTGTAGCGCCGCGCATGGCGATGTTCTGCGGGTGAAAGTCCGAAGCGAAGAAGGCGTCATCATCTTCACTTTTATCCGGCATGCCGCAACAGTAAGCGTGTCCGTTCCGATGTGATGCTTCGTGGACTGGATGTGAATCGAACCACCCAGGAGGATGCGAAAAGCATCAAAAGCTTTGACTGTAATATGTTATGAGGACGACGCATCTGCGTAGGTGAATAGGCCTGCAGGATGCTGCTCGCTGTTCTGGGGAAAAGCAATCGCTGAGAGTGTATAGAGTACGATGCAGGAGCGTTATCCTGATGTTGAAAATCCGCTTTGCTGTGCAGTATCGTCTGCATGGCGGCGTCAAGCTGGCCTGATGGTGATTGCAAAAGCATGGAGGCATACCGGTTTGCCCGTAACAACAGCTTCATGCCAAACGCGAGTGTGCGAAGCGTTATGTGGCTGATGCCGCACTGAAAGAAAATCGTAAGAAGTGGTGCCTCGTCGCCGTTGAGACCCGATTTAAAACGACAGGCCACGCCAACAGTTGGATTTTGTGCACGGGCAGGGCTGGAAACCACTCTATGAAATCATCGGTAACAGCGTGTGAAGACGCTGACAAACTCTTTACAGAATGACACTGAAACTGCTTTGCAGGTAAACCAACGTCAGTAAGCGCCGCATAAACCCATATCTCATCACAGGCCGTACGCACCAGTTATTGCGCGCAGCATTGCGCCCACGCGGCCGGTTAAAACAAACTGGCTGGAAGGGTGACGAACGTATGGACAGCAGCCGACAGGCTTCTATCTTCATGCTGAAGCACTCTATTTCTGCATCCCGTGACGCAGCGAAAGGGGTAACTTTCACGCTCCCTGCCCTTTCTGGATTATTCAGGCAAGGAACATATAATCAAGACCTGTGCGAAAGAATCTGCTGATGAACACCTCAACGGGTATGTGGTGCATAGCTGATGCTTGCTGCATCATCTTTAAGGTATCACTGGCAGTAATCGAGCGCCATTGAGTTGGCTGCGTGTCCGCAGCTGGTAACGCTACAGCGATGGTGCCAGCAAACTGGCGGCTGCATTGGTCTTCAAGGCGATGATTCCGACGATGATTACAGGCACAACGGTGATGAGAAAACCGCATGCCAACCCACCACCTTCTTTCGGGACGTCATGGCAATCGTTGAGAGGCTCTTGCCAGCTCCCAAGCCTCAAACAGCCGAGATAAAGCGGGAAAGACCTCAACTTTACGTAAACATCAGATTTACTGAACGTGTAGTATAGCTGATGAAGTGCATTCTGGGAAACCAAAGTGCGCGAACGAGCAATACCTTCCATGATGATAGGTCCGCCTGCTATCTCCGAGGCGGGATAGGAGAGTCCATTCCGCAATGAAATAGGAATGGTTCCCGGCTGGCAAGACCTAAAACCAGCTCCAGAAAGATGCTGCCGATGTTGGGTCAAGTGTGTCTAAACCGAATTGCCCGTGAAATGTTCATAGCGTTATTGAGGTCGTTGTGCTTGCCAGACACACTGTGTCGGTCGCCATACTGAAGCCGGAGATCATCGCTGGCGAGCACCTTTACGTCGCGCAGCAGCACACGGTCTCACGTTAGATTACCATATATGCAACACGCAGGTGCAGTGCCGCTGCTTTCTTTCCGTTAAGCTCTCTTTTCGTGTGATAATACATGCGCGACTCTCGACATTAGAATCGATATGGTTCCAGTCTCGTCTTGTTTGTTCCAGTCTTTCATGTCCGAAAAGAAGCTCCGTAGCCTCTTCTTCTACCTTCGTTGCTACAAACCAGAAGTGAATCATTTGCTCAATGACGGTGCTTGCAAGTGGTAGCCGATTACCGCATGTCCCCGCCATATTTCTGGGATAGCGATAAACCCAGGCGTGTCATGCGTTATGGTGCTCGATCTTTCACCGGCAATGGCTGGATTGACTCACTAAGCTGACGATGTGCATGGGTCCGACCCATCTCAGCGTTGACGTTTCAAGATGATGGGGTTTTGCCAAACAGCTTTCGGATGAAAACCATGGCCAAAAATAACGCCAACTCACAATTCCAGAGGATAGGTTAGGCAGTCGTAGCCAGAGCGATCGCCACGGCCTGGCAATCCCATGGGTGATTGAGGCCTGCGTAGCGGCTCCAAGCAGGCGTGTTGGTGGTAGCATCTGCATAAATGCCCACCGTGTCGGGGCAAACTGATGCCTGTGTGGTATAAGAATAAGGAAAAGACGGTGCTGAACGCACTAATGGCAAAACTCCAAGATGACAGCCATTCCCTCATGGCAGAGAACCAAAGAAGTTCGGCCCTCACGTGAAGCCCCAGACAGTATATGCCAAACAGAGCCAAACCGAAGTCTCTCATGCGTAGTCGAGCGTCACAGTGGTCGAGGCACTAAACCAAAGTTTCCGGCCAGTACCGGCAAAATACGAATGCTACAAGCCTCAATGAGATTCCTACACGGGCTTTTTCCCAGTGCCAGACCGAGTGCAATGATGGAAGAAACCACCACGTCACAGCCCGCACTTGATGAGTGTATGGTAAACTAAATGATCAAGCCAGTCTCATGTCACCTGCTGTATGAAGACTTAAATAAGGTTGAGATAGTTCTCAATGGCATGCCAGTTCTTGTCGATATGGCCTTATTCAGATCACGATACTGTAAAGCACGTCCATGGCTTTTCTTGTTGCCTGCTTTAAAGGCTTTTCATCGAGCAGAGCGACCGATGAGAAACGGCCGAAAACATCTGTGCCGGAAATGAACAGGTCTTCGGTATAGGGCAGCTCGAGCCACTTGGTTTGTTTTGGTGGTTAAAGCCTCGCTACACAATGCCGTCTCGTCAACACAAACAGAGTGTGATAAAGAACCGACTTAGTTCCGATATCTCATCCATGCTAGCAGTTCACGTACCCGTTAGCGCTTATGCCATCCGCCCTATACGCCGTATGGGTTAGGAAAACATGCCTCCTCAGTATAGTTGGGGAACGCGGTCAGCCACGCTTACCATCTCCCGCATACCGTTTTATCGTTGCGTGCGTAACGCCGCTGTATACCCCCTTCGTCGCCATAGCACGTCTACATGATGGTCGTTCCGCTCTTTTCTGCCCTGCGGCAGTATGCCGAAACGTGATGGCTGCCTGACAAGTTCTGAAACGATAAAACCGGTAGAAAATGGTCATCGAATTTAAAACCAAGTTCTTTCCATACAGGAAATACACCTTTCAATATAATCGGCAGTATCGAGAATGTTGAATCTCCCATAGTCGAGCGTATTCGACACCAATGCCGTAGGAAGATCGTAGGTAGGATGCATGTACGACAGAATGGGCAGCATGGCAGCTGGCAACCTTGCCGTAGCCGGCCGGTATCATGTTGATGAGCTAGAATTTGTCTTGCTCTTCATGAATTTACGTAAAGTGTTACAGCAGTAAAAAGAAGTAAGCGCAACAGCGAACAAGTTCAAAAACGTTTTTGAAATTAAAAATGAACGCCATGCAGCTTAAAACCATTGGCATGCCGTTTAATCTCCTCGATCTCGCTGGCACTAGGAACCCAAGCTAACATGAATCTTATGACTAATCACAAACCATTGCCTTTTGCACTTTGCTGGGTGCGGAAAGGGTCGCCGCCTGTGGCCTTGCAGCAGGGAGCCGATGCCCAAACAATTTGTCGATTTCTTTTGGCATGGACGTTCACAATTGCAGCAAACTGCATCGTCAGGGCAGCAGTGCATGCCTCAGAGAGCAGCATAGTTTATCAACACACAAATGGCAAACTATATTGACATTATTATAGGACAATTACCCACTGATGTCCCTGACGATCATATCGCCATGGCTGAACCTGTATGTCGCGGAACCGCACCGGGCATAGCATGGGGAGCCCATCGCATTTCGATGTTCGATTGCAGGCCGCTTTCATTGCCGTTCCTACGGGATCAGATGATTATCAACGACGATGCCTTCCTGTAAAAATGTGCCTGATGGTATGGCTGTGCAGCAAAACAATTACTTTTCTCACCATGGGATAGCCTACTCGTGCTGAACTGGATATGGTTACATCCAAATCATTACGCCATGTATGCGGTAATATTTATAGCAAAGACGCTTTACCGAAAAGCCCGACCGCGAATTTGCGTGCGTTTGTGATAGTGGCGAGTCGGTCTGACACAGGCCTGTTCTCAGCAATGTATCTCTATCTTCGTGAGTGCTTTTCTGAATTTCTGCCCGACGTGTTAAGTAGCCTGATACTGAAACCGAAACACTGTCTCCAAGCCAGGAAGAGTATTTTATTCGTAAGCATTTCCCTGTTTATCCCAAATCCTTCCGTCGAATCAGGAGTGCTGGAAAAGACGGCATTACTGCGTCATGCGAAGTGATTTCAGCATCGACCCGAATATGCGTGGAATATACGAGGCACTGCCTGTAGTGTGGATGATAACGTCGTAACTCGATCCAGACGTTATGATGGAAGAGAGTCCCAATAATGTGATAAAAGTTCCACGCGGACGGCTTGCTGTCATCAACGGACTGAAGGATCATCGGCCGAAGAAGGAAACGTGTTGCTGATTTTGCAAGAAGAAGATTCTTCGGCGCTAATTAGGAACATGTTAACGAAGTGCAGCTTAACGAAAGGCGAAGCTTATAGCTGAGATATAGGCAAGGCCCCTGCTCGCATCATGGAGCAGAGGCCTTGCATTTTTGTTTATTTTAAAAGCGTTTTTATGCCGTATAAAATGCAACTGTGTTTTTCTCAGAATAATTCTGCGGGCTGCCTGCTAGCAGGTTTCTTATCTTCTTTAAACCACTGTAAATCTTTTCGCTGTAGTTTTCATCTCTTCTTCCGGGAGCTTGATGTGCTTATGGAAATGACATCAGCCCGCAGTGTTGATGTGCAGAGGTGGTGTGCGTGGCTTTACCCTCAAACCCAGAACCACCTGCGCCACTTTTTGCAGGGAAAAGCCGCACGAATACCATGGCTACCTTTTGAACAGCTCAACCGTGCCAGTCGTCATCGTTCATGTCAAATATATAGTCAATCTTGCGGGTATAACCAGGGTGCCCCTTTGCAAAGCGCGATTAATGCCCAAAACGCAGAACTTGTCGTCTTCGCACATATAGCTCGGAATCTCACCCGGCTGCAATCTTTGGTTGAACAGTGCATAAGGCTAAGTTTTCGTCTTAAAGGTTTACCGAATGCTGATTTTATCAATTTTCAACTTGATTGTACCGCGTGGAATCTGAATCTCTACGGTGTCGCCCACCTTCTTGTTCAGCAGTCCTGCGGTACAGGGAGTCTTAATTGATATTTCTGCCTTGTTTCAAATTGGCTTCACTTTCGCAACGATCGTAGACCATCTTTTGTTTGTGCAGATTTGTCAGCTCAACGGTCGACATAATTTGCACTTCTTCGGTCGATAAACGGCTTGTATCAACAATCTTTGCTCAGCAGGGTTCACTCTTCAGCTCAACAATCTTTCGTTTCAAATGGGCCTGAGCTGCGCGTCGTATCTCGAGTTCCCTCACCCAAACCTTTGTCGGCCGCTTCGGCGATAGCCGCCGATGCTTTAGGGCGTTCAATGGCCTTAAGCTCAGAATTTCAGCTACGAGCTTGTCGTAGCCTTCTTGTGACATGTGCTATAATGCTATTATTTAATGTTATCGTAGTTTTATACAGACAATGAAAAGAATCTGAAACTACTGATGAATATCGAATTTGAATCCTTAATATTGTCCCTTTCGTTGCAAAGGTAGGAATATAATTTGATAAAGCAATGTTTTAGCGTTTATTTTCATATGGGTTGATTTATATATCAAAAACAATGGGCGATAAAAATTATGTAATAGAAAATAATTGTCAGCGCATATATATGCTTTTAATTTTGCATTGTGTTTTTCATAGTATTAGATTTAGGTTAATAAAGGTTGGACTCGGCGGAGCTCTTTTTGGTGTCTTGTCGTAAAACAGGCTTGGCAAAACAATTTTATGTTTTGGGACTTGCTACTTTGGCTAGTCTTCCACTTTATGGGAAGGGTCATCCGGGCGGCGATACACCTGTTCGGCGGTTGTCACAGCGCTAGACGACCGGCATGCGTACGGCGGCCGTCGAACAACGAACAAAAAGCCCAGAGAATAGCAACCATTCCTAATTGCATGAACAATAGGGAATGGTTGTCCGTAAAAGCCCCCTTTCGGGCCCGGGTGGGCTGTCAGAGGTAGGTGGTGCTCGTCCCAAGAGCGAACTTATAGCCTCAATGTAAGCTGGAAAACGCTGCTGTTATGTTTTGAATTTTCCATAGCACGAGTAAGCTCCAGCATGTAGCGGGCATCCAGTACGACGTTGTTATATTCGGCTGATAAGCCTACGGGGAGGTAGAGAAGTCGAAGGTTTGCCCCTGATGTTTACAGCCTCAGAGCCGCTTCCTGCCGTGCCTCTGGTAGATGCTTCTACTGCACTGTGTATGTTAAATCCGGGCTGAAACTACCAAACTTTAGCAGCAAGTCCCTTTACTACATACATGCTGGCCATGATTTGGATGTTGATGTAATCCAGCTTGTATGTATCTGCTGCTCGAGCTAAAACCAAGGAATGATACCTGACCCTCGTACTTTAGCACCCCTGCATTGAGTAAAGAACGCCGGCACTGACACTTGCTATATCTGCAGCCTGATACTCTACTTCGGCACCAGCTGCAAGGCCAACGCGGGGTCAGAACCTTCATATCCGTAAGGCCTGCGACGTTCATGCCCAGCTGTAGCTGAAGAGTTACGGTACCAACTGCATGTTGTGCATAAGTGGCTACTGAAGCCAGCATGACCGTTATAGGCCAATAAAATCTTTTCATTGTGCGTTTTGTTTTAATTAATATATGTGTTCTGTAATTTGGTTTAAAGACGTGGTAAAGATAAGCCTCTTCTCTCGAATCCTGAAAGGAAAAACTCTATATTGTGTGGGTAATTCCCTAAATTGGATGTCGGGGAAGAGGTTTCTGCTATATTCCTGCAAGGAGAATAACTCGTTTAGAAGTTGTAATAAAGTCCGAGTTGGATGTTGCTGCCGTTCAAACCAAGACCAAATGCGTGTACATTGTTGTTGCTCCTTCGGGGTTAAGCGCTTCATAACCAAGGAAACCTACTTTTTGCTTACAACGCTGAAGTGCTTGCTGATATTCAATGAAAGGCCCGGCTGAAGACCAACTATAGAAAGAGGTAAAGTCTTGATTGCCATGGCTGCCAGCTGCGAAACCAACACTACCATCAACAAAAAGGCAATTGCTTTTTGAACGAATGAAGGTGTAACGAGCATAGGAGCAATCCCAAATGCTTTGGCATCATTAAAGTTTGCAAGGTCATTTCCACATTTCGAAAAAGCTTCCTTTCTCGTAGCCAACAACGGTACCTACTGCCCAGTTGCGGTTAATGTTATAACCAATTTCAGGTAAAATCTAGAAGGTTGTTTCGTCACTGATATGCTCACCGCCTGTACTTGCGATGCCTGCAGTTCCACCTTATAAATACCTGTGCATTGCGCACAGCTACTAACAGCGTAGCCAGTGTCACACGTCTTTTTCATTTCAATCTTTCAATTAGTTAATACTACTCTTTTGTAATTGCGTCGGCAAATTATACAAAAAGAACAAGAAGGAAATTCTGTTTAAATCGTGATTTTACGATTATGGCATAAATTTCTTGATTCAAATAGCTTTTTATCGCCGTTTTACAAATTTTTAAAGTGGATATTGTGTAACAAAAGCATCTTTTAATCGTGCAAAACTTAAAGATTGCTCGAAAGTAGGTCAGTCAGATATGTTTTGGCGTCGCCCGTTAGCAATAGTTGACGGCGCGTCTTTGTGGAGGGCAACATTGAGCTGGTCAATAATGTGGTTTGTCTTCTGGAAAGCTGTTCGATGTCAGAAAGTCGAGCTGCAACGTCTTGAATCGTAAAACCAGAGTATGATAACGTCGCGTTGCGACCCTTGGTAGCGCTCAACGGTATCAATGCTCACGCTGTTGAGCGCGGAATATGCAGTGCTTCAACTCCTTTTCTTATCATCGCTATTTGGTTTCGGCACGGAACGATAACACCAACTCGAACGGTCTGTGCTGAACGTTTCGCCGTAAAAACGGTGTATCCGGCGCAGCAAGTCGGCTACGATACGTGCTTCTGAGTGTTCACCTCATCCGAAACTTCAGGCTGTAAGCAGGGTTCTGAAGCGAAAAACAGTAGCCGGTGGTTCTTCAGAAGGTCGTCAACATGGTCTTCGATCGATCGCCGTGTATCCCAGCTTCTGCTCTTTTGGTGCTTCAAAGGCACAGGTCTCTATTTGTTCGGCAGCAAAAGGCCCGGCCCGGAAAGGCTGCAATATCGGGCGTGCATGCGGCCTTGTTTGCAAAGTGCCTGTGAAGGCTGTACGGCTGGCCTCGTTTTTCCTGACGGATAAGGCGCTCAAACAGGCTTCCTTTGCACGTAGTCAAACCTATTTCGTGCAGCAGCGTTGGTTACAGCACTGTCGTTATCGTTTTGTTGTACCATCAGCAGGCAGCTGTTTGTAATCTCCAATCTAGTATAAATTTGTCGATGTTGCAATACAGGTTCTCCTTCTGTCGGCTGATTTCCACGATGCGAAGCCAGCAACCCTGCGATGCCGTGTTCGAGAATTTGCGATGCTTCGTCAACAATGGTCAAGTGGAAATGGCATAGATTGAAGATGTAATCGTGCGTATTGTCTGATGGTGCCCACAATAACGCAGGTTTCACTTAATCCTTTGTCTGATATGGTCGAGTGTTGGCCGGCTTCCTACCACGCCTGACAGCAACAAGGTTCATGGCGGTGTACAACTTAGCTTGTTTCCATCCTGATAAAGTTTATTCCAGCCTCTGCAAGCATGCCGCATATCGTCAACGGCACGGTTTGTATACGCCATGAGCAGTATTTTACCGTTGGGACATGTTTTCACTGCTCTCAACGAGGTATCTCAGCGCCATCGACGTCTTGCTCTGTACCCGTGGACCAACAAGCAAAAATAGTCAAGGGCTTGCTGGCTGTTAAACGGGGTCTAAAGTCGTTATAGCTTCGTGATAACGTAATATTTTGTATCGACTTCAGGCTCACGTTGGCTTAGAAGAAGGCGTCTTCGGCGGCCGCTGACGTCACAAATGCGTATAAAGCCAGCGTATGCCTGCGCTTCCACGTCGCCGCCTGCGTGCTCAATGCACCATACTCGCTTGCTCGCGGCGTGCCATCGACACGTTGTCGCCGTCCGTCACGCCGCGTATGGCAGCTTTCGAAGATGTCAACATTTTGCTGTCCGTCTGTCGTTTTACGGTAACGCTGCTGTCAGTTCAGCGCAGCGATACCGCCTTTAAACAGTAATGCCTTGCGCACATCGGGCTCGTTCTCCGGATACGAGTAAAGGTAAAAACCATATCGCCCCGCCGAAAGTTTGGTAAAAAGTCGGTATCCTGTTCGGGAACAGCCAGCGAATCACATCGTAACCGCCTCATTTCTCCCTCGTCGGCATCCTTTTCCTTATTAATAATGGTAAGCCGGTGTATATATTACCCGCTTTCACGCTTCTCTACAAGGGCATATTCCATAGGTTTGCCATGCTGTTGCCCATGCTTCATTTACTCCAACCTCGACATAATCGTTCTCGCGAACTACAACTAGATCACACGGCAGAAGCTAGTTTGCGTTCGAAGCTGTCACATTCTGGAGCGGAAGAAGCGTCTTTTGCAGCGGTGGCAGGAGGTACTGTTCATAGAAAAAGTTGTTCATACCGGCAGTATTCAGTGTGTCGGCCGTCAGCATGGGCAGCAGATGCTGTGGTCCGCGCCCGGCAATATCGAAATCATGGCGTTACCGCTTCATTGCGGAAGCGCAGGGCTTCGAATACCAATGACATGAGATTGGTAACGTTACAGACCATTAGCAGTGCATAGCGAGTAAAGCAAACGTATATCGGTATCGGAAAGATTAAAATTGTAAAACAAGATAGCGACAGAGCAGTACTTGTACATAGTGTTTTTCAAACCACCGGGCGCTATGGCAGTTCTTTGCTGAGCGTTCGAGGAATATGTACGTCCCGATTTCTGCTCAACTCAGCAGGCGAAGGTCGGTTGTCATGAGGTCAACACGCCTCGGATACCCACTCTTTTCGCATACAAATGTTGGCTCACGTACGGCCTTTGACAGGTCGTAATGGTGCTGAAGCTCGTCTGATAATCTGCTGAAGATGGTCAATTTGTGCCGAGGCCTCCAGCTTAAACTTTGCAGCATTTCGAAGTCGGACATGTAGCATATTCGAGGGCTTTTTCTCTGAAATTGCGCATCAGCGTGCGGCCCGTCGAAAGCGATGGCTGGTTGATAATATCGTCGAGGGCACTTCCTGCAAAGTTACCGAGCAGTATAGCTCTGACTGTCGCCCGCTCGTTCATGCGGCTGACGAGGTAGGATAGCGGTGATGGCCGTAGTCGCTAAAGCTACGATGCAATGGTGCTAATGTCGAGAAGACAGTCAGGTTCAACAACAATCAGGCGCGGAGTAATGATATTTCCTTCAACCGGCAGCCCAGGTTCAGGTGCATGCCCGCATGAAGAATATCTTTCAGATACTCCATACGTGCAAACTGGCTGTCATCGTTATATCTTACGGTCATCATATCTGCTCACGCCCTCATCAACAACAACTGTTATGGTGTTGTCGTCCCACTGTTGCAGGCAATGCAGCGCTTTGTCGGCAGCGGTTTACATGCAAACCCTTTATGTTTTCTGTGGTCCGTGGCAGCAGTGGTCTCGTCAGTCTTCAGGCAGGCTGACATGATAAATTCGGCTTTATCAGTGTTGACAATGCCTTAGCACTCATATCGCAAATCGTCGGCAGAAAGCTCACCGGTATGGGATAGAATGCCGGCGCATACGCTGTATGGCGTTTGCTTCGTTAGCAGGAAATTTTCAGCATGCGCACAATACTGTCAACTTGCGAATTAAGGTCACCGAAGCCGTAATTTGTGCCTTTTTAAAGCCTCGGCACAAACAATGACAAGCGTTTCGTGCAGGGTTTTGTTGATTGACGGCAGGGGAAACTCTTTGGTCGTAAGCACAAACATGTAGTGCGCGAAAACAGTTCGGAAGCATCATCACTGTGGTTGTGCAGTGAGGCATTGACATGAATATTGATGTCGGTTTCAGATGTTGTACGAGGCATATACAAATGTAATTATCGGGGTATTATTATAATAAGGTGTCAGCCCGTGGCCATCAGAATCGTATGCTATGTTGTGTTCCTACTGTATGAGCTGCCTTTTCACTTCTTCTCCCCAGTGATATTGTCCCACGCTGCCATCGCTGTGTATCACGCGGTGGCACGGAACGAGTATGGCAACAGGGTTATGAGCTATGGCACTGGCTACGGCACGTACGGCCGTAGGCTTTCCTGGCGATAGCTATCTGGCGGTAACTCGCTGTAGGTCCGAACGGAATCAGCCGCAATGCCGCCCAAACCTTCATCTGCAGTGCTACCATGGAGATCGAGAGCTGATGTCGTTACGCTGCTCTTCTATCATCATGTGTACCACGTTACGCGCCATTTCGTTGTCGGAGTGGCTACACGCTTCCATTCCACGATTTGCAAAAGCTCGCCAACAGCCTCACGACGGGTGGTTGTTACAAAATGCACATGGCATATTCCCGTCATTGTTCGGGCAACAAATGAGCTCTCCGAAAAACGCTGTTGGCGAAGCCATATTCAATGGTTTCCATCATACTGTGCCTATTATTATTCAGAGGTTATGTTCTATACATCGGAGCTGTTGGCATACCATACCCAGCTTAGGCAAAGATAATTATTTTGTAGCGAAACCCTGTTGACGACATGTAAAAACGTTACATGTGCTTGTAATTTAATCAGAAAACTGTAAATTTGCCTTTCACGTTTTGGAAATAAAAAAGTAAAAACTGTATATGACTCGGAGAGGATTTAATGCGCCGCGCCATTGCTTTGAGGGAGGAAAGTGGAAGAATGGGGAGGACCGTTCGGCGCTGTCATCGCACACAATGGTATAATATTGGCTGAAGCCTCGAACAGTGGACCATTGATACTGACCCACGGCCCATGCTGAGGTGAATGCCATACGTAAAGCCTGCTTCCGACTGAAAGGAATTGATCTCTCCGGTTGGGAAATTTATTGCAGTTGTGAGCCTTGTCCCATGTGCTTTGGCGCTATTTACTGGGCACGTATCGACCGTATTTATTATTCGAACAACCGTAAGGATGCTGCCCGTATAGACGATTTAGCGATAACTTTATTTATGAAGAGATTGCCGTTGATGCCGGTAATCGTGTGAAGCCTATGGCAGAACTGCTGCCCGAAGAGGGCAAACGTGCTTTTTAAAATGTGGGCTGAGAAAGCCGACAAACCCAATATTACTGATTCTTTTGTTATTTGAGAATACTGTTTCAGCTTATTTTGCGCAGTAACTTTGATGCCGTCATGTTTTGCACATGATTGCGAAAAACACTATTTCCTGTGAGCCTGTTGAAGAAGGTTATTACCTCTTCCTGTGTCTTGGAAACTCGTCACTTCCTAACTGTATGGCGGTGCCAGAGGAGGTTTTCGCCGGGCATGGTGTCAATGAAATAATCGCCATAAAGCAGGGCTTTCTGCTGGCATATCACGCGGTTAGTGCAGAGTTGAGAGATATTGCTCGCACCATGCAGCCGTTTTATCGAAACTGGCATGGTTATTTGTTGGGGCAGATGCTACAACATACACTTGATAGGTCCTCAATAAGCATGTTAAAATGCCTTTGCTAAGCTTGCACGTGGCTTTGCCGTATGCGTCGGAAAGACAGCTGGCGTCGATGTAGACAATCTGTCGTTCACGGCTTTCCTGCCCGTCATCTATCCATCGAATAACGGGAACAACACCCGAAAGCGAACGACCTGTCGTCCATACGGTGTTCGCCATGAGTAGTGCAGCCTGTGTGTAATGGTCGCAAAAACAGGCCGAAAGTGGTACAACAGGGTCGGCATCACCGAACAATCCCCCAAACACGGTGGTCTTCTAGCTACGCTCTTCGCGTCATTGTATCGAGAGCCGTGAAGCATTGTTCGGTACTTCGCGGTATTCCTTTTCGAGAGCCTTGTAACCGTGGGAACTCTTTTTCACCATCTTGTCGCGGACTTTGCCATATTTGCTTTCCTGTCATGGCGTGTTCTTTCATGGTTTTGCCCATTTCAAAGGCTGGATTTACACAAATACGATCGTATCCGTACAGCATTTCGGTGTACATTCCGCCCATGGAAGTACCGATAATAAGGTCGGGATTTTCTTTTCTTTACTTTTTGTTTCAGAGTCGACAGCCTCGGCAGGATGAAGTGGAGGTCGTAAGCAACAACCGTTGCTGATGGAAAAGTTTGTGCTATTAGCCTTACAGTGCCCGATGATGCTGATGATCCGAAGCTCATGATTATACATGATTTTTCTTCCCTTCGCGAGGTCGAAACCGTTTAATATACTGATTCTCCATATCTCGATATGCTTTTACGGTTACAAAGTTACAAAAATATCAGTATAAAAAGCGAAAACTTACTTGTAAAACCTGATGGAGACGTTACGTATATTTTATGAGAAAACGGCGAAAAACCAGTTGTTACAACTGTTTTTCGCCGTTTTATGAATGTATTTTTCTATGAAAGCTAACTAACTTTATAAGAAACAGCTCTCTTATCTGATGGGACTTATCACAAATTTAAACGTCATGCGTCCTCATATCGTAACTGGTAAGGCTTCAGCGGCAGGGCACCCCAGCTGTCTGGTTCCTCCCATGCCATAGTGGGCATTGTCGAGGTAAAGCCGTTATATGGTCTTTTTGTTGTGTTGAGTGGCGCTGGTGCTTTTGTTACCTTCACTCAAGGTTTTTCCGAAACCGTAATGAAGTGCGCTTGCATTAAACCATGTGCCAATGGCGTCAACACGTAATCCAAAGCCTTGCGCATCGGTTTGATTCCACCATCGCATATCTGTCTTTGCACCCGTTTCCTGTGGACGGCATGTAAGGATAGAACTGTTGGTCGGCCGTTAATGTGTAAAGGCCCGTGAGCTGACTTTGCTTTCGGTCGGCATACTCAACAGGACCACGACCTGTAGAATGTACTGTGGTCCATGTTATCGGGCAATTGAAGTGTCACACCGAAACGAAGCATGGGCTCTACCGATGCACCAGGCGTGGTTTTCAGCGATTCTTCCACACCTATTTCGCCAGTTTCGTATACTAAATACTTCATAACGAGCCGGCTTTTTCACCGCAGGCATATCGTAAAAACAGCCTCTACAACAACTCGCCGACTTGCCTTCAGGACGAGTAGTTATTGATGTTAATGTCATTTCGGATTGCGCCATGCCCGGAACTTATTTTTGCAAATTGGCTATATCATTACTCAGTTACGGCACGCCAGAAACATGGACGCATTGTACCGTCGTTGGCAAATAAGGAACGTCCTGCCGCAGTGTATGACGAAATAAAGCCAGTTTTCTTCACAAACATGGAGCATACAGGTGACGACACGCAATTTGCCCGTCGTTTTTGCGGTTTTGCAGCTTTATCCTGCCTTTTGCGCAACTGCCATGAACGACGACATGGGCTTGATTTCGTGTAAAACAATTTGTTTATAGGCAATACACTGGCCTCGCCTTCATGAGAGGTTCGGCTTTTTCAAACGAAAATAGATATTGAGTATCATCGTTGCTCAGGCACCATATCTTTCAGCGGAAGTGTAAAAACGCGCTCTTGCTAGGTGCTATCGAGGTCGTTGATGTCGCCTTGCTGTACGGTCTCGCCCTCTTGTTGTACTTCCCAGTGCATGGTAACGTTGAAAGGTCGCGGAAGAAGAACCTCATTCTTCACCCTTAATCACGATGCCATATCAACAGCGTCGGCCCAGATGTTCTGATACGTATAAGCCACCCCGCAAGCGTGGGATTTAACTGACGGTCAGCCGATAATGCCGTTGCAATTAAAGTTATTGTCCGACGCATCTTGTTGTTATAATCGCCTCCGTAAGTATATTCTGGAGGAATATTGCCTGTACAAGGCTCGCATTTAGCTGATTGCATCATAGTCGGCAACAGTTCTCGATGCATCAAATGAGGTGAACGGTGCAAGGTCTCGGTCACAAAGTCCCAGATATAGCCTCCTCGAACTGTAGGATATTTGCGCACGAGATTCCAGTAATCGGTGATTACGCCACCCTGAATTGCCCATCGGTATGGTTATATTCACACTGAATAAGGGGACGCTTTGCGGTGGTATCGCGGGCGCATGCCTCGCAATCGGGTACACGATAATACATAGGACAGAATATCTCGTGTTGGCACCTGTCGCGTAAATGCGCGCTCAAAACTGTACCGGACGGCTGTTGTCCTGCTGCTTGATCCAATTGAAAGCAGCCGTAAAATTAGGGTCCGTCAACCGTTTCGTTACCGAGGCTCCACACAATAATTGCTGGTGATTATAAAGCATTTCAACGTTATGCTGGTTACGTTGCAATATTTGTCTGGCAAAAATTTCTTTCTAGGTTCGGCTGTTTCTCCGTATCCGTAGGCGTGTCCTTCCTGATTAGCCTCCGCCGTTACGTATAAACCGTATTGGTCGCACAGGTCATACCAGCGCGGATCGTCGGGATAATGGCATGTTCTGACAGCATTGATATTCAGGCGTTTCATGGCGATTTCTATATCCTGAATCATGCGTTCGGTAGTCAGTACATAACCGCCATCAGGGTCCATTTTCATGCCTGCTGGCACCTTTTAATCAATACGGGTTTGCCGTTAACACGAGCTGGGCATCCTTAATTTCAACCTTACGGAAGCCTACTTTCTGTGGTATCACCGACGATATTTCCTGACGGTCTTTTGACAATGGCCTGCAGCGTGTAGAGATATGGTGTTTCGGCCGTCCATGTTTTGACGTTACGCAGGGTAAAATGGCCACACCGTGGTTTAGTTTACGAAAACTCTCCTACCGACTTAACGACGATATTGCCATTGGCATTCAGCAATTGAAACTCGATGATAGGGTCGCCCTTTACATTGACGCCTATTGGAAAGCGTTCCGTCCTGATAGTTATTTTGAAGGTCGGTGATGCGAATGCTTATTTACTTGAACCTTTTTGGGGTTGCGCGATACAGGTAGCATTGGCGCGCTACACCGCTGAGACGCCAGAAGTCCGTCTTCAGAGAGCGAGCCGTCACACCATCGGAAAGTTTGAAAAGCGATGAGATTGCTGCCCCTTGTGCAGGTAAGGGTTAGGTCGAACTCGGCTGCAACCTTTCGAGTCTTCGAGTAACCTACATATCGTCCGTTTACAAAGAGGTACATATTTGACGTTACAGAGCCGAAGTGAGCAATGATTTGCCGTCCATCCCACGATGCAGGAATATCAATGATACGGCGGTACGACCCTCACGTGATTGTTCTTTAACGGGAATGCTGGCTCGCCCTGCATTCTGTGGAGCATATTCTGTTTTCCATCCCTTATAAACCTCACTGTTGAACATGTAGCGCCATGCCAGCCCTCTATATTTACATATTCAGGGTCGCCATATCCGTTTAGTTCCCAGTTACCCGGCACGCTGATTGTTTTCCAATGGCTGTCACTCAAGGTCGGTCTTATAAAGTCGACGGGGCGTTCGTTGGCGCGTGCGCACCCAGCGAAAACTTCCATATTCCTTCGAGCGAAAGGTAATTAGCCGACCGGGTGATGCTCGCTTTCGCTTCTTGCAGGTTTTGATAGGGAAAAATGGGTGTGCAGTGAAAGCGATTCACCGCGTTTACCGCTAAGTCGTGCCACTCTGTAAATGTGATAGGCTCGGCTATGGTTTTGTGTGGTTTTGCCGCAAACCGTTCAGCCCCTATGTAAGCAAGACTGCAAAAAGAATAGATTTTTCTCATGATTAGGTTTTTGCGTGTTTATTTTGTACAAAGTTAGCTATATTCTGATGGCATAGAGTATCCTAATGTTAAAATTTATTTATATACCTGTTGTCAAATGAAGTTTATAGCCGAAAGCTTAAGCGAAGCAGCTGTAACGCCCGCCCTTTTGGCTGTTATGGTTTTGTAATTTTGAGGTATGGTTTGTTGTCGGCGGCCGTCAGCAGCGCGCGTTTGACGGCCGTCGTACGCATGGTTTGGCGATCGCCGTACGCGTTGCTGACGGCCGTCGAACCATGATAGTTATGGCATAACGACAGTGGGGGATAGGCGGTAGCAAAGGGGCTGCAAGGTAGTGTAACGTCATGGCCTTTATCGCCATAACACGTGCGGCAGCAATAATAAGGACAGGAATGAACGGCAGAATATACGAATAAAATAAAAAGTCGGGAGTTCTTCACAGGACCCCTGACTGGTTAATCTATATGAAAAAGGTTCTGATGAGCCTTATACGTTTAAAACTCAATGATTATTTGCTCACGTATACTTGTTGATGGAATATCAACAACGTTGAGTTTTTGTTCTTTGTCGTAGCTTGTACGAACCTTTCACGTCCGTTTACTTTCACGGCATCAATATGGCCGAAGGCAGCCAGCTCTACGCGATATGCCCTGTGGCTTACCTGTCCTTTTGTAGGTACCCTGTACCGAAAAACCATCACCGAATGGCGACCGCCCTTTTTCGGTATATTGCAGACGGGTTGTGGCCAGCGCCTTTTTCGTAGTCGAGCGTGATACCATCGTCCTCGTATAGCGTGTATGTAGCTGCCGGCATTACGTCCTGCAGGGTAAACGCGATGACGAGCGTATCGAGCGGTGATGTTGCAGGTCTTGGGGTATAAGGTCAGCAGGCAAATACCCATCCGCCTGACATACATCGGGAACCCATAATCGATCGGCACATTACGTGTTTGTCCGCCTCGTAGCGCTGATGGGTGAAGAAATCGAACCAAAAGGTCACCACGTGGAAACCATACTTTTTGTGCAGCTGTGAGGCTGTCGCCCTTACCGGCGATGTAACGGGGGCCGCTATTATGATGTCGCCGAAGGTAAACTCTTGTTCGTTTTCGTAGCTTTCAGGCTGATTTACTAGTCGATATACATGGCACGGTTGAGCGGAACCATCGTTTTGTGGGTTTGCCATACGCTGCCATACACGTAGGGCATGAGCTTGGAGCGGAGCCGATACATGCTGGTTTGCGCGAGTATAGAGTTCTCCTCCCGTCCACGGGCGGCGATCGAGGCTGGCATCTTTCGTACTGTGTACGCGAAGAGCGGCTGAGTGCCGAGAATTGGGTCCAGCGGGTAGTTAATTCCGGATTATTTTTCCCCGAAAACCTCCTGTATCAGTGAATCCAATAATAGCAACCGGCATTGCTGCTTTGTGCAGAGCTCACTTCAAAAAGCTAACATGGGCCAGTTAGCCTGCATCGCCCGAGAACCACAGCGGATGACGATGGTCTCCCATCCTCCCCATCGTGAGTAATTGCAGCCACGGGTGTTGTTTGCATCGCGGTAATAAAAGCTCATTAATCCACGAGAGGGTTGTTGTGTTCGTACCGGGAACGTAGGGTAAAAGGTAGTTCTGTTGCCAGTCTAACCACCAGAAGTCGACACCCATTTTTCAGACGGGCGGTGCAAAACTTAAAGAAGTTCTGCATGTAATTGCGTCTGAAAGGTTGAACAAGCTCTTCTCTCCGTGTCGTAATCCGCTGCCTTTGCATAATCAGGATGATGCTTTCAGTGGCGATGCCATCATGAGGGTGATCATTGAGGCTTACGGTAACGCCAAGACGATGAACTGAGTCGATTAATGCTGCGGATCAGGTATGAGTTTACGGTTCCATGGTAAAAGCCGGTCCAGTTAAGATGGCTGTATGTCCTGTTCCCTCTGTGGCGTCGTTGGTGTGCCATCCATATCAAAGACGAGGTTGTCAAGGGGAACTGGTGTTTGTCGTAATCGTGGACGATAGCTAAAAACCCGTCAGCCGTATAATCCCAATAGCGGCAGTACCATACGCCGTGCATGTATTTACGTGTCATTGGCACGTGTCCGCTGACAGCTCCGAGTGACGAAAGCGCTGCACGATAATCGTTACCGTAGATAAAGCAGTATTGATCCCGAGATGATGCCGCGTATCACGGGGCTGCAGCCAGCCGCGTTAACGAGCAGGTCTCGCGGTTATCGTCAATCATATACCATCCTGAACGTGTAGCAATCCGTCGTTCATGGGGATAGCTTTGCAACACGGTCGAGGGTTTCAACGGTTCCTCCCGGTTTTTCAAGCACAAAGCGGTTGGTAAAGGTTCCTTACCGTCGAGCTGTAGGTCAAAACCTTCAGGTTTGAGGTAAGGGTATCCGTCCTGATGAAACCATACACGAAGAGCGGTGTTTGTATTTCAAAAACAGTTGTTGCGAGTTCTTATTGATAGTTCAGATATGGGGATCACAGGCCGAAACGGTTGTATGCAAACATCGTAGGGGCATCAACAAACTTGCCATCTGTGGCATATTCATGGCGAAGCAAGGTAGGCGTAATAACCGTCAGTTGTTGTTGCCAAAGACCATTGGATTGGTCTTTGGCAGCTGCGCGAAACATAAAACTGTCTGAATGATCGCCAGACATGCAAGTATGTACGTCCCATCTCGTCACTATGGGTTGAGGTATAGATGCGTCCCGTGGGTCGGTAGCCTTTACATTACCGGTTTGCCAGTTGGATGATGGTAGGATTATGAGAAGAACATGTGGTCGTTACGTGTCTTCAGGATCGGCAGACGGTCGCTTTTCCCATCCGTTACGATACTGTAAAAAGCGTACGGCAAGGGGGTCGCGGGCCACCGATGAGTTTGTAGAGTTGCCATTGCCGTTGTCTCCTGAACCTGTACAGTCCAGTCGGTGTGCCAGTTGAATACATTGATGAGCACACTGCTGTTGTCGAAGTGGGTTGGTATGGCTAGATAGGAGTTTGTAAAAATGCCTTCAACACGGCCATAACGCATGGAAGCTTTCTTCGGAGCATAAGCTTTTACCTGATAATCGCGTGGTGTTTCTTCACCTCTGTACATACGAATCGGACAGTTCATTGCCGTCAAAGGAGAACACCCGCAGCCACGAGGAGAACCATCGTTACATACCCTGTGCCACCATCAGTGTTCCAGTAGGGCACCCATTACCGCACCGAGGGGTATTCGCGCATGTTTGGAGCGATGTCGGTGGTGAAGTTAGCTAGGGGTGGCCGCTTAGGATGATAACACGGTGGTAGTCTTTATAAGATTGTAAAGGTCCTGACGGTTCGTAATGTGGGTTATTGGGGTTGTTACGGCGTGATGTAGGAATTGCAAGCCAATACAAATAATCGACTTGTCTTTACTTACATATCTCGCGTCCTTGAGCGCACGCGAGCTGTGCCCGCATATTTCTCCCTCGTAATCGTTACGTCCTCTAACTCCGCTATAAAGTACATCGTCGATTGCCCTAATATGCTACTGCTCAGTATTATATGAGTAGAGGTTCGACCAAGGGCATCGCTATACCCTTATGCGATTACGTCGCCGCGAGTTTTCTCATTATGGTCGGTTTTCCTATAATATTCAGGGTAGGAAAGCTCAGTCGTGAAACCTGTCCCATACGTCCGTATATGCCTGCAGTATGCCCAGAAATGTCTCCCATGCTCATTCCGATGACGGTACATTGTATTGAATCGGTCTGTGCCTTTATTTTGGGTATGATTGTGTCTAACATCGAAAGGTCAACATTGTCACCAACCTAGTGCGTCGGCAAGTGCAATGATTGTGAATTTCGAATCAATCAGGCGCACTTTTCAGAAAATTATCGCTGCAGGACGGAGAATTTGTGAAATTGAGCTTTTGAAAGAATTTGGGTAATCCCTGTTCTGTGGGCAGTTCGCAATCGGCAGGGACGCTGATAAACACGTAATCACGATCTTTGAACGCATTTGATATTCCGCCCTTTTTCGTCGGTAGTGATGACATTTACGCCATCGCTACTACGACCCCTCGCGTGGAACACCGTCAACGGTAACACAGACCTACGACGTCCATGCCTGTATTGTGTTGAAATGGTAAGCTCGTCATTGTCGGTACTTTAAAAGGTTCGGCAACTGGCATCATGCAGAAGTCATGCAGATGGTGATGAGAGGAGCACACATATTTAATGATCTTTTTCATAATATATTGTGTCTTGAAGAAATTAATAACCGTGGATTCTGTTGTAACAAGGGTTAGCCTGAATATCTGCAGAGGGATAGGGAACAGCTTTTTGTTGTTGTCTGCTGGTAGCATTGTGCGCCCACCAGTCTTGCAGTAGTCCACAATCCCAAAACGGATGAGGTCGCATGACGACGGCACTTCGCCAAGGAATTCATCATCCATCTCGCTCAGCAAGGCGATAAATATCAAACGTTGCGGAACGGGATTAGATCTATTCCGTTAGTGAAATGCGCTTGCGCCTACACGGTTTATCAGCTGTGCGGCACCGGCTTTTATCGCCTGCACGCCATTTGCACTTTCGGCGAGCATGTACAGATTTCCGTCAGACGGATAACAGGAAAATCGATCCCAGAGGCGAAATGTCGGTATTATTCTGGATTGGCATTTTAACAAGGCGTATTCCAGACTCTTCTGGACCCGTTAGCATAGAAGAACCTCTGCCGTCTGCATTACATATAGTCGACGGCATTCAGCATTGTCCAGCCTTATCATGTTGATACCTTTTGCCACTTCTCCCGTAATAGGATTCTTTTTGAATACCTCACGCAGAACATCTCGTATAGGTACTGCTGCCACGGTAAACATACGGTTGTTTGCGCAAACCGCTGCTTTCAAACTCTCGTATGGGTTGCTGCTTCCATGTGTGTGTATATGCCTGATGTGGCATTCTCGCGTGAAGGTGAAAAGACAAAAAGCCGTGATAACAAGACGCCGGGAACGAGTGTTGAAGTATAGAGCGAGTTTGAGTGATAGAAATAACGGTAATACCACTTAAACTCAAGCTTTGCATTTGCGGAAGGAACGTTCCAAATAGCTCGGGACTTTTGTCATTGTCGAAGTTGTGTGGGCCATTCCATGTTGGATCAAGAGCATAGCGACCATAGACACTGTTGATAATATCTCGGCATATTTGTGCACATTCTGCAAAATGGTCTCTTCCGATATGCTGATGGCATTGAATCTCAATTGGCTAGCATTGCAGCAGCAGCAGCTTGCTTAATGTAACTGTCTTCACTTTCGCCGATGGTTTCTTCTTTTCAGCTTTTGGAATAGCATCGGTAAGCAAAAGAATCGATGTGATTATAAGTTTTTGCCAGTAGCTCGTCCCTTTACCCGGGTCGTTATTTGAATGTAAATAGGCATTCCGCCGAAAATAATCGAGGCCCTTCATGTAAAAAGTATGCGATGATTGCATTGAGCTGATTAAGCTGGTTCGCTTTGTCAGCATTAGTCATTCCCCAATGTGTTGTAATCAACTTTGAGACAAGTCATCATAGGCTTCGAGCGCGAGCAGCATACTCTGTTGTACCTTCATAGGTATTGACAATGAAGCGATCGGTGGGAGTCCATGTGTTCGTGCAGACGAATATATTCCACCGTTGTTATAGAAATCGCGCTACGAGTAGGACATACCATCTCATCGGTGGTTAGTTCCCGATACCAGCGGTCGTTTCTAAGGTACCATTTCCAGTGAGTAAATGGTCTGCTCGCGATGGCATAAGGTGTTTTTCAGGAGTAGTTATAAACGTTTCGGTGTGACACTGAATAGAATTTCTCGTTCAGGTCACAAGATTCTAATCCTAACAGGGATGCGCCAATGAGCGCAAAAGCCGAATATATTTTTAGTTTCATGATTTTGTTTTCCTTAATGAGTTAAAAACGATACTGTACGCCCAGTGTCCAATGAATGGTTTGGAGGATACATCGAAGATGTGCGAATATATTCAAACCGGGTTCCAAACCGTTGATATTTACCTCAGGTTGTAGCGCGGATATTTCGTAAAGCGTGCCAAGTCGCGGACAGTTAAGTATCACGTGCCGTCGAAAAAGGTACTTTTGCCATTTAGATGTGTCCAGTGTGTATCCCAGAGTAAGGGCATCTATCTTCAGGAATGTTGCGTTATTGAGGAAATAGCTCGTAAGAATACGTGTCGTTTATATTCTTATTGTCAGTGAAAGCAATCTTCAGCAGGTTGTCTTTGTGACGAGCTCTTTAAACCATGATATAAGTTGAGCTGGCTGAATACATCACATCCAATCCATGAACGTAATGACAAGCCAAGGTCGAAGTTGCGGTACTCAGGCTGTGATCCATAGAAAGAATAAGCTTTGGGTATCGTATTTTGCTGTAATGCTTGTTGGGCATCAGTAAGGTTGCTTGCTGTCCGCTTGGATACTGGTACAACATTGTTGTCCTTATCATATAAGCCACTTGCCGTTTGAGTCTAAAACCAGCATATGAAAAGAGCTAGAACTGTCCTGCACTTTTGACCCGTTAACCAGTTTTCGTAGCATATCCCATCGACTGTGGAAAGCACTCCATATAGGTACGAATTGGGTCACTCGAGAGTTGTCATATTCGATGTATTGTGGACAGACGTAGATGTAGAGCTATAATTAAGGTTTCTGCTCTTAATGATTTGTCCCGTTATCTCAAATTCCCATCCACGGTTTGTCAGTGTTCCTGCGTTCTTCATGCGATCGTTCGAAACACCATTGGCGGGTTGAGGAGCAGGAACTTCAAACAGCATGTCATCGACCTTACGCACATAGTGAGATCAAACTCACCCGAGATACGATTCTGTAATATAGAGAGTCGATACCAGGTCAAAGCTCTTTCTTTTCTTCCCATTTCAGGTCAGGGTTTATATTGCGAGTGCTTCCATATCCGCTGCCAGATGCCGTAAGTAGGCTATATATCGTTCGACTTTATACGTCCCTACCGTATAGCCACCACCGAAGTCGTTGTTACCTGATGCCACCGTAACCAGCACGTACTTTCAGGTCGTTTATCCGTAATATCCTTCATAAACTCTCTTTACTGATGCGCCAGCCTCCCGAAATAGCCTAGTAGTTACCCCATCTGTGGTTTTGCACTGAATCGCGAACTGCCCCTCACGACGGAAGCTTAACGTTGCCATGTACTTGTCGTCGTATGAATAATTACTGCGAGCAAAGAACGACATCAGTCGTTCACGTGGCTTTTTATATGAGTTCATGCTGGCCAAACCGTCTCGACAAGTCTGTGCCGGCACTCTATCCCAGCCGCCTATTCCGTCAACGGTAAGTTGCTATTGGTCATATCAAACGATCTACCGCCCTGTTTGATAAAAGCTCCAACCCATAACGGCATCAACGCGATGCAGGTTATTAAAGTCGTGTGCATGTATGAGGCATAGCCTCACATTGCGGTTCTCGGTTTTTGAAAAGTAGTGATAAGCACGTCCGCGTTTGTTAGCAGTTATCATGCTAAGATGGTTCTGATGGTAGTAAGAGTATTCTGCCACTGACGGTTATCTACACCGAATGTGCTCTGAACCGACAATCCTTCCATCAGATTTATCTTCAAGGTAGCATCTGCTTGTAACCACTTGTCGATACCTTTATAGTCTTTTGTTTAATATCGGCAACGGGTTCCATGTTGTTCCACCTACACCTATGGTGTTAACGTTGTATTGTCTTGGGTCGTTGGGGTTCATAACAGGTATGGTTGGGTTCAGTGTTATAGCCTGTTGAGCCGATGACGACCCCATACGTGTGTCGCGGTTAGCCTCACGGTATTGTGCATTACAGCAAGTTCTACCTACCTGTCAAACATTTTTATTTGGCGTTCATACGTCCCGAATAGTCCTTTCGGCCGTCACCAATGACAATTTTTCAAACCTGATATACTAAAGAGGTATAAACCTGCAGAGCCTTGCTGCCACCCGATACCGATAACACGTGTCTCTGCGACAGTTGATTCTCATTTACAAGCTGCTTATACCAGTCGGTGTCGTATCCATAGTCTTGTCCGAGTCCGTATTCCAGATAGTCTCTTGAAGAAAGAATGTCGGAGACTCTTTTCGTATTGTTTCCTGCTGACAGCTCAGCTGTATAGGTTGCTTTCACCTTCCTTCCCTGCGCATGCTTTGTGGTTACAAGGATAACACCTCCCGCTGCACGTAGTACCATGATAGCACCGGCAGAAGCATCTTTCAGCACATCAATCGAAGCAACGTCCTCTTGATTTATCATTCTCAAGGTTCCACCGTGCCACCGTTCTATCACTACCAGCGGACCGCGTCCTGCATTTCACCGATGCAACACCACGCAATTGGTAGCCATTCGACGAGTTTGACTTGAACTGCCCGATATGGTAAGGCCTGTAACCTTACCCTGAAGGGCAGTAGCTATGGTAGATCCGCCCAAACCTGTAAACCAGATTGTCGCCTTTAATAGAGGTAATAGAAGAGGTAACGCGCTTTTTCCATCGTACCGTATCCCATCACTACTACGTCTTTCAGCGTCTGCATGTCGTCTTTCATGACAATATCACTCACGATTCTTTCCGATTTTTGAGCTAACCGTCTGAAATCCGACCGATGTAACCTGTATAGTCTGGTCATCTTCAACCTTCAAAGTGAACTTTCCGTCAATGTCTGCCGTCGTGCCCGTTGTTGTTCCGCGCACTGCAATGGTGGCTCCTACAAGAGGTTCGCTGCTTGAATCGGTAATAACACCTTTACGGTAATGGGGTTTCGCGTAGGTTGCTGCCGAAATTGCAGTCATAATAAGGGCTGTGGCTGCCTGCGCATACGGTTACCCTTAGTATATGTTTCATTTTTCATTTCTTTTAGTTATTAGTTGTGGTTCGGTTACCTTTTGATATTGTCGAGGAACCAGCGGTACAGCCACCGATACCCTTCTGTGATGAGCGGATGGTACTTGTATTGGCCGTAGCTCTTCTCTATACCTGATGGTTACGCGTCCATTGCCAGGCTTAGAGGAGTCAGTATTCTTAATAGGCGCGAATATCTTGCTCAATGTTGCACTTTGTCCGTCAACGATAGTGCCATCACCACCGATTTCTAACACAATAGTCGTTTCGTCATCCCAATTGTCGGCAATATCGAAACTTACGATAACGTTTGCTTTCTGCCATCTTCAATATCGAGACCATTCTTGATGGTAATACCTCCTGATTGTTTTTGTGTCCCAATTTCGTGCATCCGTCGGCTACTATATACAGTGTCCGTCTGTATTAAAGTCGATAAGTTTCTGCGAGAAATTTGTCATGCAATCGGTATTGCCATATATACCTGTTGTTTTATTATTTTTGACCACCAACGCTTGCAACCTCGATCCCCGGCATACAGTAGGATTGGCAAGTCAAAGGTATGCGCCCAGTCGAACGGCTCATCTGAAGTAAAACGTAGCCTCACCGCTTGTTGTCAGGATGAGCTTCAGCTTGTTTTCCTGTTTCAGTTTCAGTACTTTCTCTACACCGTGAGCCGAAATAAGAATGATGTCGCCCCGCGTGCTGCTCCCGTGCTGTTCGCAGTTGCGGTTACTGTCATGCGTGTATCGCCGGCGTTTCCGCTCATGGGTGAACATGTTGCCCATGCAGGCTTGCTGCTGACTGTCCAGCTTCTACGGCATTAATGTCAAAGATATTCTTCGCCCGTCATGGTGTTGACACCCATCCTTGCTTAATGTAATTATGGTAGCAGGTAGTAAACACCTTTGCATCCCTGTGTAACGGTGAGGTTATAGCTAGCTTGCCTGTTGTAAAGGTTACATGTGCTTTTACGTGAGCCTTCGTTCCGTTGGCATCAATATTTAATGTAATATCATAATCACCGGGTTCGCCCTCAGTTTTCGACGGATGGAGCCAGTGCATGTGTCAGGAACGGTATTTTCCAACTGTAATTGCTCGAAATGTGTACCACGGGAGCCTTGCCTTTCTTCATCCAGTCCCAGAATGTTCACATTGGGCCTCAATCCTGTTGCCGTTACTTTTCTCTGTCAGGCGATGCTGAAAAACAGATACCTGTTCGGGCTTTCCGTTGCAGTACAAACTCGAGGTATCCTCTGTCCTCTCTGTTGTATTCTTTTTCAGCAGTAACGTATATCGTCTGGCGTCCACGGTTTGCCGCTCTCATGGTTTAGTTTTACCCAGTCGGGCTTGCTAACCAGTTTCCAATCTCGGGTTAGCGCCCATTTTAAACTGTCCCTCGTTGCTTCTTCTCAGTAAGGCCATCGTATTGTAATTCAACATCGGCCTCCGAAGCTACTAAAGTATGGATCGACCGAAGCTTCGTCTCTACACGAAGTAAAAGTTGACGTAGTAGCGGCCAAAAGCAAGAACAACAGGCCGTACATTATTTTATTTAGTTTTTCATATTCTTCATTTTACTGGTCTCTTCTTTATAAGAATGTTGTCGATATACCAACGGCAATATTTCTGAGTGCTCGGCGCTTCAGTGATGAATTGCAATGCGTGTGTCGGGCTGTAATACCAAATAATTCAAAAGCTCATATTGTTCCATGCTACCGAACTTCCCATAATTTTCGGAGCTGTTTTGAGCCTGCTGTGCATCGGCTTACCGAGCCGGGGCCTGCTACTATTTCAACAACTAAATGGACATCATCGGGGCTACCACCGTCATGAGACTTGCTATAAAGCTCAGTGTTGCGTTTCACGGCCTCGGCTGCCGTTACGTGTACCTGTAATTGCAGGAAGGATGATACCCGTATTGAAATAGCTGTTCGTTGAAGTTTAAAGTAGCCTCTTTGAATGTTAATTTTTGCAAGCACCTGTTGGGTTTACTACCGTCTGATACCAGTCTGTTAAGCCTGTTGTCTGCCATTTGCCAACCGCATTGGGGTCTAATACGCTCATACGGGTATAGCCTTCTGCACCATTTTTCTACGGGGTCTTTCAGGTCGTTAGCCGCAGCAATAGTCAATGTCCAGCTGAAGTCTTCGGTATAGAACGTACGTAAATGTGCAATTACCGAGGGGTCAAACAAGGTCTGAATTACAGTACTGGTTTCTTCAATACCGTTGGCTGATACCGTATATTCCCCTCTCTGTACTCCTGTCTGTTACTGTCGCAAACAATGGTAACATCAGTAAGGCCAATTCCTTCGGGTTTGTCAACGCTTAGCCGTGGCTGGTTGTGCAGCGATACCCTTTTGTTAGCCGTGATACGCACAACAGCATTTGTTCCGTCGTTCAAACCCGTTGGCAGGGCCAGCTCATAGCGTGCCTGGCTGATGCCAAGACGGGGTGTAGCTTCGTCGGCTTTTATCGTCCATTCCACATGAGACAAGGCTCAGCGAAAAGGGCAAAAGTCCCCAAAGACTCATCAGTAAATAGTGATTTTTCATAAATTTATTTGTTATTGTGTTATGATCTGTTACTCTCAGGCAGATTGTATGTTTTTGTATTTTGGGTTTTGTTTAAACTTATTTGCAAAATAACAGTTATCCTACTATATAAAAGGATGGTATGGTTATGGTAGGTTAATAGTAAGGTAAGTTTTGTATATAACCTGAAAAACAGATGTTTATATTTTATATAAAATGATATGGTAGAATTAGATTTTTCTTGTTTACTAACTTTGCAGGGTACAGCTAAAATCTTTATGAAAAGAACGTTCTTGTTTTTGGTCCTCGCATTTGTACGGTACTTTCATATTAATAGTGCCCCGCTGAAGGAATTACAGCATCTTGACAGTATGCTGGTCCGTAAACCAGGGTTAATTCGGCAGAAGGAAACTGCTATCAGCAGACTTCGCTATCGCTTTTTCAGTAGCCGAAATAACCATTACCGTCTTGCTGTTTGCCGCAAGCTGGTAAACCAGTATATTTATTTTCAGTATGATTCGGCCAAAGCCTATGCCGGGCGTGGCCTGTTGATTGCGCAGCAGATGAACAGAGCCGAAGACATAAATTTTTTTAAAATATACAAGGCAAGGATATTATCTACGGGAGGTATTTACGATGCAGCCTTTAAGATTGATGAACGAAGTAAATGAAAATACGCTTACCTTTACCAACCAAAGAGAGTATTGTATCACCATGACCGACTTATATCGCCGGTGGGCTTTTTACTGTAAGGACGATGAATACACGCCTAAGTATTTCAGTGAATCGCGCCGATGGCTTTCAAAACTGATGTCGTATATCAGTAAAGACGATTCTGCCTGCAATTTTTATCAGGCTAAATATTTGATGGAAGTGGAGGGAAATGTAGAGCTTGCCAACGAACATTTTCTGAAAACCATACGCCGTATGCCTGCGTCAGAGCGCCATTATGCCCGTGCCTGTTTCTCATACGCCCGTAATTTATGGGATGCAGGCAACAGCAATGCGGCCATTAGGTATATGGCCATGTCGGCAAGTGGAGATATTGCAGCCTGTACACTCGATAACTCGGCATCAAAAGCACTGGCCGATTTCCTGATTACCGATGACCCTGAAAAACAGTATTCTCGGCCGAGAAATATATTAATGTTGCTCAACGATGCCAAAAGTTATAACAACCGGTTGCGTTTGGTTGAAATTTCACAATCGCTATCCCTATTCTTACGGCTTATAAGGCGCAGCTTTCTATAAAGAACATATCCGCTTTATGTGTTGATAGGAAGCATGTGTTTTATCATTACTTTGTTATTGGCAGGCTGGCTTATTCTGCGTCAGTATAAAAACACTGAAAAACAAGGCAGCTATGGACCGGTATAACCATCAGCTTGCAGGGTTAAACAGCAAATTGGCTAATTTGAACGAGCGTTTGCTCAGCACAAACAGGTATAGGGAGAATTTCGGCTGCCATTTATATTCATCTCTGTTCGAAGTATATCGAAAAACTCAAAGCGCAACGAACACTGGTGTTGCGTAAGTTAAAGACCCGCAATTTGATGATTTGCTGCAGCGATTGCAGTCGGACCGCATATCCAATGAAGAAACAAGCCACCTTTCTTAACAATTTTGACCATAGCTTTTTCTGTGAACTGTATCCTACGTTCCGCGAGGAGTTTTCGGAGTTGCTTTTGCCTGAATATCGCACGAAAAACCGTGATGTAGCCTCGCTTACAACAACAGAACGTATTGCCGCTCTCTGCCGTTTAGGTGTTAATGACACCTCTGAAACGGCCAACTTGCTGTTTGCATCTACACAAAGTATATACAACAGGAAGTCGGAATTACGTACAAGGCTTGAATAAAGAAACGCCATGACGATATTAAAGGCTGTGCCATGTTATAGGAAGGGTAAATTAACGATGGGCTTATATGATATTGCAAAGGACTTTATAATGCTGAAATAATTTTACAAAGATGTCTCTGAGAATCGATTATTTCCAACAAGGTTGGTGATAGTTCTGAAATAACGCAAAATGAGCCGTTTTTATAATGTGCTGTTAGTTAGTTTATTACACAGTTTTTGCGCATTTTTACTCCTGTTTTCCCTTTACTTGTCTTTACGGTATAAAAAGTCTTGTTTTTGCAGGTCAGCCGTATCGTTTTTTTATTATTCTGTGTAAACGATGCCAGTGTAAGACAGTCTTTACGGCACTTTTTTGTGTTGTCTTTACATCGTAATTGTCACACCTTACGATGTAATCGTCTTACTTTACATCGTAATCGTTCTGCCTTTTACATCGTAAAGACAACACAAAAGTGCCGTAATTGTGAATTGTTGTGCTGTAATGTAGAGTACGGTATGTATCTGCATGGAGACCAGCCTGTATGGTGGTGTAGATGGCAAAAATAATGCCTGATATGTTGTAGAATGAACGATTTTAAGCGAAAAATTCAGAATTTTATTTACATATAATAGAGTGCCTGTATCCATGTAAACTATCACAACTAAAGGCATAGGTATATAAAAACAGGTCATCGCACCATAAGTACAATGACCTGTTTGTCTGACCTGTATTATATATAAGGTGTAACTTAGTGCATAATACCCAGTAACCTTAGAATGTCGTTGAGTGCTGGCAACCACCATAGAAGAATTAAAATACCAGCGACCAACATACTCGGCACACGTATCATAAAGGTTTCTGATGGTTTACGGCGAGCAATGATTTCGTACAACAAGAACAGTACGTGACCACCGTCGAGAGCAGGAATGGGCAATATATTCGCGAATGCCAATATGATGCTGAAAGGCGTCATCTTCCAGAAGAGGAACCAATCCCATTGTGCAGGAACAGACCGCCAATGGTAACAAAACCACCTAAGCTCTTTTGCGCCATTATTGAAAATATGTATCGCATGTCGCTTACATAGCCCGAGAGCACATCCCAGCCGTATCTGGCGACCGGCAGGAAAGCTTGAAAGGAAGGCTGTAACGGTCGCGTAATCTTCGGTTTATACAACAGGTTGATGTCTGCCACATTGAATCCTAATTTCAAATCGGGCGTAAGTTACTGCCGTCAGCGTATCATTCCTGCCACCAGCAGCGCGCTGAACAACGAGGTTCACGTTCAGAAGTTTCAAACTGTCCTTATGACTCTTACGGCAGTAAGCTGGTCAGCAACGCGTCCCATTTCTTCAGTAAACTCATTATACGAGTCGATGTTCTTTGCCATTTACGGCACAGAATATGGTCACCTTTCTTAAACCCATCTTCCATGCCGGTGCTTTCGATGGTTGTTTTGCTGTTTTTGTTTCAAAGGCATACGCTCGAGAACGCTGTCAACAACAGCCGGAAATGAACGGACGTGTAAACGGTGCGCAACCTTTACCATATCTAAAAAGGTTCAGATCGCTCGGCATGGAGATACGCACTTTCTTGCCGTTACGAAGCACCTCGGCACAATCAGCATCGGCCAAATCGCGGTCAAACGTCAACATTAAAAGTCCTTAAACTCGCGAATGTTAGTACCCGTACTGATGTCGTGATCCTTAAAGCCAAGCTTGGCTTCGGTGTTAAACTTCATACCTAACGACATAGTCGGCCATGCGAACATAGCTTTCGCCCCAGTGGAACATAATCATACTGTAAATGAACAACGCCAGAACGAAGTTTACAAACACGCCACCAATCATGATGATTAGGCGCTGCCATGCAGGCTTTGTGCGAAATTCCTGCAGCTGAGGGCTCACGTGTTCATCTGCTCGGTATCCATGCTTTTCGTCAATCATTCCTGATATTTTGCAGTATCCTCCAAGGGCAACCATCCCACCCCATACTCGGTATCGCTGGTCTTTGGCTTTAAAGCTGAACAGTTTTCCACTCCATTTACCGATTCCCAAATCGAAGAAAAATGAAGAACTTTTCAACTTTTACGCCGAAAAGACGTGCGGCCAGAAAGTGACCGCCTTCGTGCAAAGCAGGACGAGCAACGATATTGAAAGAACAAACTGTAACAGCTTGATAAGAAATATTTCCACTGAAATTTTAGTCTTAAGTTTTTAATGAATTATGATAACAAATGATTGTACTTATACGTCGCGCCCGGTATCGGCTTGGAGATACGTATCGAGGGTAATGTTGCTGTCGAATGAAGCTTTGTTGCATCGTCTTTTCGATAACGTCGGCCATGCCTGTAAGCGCATCTGCCTTCGCGAAAGGCCAAATTTACAACTTCGTTGGCAGCGTTCAGGAATACATGGCATATTTCCGCCCTGGCGAATAGCTTCATAAGCCAGCCCCAGACAGCGGAATTTGTTGACGTCAGGCTCAATAAAGTCGAGGTGTTGCGCCTTGAAAAGGTCGAGCCTGTCGCCATCGAGATTCAGACGCTGCGGATAGGAGAAGGCGTATTGTATGGTAGTCGGCACGTCGGGCACGCCGAGTTGTGCCTTTACTGCGCCGTCAATGAATTACACTCCGCTGTGTACAACCGATTGCGGATGGATGAGAACCTCGATGCGTTCGGCGGGATGCCGAAGAGCCAGCGGGCTTCCATCACCTCGAATCCTTTGTTCATGAGCGACGCTGAGTCAATAGTTATTTTGGCTCCCATACGCCATGTAGGATGCTTCAGGGCATCTTTGGCTGTAACTTGTTGCAGTTGTTCGTACGTATACTGACGGAATGGGCCGCCCGAACAGGTGAGCAGGAGCTTGTCTACCCTGTTTATGTCTTCACCAACAAGGCATTGAAAGATGGCACTATGCTCGGAATCGACGGGCAGTAAGTCGACAGTGGTATTGCTTAACTAACTTTAAAATAAGCTCTCCTGCAACGACAAGCGTTTCCTTTATTGGCCAGACAAATTTTACGAGCCTTGATAGCCCTGATGGTTGGCACCAAACCGGAGAAGTTCCTCACTATTAGATAGCCAGTACGGCATCTATGGCTGAGCCTCAACATTTCGTGTTCAAAGCTTCAGTTCCTGCATACACTTTGATGTCGGGACGGTCGGCGAGAAGTGAAACCAATTTGTCGTAATGGGCTCGTATTGCAATGACAACTGCCGCAGGATTAAACTCACGAGCCTGTTCGGCAAGCTTTGTCAACGCGTGTTGTTTGCCGTAAGACAGTATACCTCGTAAAGGTCGGGATGCTGACGGATAACGTCGAGTGCCTGTACACCTCATCGAGCCTGTACTGCCGAGAATACATATTTGTTGTTTCTTCATAATTGTTGTGTTTAAAGGCCGGGCAAGCCTTTCGGGATGTGCATGGTGATGGTTTGGCTGTTGGTATCAATAGCTTTTACCAGTCGCCGGTGGCTGGAAGAAGTATCTCCCGGCCGTCAGGAGTTTCACCTCAAACAAGATGTTGATGGTAGAATTGTCTATTGCTCTAACTTTCCCAAGACCTTTCCATTGTCAGCATCAATAATGTTAAAGCCAATAAGCTGTGCTGTCGATGGAGTGCCGTCGGTATCGTCGGCCAGTGCACGCGGGAAAAGTATACATCGTGTCCTGTTAATTCGCGTGCCTGTTCCTCAGTATTGATGCCGGTAAACTTCATCAAGGCCGTTTCGTCAGAACGGAAACGGTATTCGTCCATAAAGAAAGGAACGAGAATATTTTCCATATCGAGTATAAGATAATCGGCATCAACGCGGTCGAATACATCGTCATCGAAATGGAAACGACAACTCCCCTTTACGCTAGTGAGGCTTGCCTATACGGCCTATTTTGTAAACTTTCTTTCTTAATCATCAGTAAGGTGAATCATTTTGCACGTTAATCGTCGGTTCGCGTGATGTGTGCTCCCCAATTGATTGGGCCTTAATCGAGCGTCTTGATAGCCGCGGTCAATCTGCTCGATATTGTCAATGCGGCTTGTTCCCGTTGCGCTGAGGGCAGCACAAGCAAGGCATATACCCGCGCGAATATCAGGACTTGTCATACGTCCTGCCCGTAAAGTGATGCGATGGTCCGTCCCACAACAACCGCACGGTGAGGATCGCAGAGATTATTGTGCACCCATGTCAATTAACTTATCAACAAAGAAGAGCCTGCTTTCAAACATCTTCTGATGAATAAGCACACTTCTCGTGCCTGTGTGGCGACAACGAGAAGCACTGACAACAAATCGGTGTCAGTCCGCCATGGAGCATCGGCCAATGTCATGATAGTTCCGTCTAAGAACGAGGGGAATCTCGTAATGGGCATGATGTGGAATAATCATATCATCGCCATCAATACCTATTTTTACACCTAATCTTCTGAAAGCATCTAGGAATTAATCCAAGGTTCTAATGGAAGCATTTTTGAATTCTTACGCCGTTACCCATCATGGCTGCTATGCCTATAAACGAGCCTATCTTCAATCATATCGGGCAGAATTTTGTGGCTTTGCTGCATGAAGTTTATTCACGCCAATGATGGCATAGGTTGCTGGCTATACCGCTTATGTTCGCACCCATGTGGTTAAGCGTGGCACAGCTGCTGGATATAAGGCTCACAGGCAGCATTATAAATAGTGGTGACACCCTTTGCAAGCACTGCTGCCATGATGATATTGGCAGTTCCTGTTACCGATGCTTCAGTCGGCAGCGCGTGAGCTGCGTGTAATTGTTGGGCCTTTATTTGGTAAACGTTACGTGTTTCGTCTTTTTCGAAATGTGCACCTAACTTTTTAAATCCGAGAAAAATGGGTGTCGAGGCGACGGCGTCCAATCTTATCCCCACCAGGTTTACTTATTGTAGCTTTGCCAAAACGACCGAGAAGCGGACCGATCATCAACACCGACCCGCGCAGAGAAGCGCATTTTTTAACAAAGTCGACGCTGTTCAGATAATCTAAATTTAGCTCATCAGCCTGAAAAATATAGTCGTTACGGCTGGTGCGTTTTACCTCAACGCCCTATATCCTGAGTAAATGAATAAGATTGTTTACATCGAGAATGTCGGGAATATTGGTAATCGTGACAGGCTCGATGAGTAAGCAAATGATGCACAAATTACCTGCAGAGCCTCATTTTTGCGCCCTGCGGAGTAATGAGTTCTCTGTAACGGATGTCCGCCTTCAATGCTGAACGACGACATGGATTATCTTTTTTTTCGTTTGCGTTCTACGGGGCGTGCTTCAACCTTTTCAAACTTAATACGTTTGGGATCAAGCTGAATGACGCCGTCGGTATAGTATGCAAGGTCATCGGCTACCTTCACCGTCACTGAATCTCGTGGCTCCACTGTATCAGGTCGCGGTTCATTTGATTGGGCAGTAAGGGCGGCAAGTGCATCACGATCAGGGCCGGGCTTCATTGTTTTTAACTGTTCAAAAAGTTCGAAAACAATTTTTCCATAATGCCTCACCGGAATATTTGACATGGGATAAGGCATGGGTTGTGGCTCTGATGGATGGTATGAGCTTGCGAAATGTCCACGGGCCAGTCAATATCAAGCTTAAAATTACTTATCAAAGCGAGCTGATCCCATAGCTTTTGCTTATAGTTTTCACCTTCGCGCACTTGTGGATGCATTGTTCCCATGGTCAAAATGATAGTCTCTGCACATCGTTGCCGGTCGGCCTTATTATCGCTTGAAATAGCGTAATCAACTATATTTTGTACTTCTCTACCATATTCAGGGAGAACGAGTTTTTCGCGCCGGGTGTTATAATCTAATCCATCGATGTTCATAACAATCAAAAATCAACAGGTTTTCTGGAAAAAGAGAGGGTGGTGAAAATAAGAGAGAGTATTATAAAAGTTTTTCTCGGCTGTTTAGCGACAAAAATCTTTCAGATAAAAAGGTACAAAATAAGCTACATCTTCAAATTTTTCCTCAGCGATTCTTTTTCTCTGCCAAAGGGAAAATATTCTTAGCCGTGGGGCTGAATACCCTCAATAAAATGGGCGTTGGCATGGTTAATAACGTCCTTACATTTCATAGCGCCATCACCAAAAAAGTATACAGGACGCTCGTCAAGATAAGTTTTGTAAGTGTCTGCCTCAACAATGTCGGCATGGATAGGGCGAATTTCCAAGGCTGCGGTCGAAAACCTGAGCGTATACTTCCATGCGGCGTGCGTCAAGCATGGGGCAAAGCAGTGCGTCTTCTTCATTAATCTTCTCTTGTAACAACACCGGCACACAGAGAATCTCCAATGTAGGCACACTGATTAGCTTTATATTGCGTCCATAACAGATGCCTTTTGCCATGCTTATACCTATGCGAAGGCCCGTGTATGAGCCGGGACCGCAACTAACTGCCACCGCATCGAGAGGTATTGCATGGTTATCTATGAATGAAATTGCCTGGTCAACAAAGGAACCAAGCTGCTCAGCGTGGTTGGGTCCGCTATGGTCTTCTTTCTCAAAAATGCAACCACCATCCCGGCTTACTGCCACTGGAGCACACGTTTGTACTCGTATCAATATTTAAAATACAAGACATAGTTCTGTGATAAAACTTAATAATAGGTGCAAATTTACTCTCCCTCATTATTCGTGTACTTTTGACAATATTAACTTGGATATTATGATACAATCAATGACAGGTTACGGTAAATCGGTCGTAGCCTATAAGGGTAAGAAAATTAATGTAGAAATTAAATCTTTAAATAGTAAAGCCTTGATCTTTTCAACACGCATAGCTCCACTCTTTATCGTGAAAAAGGAAATGGAGATACGCCAGATGATAGCACGGTTATTGATTAGAGGAAAGGTCGATTTCGCTATTTGGGTAGAAAAAGCAGCCGTTGATGATGCAGCCCTATTAATGCGTCGCTTGTTGGAAAACCACTATCACCAATTGAAATCTATATCTGAGAGCACTGGGAATTCCTGAACCTTCCGACTGGTTTTCAACGCTTCTTCGTCTGCCTGATGTAGCTACAAGACCGAGTTGAAGAACTTTCAGACGAAGAATGGGCTGCGGCGTGTGAGGCTATACATCAGGCAATCGATGCTCTTTACAAACCTTCCGTCGTCAGGAAGGTGCTGCGTTGGAGATTCCATGAAAAATAGATAATATAGCAGCCTCTTTAGCTTCTATTGAGCCTTATGAGAAAAGCCGTGTGCCGAAGATACGCGAGAGTATTGTAAAAGGCTTGGCAGATTCCTCAGCCGACTATGATAAAAATCGTCTGGAACAGGAACTCATTTACTACATTGAGAAGCTTGATATTAGCGAAGAAAAGCAGCGTTTGTCCAACCATTTGAAGTATTTTCAGATGAGACAATGGACGAAGAACAGCCTCGTAGGAAGAAGCTGGCTTTATTGCACAGGAGATGGAAGGGAAATAAATACCACCGGTTCAAAAAGTAAACCAGCCGAAATGCAGAATATTGTCGTCAAAATGAAAGATGAATTAGAACAGATTAAGGAGCAGGTGTTAAAACGCTCTATAATGCGTTGTATGCCCCTGATGTATTTCGGAGCTGTTGCACAAAAAGGCTTTTTAAAATGACAAAATGGTTATACGAGCAATAGGTTAAAGGTATAAATAAAAGTGTTTAATATTGAAAAAGATGGAAATAACGCCCAAAGGTAAACTAATTATTTTCTCTGCACCGTCGGGAAGTGGTAGAGTACTATCGTGAATTACCTGATGAAGGGAACATCCCTGAGCTTGATTTGGCATTCTCAATAAGTTGTACAAGCAGGTCCCCAAGAGGCACAGAGCGTAATGGTATCGAATATTTCTTTCTTTCTCCTGATGAATTTCGGCAGAAAATTTCACAGGCGAGTTTCTCGAATACGAAGAAGTTTATCAGGATAAATTCTATGGAACACTGAAGTCACAGGTAGAAAGCCAGTTGAGCAGGGCCAGAATGTTGTGTTTGATGTGATGTTAAGGGTGGGTGTACTATTAAAAAGTATTATGGCGACCGTGCATTAAGCATCTTTATTCAGCCTCCTTCGGTCGAAGAACTGCGCTGCAGGTTGGAAGGTCGCGCCACCGATGCTCCTGAAGTAATAGAGCAACGTTTGAAAAAAAGGCAGAATATGAGCTGTTTTGCCAACAAGTTTGATAAGATTATAGTCAATGACAATCTTGACATGGCAAAGGCAGAGGCATATCAAATTGTAAGCAACTTCTGAAAGAATAATTATTTTCAGACCTCCCTATCTTCTTGTTTTTATATGGCAGAACAGGCTTCTCGAAAGCGCATAGGCATCTTTTGCGGAGTTTTAACCCTATTCACATGGGGCATATCTGTTTGGCAAGGCAAATTCTTATACAAGCATCGTTAGACGAAATATGGTTTGTGGTGTCGCCTTTAAATCCTTTTTAAACAGAATGTTACAAACTTACTGCCCGATGATACAAGGCTTTGAGACTTACACGTGAAGCCTTTAAAAGGTGAACACAAATTGGTAGTGTCTGATTACGAATTCTGGCCTTCCCGTCCGTCTTATATGTGGAATACGCTTGCCCATTTAAGCAGCGATTATCCGCAATATAGTTTTTATCTTATTATCGGTGCCGACAATTGGCTTTGTCTTTGACCGTTGGGCGGCATGAATTTATTCAACAACATTATCATATTCTCGTATCCTCGCAGGGCTATAGTGTTGACGCTGCAACACTACCACCTCATGTCCGGCTTGTTCCAACCCAACTTTATCCCTTTAGCAGTACAGATATTCGTGCAATGGTCAGGCAAGGTAAAAGTATAAAAAGGCCTCGGTTCCCTGATTCTATCCTTGATAAAACAGCTTATTTGTACCGATAATTAAAAAGCTTTGTTCCCTTTGTTATCCGAGGGAATTATAGTTAAATTTGCATCACAACACAGAAAAGAAAAGATGGGTATTATTAAAAAGGATAGTACAGTTTGCTAAAACCGATAGCTCTCAATGCTGTTTTCTTCGTTACAATGTATGCTTTGGGCGTCCTTTGTGCTGTTCTTACCTTGCCTGAACAACGTGGTTCGCATCTCTATGACAATCTTTTCCTTGAGCTTTTCTTTGATGATTATCTGGCCTGTGTGCTGCTTACATTCGTCCCTTGTTGTGTAAGGAGGTGGGTTCGTGGCTTTCTTTACGTTGTGTTTTATACAGTAGCACTGATGCAGATGTGTTTTGTTTCCTGAAATTTTATCTACATTAACACCAAACCATGCTGTTGTTGGTGGGTGAAACCAACAGCCGTGAAGCGTGATGATTTCTTTCTCATACTTATCTCTCAACCGATATATTATTCTCGCCTGTTGGTATACTTTTGTTGTTTATTCTGTTGCATATTCTTTTTGTATGCAGGCGATGGTTATATAGGCTTATTCCTGAAAAGTATCTGTTATTTCTTTTACAAAACGAAAGCCTGTATGATGCTTTTTCATTCGTCAATTCCATCTAACTTTAATAAAGCAGTATAGCTGCTTTGTGGGTTGCGGTCAGGAATTATTACGAGTTTCCATAATAGCGCAGATGACGCGCCTCGCGACGGCCGATACCATAGGGCACTATTGAACATATCCCCACGGAGCCAGACCACGCCGAATTCTATTTACCCGTCTACCGTTTAGCTTTTAGTGTATATAGCAATCACCTTGCTTCGCAGCAGGTTGAAAGATGTATTACGGCAGCAAAAAGGTGAAAGTTGATTCTTGTTCTTACTGTTCTCCCAATATCATATTGATAATTGGTGAGAGCTTCGGGAAAGTTCATTCGCAGCTTTATGGTTATAAATATCTCATAACCCTCGTCAGCTAAAGCTCGAAGAGGAGCGGATTGCTGACTAAGTTCAGTGATGTGGTGTCGTGTTGGAACCTGACAAGCTTTTGTCTTTAAGAACGTTTTGTCCATGCACGTTGTTGGTAGAGAAAGGCGAATGGTGCGATTATCCTCTGTTCTCAGAATTGTTTAAGAAGGCGGGCTATAACGTAACCTTCCTTACCAATCAGTTTCTTTCCGAGCCAAAGAGGCTGTATATGATTCTCGGTGGCTTTTTCTGAATAATCCGGAGCTTTAGCAAGTTTCTCTTTACAACGCGCAACAAGAGCCTGCACCGTTATGACGATGGTCTTTTTGTCTGATTATGACGAACTCCATCAATCGGGAAGTATTACCATTAACAGCGGTCGCAGCCGAAAATCGCTGCCCGATGGTCGCAACCTTATTATTTTTCATCTTATCGGGCAGCATAAACTACCATACCCGCGTGCCTGATGACCGTCGTGTTTTTTTCAGCATCCAATTATGTTGACAGCCGTCCCTGACCTCAATCGAACGTCGTCGTCGTGACTCGCCGACTATGATAATGCCTGCCTTTACAACGATTCTATTGGTGGCAACTATTGTAAAACGCTTTGAGAATACAAACTCAATTATCATTTATATGCCCGATCACGGTGAGGAATGCTATGAGCCGGGACGCGACTTTATTTGCCGAAACCATAGTGCTGACGTTGATTGGCCGCTGGCTCACTACGAGTTTGAAATTCCTTTCTGGATTTATTGTACGCACCGTTATGCTGTAACCCATCCTGAAATATTCAAGACTATAGGACGCTGGCGATAAAAAGATTCATGACCGATGCCCTTCCGCACATGCTTGTAGTGAGCTTGCAGGAATTTCAACAAAGACTATCGTCCCGAATATAACCTCCTTTCGCCTCTGTATGATGAGCGTCGACCGCGAATACTTAAGCCATTCAGCCGACTATGATAAGCTCCGCGATGCCGAGCGTGCACATGATACAGGAAAAGAAAAACAAAGTACACTGACAACATTATTTTTCATGGAATATCCCCATAACAACCTTTTTTGACAAAGACTGAATGTACGGTCTTACGAGGGTTAGCCATCGCGGCATTATGCTTCATAATTATGTCATTGGCTTAATCCGTGGTAAAGGAGAACGAATACCAGTTTCTTAAGCATAATGTAAGCTGGCTTTACAGGTAACAACAGGGTATGAACAGTCTTTATCCCTGCCCATTTGCTTTCGTTTTTTTGGTCATTATGGGGTTGCCATATTTTTGTTCTTATGCTTACAGGCCTGAGATGAAGTATGGACAGGCCCTGACATACTCGGGGTTCTGCAATACCAAAGACCGGATTTTATCGTTTTACACGTTATCATTTTCTGAAGCTTTTCAAAATGATGATTGCAGGTGTAGCCTTTACCATCGTCGACGCCATCACTGCTAACCCGTGGCATTACACGTTTATGCAAGTTATCGGGCAGCTTGGCATGTTTAACAACTTCTTTTTTTAATCCTGATCGTAATATCTGGCGCGGGCCCATTCTGGTTCTTTGGCCTTATGTTTCAGCTCTACATGGTGTACTGGTTGTTGATATATCGCCGCCATTGGGCATGGACAGCAGGCTTAATGGTTATATGCACGGCAGCACAATGGCTGATGAATCCTGAGGTGAGGTGCTCAATTACTATCGTTATAACTTCATGGGAAGTATGTTACCCTTTGGTCTTGGTATCCTTTTTGCCCGCTATGGTGAGCGTGTTATTCTTGTCCCTAAGGGTGGAATGGTTAATTTGATGTGTTTTATAGTTACGTTGTTCCTGATTGTATCGGCCAATGATAACTTTGTTACGTGGACCGTCATACCTGCTGGTATGTGCCGATGCTATTTATTTTATCCGCTCTGTCGAAGCCATTCCCTCGCAAAACTTGTCTTCACTTATCATCAGTACGCTCGAATGGTTAGGCAGTATTTCAGCAGCGTTGTTTGTTGTACATCCTGTTTTGCGTAAGATATTTATTCCAATCTCCCGCCGTGGCGACATCTATACAGGTCTTTTACTGTATGTTATCGGCAGTCTGGCGGTAGCATGGCTCTTCCGCGAAATCATGAAAAAGATACCTTCACCCCAAATGAACGCACAGTAATGAAAATACCCGACATCGAATTGGCCAATATCAGCCGTTATCGTGGCGAGCTAATGGGAGCCGCCATGCTCTTTATCATCCTCTTTCATGTGGAGCTTTCGCGCTGGAATCCGTTTTTCGGTCTTCGCCGTATGGGTAATATAGGCGTCGATATTTTTGTTTCTTAGCGGGATTGGACTGTGGTTTTCATGGATGAAGCATTCCGACTGGCGACGGTTCTTTCATCGCCGCTATCTCCGTATTTACCCAACATGGCTTATTATTGCCTGTTTATATTATATTCCTCGCTTTCATGGTGGCAGTTTCATGTCATGGATAGATCTCATTGGCGACATAACCATCAACTGGGACTTTTGGTTTCACGATGAGCTTACGTTCTGGTATATCCCCGCTACCATGATGCTTTACCTCTTTGCACCGCCTTATATGGAGCTAATCAGGCGGCATCCTGTTTATCGTTGGCTCCCTGTTGTTATGATTATGTGGTGTATTCTGGTACAGTGGGTTACGCCCATGCACAATGCTGTGGGCCATTTGGAGATATTCTGGAGTCGTGCTCCTATCTTCTTTATTGGCATTAATATGGGCGAAATGGTGCGTACGCGCCAAACCATAGACGGTACAGGCATCTGGATGATATTTATTATGTTCGTCATGGCCCTCGCATCGAGTATCTTTCTGGAGCAGTTTCGTCACGGACAGTTTCCGTTATTTATTGAGCGAATGCTCTATATTCCCCTTACAATAACCAGTATTCTTATTCTGAACCGCGTGTTCAGGCGTACGCCCTGCTGGTTTAACAAGTGCTTCCGTGGGTTGGAGCACTTAGTTTAGAGTGTTATTTAATACACATTCATTTTGTTCTCAATTATATTCCACGTTCAACGGGCTATTGGGCTACCTTCTTGTTGTGCTTGGCCATTACGCTTCCACTGGCATGGTTGCTGAGTAAAACCGCTGGTTTTGTTTCGTCGCGTATCGACAAAATGTTTGCCTGAGTATCCCGGTAATGTTATAATGACAATCTATGAAAGCAACCAATACACCTTCTTCACACGAAAACCGGCTCCATGCTATGATGCGATTGCTGCGTCCTCAGCAATGGATTAAGAACTTCTTTGTGTTTGGCCTCTGTCATTTGGCGGTGCCCTGTTTAACAGTGAAGCCCTTTTAGCGGTATCGCTGCGTTCTTTTCGTTCAGCTTTGCTGCCTCAAGTATTTACTGTTTTAACGATATTTACGACCTTGCCGACGATATACGGCATCCTGAAAAATGCCACCGCCCTATTGCGTCGGGCGTGGTAACGGTGCGTCAGGCTTACGGATTGATGGTGCTTATGTTTGATGCTTTCCATGCTTGTTAGCCTGCTGACGGTGCACCTTCGTGCAGCCGAAGTTCCTTCGTCAGGCTATTGAGCACTTGCAGTGTGGCAGGAGTTATTTTGTTTTACTGGCTGCTGAACTCGGCCTACTGCGCGTCTCAAGCAGTTTGCCATTATAGACGTGTGCATTGTGGCCTTTGGCTTTGTGCTTCGCTTGTTTGCAGGCGGAGCGGCTACGGGCATCGTGCTGAGTAAATGGATTGTACCGATGACGTTTCTCATTACGCTTTTCATGAGCTTTTGCGAAGCGGCGCGACGACGTTTTGCGTATGGAGCAAAACGGGTTTACCGCCTCGTAAAAACACCATACGCGCTATAATTCTACGTTCATTAATCAGGCACTCACCATCACGGCTAGCGTTACTCTGGTGTGCTATATTATGTACACCGTCAGTCCCGAGGTCATAGCCCAGTTTAATAATGACAATCTTTATCTTACCAGTATTTTTGTTTTGGTAGGCCTGTTGCGCTATATTCAGGTGACGGTAGTCGACAAACACAGCGGCAACCCGACGAAAGTTATCCTCAAAGACCATTTTATCCAGCTCGTCGTACTGGCGTGGCTCGTTGCCTTTATCCTGATTATCTATGCGTTGTAGGGTTTACACGTTCGACTTTGACGGCACGCTTACCACGCGCGATACGCTGCTTCTCTTCATCCGCTTTGTGTGCGGGCGATGGGGTTTAATCGGCGTGCTCGTGCGTTATGCCCCTCTGCTGGTGCTGATGAAATTTAAATTATACCCTAACTGGCGTGTCACAAAAGGTTTTCAGCAGATGTTTCGGCGGCATCACGATGGAAAAGGTTCAATGATGATTGCCGTCTTTGCCGAAAAATATCGCTGTGGCGTGCTCCGTCCCGATGGTGTGGAAGCCGTCCGGCGGGCTTTTGGGCGAGGGTGCTGTGGTGATGATTGTCAGCGCGAGTGTCGACAACTGGGTGCGTCCGTTCTTTAACGATGTTCTTCCTTCATCGTCCGGACAAGGAACATTGCTCGTTCTGGGCACGCTGGTTGAGGCCAAAGATGGTCGCCTGACGGGTCAATTTATGGGTCATAACTGTTATGGGGCCGAAAAAGTGCGCCGAATCAGTGCCATGCTACCGGCACCGCGTGAGGATTGTTATATCGTGGCCTTCGGCGACAGTAGGGGCGACAGAGAAATGTTACAGTATGCAGATGAAGCACATTACAGGCCGTTCAGACGCTGACCGCCGCCGCGAAATAGGAGAAATATTGCGTTTTCGGCATCGTGGGCGTGCTGGCCACGCTCATACAGTATGGCGTTTATCGCGGCCTTTTGTTATTTATTCCTGATGGGGTTTCGGTGGCACGCGCACAGTTTTTGTCCAGTTTGTGTATGACCGCAGGCTATGCAATAAGTTTCATTTTTAACTTTTTGCCAGTACGCGCTTCACATTCAGGGTGAAAGCCAATGCCCGTCGCGGTGCGGGCTTTGCCTTCAGCCATGCCGTAAACTACCCTGTTGCAGATGGCTACACTTAATTTCTTCCTCTGGATAGGCTGTCAGGCGCCCGGGCTCCCGTCCCCATGTTCTGTATCTGTGTGCCTGTAAACTTTGTCCTTGTTCGCTTTTTTCTGAAGCGGTAGGCTGAAAAACTTAACCATTTAAAGGCTATTCCCCTGTTTCTTTGCTGAGCTTTTAGTCGTTGTTCGACGGCCGTCAGCAACGTTGATGGCGGCCGTCGAATCACGGCGTATGACGACCGTCAACAGCACTGCTGACGGCCGTCATAACGCTCAGTTTTATATCGTGGTGGCATGGACTTTGCGGTGTACACGGGAGCGCGCTATGTCGTAAAGGAAGCAAAGATGTGGCGTGAGGTATGAAATAATACAGCAAAACGCTCTAATATATTAAAAAGATTAAATATATCCATTTTATTCTTTTATATGGAAATAATTGTTATATTTGTGATATTATTAATTATTAAACTATAAACTATATGAAAAAGATTTTTTATTTTTATTGCATTGTTTGTAGCAGTTTTTCAGCTATGTTCTTGTTCTGTCGAAGAGAAATCTAATGCTGTTTCTCCGCAAGCCGATAAGTTTTCTAACTTTCTAATGAACAATTTAAAACAATCGCTACTGCAGATTTGACAGTAAAAAGCAGAGCCCTGTTAGATTTCGAAGTAAATTAAATGGTACCTTTGTTCAAGATTCGGATAAGGTTGACATTTACATTAACTATCCGGAAGGGACGAGTAATAAAAGTAAAGGATAACACAATATGTAACAACGGCCGCTGATATTAGTGCTTTTGTATAGACATACAGCTGCAAACTTTTATGATCGCCCCATTGATGGTTCTTCTTATAAGGTATCAATGTCAAAGTCTAAAGCAAGGGAAACATTACAATCTCTACTTCCGGAAGCCAAGTCTTATTTGCGATCCCAGGTATGACAGATGAAGACATTGATAAAATGGTCCAAGAATATCATGGGGATCAGTTAGATTTGATTCTTACAGCAATGTATTTGATGGATCAAGAATATGAAAGTCAAGAACAGTTAGTCCCTGAAAAATAAAATCTGTTATTTCGGGTTTCCCTTCTTTATTTGTAACTAAACAGCCTATGCTTCTGATTTTATACCATCTAATGATAAATATAAAGGTGATGATAATAAAATAGGTGGGGAAGATCCGAGAATTATTTCGACTGCTTTTTTCAGACTGCCCTCGATTGTAGCATACATACTTTAGTAGGAAAAATTTATTGGATATGCTTTTTGTTCGTAGTGCCAGTATTTGGGCATTGCCAGCAATAACGACTGCTTTCAAAAACTATTGCTTCAAAGATGCTTGGACCTGTAGGAGTTGCAATAGCTGTTGTAGGGTTTCTCTTATTGTATGTATACTAGGAGAAATAAATACGTGTACTTACACTATGATCATGCTAAGCGAGTATGAAAAGCAATATACAATGCTTTTGAAGGATGCTGTTATTGTTAAATAGAAAGCAATTAAACTCTTAGGAAGAGGCTTGGGAAAAAGGTTGAATTGGTATTAGTATTTTAGTATTTTCTTGCCAATTCAATCTTTCTCAAGATGTTGGTTTAGAAAATAATTCTGTTTTTGTTTATTGTTGAATATTTTCTAATGTTTTAAAACTAACGTATATGTTGATAAGATTAATAGATGTATTGGGTGAGCTTTTTGTGCTCGCTTTTCTCCTTTGGGGGCTTGCAGGAGCACCCTTTCGTGTAAAAATAGCGTATCATTGTATTAAGGAACATAACGTGAGGACGCCGTAGGTAATTCCCTTTTCCTGCTGGTTCTGCTCGCTTTATGGGTATATGTTGCATGGAGTTGGGTTGATTTACACGTTTTTGGGAAGTATTAATACAATAATCTCTTGGTAGAGTGTTTAAATTTATTCCGAGTTATGATGATAATTATTAATCTGATAATCACCCTTCTGGGTGTGTTTTCTCTACTTATATCTTGATAGCATTCACACATACAGAAGATCCTAAAGTTGTTTTGCAAGACCGTAGTAAGGAAGCGTGTTGTCACGGCTTTGGTGATATTTGCTCTGGTTGTGCTTTATCAGTGGCTGCGTGTATAACGTATGCCTCGTGCAGTCAGCTGCACATGGTACAGCCTTAAGATGCCGAAAGCATGGGCCTGCGAAAAGGATAATAGATGAATTGCTTGCATATTTCAGAAAAAATTGCGAATATTGCAAGGTTAAAAGTTATGAAATCTATTTTCCGTTTGTTCCGTATCAGGCACGATGAACGGTGGCCTGCCCTTGCCGTGCTGGTGTATGTGGGGCTGCTGAACGCCTTGGTGGTCGGCCATTATGCCGACCGTTTCTTTGAGTTGTCGCGCAATTATCACCGTCTTTTTGTACGTTATTTCCATATTTCAGGCTTCGATCCGCTGAGCTATGCGGTGCTGTCGCAGTGGGACACCGAGTATAACATATTCCGTCACCCGCTGTTAGCTTTCTTCATGTACCTGCCAAACCAGCTCAACCAGGGGCTGATGATGCTTACCGGACGTAATTTTGCACCGGTGGTCATGGCGTTAGTGCTCGTTTTTTGTGCATTTTACAGCTTCGTCTTTCTGTGCAGAATATTCCGCGAAATAATAGGTTTGCCGCGCATGGATGCGCGTTTGCTCGGCATGCTGACGTTCAGTTTTGCCTACGTTATGGTAGGCGTGAGCGTGCCCGACCATTTTAGTTTGTCGATGTTTGCGCTTATCCTGACGCTCTATATCGCCGGTTTGAAGATGGCGTCAGGCCGCCGGTTTACCATCCGGCAAACGGTTTTGCTGTTTGTTATGACGGCAGGCATATCGCTGAACAACGGTGTAAAGGTGTTTCTGGCGGCGTTATTTGCAAACGGCAGGCGTTTCTGGCGTCCGGCTTTCCTGCTGCTGGCCGTTGTCGTGCCGTCGTGCCTGATATGGCTTGGCGCGCGGGCGGAGTGGAATTACTTTGAGAAACCCGACTTCGTGGCGCGGCAGCTGAAGCGCGACAGCATCGCCAATATACGGCATGAAAGGCTGGCACAGGCGTTCAAAGACACGACAACGCTGCGCGATACCGTTGCCGTCAACGTGGCTATACAAGCTAAAAATAAAGGCCGATGATTCGATACGTGAGGCCCGTCGCAGCATGGTTCCCCGGACAGGCACAGGCGGCACGCCATATCGCGCAAGGCGGATTTGATGCAATGGACTGACATATCGACGCCGCGATGGCCCTCTATGGTTGAAAACTTTTTGGCGAACCGCTGCAGCTTCATCAGGATTATTTGTTGGGAGACGTGCGTAACTGCCGGCCCGAAATGTGCATTACCGCTATGTTTTTCAACTATGTGGCCGAGACTTTGCTGGTGGGGCTGTTCGTTGCGGCGTGTGGTTCGGACGCCGTAACCGACTGTTGTGGCTGGCTTTTGTTGTTTATGGGCTTCGACCCTGCTGATACACGAAGGGCTTGGTTTCGGCATCGAAGAGGTGTATATCATGTCGCCTCACTGGCTGTTTGTGCTTACCGTTGCCGTGGCTTTTGTGTTTAAGGCTGCCCGAAACAGCCGGTGGCTGCGCCCGTTGCGCCTGCTCACGCTGGGGCTTGCCCTGTGGATGCTTGTGTGGAACGGGCGGCTTTACATGCAGTATCTGGCGGGATAGCGTCAGCGGGGCTGTTCTGCCGTATGCTCTTTCAAATTGGAAAGAACTGCGGTAACGGCATTACGGCCTTTTGATTTGCTGATAATTCGTGGCCCACAAGCCTTGTCAGTCGAAGCGGGAATGCCCTGTCATGATGCGGAAACGGTTGGCAACGGCCGAGGCGATGCGGCTGAAGTTGCCGTGAACAAGGTTAAGCCACAGCTCTTCCAGCGAGCGGCCGGCCTTGATTAACGGGTGTCCCCAGGCCATTGTCTTGAACATACGGTTCTTGTATCCTACGTCTTCTATCACGTATCGCGGATGTTTCAGGGGGAAGTTCAGCTCATATCGTCCCATGGTGAAGATGCGGCGGTAGGCCTTTCGGCAGGTCGCGGTTGCTTCCCGACAGATGCACGCCCTCGCCCGAAGCACTCGGCGTTGTTGATCATATTCACGCGGGGAACGATGCTAAAACCCGAGTTTAGGAAGATGGCGGCATGGAGAATGGTTTCGTAATAGGCCTTCCCCAGCGACCTGTGATACCGGCAGAAGCGGAGGAAGTTGTGCTGATAGCGGCGTTCCCTGATAAGACTGCCGAGGAGACGGGTGGCATATTCGTCGTCGAGAAAGCCGTAGTGCTCGTCCCACTGGTCAACAACGCGCCGCCATGTAGCCCATCCGTTGATGCTGAAGGCTGTGGTAAAAAGGTAGTCGCAGGGCATGCCGGGCGTTGTTTCGTCGTAGTTGGTTCCCGAAATCATGCTGATGCGGTCGTCGTTTTCGTAGCGGTCGAGCATTTCCTTGCAGAAGGGAAAGAACGATTGCGAGGGCGTGTCGTCGTCTTCGAGCACAATGCACTTGTCGACAATAGAAAAGGCCCACTTCTGCGACATGTAATTGGAGGGTCGCATCCGTAGTTCTTGGTGCGGTACAAGCGGTGCACGTCACATTCCCATCCGATGTTTTCGTCGGCCCAATGTGCCTGCTGGCCTCCATGCCTGCGCGGTCGCGTTCGTCCCGTGCGCCGTCCTGATAAAGAAAAAAAGGTGCGAAGGGCGCGCCTTTTTACCTCTTCAAACATCAGTTTCAGGGTTTCAGGGCGGTTGAAAAGAGTATCAGAACCGCGATGTCGGTCTTGTAAAGGTTGCTTCATACCATTAAGTTTTCTGTTTGTGCAAAGTTAGCATATTTCCTGTATACGGCGGAATCCGGTTGCCTTTTTCCTGTATTGCCGGCTTTTTGTCTGGTTGATTTTTGCAGATTCGGCCCCGTTCTAAGGCAGGGCGGACAATATAATTAAGGTGTGGCCTTTTTGCAGATTCCTTTCGGCGCAAACATTATATCCGATGGTTTTGATTTGCGCCCCTTTGTATCTCCTTTTTTCCTTTGACAGAATTTCTTCGGAACACCGTTCCCGTTTATGCGCAATACGGTTCACTTTTTCTTCGTAATACGTTTCCCGTTTCTGTGCAATACAATTCCCGTTTCTTCGAATGCTGTTCCCGTTTCTGCGGAATGTACATTTAACAACTGCTAAATGTACATCTAATAACTGCTAAATGTACATCTAACGATTGCGGAATGTACATTTAGCAACATTGAATGTACATCTGACAATTGCGGAATGTACATCTAACAATTGCGGAATGTGCATTTAGAAACATTGGAATGTACATCTGGCAAAATCAGGATGCGGAAATAAAAGAAAGCCGTAGCGGTGCAAAGTTTTCTGCTATCGGGTGCGGCGGCTGCTTATGCGGGCCGAAAGCCAGTCTGAAACGGCAGCGCGAAGCCACTCGATACCGATGCGGCGACGAAGACGGCGATGCTCGACGCGATGCAATAGGGAATAAGGGAAAGGCTGCTGAATATAGGTTCGCGGGTGCACAAGGCTGTTCCAGAGCTGCGGTCGGATGAGCGGATTGTCGTGTATGAGATACACTGCCAGAACGTACGGACTTATACGTACGGCCCATTGCCCCATGCGGGTTTCCTTTTGGGGGAGCGTAACAACCCGGGCAAAAACCAGCACCGACATAAGCAACGTAATGCTGTTATTGGCCATTCCTTAATGTGCGGGAAGGTTCCGGCCCGGCGCAAAGCAGACTGAGCAACGGTTCCCGCTGCTGCCAGCGCGAGGTAGCCGAGCAGATAAACGTAAATTCCGTACCCGGGCATACCGGGCAGGGCAGCCGTAGAGCTGGAAATATCCGCCAACAAAAACACGAAAATATAAAACGGGAGGGAACAGGGCCCAGAAAAACTGGTCGAGCCAACAACGCCGCGGGGCAAAGTTAAGTATCAACAATACGAGCAGCAGCCGCCGGTAATCGCGCTTTGTGAGCGCAGAGGCTCCTTTTGCCCAGAAAGGGAAAGCAGCAAGCAGCGCAGATACATGGTCATAAACCAGTATTGCCGTGACCAGACGAGGGAGAAAGCAGGCAGAGCAGTTCCTGTGGTGAGAACGCTTTCCGTTTGTAAGAAGAAGCTGCCAGCAGCGAGGCAAGACTGTAAATACGATGATGAGCCATAAATGCAGTGCTTTTTCGCAGGCATGGCTGAAGTCGCGCGTTTGATAAGGAAGTAGCCGGTAATCAGTATAAACAGATTGGGCCCGATGTTTGTGAGATACCCCAGCAGCTGGCAGAAGAAAAAGTTTGTCTCTCCTGTCAGCGAGGCCGTGAAGCCAAGGTCGGGAAAGGTGTCGCCCTGCGTTACGTGCCTGATGCCATGGTATATGAAATGGCAGGCCACAATCGCGAGCATGGACACTGCGCGCAGAATATCAATTCGGCTGTTTCGGTTGCTGTGGGCCGCGTTGCTCATTGTTCGTATCGTGTTTGTTGGTTTTCGTTATTGCCCGTCTGCTTTGCCGGGTGCCTGCATGGGGCTTGTGCGGTGTACGCACCGCGGGCTGTGTGCAGGCTGTATGAACGGACGGCCGACCCTGACGGGCAAATCATTTTTGTTGGTGCAAAGTTAGTATATTTCCTTTATACGGCAGAACGGTATTGCTTTTTTCCTGTTTAGCCCTGCCCTGTTCTCTTAAATTTCAGTAATTTTGCCACGTTAAAAAGGCAGGATGAGCAATCTGTTCAATATATTCAGGCTGAGGAAAGAGGAGCGATGGCTGGCCGCCGCCGCCTGATGGTGTTTGTTGCATTCAACGCGCTGCTTGCGGCCGGCCACTGGGAAAGCATGGACAAGGGGAGCCTCGGGAGGCTTCTACTCGTTGTTTACGCGCGGGTTTTACCATGTCGGGATATGACTGTTGGTCGTGGATTACGGTGTCGGGGAAGCAGATTTATTTCGTTACCGGCCGGCATCCGCTCTATCTTACCTTTCTTTATCCCATGTATTTGCTCAACCACTGGCTCATGGACGCGACGGGCGTAAACTGTGCCGTGTTCATGGTGTCGGCGGTATGTGTGTTTCAGCCCTCTATACCGTTGTTTTTATGTATCGAACGCTGCGCGAGGTTCTGACGATGCCGAAAAGGGAGTCGCTGCTGTTGGTGGCGTTGCTGTTCTCGTTTGCTCATGTGCTGCTGCCGGCAATGGTGCCCGACCATTTCATGATCTCAATGATGTTGCTTGCCATGACGCTGTATATCGTGGGCAGGAAGATGATGGCGGGCAGGCCCGTGACGGCGTGTCAGTGGGCTTTCTGCTGTTCTTTACTTCGGCATAGCTCTGTCCAACGGCGTCAAGACGATACTGTCGGGCTGGTTTGCCAACGGCGGGCGCGTGTTCAGACCTAAGTTTGTTATTGTAGGCACCCTTTTACCGTTGGTTGTCCTCTTTGTTATTCAGCGTGTGCAATATGAAGTTTTTGAGGTGCCGCAACAGCAGGAAATCAATCATATGTTAGCCGAAAAGGCAAAAAGTTTCCTGACCGGGTAAAAAGGAGGAGGCAGAACGGAGGAAACACAAGGTGTGGATAGAGGAAAACGGAATGAAACACGCCGGCGATACGGGTCTCTTTAAACTTAATTGACCTGAAGACGCCGCGCATACCAGCGATTGTTGAGAACCTTTTTGGCGAATCCTTTCCAGCTGCATGAGGGCTCACCTTTTTGGAAGATGTGCATGAGAGCCGTCCCGAAATCGTAAGCTATTGTTATCGATACCATTATATCATAGAAGCTGTTATCGTCCTTCTTTTCCTTGCCGGTATCGTGTGCGGCATACGTTACAGGTTCTTCCTGATGCTGCTTTCGTGGATGGGCATAGACATGATGCTCAACATTGTTTTAGGCTTTGGAATTAACGAGGTTTACATAATGACATCGGGCTGGGCTTTCATCATTCCGTTGCGTTGGGCTAGTTTATTAAGGCAAGCAAGCAATGGAGTTCGAAAGTTTATGCCACCACGATGGGCATTATCTTTTTACTTTCCTGTTATCTTTGGGTATCGAACGGTATGCTAATCGTGAAATATCTTACTACGATAGCATAGCTTTCACGGTATTAATCTTGTTCTGTTGTGTCCGGAATGAGTTCTGGCATAATAAAAACAGAGTGGATTTTACGCTTTTCCACGGGAGGAATTTCCATATAATTTCGGTAAAGATCCGTCAGGTAGGCATCGGGATTATTAGGTCCAGAAAGGACGTCCTTCAAAATGTATCTCCTTTACTGGAAAAAAATGCTGTCACGACGATGCTGAGTTCCATAGCCGTTGTTGACAGGAATATTTGAGAAATACGTGCCGCAGGACTTTATTTTACATAATAAATACCAAAAACTTTGGTATGTAATGTATTTTCAATCCGAACCAGAAAAACTCAGCGACAGCCCTGAAAGAATAACTATGTTTTGTGATGAAGGATTGAAAAACTCTTTGATATTCCTTTTGGTGATTCTTCTTGTAAGTAGTCGGGAAGCTGTTGGATAAGGCACCACAGGAAATATGTCAACGTAAAAGGCCTTTGGGGTAATTGACAGAGAAATCATCGCCACCTTCTACGTAAAAAAAGAGTTTTAAATCGCGTATCTTATTAATCGGTTCCTTATTGTCTTCCGTCTCTGGGTCTGCAAGAAAAGATGAAGGCAACTCATCTGGTGCCACTTTCTAAACTGTTCCAAACCTTCTACGGTCATTGCAATATCAATATCATCGTCCCATGGAATAAAACCCTTGTGACGTACAGCGCCAGAAGCGTTCCGCCGTCAAGCCAATAGTCAATATTATGTTTACGACATATCCTGTCAATCTCACATAAAAATACTCAACTGTTTGAGCTGACATTTACGAAGTTGCTGTTGTTTGTATTCGTCAAGATATTTATTCTTCATATTGATATGCTTGTATGCAGCAAATTTACTAAAAACCAATAAGAATAAAACGTTTATTTGCTTTTAAATTCTCCTTTAATGTGCATGAAGCTATATATATTTATGCTTATCTTTGCGCTATGAACATTGCAATTATACTGTCTGGCGGCGTAGGCAGCCGCTTAAATAAGGACAGGCCCAAACAATATATTAAGGTGGGGGCAAGCCTGTCATTGGCTATTGCGTGGAAACGTTCTGCAATGACCCGCGCATAGAGGAAGTTGTTATATGTCTTGCCGATGAATGGCGTGACTTTGTACAGGAGGCTTTGAAAAGATGTTCTTGCGTCAAAGCCTGTGCTTTACAGCGCGCCGGGCAGAACGCGGCAGTTTACCATTTACAATGCTTTGGAGAAATTGAAGGCCGCCGGTGCTGCCGACGATGACCGGGTGATTATTCATGACGCGGCCCGTCCGATGGTAACGCAGGAGCTTATCGACGCTTGCGGACGAAAACCGCCATTGTGACGGTGTGTTGCGGTTATTCCTGTAAAAGATACCATTTACATGAGCCACGACGGCAGCCATATTGATGCCCTTCTTGAGCGTAACAAGCTCTTCGCAGGCCAGGCACCCGAGAGCTTTGTCTTTGGCAAATACCTGCAGGCACACCGCAACATGTCTGACGCGAAGTTGGAAAAGATAAACGGTAGCACCGAAATTGCCCAAATGGCTGGCTTAAATGTCCGTCTCATTAAGGGCGATAGCATGAACTTTAAAATCACTACTCCCGACGACTTGTCGACGTTCGAGACCATCGTTCGGGACAGAAATATGAAGGAAAACCGATGAAAGCATACGTTCTGCACGCTGTGGGCGACTTGCGTTATGAGGATATTCCCATGCCCGAATGCCCGGCTTCCGACTGGGTTATCGTCAAAGTTATGGCAGCAGGAATATGCAGTTCTGATGTCCCGCGCGTGTTAACCAAAGGCACTTACCATTTTCCCACCATCCCCGGACATGAGTTTTCGGGCGTCGTATGCCGTGTAGGCAGCGACGTTGGTGCCAGCTGGATGGGTCGAAAAGTAGGTATCTTCCCTTTGATTCCTTGCCGACAGTGTGCGCAATGCCGTGAGAAGCATTACGAAATGTGCGAGCACTACGATTATGTGGGCTCGCGGAGGGATGGCGGATGGGCCGAATACGTGGCTGTTCCGGCATGGAATCTTGTGGCCTTGCCCGATGATTTCTCTTTCCGCTCCGCCGCCATGCTCGAACCTCTGTCCGTGGCTTTGCATGCCATTAAACGCATACAAATGCCCTTTAACGCCGATGTCGCTATCATAGGAACGGGTATGATAGGGATAAGTGCTGCGCAATGGGCACGACTTTTGGGAGCCAGTCATGTAACAGTTATAGGCCGTCATGAGGACAAACGCCCGTTGGTGGAAGGCTGTGGTGTAAATTACGCTACGGCTGTTGACCGTACTTACGACTTCGTTCTGGAAGCCGTGGGCAGCTCTACTGCAATAAACGAAGCTATAAAGGCCGTGAATCCCGGGGGCAGCCTTGTGCTTATGGGCAATCCCGCCAGCGATATTCAGCTGGCACAAGACGTATATTGGCGCATTTTACGTAAACAACTTTCTATAAACGGCACTTGGAACTCGTCGTACGATGGCCATAATGCTTCCGACTGGACAGAAGCAGTTGAGGCTATTGCCAAAGGAAAAGTATCAGTAGAAGGTCTTATATCGCATGTGTTTTCACAGGAAGAGCTTCCCCGCGGCCTTGAATTGATGGTCGAACACCGCCAGCCTTATTGTAAGATAATGACGATTTGGAACGATTAATCTTTATGAAGATGAAACACAAAAAGTGAAATATCGGCTTCAATGATGTGCAGTAACCTTGCTAACCTTAAGGAAACATTACAGATATTTGAGACGAAGGCATTGAGCGTTTACATATTGATGTAATGGACGGAGAGTTTGTTCCTAACTTTGGTTTGGGTGTCGATTACATACGTGGTTTGCGCGAACTCACCGATATTCCGCTTGATTTGCATTTAATGGTCAAAGATCCTGAATACAAATTGCAGTGGATAGGCATTCAGTCTACCGATATTGTGAGCATTCATTACGAAAGCACCTATCAGGTACAACGTGCACTCGACTGGCTCGGACCGTTTGGATGCAAGCGTTTTTTGGCCATAAGTCCGGCTACTCCTGTCAATGTATTGGAGGAAGTTCTTGACTATATTGACGGTATTAATTTGCTAATGGTGAACCCAGGCTTTGCCGGTCAGCACATGGTACTGAGCACCTTGCGCAAAGCTGCCAAAGTGAAAAGCCTGTTAGAACGTGAGCATCATGAGGATATATTGATGGAAGTTGACGGTAATATCACCCCTGAGCACGGCAAAACCTTGCGCAGTCTTGGTGCGAGCCTGTTTGTTGGTGGCACCTCTTCAATTTTTAAAGGCGACCTAAATCAATATAGGGAGAATATCAGAGTGTTTAGAGAAAGTATTGTTTAAAGCAGCAGATTAGCCCCGATACGTAAATTTTCTCTGTTTTTTATTCAGTTAATCATATTCGACAATCCTTTAAAACGATAAAGGAGTGGGTTGTCAGTGCGACCGAATCTTCTTTATAATAAACTGTTCACACTCCGAAAGTATCTGTACTCGTGCCATACGCATAATAAGCATAATAGAGTATGGCTGCTATGGCTATTCTGCAAATCAATAGCAACCACGGTGTAAAAATGTAGACAGTAGCAAGATAGGCTATTGTCATAACGACAAAAGCGGCCACGGCAAAGGGCGCAGTATCTTTAATAAAAAACCACAGACGGTAGCCCGTAAGCAGGTAAACAAAGAACAGCCACACAAAAATCCACATTATATTTAGAAGCGTATAGAGCAATGACCATCGTCAGTAATGCCGTATGGCCACAGAACAAGCATACTGACAATCTGTGCAAAACCAAGCCCGAAAGTGCAGTAAAGATAAATATTCGACTTGCCTTTGCTGATAACCATATTCGATAAAAGCGTAAAACAAAGGCATGGTAGCTCCGGCAAGGCACAGTATCTGGACGTAGCCTGCACTGACTAACCATTTTTCTCCGATGGTGATAACTATGAACTCTTTGGCCACTAAGCCAAAAGCCCTAACAACAACAGGGAACGACAGAAAGGCTGTGAAACGCATGAGCTTTCTAAACGCGTTGAGCTGGCGGTTGCTGTCGCTTTGCAGGTCGACAAGCACGGGTTGGGCCACCTGATTTACCATACTTTGCACAAGACCAAAGCATTTCGAATCCCACTGATAAGCCTGATTGAAGTTACCTGTGGCGTGTGCCGTGTAATAATGCCCCAGTAAAAAGTTGAGAATATTGTTGTTGATGATGGTAGCTATATTCGACAACAGAATTTTAAATGAAAATCGAAGCATACGCCTTACAGGCTCAAAGGTGATGCCGTGCAGGCTCGGGCGCCATGGAGAATAGTGCCAGGCCATGAGCGTGTTGATGGAGACGTAGACAAGTCCCTGCGTAGCCAGCGACCAATAAGCCAGTCCGGCAAAGGCGCATGCGGCACCGGTGACGTTTGATATAATAACAGCCGTCATTGAAGCCTTGGCTTGCTGCACGGCCTTCAGGTTCTTGAAGAGATAAGCATTCTGCGCTGTTCCGAACGAAGCTATTAGGATACTGAGAAAGGCATAACGGCAAAGAGGGACAAGTCGCGGTTCATTGTAATAGGAAGCAATAAACGGAGCACAGAAGAAAAGCACGGTATAGGCCGAAAAGCCCACAATAATATTGAACCAAAATACCGAGTTGTAGTCTTCGTCACGCGGCTCTTTCATATTGGCCAGTGCCGTGGGGAAACCGCTATTCTGAAGTGTAGTGGCGATAAGTGAGAAGACACCTATCATCGCCATCATGCCAAAGTCGGCGTTATCAAGCAGTCGACCGAGAATGATGGCGAAGATAATGCCTATTACCTGTTGTGTCAAACTGTTCAGTCCACCCCAGAAAAGCCCCCCGGCCGTTTTCTCTTTCAGCGTATCATTTGCCATAATTGCAAAAATTATACTTTCCCCATTAGAAATCCAAATAAAAAGATTACATTTGCATGAAAATAGCAACGATGAGAATTTATTTCTATCATACCCGAGACATATCAAAATGCAACTGGCCCGATATGCCATGAGGAGAGTTCCGGGACACTTGCTGTATGGTGCCACCCATCTTGGAGAATATGACATAGATGTTGTATGGCACAGGTTCATGACAGGAGCATCGAGGCTGCGCAATATGCTTGTAACGGCATGGCGTGTGTTGCGGTTGGGTAACAAGATTGATGCAGTATAGCTACCCATTATAGAGCATCGAAATACTTGTCTTTATGCGGGCGTTAGGCCTTTTCGGCAAAGCCCATTGTTATTTGGCACCACCAACCTGTTGTGAAATCAACAAGCTGGTGGCGTGAAAAAGCTGGAAAGACATTTTATCGGGGAATAGATGAGATGTTCTTTTTCGCAAAAAGCTAATTGATGATTCAGTAAAAAGTGGGGAAAGTCAATCCTGAAAAGTTCCATTTAGGCCACTGGGAGCTGATCTTGACTTTTTACGACCATTTGCTTTCGCGCCGTGTAGAACGAACCGGCTTTGTGTCATCGGGGAAAGAAATGCGTGATATGCCTACACTTGTTGGTGCTTTTAACGAAACGGGTGCGCCGCTTGATGTTTATCTGAACCATGTGAACGGTGATATTAATTATCGGGATATGTTTTCGCAGCTGCATATCAGGCCCAATATCAACGTTTGTTTTACCAATGATATGGGTATGGGAGTGCCAGAGATTGCTGCTGAAGTGGATGAACATCAGTGTGTGGTTATCTGCTGTCAGGAAACTAAATATACCGTTGGACTGACGACATTGGTAGAGGCTCTTGCCCTTGGTATCCCTGTTTTGTGCAGCAGAAATCCACAGTTTCCTGTTGATGTTGACCGTGAAGGTTGCGGCATCTCTATACCTTATTATAATAAGGAGGGTTGGATAGAGGCTATAACTTATGCCCAGAACCACCCTGACGAGATGGCCGAAATGGGTAAACGGGGCAGGAAGCTGGCCGAAAGGTTGTATAACGACCGTCATTGTGCTGAAGAAGTAGCCCGGGTTTTACATGGTGTTATGCAGAGAGAAAGTAGTCGTTGAACTATATTCCCCAAACCGTTTCAATGCCGTTGTTGTATCATTAAAAAGTATTGAAATTATCTCTGAATTTCCGTTGTTTTGTCTTTACGGCACTTTTGGTTTGTCTTTACGCCGTAATCGTGTTCCCTTTACGATGTAAACGCGTTGCCTTTACATCGTAATCTACTCGCCTTTACGATGTAATCGGGTTGTAATTACATCGTAATCGTTTTAGGATTATATAGCTAAAGGCCAAACTTTATAGTGTTCTGTAATATATTTGTAATTAACAGCTTACAAAAGCTATTTTTGTCTTTACGGCACAGGTGGCTGTCGTTACGCCGTAATTATTTTTCTTTACGCCGTAATGACGAAGCATTTAGCCCGTAATCAAGTTTTGCACCTTTAAAGAACTTGTTTTCGGGTTCAGGATTAACAAAAAGAGTCTGAAGCCATGGGTATGCGTTATTCGACATGTAAGTACGATTATTCCGACACCTCATTTGTTTTTCAGTATGGCAAATAACTGGTCTGTTTGATCGATGATTTTGTATGGGGCTAACGTTAAATAAATATAAACAATATCATTGTGGAGCCTTGATAACCTCTCGCCTGAATAAAATATGTAACTTTGCACATCGAATTGTGAAAGATAACACTAGAATCTTCAGCTTCTTCGTGTTAATAGTGATATTCATGGCCAGATATTATGTGAGTGAATCGTAGAAGCGCCGGGGATAATGCTGTGGATGGTCTCTTTTTAGACTGGAGGCTGCCGCGAGGTCCCTGCCCATTCAAACCAAAATAAAAACGTTTTTTAGTAGTAAAAATTTAAGTTTAAAATGGACACTTTAAGTTACAAGACTATTTCCGCAAATAAGGAAACAGTGCAGAAAGAGTGGGTAGTAGTTGACGCTACCGACCAGGTTGTTGGTCGTTTCTGCTCAAAGGTTGCCAAAATGCTTCGCGGAAAGTACAAGCCAAACTTCACACCGAATGTAGATTGCGGCGATAATGTAATCATTATCAATGCAGAAAAGGTTCGCTTTACAGGCAAAAAGGAAACCGATAAAAATCTATACTCGTTATACTGGTTGCCGGGAGGACAGCGTTTAACACGCCTGCCGATCTGCGTACACGTAAGAACGGTATCGACAAGATGTTGCGCCATGCAATAAAAGGCATGCTGCCCAAAGGTATCTTAGGTCGTTCTTTGATGGACAATCTGTTTATCTTCGAAGGTCCCTGAGCATAACAAGGCTGCACAAAAAGCCGAAGAACATCGATATTAACCAGTATAAATAATAAGGAGAAAAGATGGAAGTTATAAACGCTATTGGTCGCCGTAAGAGCGCTGTTGCTCGTGTTTACCTTTCTGAAGGTACCGGTAAGATCACAATAAACAAGAAAGATATCAAAGACTTCTTCCCATCAGCTATCCTGCAGTACGTGGTTAAGCAGCCACTTGAGCTTCTGGAAGTTGCTGAGAAATATGATATAAAGGCAAACCTTGACGGTGGTGGTTATACGGGTCAAAGTCAGGCTCTCCGTCTGGCTATTGCACGCGCATTGGTTAAGGTAAATGCTGAAGATAAGAAAAACCTGAAGGATCACGGATTCGCTTACACGCGACAGCCGTGCTGTTGAGCGTAAGAAACCAGGACGTCCAAAGGCTCGTCGCCGCTTCCAGTTCAGCAAGCGTTAATGTGTTTGTTTCCTTCTTGTCGGAGGTGTACAGAATATATGTGCAGGGTTTGCATCATGATCTGTGCATGACAAAAGAAGAAATACACAAAGCTGACTGTTTAGTAGTCTAAACCGGCAAGACCCGTAAACCGGTTACTTGCCGCTGGTTCTGGAGCAATTTTCAGAATTAAAAAGAAAGTAAACAAATTAAAAAGTAAAGACAATGTCAAAAGAACAACATTTGACCAATTGCTTGAGGCTGGATGCCATTTCGGCCATTTAAAGCGTAAGTGGAACCCGGCAATGGCTCCTTATATCTTCATGGAGCGTAATGGTATTCACATTATCGACCTCAACAAAACCGTTGTAATGATCGACGATGCTGCTGAGGCTATGAAGGCTATCGCCAAGAGCGGTAGAAAGATTCTGTTCGTCGCTACTAAAAACAGGCCAAAGAGATTGTAGCTGAAAAAGGCTGCATCAGTAAACATGCCTTATGTAATTGAACGTTGGCGGGCAGTATGCTCACCAACTTCCCTACAATTCGTAAGGCCGTAAAGAAAATGACGAACATCGATAAGATGATGAACGACGGTACTTTCTCAAATCTTTCTAAGCGTGAGATTCTGCAGATTAACCGTCAGCGCGCCAAATTAGAGAAGAACTTAGGCTCAATTGCCGACCTGACTCGCCTGCCGGCAGCTCTCTTCGTTGTTGATGTGATGAAGGACACATTGCTGTAAAGGAAGCCAATCGCCTTGGAATTCCAGTATTTGGTATCGTTGATACAAACTCTGATCCTAGAATATCGACTACGTTATCCCTGCAAACGATGATGCAAAGGATTCTGTTGAAGTTATCTTTGAATGCTGTTTGTGGTGCCGTTGCTGAAGGAATAGAATGAGCATAAGGCTGAAAAAGGCTGACGAAAAAGCATCAGCAGAGCAGGCTGAAGAGGCTGCAGAGGGCACAGCGTCATGCACGTCGTGCTCGCAAGGAAAGAGCCGGTAGCTGCTGAAGAAGCAAAGGCTGAGGCTCCTGCTGCGAGAGGCTAAAGAAGCTGAGGAAGCACAGGCAGAATAAATACATTTTTGATGTAGGGTCTTATTAGATTGGTAGGATCGGACAAGACCCTGCATCAATCTGATAAGACCTTATTGTTTTTAATTCGACTAAATTACAAATCTAACATTAAAAAGAAAAAGTTATATTATGGCTGTTACAATTGAAGACATCAAGCTCCGCACGATGACAGGTGCCGCATGAAGGACTGTAAGAAGGCTCTTTGCAGAAGCTGATGGTGATATCAATAAGGCAGTAGAGCTCGTTCGTGAGCGCGGTTTGGCTATTGCTGCAAAGCGTTCTGACCGTACAACATCAAACGGATGTGTACTCGTTAAGAACGTAAACGGCTTTGCTGCAATGCTTGCTCTTAAGTGCGAAACGGACTTTGCTTACAACGGTGCTGACTATGTTCAGCTTACACAAGATATTCTTTGATGCAGCAATTGCTGCGAAAGCACAAACGCTTGATGAGGTTAACGCCCTGAAATTAGCTGACGGAACTACCGTCGCTGAAGCTGTAACACGTCGCTCTGGCGTTGTAGGCGAGAAGATGGAACTGGATGGTTACAATGTCTTAGAAGGCGAAAACATCTACACTTACGACCATATGGGCCGCCATACCTTAGGTACAATGGTTCAGCTTAGCGGTGCAAACGAAGACGCTGGCCACAAAATTGCCATGCAGGTAGCCGCTATGAAGCCCGTTGCATTGGATGAAACAAGCGTTCCTCAGGAGGTAAAGGATGAGGAATTACGTGTTGATATCCAGAAGACAAAGGAAGAACAGATCGAGCGTCAGGTAAATGTTGCCCTGAAAAAAGCAGGTATTAACGCAAACCTTGTTGACTCTGAGGATCACATTGCTTCCAATGTTACCAAGGGTTGGTTGTCACAAGAGGATGCTGATAAGGCCGTAGAGATTAAGAAAACTGTTGGCGAGCAGGCAGCTGCCAATCTGAATGAGAACATGATTCAGAACATTGCCAAGGGTCGTATGGCTAAATTCTTTAAGGAAAACTGCCTTGTTGACCAGGAGTTCCAGTTTGGAGACGGCGATAAAGAGCGTTGCACAGTGGCTTACCAAGCAGGGTGGTTTGAAGATTTGTGCATACAAGCGTTTCAGTCTTTCTGCCGACTAATCCGGATAATGTTGTCAACGCTGCATTTTGCCGATGCAAACGTGTTGTGATTTGGCAATAAACACATATAAGTCAGGGTCATGGATTCTCATCCGTATCCCTTGTCATCAGGTGAAGGAAGAAATATGCCAAACTTATCAAGCCAAATACAGCCCCATGCTGCCGTCCGCGACTCACAAATTGAGCTGTTACGCATCATCGCCATGGTGATGATGCTGATACTCCACGCTAATTTCCTGCGTATCAGGGTACCTGAATACGTCGACTTTTTGCAAGATTCGGTTAATGCACGGGAGCCGTACGGGTATCGAAGCGTTTTGTATTGTTGCGCGTCGATGTATTTGTTTTGATTTCAGGTTGATATGGTATTCAGTTTAGAAAACGCCGACTTGCAGGTTATCTTTTTCAAGTATATTTCTTCACTTTCGTGCTTTACTTTGCGTCATTATTCTTTGATTCCGAGCTTCCTCCAACGCCACAATATGTAGCTCACCTCATTATCATGGACCCTTACTGGTTTGCACGGTCCTACCTGTTGCTCTATTTGCTGTCGCCCGTGCTCAATAAGATGACAGACTACCTCCATCATTTAAATTCCAAATGGAGCAAAGGCACACCCCTTCTCATCGTTATCGTGTTGTATGCACTTGTGCAAAGTGTCTTCGGATGGTATGGCAACTGCATGCTCTGGGGCAACGAAGGCGATTCTGTTTTTACCTTTGTCTTTTTATATTTCGTTGGCCGTTGGCTCCGGCTATGGTTATCGCATTACCCACCTGCCGCGATGGATATACGTTTCCATTTATTTTATGTTGTGTTTAGCCGTTGCTTTTACTGGGCGGTAGGGCTATTTTGCACAACAATGCCGATGGCTGTTTCTTCTGGTATAAGAATACTCGCTGCCTGTTATTGTAGCAGCTATTTCGCTTTTCCTCTTTTTCCAGCGTCTGTCGTTCCATAATTTACGGGTCAATATGCTGGCAGCGTCGTGCTTTTGCCGTTTATCTTTTCAATTGTTCACCCTCGCTTTTCGAATTATATAAGGGCCTTTCAGCCTACTTTTTCTCACCATGTCATCCGGAGCGCGAGTGTTGTTTTTGTGCTGTCGTATTGATTTCAACCTATTTTTTGTGTGGCTGTATTGTTAGACCAGTTACGAAAATTTCTGTGGAATATAATAGAAGAAAACCTATGCGTAAAGCTATAAAATATCTTATTATTTGCCTTGCATTAGTGCAGTTTACAGATGCTGATGCCCAGCGTCCGGCCTTGCAGAAGCTGTCGCCGTTGGTGCGCGAAGCCTGTCTTAGCATCGGGCAGTTGCCACGTTTTAATCGTGTAAAGGCCCTTAATCCGTCAAACAGGGTGGTAACCGCCTTTGTTAAGGGAACGGATGATTGCCTGGATGTGTTGCGCTTGCACGGCGCAAAGGTGCTCTATTACAACGGCAGCTTAGCTATTGCAAGCATTCCTTTGAACCAGTTGTCGGCATTATCGCTTTCTCCTTCCATCGTGCGCATCGAAGCCGGCAAGCGTTGTCAGGCACTGATGGATACAACAGGCATCATTGTTTCGGCCGATAAGGTGAACGCCGGACTTGCCCTTCCTCACGACTATACAGGGAAAGGCGTGGTTGTTGGCGTGCAAGACATTGGCTTTGACCTTACACATCCCAACTTCTTTTCGGCCGATATGTCGCGCTATCGCATCGGTGCCATGTGGGATCAGCTGGCTACCGATACCCTTAACAGCACGTTACCCGTGGGTCGCGATTATGTGGATCGTGATACATTATTGGCTTTAGGCCATCCCCGCGACGGCTTTATACAAACCCATGGCACCCATACGGCAGGCATTGCAGCAGGTAGCGGGGCCGAGGGTGGGGGCGTAATGTCGCCCTATCGCGGTGTGGCTATGACGACTGAACTGTGTTTTGTAGCAAAACGCTACAACCGAAGATGCCAGCCTTATCGCCCCTGCCGACTATTATAAATACACTATGCTTTCTCGGATGCGCTGGGCTTTAAGTATATGTTTGATTACGCAAAAGCACGGCAAAAAGCCCTGTGTAATCAACTTCAGTGAAGGCGCAAGGGAAGACTTCCACGGCGACGACCAGCTTTATTATGAGATGCTTGATTCGCCTTTCTGGCCCGGGACGTATCATCGTTTCTTCTGCAGGAAACGACGGCCAGAAGCTTAATTATGCCCGAAAAACCCGTCGGTATAGCTTGGCAGGACTGTTTATCAGCAGCCCCGTACAACGATGAGCATGACCACGCGCGCCTCTGGCCACTTTACTTTCCTGCTTACTCTACCCTCGGGCGGGCACCCGTTACCCGTAGCTACACGCTTTCGGCTCTTTTATCGGCTGCCGACTCAACCATAAGGACAGTTTGCTCATCGATACCGTTAGTTTTCACATCACGGCAGCCGCCTATGCCGACAGCTATGGCACGGGACTGACGGCAGCCGACTGGGTTCTCACGTCGTCGGCACACCTTTCTCTTCTCCCCATTTCGGTTGAATTAAAAGGCTCTTCCGCCGATGTTGAACTGTATCGTGTATCGGGAGAGTTCGTCCATAACGCCATCAACCCCTCACTTTCTGCGGGCGATAATACCCACAGTATTAACTCGCCGTCGAGTGCTCCCAGCGTTAGTTGTGTGGGTGCAACGGGGTATCGCACGTGGTTTGTGAACTATCTGGGCGAAACCAAGGTTTATAACAACGGCACAGGAGGTGTACGAACACCTTTCTCGGCGGTAGGACTACATGGGATGGCCGCATTAAGCCCTGATGTAATGGCCCCCGGACAGAATATTATTTCATCGTACAGCACCTTCTTTTATCAGCAATCCCTGCCAATGCCGGATTCCCATTATCGAGCGACATTCGCCACTTTACGTACAACGGTCGCACCTATGCCTGGATGAGCAATGGAGGCACATCGATGGCCTCGCCTGTCGTAGCCGGCGTTATTGCCTTGTGGCTTCAGGCGTGCCCTACGCTTACGGCGCACGACTGTATTGACATTTTCAGCACCACATGCCATCGTTACGACCCTTCAGCTTACATACCCCAACAACCTCTATGGCTATGGTGAAATTGATGCGTATGCAGGCTTACAGGAGGTGCTTAGGCGTGTTGCAGCAGGTGTTGAAAATATAAATGCTGATGGCATGACGAAGCTGCCGGGGTATCACGGCATGCGTATCTACACCATTGACGGACGTTTTGTGGGAACCGATATGTCGAAACTCCCACGGGGAATATACGTGCAGGGTGGAAGAAAAGTGGTGAAATAGCATGTGTTGTAACAGTCTTGATAAATATAACACGCTGTGTTACAATATGCTTTGCGATGTAACATTTCGTCCTTTACGTCGTTATAGGTATAGTATTAGCCGCTATTCCAGCTGCCTTTACGATGGCTTTGTCATTGTTCGGCGGCCGTCAGCAGCACTGTTGACGACCGTCATACGTATTGTTCGACGGCCGCCGTACGCGTTGCTGACGGCCGTCGAACGACGACAATAACAAAGTAAACACGTTGCCATGATGGTTTATGGTTTAATACAAAACGATATAATTTAAGAAACATTCATCAGTATGAAGATTATTTGCGCAGGCATGAACTATGCACAGCACAATAAAGAACTGTGTAATACGTTATTAAATACAAACGGGCCGGTTATCTTTATGAAACCCGATTCGAGCTTGTTGAAAGGGCATAAGCCGTTTTTTATTCCCGACCATCTGGGGCGCATCGAGTATGAAACTGAGCTTGTAGTTCGTATTTGTAAGCTTGGAAAGACGGTGCCAGTGCGCTTTGCCCATCGCTATTACGATGCCTTTACGGTAGGAATCGACTTTACGGCGCGCGAGCTTCAGCAGCAATTGTCGCAGAACGGCCAGCCGTGGGATATGGCAAAAGGCTTTGACGGCGCGGCCTGCATAGGCGAATGGGTGGCGAAAGACAAGTTTATTGATGCACAACGCATACGCTTCAGGCTCGACGTTAACGGTGTAGAGGCTCAGCAGGGATATAGCGGAGACATGCTGCATACGGTTGACGAGCTGATTTCGTACATCAGCAATTATTATACATTAAAAACGGGTGACCTGCTTTTTACGGGCACACCGGCAGGGTGCCGGGCCTGTAAACAGTGATGATCACACGAGGGATATATTGAGAACAGGAAGGTTCTCGACTTCAATTGCAGGTAATACATATCTGCCCACAAACAGAATTGTAAGATGAAGAGATACAGATTAACAGTTGTTTTGGCTTTTCTTTGCTTGTGTCTGACGGCTTCGGCCCAGCGTTTTTTTAATCTGACGTACGACGAAACAAGCATCGATTCCATACTTCCTCGTTTTACTTATAGCATTCCGCTTGCCGATAACTTTCGCGACAGCGTTTATTCGTCTTCTATTCTGTATCCCGAATTTGTTGATATGACGGCACTCGACGTACAGCATTACCGTGAGCTTTCGTCTGATTCGCTTTCGGCTTTGCCTCCCGTCACACAGCAAATTGTGATGGATCGCGGCCGCGGCATGCTGAATATACATTTTTGTCCGTTGGTTTACAGAGACGGAAAGTATCAGTTTCTGGTCAGTTTCATGCTGCGGGTAGATGCTAAGGAGGCTAACCGTACGGCGCGCAGGGCTGCCCGTCGCGCTCCTGGTGCAGGTGGTTCACGCTATGCTGCCCACTCGGTGCTGGCGTCGGGCCGCTGGGTTAAGATAAGAGTACCGTCGTCAGGTGTATATGAAGTGTCGGAGGCTCTGGCACAAAAGGCAGGCTTTACCGACCTGAGCAAGGTGAAAGTATACGGTTATGGCGGTAATTTGCAGAACGAGAGGCTGGACGGTAACGAGCTTCGTACCCTTGATGACTTAAAGGAAGTAGCCACGTGCACGGTGAACGGGCACCGTCTTTTTTATGCCAACGGCCCCGTTACATGGAGCACAAATACAGCTACAAGGCGTACACGCAATCCCTATTCAGACTATGGTTACTACTTCCTTACGTCGAACGATGCTGCACCTTTGACCGTTGATTCAACAGCTTTCCTAAGTTCTTTTTATCCCTCGACGAACGATTATCACAGTTTGTACGAGGTCGACGGCTTCAGTTGGTATAACGGAGGTCGCAACCTTTTCGATACGGAGGCTATTGCAAACGGACAGACTAAACGCGTGGTTCTGACAAATTCGTCACACTCTTCCTCTGGTAAGCTGTCGGTAAACCTTACTGCAGGCAACCGCACTGAAGCGCAAGTGATGGTGAACGACAGCGTTTTGGGCATGCTTTCCATATATCTTGGCGAGTACGATAAAGGCAATGAGCGGTCGGCTACCTATGCTTTAAACAACCTCCATACAACGGATACGGTGAAGATAAAGGTCGTATCGGGTGGTCCAGCACGTCTCGATTACGTGCAGATGGCATGGCAACGTCCGCAGCCTGCGCCCAATTTGAAAGGCTCTTTCCCACGCCCGAGGTATGTATGCCATCACAAATCAGACCATCATGCCGACCCTGAGGCCGACATGGTGATGATAATTCCCACCTCGCAGAAGCTAATGGCACAGGCCCGGCGGTTGGCAGCCTTTCACGAAAAGCGCGATTCGATGCGCGTTAACATCGTTCGCCGATGAGTTATACAACGAATTTTCGAGCGGTACGCCCGATGCCAATGCCTATCGCCGTTATTTGAAGATGCTTTTACGACCGTGCAGGCAGCGGCAGCAGGGTGCCGCGATACCTGCTTCTCTTTGGCGACTGCGTGTGGGATAATCGTCTTCGCACGGGCGATTGCAGCTCGTTGAATGCCGATGACTTGCTGCTTTGCTATGAAAGTGAAAATTCTTTTCAACACCGTTGAGTGCTATGTTGACGACGGTTTCTACGGTTTGCTCGACGACGGAGAGGGTGCTAATCCGCAGAGTGCGGACATGTTAGACCTGGCTGTCGGCCGTTTCCCCGTACGAACAGAGGATGAAGCCCGCATATTGGTTGATAAAACCATCGGTTATGCCGAAAACAAAAACGCCGGAGCATGGCAGAATGTGCTGATGTTCATGGGCGATGACGGCAATAACAACATGCACATGAAGGATGTTGATGAGGCTGCTGACGACATCGCTGCACTGTATCCGGCCTACCAAATCAAAAAGGTGATGTGGGATGCGTATACGCAAGAAGCCTCGTCAACAGGCCGTACCTATCCTGACGTAAGCCGGATTATTAAGCAGCAACAGCGCAATGGTGCACTGATTATGGACTATGCCGGGCACGGCCGCCCCGATCAAATATCGCATGAAAGCGTATTACGCCTTGCCGATTTTAAAGAATTTACGAATAAAAATCTCCCGCTCTGGATTACAGCATCGTGCGATATTATGCCCTTTGACGGCGTAGAAGAAAATATTGGCGAGGCTGCCATGCTGAATAAAGCGGGTGGAGCTGTGGCCTTTTTTGGTACAACACGAACCGTATGGGCCAATTACAATGAGGTAATTAACCGTGCTTTCCTGCGCCTTGTGCTGGGAAAGGACGGGGGAAAGCCCATAACGATGGGTGAAGCACAGCGCCGGGCCAAGAACCTGATGATAACGACAGGACAGGATTTGACCACAAACAAGCTGCAATACTCGCTTCTCGGCGATCCCGCCATAGCGTTGAACCAGCCACAAATGAAGATTGTTGTCGACTCAATCAATGGTCAGGCTGTTGGTTCTACACCCATTATGCTGAAGGCTGCCAGCGTAGCGAGGGTATCAGGACATATAGAAAATGCAGCCCGTTTCGACGGAACGGCAACGGCAGTAGTGTTGGATTCGAAAGAGCTTGTGACATGTAAGGAGAACCCCAGTGCTGAAGCCGATGACCCGTTTAAATTCTATACTCGTTCGAAAGTAATTTACAGTGGAAGCGACAGTGTTGTAGCTGGAAGGTTTAACCTGCGTTTTGCTGTGCCCGTTGACTTGAATTACTCGTCTGAAACGTGCGAAATGAACTTCTATGCTGTCAATAATGACCATACGCTAACGGCGCACGGCTATACCGATAACTTTGTATTGGGCGGAAGTGCAGCACTTACTGACACTGTGGGGCCGAAGATATTCTGTTATCTTAACACTCCCGACTTTGTGAGTGGTGACCGTGTAAATACCACCCCTTACTTTGTAGCGCAGATAGCTGACGACGATGGAATCAACGCAACAGGTAACGGAGTAGGGCACGATATGCAGCTGATTGTTGACGGTAAGGCTTCGCTGACCTACACGTTAAACGATAATTTCACGTACGATTTTGGCTCATATACCAGTGGTAGTGTTGGTTTTACGTTGCCAATGCTGGAGCCGGGTCCTCACAAACTGATGTTTCGGGTGTGGGACACCATGAATAATCCTTCGACCGTACAGCTCGATTTCAATGTGGTAAAAGGCCTGAAGCCTACGATTTACAATGTCAGTGCCACACGAAATCCTGCTTCAACGTCAACTACCTTTATTATAAACCACAGCTTTAGTGGCAGTAACGTTGATATAATACTCGATGTTTACGACCTGAATGGACGCTTGTTGTGGACCCATTCTGAAAACACCCCTACCATTTCAGGCTCATGTTCGGTTGAATGGAACCTTGTACAGAACAACGGTTACCGCGTGCCGACGGGTGTTTACCTGTATAGAGCACGTGTGTCGTGCGACGGAAGTGGCATGGCTTCCAAAGCAAGGAAACTGGTTGTAGTACGCAATAATTGAGCGATGACGGTCGTTTAATTTCAATAAAACATAATTTTAGCAGATGAACGATTTTCATAAAATATTACTGACAGGCTTGTTTGTTGGCAGCGTGCTTTGCGGCATCGGCCGAAGATAAGCGCGATATGTTCAACCCATTGCGATATTCGGCAACCTCCCAGATGATTGCACCTGATGCACGGGCTGCCGGAATGGGTGATGTTGGAGCGGCTACTGACCCTGACGTTAACTCGCAATACTGGAACCCTGCCAAGTATCCGTTTGCTATTAGCCGGGCTGGAGTGGCGTTGAATTATACGCCATGGCTGCGACAATTGGTCAACGACATGGGGCTTGCATATCTGTCTGGCTACTACCGTATTGGTGATTATAGTGCAGTTCGGTTCTATTCGCTATTTTTCGTTGGGTGAAGTGCAGGGCAGTACATCGGTAAGTGGCGACGCTATGACCATTAATCCCTATGAAATGTCGGTAGATGTGGCCTACTCGCTGATGTTAAGTGAGAAGTTTTCTATCGCCGCCGCCGTACGTTGGATATATTCTGACCTCACCTATGACCGCAGTGTGACATCTCTCCCAGCTCAGCCTTTGCGGCAGACTTGGGTATTTATTACCAGAATTACATTAATATTGGCGACCGTGAAAGCCAGTTGGGATTAGGGATTAAATGTATCTAATATAGGAAGTAAGATTACAATTGGAGGAACTGACAACAGCGAGTTCATCCCAACGAACCTGCGTTTGGGCGCGTCGCTGATGGTACCTATCGACGATTACAACCGTTTTACCATTGCAGCCGACGCTAATAAGTTGCTGATTCCCTACGTATCCGCAACAGAAAGATGGCGAATCGACTGAAGATTACCAAAAGCGAGTGCAGAAGGATTACTATGATTTATCATCGATTGGCGGTATTTTTTCAAGAGCTTTTGGAGACGCTCCCGCGGCTTCAAAGAGGAGTTACAGGAGGTAAACTGGAGCGTAGGCGCAGAATATACCTATCGCGATCAGTTCTCCATCAGGGCAGGATACCATAACGAAAGTGCCAATAAGGGAAACAGAAAATACTTCACGGTGGGTGCCGGTTTAAAAATGAGCGTCTTCTCTTTAGACGCCGGTTATGTGATTGCTACGGCGAAAAAGCAATCCGCTCGACGAAACGCTTCGTATATCATTAGCTTTTGATATGGACGGCATAAAGGACTTGTTTCACCGTAAATAAAGGCTTCTTTGTTGTATGTATAAAAAGGGCAGGCGTAGTAGTTTTGCATATTTCACAAGCCTGTTACGCTTGCCTTTTACTTCTTTAATCCTTTAATATCTTGCTTATTACATCCTTCTTTTTACTTCTTTAATTTCTTAATTCTTTAATTCCAGCACTCTCTTCTTTACTTCTTTTTACTTTTTAATTTTAACACCCTTCTTTTACTTCTTTAATTTTTTAATTCTTTAATTCTTATGAAAGTTCGCGTAGGTTTTGGTTATGATGTTCATCAGCTTGTAGAGGTCGTGACCTGATATTGGGAGGCATAAAAATTGAGCATTGCAAAGGTTTGCTCGGACATAGTGATGCTGATGTGCTTCTCCATGCGGTGTGCGATGCCCTGCTTGGTGCTGCCAGCATGCGCGATATAGGCTATCATTTTCCCGACACCAGTGCCGATACGCAGACATTGATTCCAAAATTATTCTGCGAAAAACCATCGATTTGCTTGCCACAAAAGGCTACAAGGTAGGGAATATCGACGCTACGATTTGTGCCGAACGGCCAGCTGAACCCTATGTACCGCAATGAAGGCCTGTATGGCACAAATTATAGGCGTGATGAGGACGATATTAGCATAAAAGCTACGACAACCGAAAAGCTTGGCTTCACGGGCCGTGAAGAAGGCATGGCTGCTTATGCTGTCTGTTTGATAGAAAAAGTAAGCCGTATATTTCCTTTTTTCGGCAACAATATGATTTGAAAGGACTTACCTGATAACAGAAAGGTAAGTCCTTTTTGATTTTCTACCTTATATAAGCATTTCCATCCCGATTTTTACGTGCATACGCTAATCTCTCAACGAGCACTAGCGTAAAGCCTCTGTTTAACTAAAAATCCTTTTCAAATCGAATGTCAACCTCACGGTCTTCATTGTCCATCCGTTAAACAATCTATCAAATCTACCTTAAACCCTAATAACTAAAAACCCTAAATCTATTATTACGTAACCTAAACAATCTATTAACCTTTGACGATGCAAAGTTAGGACGAATATTTTGTTTGCGCAAGCATATAACCATAGTTTTATTAGTAGTATGGTGCTGTTTTTGATATATATCAACTACTGTGGGCGACAATTATCTTTTTGTCACATTTCCTATTTGCTACCTTTTTGTTATATGGTGATGATACGATGCATATATTTTCTTATGGTGACGGGCTTTTTATTGATAAAAATTGCGTAAGTTTGCCAATGAATAATACAATACATCGATGCGAGTTCTTATTGTCAACTGACAAGCGAAATGACAGGTGGGGCTGCTGTGGCTGCCAGTCGCCTGATGGATGCCCTGAACAACAGTGGTGTAAAAGCAAAAATGCTGGTAAAAGACAAAACGTCAGAGCAACATTACGGTTGTTGGTTTAGGCGGTCGCTTTAAACAACGGCTGCATTTTCTGTGGGAAAGATGGTGCATTTTCTGTCATCTTCGTTTTAACCGTGCTCATCTTTTTGATATTGATATTGCCAACGTTGGCAACGATATTACGAGTCTTCCAGAATTTAAAGAGGCCGACGTTATCCACCTTTCATGGATCAATCAGGGTATGCTTTCGCTTGCTTCGATACGCAAAATCATCAAGAGCGGGAAAGCAATTGTGTGGACTTTGCACGATACGTGGCCTGTTACAGGCATTTGTCATTACACGCGCAGCTGCCAGGCGTTCAAGCGTCGTTGCCATAATTGTCCGCTATTACCCGGCGGAGGTGGCGAGAACGACTTGTCGTCGCAAGTGTTTGCCCGCAAAAAGAAGCTGTATCAAAATAGTGCAATCCATTTTGTTGCATGCAGCAAGTGGCTCGCCGGGCAGGCAAAACAGAGTGCATTACTAACAGGATTGAGCGTTAACAGCATACCGAACCCGATAGAACCCATGTTTTCTGTCCGCAGGATAAGCGTCAGGCCCGGCAGCATATGATGTTACCCCAGGACAAGCGCGTCATTCTTTTTGTTTCGCAACGTGTAACACAGGAGCGCAAAGGCATGAAATATTTTATCGAAGCCATTGATAAAATGGTTACCCTGCATCCTGAAATGAAGGACAATACGGTTATTGCCATTCTTGGCAGCAAAGCCGACGAGGTTGTTTCACAGCTTCCTCTGCCCTGCTATCCACTGGGATATATCAGCGAAGAACGCCGTATCGTATCGGTATATAATTCTGCCGACCTCTACGTTCTGCCGTCGTTGGAAGACAATTTGCCCAATACCATTATGGAAGCCATGGCCTGCGGCGTGCCCTGTGTGGGCTTTAAGGTAGGAGGTATTCCTGAAATGATTGACCATCAGCGCAACGGCTATGTGGCATCACTGGCCAATTCGGCCGATCTGGCCACGGGCATTCACTGGGCTTTATGCGAGGCCGACTATTCCTCGTTAAGCCAACGGGCCGTCGATAAGGTTCATTCGGCTTACTCGCAGCGCACGGTTGCCATGAATTATATTGAAGTTTATAATCAGGCTCTTGCCTTTAAACATTATCATCTTTAACCTGTTGCCATGATAAAAATAACGATAGTTACCTGCACTTTCAACGCAGAACATGAACTTCAGCGTACACTCGACAGCGTGTTCAAACAGTCGTATGCCGATATTGAGCATCTTATTATCGACGGTTTGTCAACCGATCGCAGCATCGAAATAGCGCAAAGCCCTATAAGCAGCATTCTGATGAGGCTGAGACAGGACATGAAATTCTTGTATGCTCTGAGCGCGACAAGGGGCTTTACGATGCCATGAACAAAGGCATATTAAAGGCTACGGGCGATTATATTGTTTTTCTGAATGCAGGCGATACTTTCCCTTTGGAAACTACGTTAGAGCATATTGCACACAGCATTGGCGACGGAGAGGCGCTTCCCGGCGTTATTTACGGTGATACAAATGTGGTGAATGATGACGGCCATTTGCTGCACAGGCGTCGTCTTCAGCCTCCTGAGAAACTGACATGGCGCTCGTTCAGGCATGGCATGCTGGTGTGTCATCAGGCTTTTTATGCACTTGTTTCGCTGGCAAAAGACAATCCTTATAACCTCAAATCACCGCTTTTCGGCCGATGTCGACTGGTGTATCTGCGTAATGAAAGATGCTGAACGGCATCATTTAAAGTTGAAAAACGTAAACGAGGTTGTAGTCAACTATCTTGATGGAGGTATGACAGAGAAAAACCACAGGAATCTCTTCGCGAACGTTTCAACGTTATGTGTCGCCATTATGGCCTGTTTGTAACGTTGATGATGCACTTTTGGTTTGTTGTCAGGCAGCTGAAAAAGCAGGTCTGAGGGCGTACAGGGTATTGGTCTGCATTCTTTTGTTTATCCCTTTACATCTTATTGTTTACGTATTGGTGCGCTGATGTTTGTATGTTTGTGTGTGTAGCCTGTTGTTCGACGGCTGTCAGCAACGCGTACGGCGGCCGTCGAACAATGGGTAAGACATCCGTCCAGCGCTGCTGGCGGCCGTCGAACAATGAACTTTACATAAAAATATTTGATTTTATAATATGAGGGAATACGCATTACGGTGTAACAGGCACAGGGTTATTATTGAAAGCTGTTTCACTTATCATGATGTGAGCAGTAATTATTTCCTCCGGTATGTCCAAAAACAAAATAAGGTTACTACCCGATGGCAGTAACCTTATTATCTTTTAGCTATGTTGTTTCTTAAATTCTTATGTGCCCGGTGTGAACCGGCCTCATGATGAGCCTGTTATGAGAGCTGTATGGCATACCGTTGCAGGCCTATACGTAGCGTATAATCATGCCTGCCCGTACACGCTGGTCCTTTCTAAAGCCGTTCAGACGGCAGATAGCTTCAACCGAAACGCCTACTTTCTTTGCAATAGAAGCCAGTGTTTCGCCATTCTGTACCTTGTAATATACGCGTTCAGCTGCATTTGCAGCGCTCTTGATAGCAGCATCTTCGCCCTTCTCCTTATAGTGGCCTACCTCGCCATATACCTGATCGCGCGTGTAGCTTCCGCCGTTAACCTTGCCGCGTTCAATTGTTGCGAGCTGCGAATCGTTCTCGTAACGGTCTTTCAGAAAAACGTATGAATCGCCGGTTACATCCTGATTCCTAAAAATCAAAAATAGTGCAGGATTCAGGGCTACACCACAAAGGCGTGTTTCGAAAGTGCAGATGCGAACCCGTACTACGTCCTGTATTTCCTCCCAAACCGATGGGTTCGCCTGCTCGTACCACCTGATTTTTCGGTAACCAGTTGCTTTGAAAGGTGACCGTAAATGGTTTCCAGCCCGTTGGGATGCCTGATAACGATATAGTTTCCATAGCCTCCGGCTTCGTAGCGTACAATGCGAACTTTGCCCGAAAAGGCCGAACGGATGGTGTCTCCAATGTATACTTTAATGTCCAGTCCTTTGTGCTGTCGTCCCCATCTGCTTCCAAAGTTACTTGTTATTACGCGACTTGGCGTAGGCATGCTGAAATGACGGAGGTTTATTACAAAGCTGTCGGGAAGTTCGGTAGCGCGGTGAGCATAGCGGTTATTCCAGTCGTCGCCGTATATTTGCGCTGCCGGCGTGTGTGTATTCTCACGTTCGGTAAATGTTCTTACTTCTACTGAGTCGAGACGTTTGGCGCGTCTGTCAACGGGAGCCTGTCGTGCAAGAAGGTCCTGTGCAAAAACAGGTTCTGCCGATAAGGCAATTAACAGCGTGGCTGCAAGTGTTTTTAAAGTCTTATTTACGGTCATGAACAGTTACGTTTTGTTTCATATCGACTGTGGGCATAAGCAGTAGTCCAAAATAAAATAGACGAATAATACAACAATTCGTTAAATATCAGTCGACCGGCCAAAGGTAAGAAAAATATACTATATAGTGTGTTAGAGTTTTATGGCCTATTTAACACGTTGTTGATAATGAACTAATTAACGTTTTGGGAACGACCCTTTATACCGTTTTTACACTTGATTTAGCTCAATAAAATATTTACATTCGCAGTTTTCAGGCAGCCCGAGAGGTTATACAGATATTGATTTATACCTGCATAAAGCGGTCTGAAAAATGATATTTCAGAATAAAAAATAAGGTTGAGGAAATAAAATTCAGTATTGTTTCAGCTTATTGCAGCCCAGTTTATATTTGTGTTACGAAGCTCGTGCAGGCGCTTCCACAACGTAGCGTACTCGGCTTTTGCACATTCCGGGTCGTCGTCTATGATTTTTGTGCTTCTTCGCGCCATTTGCACTGAGTTGTCCATCACGTGCAATATTGGCGATTTACAGTCGAAGGCGATGCGCGCTTTGTTGTGTTCCCTCCAAATCACCGGGTCCACGCAGTTTCAAATCGGCCTCAGCGATGCGAACTGTCGTGTAGTGTCGCACATAATATCAATGCGTTTGCGTGTCTCTTTGGCGAGAGCGTGCGGGTTACCAGCAGGCAGTATGTGTGTGGCCTCTTCCCACATCGTCCGCGAGCTCGATGGAGCTGCGATAAGCCAAAGCGTTGTGCGTCAGCATGACCATTACCGATGCGTTAGGGCACGTTAACGCCAACCTCTATCACCGTTGTGGCAACGAGAATCTGTGTTTCTCCACGTGCAAACATTTGCATTTCGGCCTCCTTTTCCTTCGGTTTCATACGGCCAGCACTCTTTGCCCTATTTTCATGCTGCCGGGAACATCTGCATAGCTTTCATACCCCTTTCGAGATTTTTAAGGTCGTTTTTCATTCTCTTCGATGAGAGGGAAAACAATATACACTTGTCTTCCTTCTCTTACCTGTTGACGTATGCCTTCGTACAGGCTCGTCGTGTTATCGTCATACTTATGTAAAGTCATGACGGGTTTGCGGCCAGGAGGAAGCTCATCAATAATACTGACGTCGAGATCGCCGTATAATGTCATGGCCAATGTGCGCGGAATGGGTGTGGCTGTCATCACAGGCACGTGGGGTGGCTGTTGGTTTTTGCCCACAATTTGGCCCTTTGCGCAACACCAAAACGGTGTTGTTCGTCAACGACGGCGAGGCCGAGATTGTTGAATTGCACGGTATCCTCAATGACAGCATGGGTGCCAACCAAAATGTTTATGCTGCCGTCGGCCAGACCTTCCAGCACGCTTTGGCGGCGTTTCCCCTTTACAATGCCCGTGAGAAGCTCGATACGGAGGTTCATTCCCGTTAAAAAATCGCAGATAGTAGCCAGGTGTTGTTCGGCCAGAATTTCGGTAGGTGCCATGATGCAGGCCTGAAAGCCGTTGTCAACAGCTATGAGCATGGCCATCAAAGCGACGAGGCGTCTCGCCCGATCCCACGTCGCCCTGTAACAAACGATTCATTTGACGTCCCGACTTCATGTCGTTACGTATTTCGTGTACCACCCTTTTTCTGCGCGTCGGTAGCTCAAACTGCGAGTTATTATGGTGAGAAATGGTTGAAGACATCGCCCACTCGTGAAAAAACATACCCTTTGTATTTCCGTCGGTTTTCGGTGGCATAGCGCAGAATATTAAGCTGGACGAAGAACAGTTCCTCAAACTTTAACCGGACTTGTGCACGCTGTACATCGTCGATTGATTTTTCGGATAGTGGATACGGCGTAAGGCATCTCGCGTGAGATAAGATGCAGACGGGCCATCTGCGACAGTAGTAATGTTTCGGGAATAGAGCCTTGTGGAATTTTCGATACCAGTGTTTTTGTAAGCTTTTCCATGGCACGCGAGGTGATGCCACGGTTTTTCATTTGTTCGGTAGTGATGTAATAAGGCTGCATGCCCATCTCGGAGAGCTGTACGTCAGTGGCTTTTTCAATATCGGGATGGGCTATTTGATAGCGGTCTTTAAAAAGCGATGGCTTACCAAATACAATATATTCTTCGCCGGTCTTATATTCGTGATAGATATATTTTGAGCCATTGAACCACACTAAATCGGCTACACCAAAGCCATCGCTGAAATGCGCAACGATACGTTTTTTGCGCGGAGACATGACAAACTCTTCAAAACTAAGGATTTTTCCTTTGATTTGAACGTAGGGAATGTCGCCAGACAGTTCGTTGATACGATATATTTTGCTGCGGTCGACATACTTGTAGGGATAATATTCAAGCAGGTCGCCCCAGGTTTTTATATTGAGTTGCTGGTTCAGTATGTCCTTTCGCCGGGACCTACCCCGAAAGATACATGATGTCCTGAGATAGAATGTCCATGTTATCAGTCTTCAGACAGTACTTGGCTATCTTTTAAGTCGAAAAAGGAGTGGTTACACTTTGATGTTCTCGATTGCCTTCACTCAGTAGAAAATTTTAACGCCAGGTTCTCTATCACCGATGCATCATCGGTAAAACTATCCCGATAAGACTGGCTGAAAGCCCTGCAAGCAGGCAATATCAAACACCGGGCGTTTGTACTAGCACGAAATAGCGAACGGTCTACGGTGACGGTATCGCTGTTTTTTGATATTAACTTGCCGGAGCGTATCAATGACAGGTATTGTAGGAATGACTGCACCACTGTTGCGTGCCTTATCAAAAACACCGCCCGATAACATCGGCAGATACGAACGGTCGCACGCCATCGTGAATGGCAACCAGCCCCTTTGTATTGGCAGGAATGGCAGAAGTCCGTTCTTTTGACGATGCAAAGCGAGTATCACCACCATTTACAATAGTATGGTGAATGCTGAAATGATATTGCCGGCAAAGGTTACTCCAGAAAGATTGCTGGCTTTGAGGTAGCACGACAATGATATTTAAATCATGGCTATGCTGATAAAACCGCTCTATGGTACGCATGAGAACAGGCTTCCCTGCGACGGGAATAAACTGCTTTGCAGCGAGCTGCCCATACACTCCACCACCTGCCACAATGATAACGTAATCCATGATATGTTACACCTGGAATAATGATATTCGTAAGGTTGTCAGAACAGCCAATTAGCGTTCCATGAGATGAGAATATCGCATTCTTTCTATTTCGCGTGTTTTTCTTCGCCAATGAAGCAGCTGAGAATATGGTAGGCATATGGAAAGGTGGCGGCAGAGGCCTCACCTGTGATTACGTTGCCATCGTGTTCAACGAGCCCTGCTGTATAAGTAGCATCAGTAAGATATTGTTGAAAGCCCGGATAACAGGTGGCTTTTCTTGCCCTTTACAATTCCTAACGAGCCAAGAACCATAGGTGCAGCACAAATGGCACTGACGAGTTTCCGCTGTTAAATTGTTGCAACATGGCCTCTTACTCCTTGATGCTCTTTTAAGATTGGCAGCCCCGGCATACCTCCCGCAGCATCAGAAGATCGGCATCGCCAAAACGCCTGCCTCTTCGAAGAGTAAGGTCGTGCTTTATCGTAATACCGTGATGATTCAGCATATTGGGAACCGGTACGCTAACGGTTTTTATATCAATTCCTCCTCTGCGGAGGATGTCAACAGGAGCCAGAGCTCAATCTCTTCGAAGCCGTTGGCGAGAAATTCATACACTTTTTACCATAAAAAATGAGTAATTTAATTAATTATCGTATTTTGTAATCACTATTTCATTGCAAATATGCGAAGAAGTTGTCCGATGTTAGCTGTTTTGTTGGGATAAAGATGGATAAGGAAACAAATATGTTAGCAGTAGCGTTTACGATTTGCACTCTTTGGCAATGAGTTTCATTCAGATAAAAGTTTTGCCGTGCGCAGGTTCTTACTTTCTGAAAACCCGCGATGCAGAGGTTTATACTGACCGCCTCAATATGATTTTCTGTCAAAGGTGTTACAGCGTACACGGTGCAGTGGCGTTTTTGATAACGATTATTTCGATGCCGACTTTGTTATATCGCTGGGTGGTGACGGCGCACGATGCTGAGAGCTGCCAACAGAGTGGGGCAAAGGAGATACGGTTTTGGGTATTAATATGGACGTCTGGGCTTTCTGGCTGACGTTTTGCCCGATGAGATAGACACTGCATTGCAGGAGATTTATACGGACAATATAAAATAGAAGAGCATTCGGTCGTTATGATAGAAACCGATGGTGAGTTTTTTAGAGGAAGTCCGGCTGCATTGAATGATATTGCATTGCTGAAACGCGACAATGCTTCGATGATAACCATCCGATGTTGTGTTGATGGTGATTACCTTGTAACCTATCAGGCCGACGGGCTTATTGTGTCGACGGCAGCGGGCGCAGCACTGCATACAGCTTTGTCAAATGGAGGGTCTATCATAGTGCCTTCGGCCAATAACCCGTGTATTGCGCCCGTGGCACCCATAGTTTAAATATGCGTCGGTTATCGTTACCGACAATGTAGTGATAGAACCGAGTAGAGAGTCGTAATCACTAACTATCTCGTTGCCGTTGACGGGCGCTCGAGCGCATGCAGAGGGAACAAAGATATTTGTTCATAAGGCTCCTCACGAAAAGTGAAAATTGTAAAAACAGCGTGCCACTCGTTATTTTTCTACACTGCGAGATAAGCTGATGTGGGGTGCCGATCAACGGTAATAGTCAATCTCGGCAAAGTATGAATAATAATGACTGACAAAAGGGAGTTATAGCGGATGAAGCTTAGAAATCTATTGAATGTTCCCAATCGAAATATGATACCAAAACTATTTTAAAATGGTTATGGCAAGCTCGAAGGGCAATCAGCTTCAGGCTGTACTTAATGCCAGCATAGGTTTTGGCTCGGTAGGCGTTTCTCTGCGGCACAGGTTTGGGCTGTTCAGCGCGCTATTGATGTAGCGTCAGGGAGTGGTAAAGGGTTCTGTTATTGGGCCGTTGCCTTAATGGGCCTGTTTAGTATTTGCGATTACGCACTGAATATTGCAAGTGTCTGGTTGAGGAATATTTTAGGAATCAGGGCACAAAACCACATGCAGCAGTATATGCTTGACCGTATTTTGCGTTCGGAATGGCAGGAAAGGAGATGCGTCATTCTAGCGACGTACGTCATCGGTTTGGAGTTTGATGTAAACTAACGTGGTCAGTTTCCTCACCGAAACAATCCTAATACATTGTCGCATTGGCTTGTTCATCGGAGCCTTTTTGCTATTTGTTTTCAATGGACAGGGTTTTGGCTCTGATTACCGTGGGCATAATTCCCGTCTTTATTGCGGTAAGCAAGATCTATGTCAGACAAATGCGCCGGCTTACACGTGAGGTTCGTTCGCAGGATTCAGAGGTACAGAAGTGTCTTCGGAAACTATCCAGAACGGATGCTATAAAAACCATGGAGGGTGAGGGCCAATGGTTGATCCGTTTGGAGCATACGCAAAAGCCAGTTACGCCATAAAAGTGGTAAAGCGTACTATTTTTCGGTGTTCAGCAATTTAATATTGAATCTTGGTTTGCCCTCAGGTTATCTCGTCGCTTTTCTGTGGGCAGCAGTACGAATGGCTTCACACACGCTGACTTTTGGTGGTATGACGGCGTTTCTTCAGCTGGTAGCCCGCATACAAGGCCCGCAAGGAACCCACAAAACTGGTTCCTGCCTTTGTCTCTGTGTTTACAGCGGCCGAGCGTTTAATGGAATTGGAAGAGAATCCGTTGGAAGAAAGTGGATCACCGGTGTATGTTTCGTTACCCTGTGGCGTGCGTTTTGAGCATGAGTTACCTGCTTATGATGCTGCCGACGGGTATGTAATCAAAGATCTTACGATTTTAAGCCGGTTCGATGTACACGGGCAGTACTTTGGAGAGAACGGGAGCTGGCAAGACAACTCTCGTGCGTTTAATGCTGGCTCTTTTGTGCGTCTGACACAGGGACATGTGTTTATTTATAACGATAAAGACAGTAAATGCTGACTCCCCGATTACGTTGTAATTTTGTTTATGTGCCGCAGGTATGCCCTTATGAGTGGTACAATACGTGACAATTTGCGCTTAGGGAAGCTCGATGCTACCGATGAGGAGATGGAAGAAGCCTTGAAAACAAAGTTGTGCAGAGTTCGTTTTTACAGTTACCTGACGGCCTTTAACACGTATTGTTCTGAAACAGAGCGGGTTGTCTGAAGTTGGCAGGCACAACGCATTGCCATTGCGAGGGCTTTGCTTCGTAATCGTGAATTATGCTCTTTTGACGAGGCAACATCGGCCCTTGACCCGATACCGAGCAGCACGCTATTGAAGAATATCCTCGCTTCGCATACACGAACAGTGATATTTATCACTCATCGCAGTGGGCGGTTGTTGACTATTGTGACCAGACGTTATTGGTGAAAAATATAATTCAGATATTTAATGCTTTAAAATTATTACAGAAAAATGAAAAAGGATACTGTTTTACTTGCAGTTTTTGTAAAAGCACCGAGTCTGATGGCCGAGGATGCTGACAGTTTATATGCTCGTGATCTTTTTAAAAAGAAAGGCACAGAGGCTCCCCGATTTTTGTTATTAATCAGGATGATAATGGACAAAAAGTTTCGTTGAAAAGCCTGCGCGGACAGTATGTTGTGCTCGATTTCTGGGCATCATGGTGCCCTGATTGCCGAAAGGATATTCCGAAAATGAAAGCCCTTTATGATACGTTTGGCCCACAAGGCGTACAGTTTGTAGGCGTTTCTTTTGACACAAGCAGAGAAGCTTGGGAAAGATGTATTAAACAAAATGGTATGGATTGGCTGCAATATAGCGAGCTAAAGAAGTGGAAGAAGGAAACCAGGATAGACAGAGATTATCATATTAACTGGATACCGACGATGTATCTTATTGACCCTGATGGAGATGTTGTGCTTGGAACTGTGGAATTGAGAAAGCTTGAAAGCTACGTTAGAAGGACTTCGTGAGCCTCTGAAAGCCTTGATGAAGGAAGAATTGTCTCTAGAGAATAGTTTGAAGAGGTTTGATAAAAGTTCGTTATCATTTATCCTTTTACTTCTGTTTTGGCGAGTAGATCGCATCATGTCCTGCAACTTTCCGGCCTGTCTTCAACGTCATTTACCAAATAAAGACCTGTAATAAGATGATGATTCATTTACAAGACATCAATAAAAACTTACTTTGGAGCACAGCCTTTGCACGTGTTGAGGGCATTAACTCGACATTGCCGAAGGCGGTTTGTGTCAATCATGGGTGCTTCTGGTTCGGGTAAGTCGACATTATTATAAATATATTAGGCATTCTCGATAACTTGAGTGGCGGCGAATATACGCCGGAGGGACGTTAGTGGAACCTTGAGCGAAACCATGGGCTGCCGAATATCGTAATCACATGATCGGTTTCTTTAGTTTTTCAAAGTTTTTAATCTTATTGGTTTAAAACAGCCGTTGAAAACGTGAATTGCCCCTCTTTTACTGAGGAGTTGGCCGTAAAAGCGTCGCAGATGGCACTCGACTATTTAGATCGTCTGATCGTCGTGCGTGGGCGAGCCATTGTCCCAATGAAATGTCGGGTGGACAGAAGCAGCGTGTAGCTATTGCAGGGCGTTAATCACCAACCCCAGAATCATATTAGCCGAGCGAACCTACGGGTGCTCTCGATTCGAAAACAGTGTAGAATTGATGCGTTCGCTTAAAAGCTTAATGAAGAAGACGCTAAAACCATTGTCGTTTGTGACGCATGAGTGTTGCAGCGAAACCAACAGACTATCCATATTAAAGACGGTGTCATTGGCAAGATTGAGGAGAACCTTGACCACACGGCCCGTCCCGTTTGGCATCAATGGAGTAATGAAAGAGCGATGTAAGCGGAGACATACGTGATTTGTTTTAGAATTGTGGGCAACGTCAAAGAACGAAATAAGCTCCGTTGCGCCCTACCGGCTTTGCAGTGGCATGGAATCTTCTATGCTTATTCTTTCTCCTCGGGTGCAGGAAATGGATTGATTAATGCACAAACACACAGGCACATGCATGGCTTTTGAGCAACTCAATGATGGCTGGAGGCGGGACAAACTATCAAAGCATACAACGGATTAAGGGAGGACGGTCCGTTGCTTCAACGATAGGGATTAAGGCAACATCGAGACATCGTTTTCCGTGAAAACGTTTGATACGGTTGGGGCAGAGCGTCAAAATGGTGTAAATATTGCCAACGCGGGATCCGACTATATCAGTGTTACGTTGATGGCGTATATCTCGTGACGTCGCCGCCATTACGTGCGTAGGAGGTAGTCGATGGCCGCTTTATCAGCAGATATTGATAATGCCTCAACGCCGAAGGAGTTATTGTGTTAACTCAGAGCGGAGCAGAGAATTGTAACATCCGCGAGACTCACTCGTACACTTATAGGCATGAATGTGAAAGTGGGTAACTTTTCTTTCGTGTTGTCGGTATCAGCAAGGATGATGAAAGCTCCATGTCAGAACCAGCGTATGCCCCTTTTAATGCTGCACTTTCTGTACAATGTATGGGCGCGGTGATAAGGCCGTGATCAGATATGTGTTTACTTTGTACAGGGTCTGAAAACAGAGGAGGAGAATGAGGGCTTTGAAAAGCATGCATAAAGGCCAGTATTAACCATGTAACCATGATGCGGCTCCTGATGATGAAGATAGCGTATTTTGGATATGGGAACAGGTTTACATCGAATATGCAAATGTAGCCCGTGAGAGTCGCCATGATCAGCGCGTCTCTCTATGGATCGTGGTGGCATTTTACCCTGCTGAGTGGTGTTGTAGGAGAGCAATATCATGTTGATTTCTGTCCGCAACGTACGCGAGAGTTTGGGTGTGCAAGGCTATCGGAGCCACCATGGAGTATTTTGAGCTTTCATTATTGAAAGTACATCATTACCACTTTCTTCGGATATATTGTATGCTGTTTGGCATTGCTGCCAACCAGTATATGGACATGACTATTGGCCAAAAGTCAATGGATATAGGTGTTCAGAAGATTACAACTTTCCTTAATCCTACCGTCGGACGATGGACTTGTGTTGAGGTCATTGCTGATGATTGTAGCCGGTACGATAGCAGGTCTTATCCTCGCGCCGTGCGTCTATACTGACCCATAGAAGCATTAGAGCAGAATGAGAATTGACGTTGATACTATCGTGAATAGATACCGATTACACGTAACAAGGTCGTAGTTTCCGACGGGCTTTGGTGTGTTTTGGGAATCTTCTCGTTGTTACGCTTAATTGGTGGCGGTCAGGGTCTGAAGGATGCTTTCCAGTAATTTTCGTTTCGTACGAACAGTGGTATCGTTTTCCAGGCTACAACAAAGCCTTATCATGGTTTTCCAAGGCCGTACGGAGTATGAGCTATCGCGACGTCGACGACCCAAGGCCCGTTCCAACTCGATTTCGTTTGCCCAGGTTAATGCGCATACTGGCAATATTATTTTAAAGATAAGAAATGGCTGCTTCTTTTAGGTCCCTGACTATGCTCATTATAGAGCCACCTCGTTTGTATTATGGAAGGTATCTCAATGAGATGGATATGCATAATCGTAAGGTTTGTGTATTGGAAAGGTGTATAAGACGCTGTTTCCTTGGTGGAAACCGTGTGGCAAGCGCGTTGAGATCGACAATCACTTATCGGGTTGGTGTCGATTATTCGATGGTTCAATAAGTGTAGGGGGTCGATCCGAAGACGAATTTTTTCCATCGTTATGCAGAACAATTATAATATGGTGATGTATCTATATTTGTGTGACGGCATAACGGTTCCGAATTTCCGTCATGCGTGTAAGAGAGGTGATAGGCAGGCACACAATATCGACCTACTGATGAGAAGGCCATTACACTGGTAAATACTGAGGTCATGTTTCATGCTCGACAGTCTTTCAGCGTTAATTTCCTGATATGGTTTAGGTATCGGCACTCTGCTGGCAGGGGCTGGCGTTAATATCATGATGATTACCGTACGAACGCACTACGGAGATAGGCATTGTCGGCCATTGGTGCCACACCGCGCGTCGTTCTGTCGCAGAATTCTGTCTGAGAGTGTAGTGTTACAACGTCGCTGGCATGAGCGATCTTTGTTAGCGTGCTATTTTGCAGATGATGAGCTTGAAACACTACTGATGGCATAGTTTCGGCCCACTTCAGGTACATTTTTGGTGGCTGTTGGCTCACTTTGTACTGAGTTTGTTGGTGTGCTGGCAGGTTGGCGCCTGCAGCCCACCATGAGCATTAAACCGGTTGATGCCATGCGATGAGTAATATTTACAGTTGGCATGTAAACCAATTATTCAATCAAGAACATTAAAAGCATACAGATAATGAAGCGTTATTTTAAATTTTTCGTAGCTGCTCTTTGTTACTGTCTTCATTGGGACATTTGTGTTTCTCTGGATCGTTAAGGCCCCAGCCTGTAAGTTATGAAGGGTTCCAGCCAACGGTGAAGACATTCGTAAAACCACTGTCGTTACGGCAAGATTGAGCCTCGAACGAGATCAGTGAAACCGCAAAATCAATCATCGCGAGATTTACAAACAGGCTGGTCATGGTAACGTGGCGGGATAGCCCGCATAAGGTCATCTTGAGAAAGCCAGCTTAGCAGCCCAGGTCGTGTGGTTGGCTATTATCAATCTGCGTCAGGCCGTGTCATTATCAGCGTGTGAAGACGCTTTTGACAAGGATTGGTGGCAGGAACGAGTACGACCAGAAGCGCAAGCTTCATCAGCAGGCGCAGAAGAGGCGTTCACAATAACTTTGGTGCGCGACGGTGTGGCTGCAGAGAATGCCAGTACATCAACGATGATACGTTCAACCATCAGCGGTCTTATTTTAGACGTGTCTGTAAAAGTGGGTACGCTAATTCTGTCGAATACTTCAACGACGGTACTATTAACAGCCACCGTTGCCAACATGAACGATCTTATATTTCGTACGTGTTGACGAAACCGATGTGGGAACTGGTTAGTGGCATGCCATGAAGATTACGATTGGTGCTTTAGAACGGTAGGTCGAGGCTTCGTTGAGTATCTCACCGAAGGGTTGAAACAACGGTGCTAACCAGTTTGAAATCAAGGCTGCCGTCTACGTTGGCGGCGCTCATGAGATACGATCGGGTACAGTGCAATGCCGAAATTAGGCTTCAGGCTAACCGGGTGATGACGGTGCCCAGTGCCATCGTCTTTGAGGGTACAGCACCTTTGTATATGTTGTAAAGAGTCGGGCGACACGAAAACATGAGAAGCGCAAGGTAGTCACCGTCTGGAGGATGGTATGATATTCGATTAAGAGCGATTAAAGAGAGGCGAGCGCGTGCGTGGTCTGCAAATAATAGCTGATAGTTCGCCTCCGGCGGACAATGATAAAGTAGCGGCCCGTAGTCGCTATTCGACACGGCTGTTTGGTGCCACAAACCGCACAGAGTGTGCAACGTTTCCGTTTTACGTCGCTTGTATTTGTTGCAGTTTGTGTTTTTACACTATCCGTTTGTTCGATAATTTTCTTTATCGGTTGTCTTCATTACTCCATCAAATTTTCCTGAATCCGTGGTTAGGAAATCGTAGTTTGCTGTATTACAGGAAAACAGTATGCAAAATTGACCAACATCGAGCGTCTTTTCTCGCACCTATCCGTCCATGGTCAAAATATTGCCTGCTGCCGTGAGCCAGAGACCAGCCAGAGACAGGTGAGTGACCAGTTTTTGCCGACCCAGCCCATAGTCCCGCATCCAGATCCATATTGATGTTAAGAGCCCACATGATGAGGGTGTTTAGCTTTGTGGGAGCCAGCTTACACCTGGGACATTGCAGGTGAGGCTGCGTTTTGTCCGGCAAATGAAGTATGGGAGATTGTTGCTGCGCTGAATATCAGCGAGGTGGCGGTTTACAACCTTGTCGCGCATACAGAAACTGGAAACAACATTTTAACCCTGAACAAGATGGTATTTTCAGCGCTTTAGACTTTATCGACCATCCTGAAAGCTTGAGGACGTTGAGATGCTTCCGCGACCGAAACACGGAAACTCTATGCTATGGTGGAAGCTCGTCGTTTCGCCCATCATGATGCCCGTCCAGATGTAAACGATGCCTGGAACGCTTCAGCAGGCCCATGCCGACGCCTGTTTGTCGGGCCGTTGGCGTAAGGCGGCTGCTGCGCTGTTGACTATATCGGGCATCGCGCTGGCTGCTATTGGCCTTCGGCCTGTTTCACTCTGCTCCTGTAATACTTATCACACGGAAGGCAGCCAATCGGCGTTTTGTCCGCCGCGATACGGCACAGCACTCTGCGCCAAAACCTGCAGGTTCGAACGTTTGAGAATATTCAGCTCGAACAGATGCTGGCAGAAGATGCTGTTTCTTGGTGTGCGGGAAATTCAGGAATAATGCCGCCCGTCACTGCATTTATATTACCGAGTAGCACTATGCCGTTGCAAAAGTGCTGGATGAGGCTGAACCGCTTTAAGCAATTCAGGTTAACACTGATGGGGAAGACCCTTTATTGTAGAATAGTAAGGAGACGCAGATATGAAACAATACCTTTTCCTTTCCTTCCTGTTGATGTTGCTGTTCAGTAGTGCCCAACAAATTACGCGCAATTACGATCACCGTTCTATGTCCGACGTGCTGGTTGACCTTGACAAAGTTCCTTCCCATCAGCGCATAAGCTTTATCTACAACGAGCTTGAAGACTTTACGGTTATGCTTCAGTGCCTGGACGGTGCGGAGGCTACGTCAGGCCATAGCTTCTATCCTATAGCCGACTGTCACCGACAGTCTGATTACAGAGTGCAGAAAGAAACGCAGAAACTTATTGCCGCATTGTGACCACCGCGGGTCCCGATGGCGTTCGTTAACGTTGCACTGCTCACCCTTCCGACTCATCTTCATCACCGGTGGGGTGAGTAACGAGGCCGACGGTTATTCGCCGCGCACCGCGTTTTCTGCTGCGTTACGTATGGGGTTCAAGACGCTTGCCGTAATGGTGGGCACCGACGTGTGGGTGACCCAACATGACGCCGACAGCTATACGCTGAAAGGCGTAACCGTTGTGGAAACCGCAGACCGGACTATGTCGATCACTGGTTTATACGTTCAGTGCCGAGCAAATTGCCATGCCCGACAGTCGCAGACCGCTGGCTACATTGCCCGGTATCCGTCGACCCTGTAACGCACCAGGTTTAACCTCATGGGCAAGCGCTGAAGGTGTTGTTGAATGGTGTTGAGGCCACAGACAACGACCTAAACTTGCGCCGACAGGATTAAGAATGTATTGTATTATACCGAGCCTCCATCGCGCCATGCCGGAGCCGATATTGTGCTCAACGTTATTACGGTCCGCTTGACCGCGGCGCCGTGGGTGGATGGGCGGAACGCTGTCA
>BNJU01000284.1_pt1 | contig 108992 bp, 61 predicted proteins | sample 8539281 | NCBI WGS metagenome assembly BNJU01 (sample SAMD00202456, study PRJDB9452) | human saliva metagenome | isolation source: human saliva | place: Japan
GGAAGTTACGTATTGCTTTATTGCCAATATAGATTACTATATTTATTCAAACCTTACTTGTTGACGCAAAAATACCTGAAAAATTATCCCTAACTCTTAATTTAAAAGGATTTCGTGATGATAAAGAGTTCAAGATTGACTGTTACTGTTGAAACCAACCAATCAATATAAAAATCTTTCAGAAATTCAGAAGATGATTTGCCACTATGCCACACCAATCGCTTTAACAACTTTATTGTGAAGATTTGAAATAACTAATAAAATATAGAGTCTCTTCTCAATGAAAAATCCTACCTTTATCTCGCCTATTGATATTAAATGCCACATTTTTCAAAAACATAAAAATTTTTTCAGAAATGCCTGACTTACAACTCCAGATATGATATATACCCTGCTGTTGATATTAAACAACACTTTTCAGAAAAAGATGAAAAATTTCAAAAACCCCTATTGACAGCTCAATTTAAAATAGTTTCACAATAAATATATAAAATGATTTGATCTCGACTGAGAGAATTAGTCTAGAACACTTAACTTAGAGAATCCCTAATGATAGATGATGAAATCTATTATAAATATAAATGCTCAGCTCTGATTGAAACTCTCAATTTCAATCCCTAGCTCTGTCTATTCGTAATTCTCAACTCCAAGACTCTATGATAGTTTGTCTGATTTAATCCGTAGGGTCTATAACAATCTTTGAATGGAACATGCTTAATTTATGTTTATGATGATTTTATCCAAACTCGTGCCTTTGAGAGTTCTCACTCCCTGCAAAAGATGAACCACTTCAAAAATATAAAAATTTTTCTTTCAAAACCTATTGACATGATGCTTATTTATGATATAATAGATTCATGAACATTGAAATTTTGAATAGCTTCGCAAATTTCAAACCACACTGACTATCGCCCCAGGCCCGATCCCGCGCTCGCTCATGCCCGCACGTCCCATCCTCACATCTGCATGTTTAACTGAGCTTCAAAATAAATTCGCGCAGACGCTATGTTTAAGGAATTTATTTTAGTGCCCAAACTGTAAAGATGATGATACACCAATCAACGTAACAAATAAACAAAAAGACTTGAAACTTATATCTTTGACCGAGTTCTCAATCCGCATACCTTTTTGACTTGCTCGTAGAAATAGAAACGAGAATTACTGATACGTGTCATGCGCTATCCTCCCTATTGACCCAGCTCACCTGCACAAGCCTGTTAACCTGGGCCAGCCTCCGATCCCACTCGTCGCTTTAACTTAACTGAATGATATGTTTTATTCCGAATGACCTCCTAATAAATTTCAGCCTATCCTCCTTTTCATACAACACACGTTAAATTTTTACTTTTCTAATGAAAATAAAGAAACCAAAAATATTCCTTTTCATTGTTTTTGTATCGCTCGTTATTTTAATTTCAGCCCCATGCCCAGACTCCCTACCTCACTTTAATCCGCAAAACTGTCCGATTCCTGCAGCTCCATTCCTGCCAAATCAAATATATATTATTTTGATCGATGCAACCACCACACCTCCTATTTACGAAAAAGATGATGCCTGCACCTATATTTTTAATATAACGACATACAATTTTTAATAACGAACAGACTCTAAATCTATCACTTTTTAAAACGTTAGATTTATATATACCGCTTTACATACGCAATTCTTCAAACTTAGGAACAAAACGTCATTTTGTAATTACTAAAATAAGAACTGTCACTAGATTAAATACTTTTCTTGAATATATTAGCCACGTAACCTCTACTATGGAATGGACTTTTAATCTATAACCCACGAGCTCACTAGATTATATTAGATTAAACTGAATATGCTACATCACCGTACTTTTGTCAAAACCAGAGGCCAGTCCCGATCCCACCAATTGAACCGTAGCCCAACTGCTAGACAATCTTTCAAAACACCACTAGATTTTTATTTTGGAACCCGCCCATTCATACGCGTCGAAATCCGTTGTTTAGTCCGATTCCTATATCCCATTATTAACATTATATTAACGCTTGTCCTCAAGATATGTCCCATCCACATGCCTTTCCAACAATGCTGGCCTGAACTGTGTAATTAAAATAGGGACGCACATTATGCTAAGGACTGACAATCATTATTCCATACACTTAATATAAACCCATTTCAACCGTCAATTGAAATGCCTGCTTGATGAAGTTACCCTTCAGCCTTATAGATATCCAATCTTGTACAATTTAAATTACATGAAAGTTCTTTTATGTACAAGATTTTTCTATTAAGTCCTCTCGAAACTCCTAAACGCCTCACTGTAACCGCCCGTCTCTCACCCGCTCAAACGCACTTTTCTTAGAAAACCTTGAAAGATTTCTAAAACTACTCATAATTTTATTAAAAGAGACGTAATCAGATGTTCTACATGATGTTCTAAACAACACTCTGTAATCATGTCTCGTATATAACTCAATATTAAACTTAAATTTTATTTACTAATAATGAAATTATTTATACTGATTTATTACCAAACCAAAACGATTATGCATCAAAATGCATAGTCCCAAATCCCATGCGTTAATTAAACACCGTCTGTCTGCCAGACGCTGCTCCTCATCTGGAAACACAGCCTCCGATCCCTGCTACGCCACTCTACTCATTGCCACTGACTTATGATAAGGAAAGGACCAACCAACACGTGAATGCTGTTTATCTCAAAATATATGGATTTGAACCAACTCAAATGGAACTTCAGAGAACTTATTGCGCTAAAATGGACTTCAAATCTTCCGATACCTATTACCCAAAAAGGACCAGTATTATGTACGAAATGTTGCTGAAAGATTTGTTAGAAACGCTTAGAGAACACAATGGAATTGACATGATCTAAAACTCAAGATACAAGAGATTCAAATTGATGAAGATGATTTCTTTTAATAAAATTTAATGACTGTTCGACCAGGTTTCAGCTCGCTGCCTTTTTCACGTCAGAAACACGCCCGAACCAGCATGCATTATGATTTGTTGTTTTCATCCCTGATATGAAATTTAACGATCACAAAGAATAAATACGATTTGATTGACTTGCAAATCATTATAATTAGGAAATTTATTTTATTTATGAATAAAATTAAATTATTGAAATTGTTTTAACTTATCTACTATACATCTTTAGCTTGTTCTGTCATTACCCAAATCAACAGAAAATAAACTGAAACAACTGAACAGATTCAACAACTGCGCCAAAGAAGATACAATTAAAGAGAAGTTCACAAGACGCCATACCCTTAGATTCTGTCTTAACTACAGATAATGCTAAATTTAAGAATTTATAGGCAAACCCATATTAAATGGATGATGTAATTATTGCCGTTCAAACCACGTGATTAAGGAAGATGCTTTCCATCTCCGCCTCTGAATATTCTGTACAATGCCAGCATCTTCCAATTGAAACACTAGAAGAAACAATTTAACTCTTGTTCAAGACGAAATTCTTCAGAAAATTGTAAATTACAATATTAAAGATGTTGTAATTGATGATTCACTGCAAACTGTTACATTTATGATCAAGAGCTCTCTGCATTCTCCTGCCCTCATCAAGCAAGAATGCCTTAACTGAACCACTGCTGAATTGATAACTCCAAATATAAACCAGATTCGTCTTCTGAAACTGTTAAACGTTATCAAAACTTACTTTATTGGATTTTCCGTCATTTATACAAAAATGATTTTGCCATTTTACTCTAATGTTGATGCTAACTTATCTCATGTTCCATTTACAGCTTTAATTGACACTGAGATTAAACTCACCAAGGATAAAGATGCACCAGCCACCAAGATGATTATAAGACTTTGCTATCAGAATTAAAGCAGATAGAACTGGATTCAGGATACGACCGTCTGCCTCCTAACAAGCATTCCCATCTGATCTGAAACTTCACTAAAACAAACTCAGAAATTTAATTTAAAAATTATAGAGATCGAATATCGGTGAAGCACTTCACTGCCACCCAATCTTCTTCAGTCTCTCTCCTGAAAACCGCTAGCAGTTAATTCAGTCTGAACCCACCTGCCCGTTATAGGAGCCCAGCTGTCAGACCATCAAATGCCAAAACCACCAAAAGGAAATCGTTTGCACAACATGAAACTTGACTCCAGCCACCATAATTAAATATCTAAACTTGCCCGCTTCATCGTTTAACGTTAATCTGCTCTGGCTTTTTGAGAATGGAACGAATGATTTAGGAAAAATAACTTGTTATTGGACGGAACCATGATCAGTTAAGAATTGAAAACGTCCCGTGATAAGATACCAATATACCATAAAACTATATGAGCTTTTTCCATAAAGACTACCTACTGACGAAATCCTTGTTAGTCAGTCCAATTCATTCATAAAATTATTGCCTTTCCACAATAATTGAATTGTCTAACAAATCTTGACTATATCAATCAGACGTCCCACTTTTGTTTGCTTAACAACGATTCTCAACGCATGATGCCGACATTCAAAAGAAAAGATGTTCTGAGAGTCGACTGTTTCAGTTATCACCACTTTATGAGTTTTACAGAGATTACCAACCAGGATTCTGACACGAACGAATTGCATATGACTCAATTCCTGTTCAACGTTGAATGATTTCGATGTCAGTGGTTCTGACTATAAGAATGTGCTAGACAAACGCTAAGAAACCCTCACGATGCACTCTGTTTTGAAGATATTTTAACAATACTGAGATGCGAACCTTTGACACGACCACTCTAGGACTGAATATAGATGTTTAATTATCCTGTCACCAAAAACTAACCGTCCCATATTTTGGGCCCCGACCACCATCGCACCTGCCTCCCATGTCTACGTCCGACCTGTCTCCGGCCACCTATGCTAGATGCACATATAGACTCCACCTGAAAAATTAACGTCCCATACTACCATATTATTGTACTGTTCTCACGGAAACAATTCTGCAAAATTATTTTCGATTAGAATGACTCTAATCTTTTATCCAAGAAATAATGCAAATCGACTGAGAATTATATATTTATTAAAATGTTTTCACGAATAAAAGAAACTCATTTCAAAATTCACAACTAGAGGATTAAATTTTTAATTTTAACGCATGAATGCTCTGTCTTTCAACATTATAAGATATGCTCTTATAATATTTAATTATTTATCAAAATTTAATTTTGATATTGACTTTAACTAAAATTTTGATATAATACACAACATAAAGACTCTATATTCCGCCTATAGCAAAATAGATTCCAAAACCACAGAAAACACTGTCTGTTAGATCGTCACAAATAAAAATTATTAAAAAGAGTAGGTCACTTAATCATGACAACATTTATACCCAGCAAGATATTCATATGATTATTGATATGTCCCAAAATTGTGCTTCTGTCAGCAAAAACTTCATAATCTACATGCCTGATTACGACCAGCCATCCGCCTCCTCCTCCCCATTAATAAACTAAGATTGTAGAAATTTTACAATCTTTTTCTACTATATGCCACTTAATGCAAACACTACCTCTGGCCAACGTTAGAATTGATTTCTATGTCTATTCTTCCATTAAAGGAATTATAAATTAAATATTGACGGACATATACCATACGATATTCTCAACCGGCGCACTGACTTCGTTGTCCATATATTATGAGGCCATAGACGTTGCCCATAACCTAAAATTCTGTTTCGATCCGACCTCGCAATTTTAATTTTACCACTCCGCCTACCCTGTTTTGAGATCTGTCGAACTTGTCACCTAGATTAACTAAAGAATTGTTTGAAAGGATTTTATATATGGACTAATTTGAAAAATATATTTTATCTTTAATTATATCATTTGTAATCACTATTCCATTGCACGTTGTCCCTACAATTGCTTTTGATACTGTAATATCTTTGATTATCTCAACAATTATTTATTTTTATTGTAATGACTTTTTGTTGTAGGCTTAATTATGATAAAGATTGCCGTCCGATGAACCATCACAGCCCCGCCGATAATCTTTCACCATAACCAATTTTGTTCACACACAATGCTTCATTTATTGATATGACGCTCACGAACCCGACAGTCCAATCTTTAGGATCACTACATTACCATAGACAACGCAATCACTGACTTTGAACCCGCACTCCGGAGTCTGAACCAGTACCCACTCAATCACTGCAGCTCCCAGCCAAAACTCTAGTTGCAGCTCTGTCACGCCAGAGTCTGATTTCCTCGTCCGTTTGACCCTCTTAATAATCTTTTATTATATTCCCACCGTCCCTAAACTTTTTGACGACGCGAAATTATAAAATGATTCAAAACTCAATCCATAATAATCTTTTGTTTTTAAATAGACTTTAATGATACTGTCAGGATAACCGTGAGACAGTTCTCCATCTTGTCCTAAATATTAAAAGCTCTATGACATTTTAATACCTATGGACTCATGTTTTATTCTTTATAATCTAATATAGATTTTCATTTTGATAAAGAATAAAGCAAATTAAGAAATAAAGATATTAAAGACTTTTATTTGATGCTCTGTTGCCCAGCGGTCACTACCACTCCCATAAACTAGATGTCACGTCCAAACCAATACAGTACGCGTATAAAACGCTTTATCGTTTATTACGTCTTACGCACAACCGGCCCGAGTGCTGGGAACCCGCGACACCCAGACTTTAGAACTCCATGTCCGTATGGACGTGACCTGAATCCACCGCTTATCTTGTCTGGCCGTTAAGCAGCTGCCATCTCACTGTGAATGAGAATGTCTGAACCCAGAAAGCGCCGATTATGTAAGAGAACGCTCAATGTCTCTTTATTTTATTTATAGATACGAAATGAAAGACTGAGCAGAATTGTTGTTAACTCACCTGACGGACTGAAGAATAATCCAATCTTTAAAGATCTCAAATGAAATAAACAAAAATCAAAGAAAAGGAGTTCCCGATATGCTTTTCCTTTGTTATTGACTACTATGTGGATTTATTATATATACACCACATTACTTGATGCCACCATTACCAAAATGGAAAATTCAATCCTAGAAAAAGAAGATAAATATATTAAAGATTATAAACAACTCCATCCAAATGATAAAGATATTAGTCTCATTTCATTGAATTGTATGTCTGATTGCCATGGATTTGAAATGTCCCAAACTAGAAAATTGTCACTCAAGAGACATTCCAAAAATAGTTTCTCTTTGATGTTGAAACTGATTATGAAGATACTTCAAATCTTCAATTACGATTAACAAAATCTCAAAAATCGAGATTTATACTACTCATTTTCATAACTCACGATGATGAAACTTTCAATCGTCAACAGAAAAATGCCCCGAAGATTATGAGTTCTGTTCATCCGATAAAATATATTTCGATATAAAACGATCGATTACTTATTTTTCTTGATAATGATTTGCATGACAAAAGAGGACTTCACAGCTAAAAAAGATCAAGATGAAGATCAAAAATCAATTTCTGAATTATTTGAATAATAAATAAAAACAAGGACGTAGCAATGTTCTGTCTTTTTATTTTTATCATAAATTTTTATTTTATTGTTGACAGAATATTTTTCTGTTGTATAATAAATTTAGAAATTAAAGCTTCGATAAACAATGAAATTGACACCAAAGAGAAAAAAGAATTCACAATGCAAAATCAAATCACCAATTTACTCTTTACTAATAATGCAAGAGATATCACTTAATAAGAAATATTACAAACGCTATGTAAACAAATTGTAAAGCACCAAATCTTTTTATCCATTAGATTTGACTCAAAGAGTATATTTTATCTGAATTAGAACGCTACGAAATTCTCACCAAACATTTACGATTTGATGAAGAATTATTTAATCTCGAAAGAAAGCAAACAAAGATATGTTACCAAAACATTTGAGACTCAACTGATGATAAACCCATTACTAAATTTGATTATAATGATGATTACTATTGTTGACGAATATCTTGAATGAAATTAGATACCGATGTTGCTACCCGACCCATTCATCAAATCACTTTGCACCCACAATGACCCAAAATGTATTATTCCATGTTACAGATGAAGAATTGTTACCATTATTCTTAAAACTTTCAATGAAATCAAATGGAACATTTAATATTGCTGTTGATGAAAGTTCATTTTTGCTGAACAAAATCTAAAATGATGATCTTGATAAACAAAATTTTGTTCAGAAGAATACGCAGAAGAAATAAAACTATTCAAAATAAAATTGTTGAATTCATAGATCAATCACACCACTCTATGAAGAATTGACTCACAAAATCCAATGACAAACCAATCATTCAAAATTGTTTCTTAAATTGTTAGGCCCTCTTTAATGAATTGACTAGTAATCTTATAAAGAAATCTCTAAGAAAATTAGGATTGAATTGTAAAGTCATTATTCTGTTGCATTAGTCCTGAACGTCTGTCACAAGAAATTTGAATATTTTTATCATGTATCGTGAATATGATGACAATGTGTGTCAATCTGATCGTACCGATGACATTGAAAGAATTATTCTAAAGAAATTGTTCACCAAGTCGAAATTGATCAAACTAAACAAGAAATTGTAGCAAAATCACCAATCCAATTTGAAATTTCTGTTTCTGTTTGTATACAAACTTCTAACATTTATGCTACTATTTCATTAAAGAAATTACCTGAAGAATTGATACAATACTTCAACAAATGAAAAATTATTCAAATAAAATTATTTTTGTTGCTTTAAAAAGAAAGTTCCAGAATGCCCTTTTTGTTGATTTTTTATCAATTTTATTATATAATATAACAAAACAATGCTGAAAGGCTCGATACAATGAATACTATTATAGAGTACGCAAAACGCAAATTAGATGAATTGCCACAAGAGGGCTATAAAATCATTTATCCTAATTCTATTGATGTTTCCTAGATTTTGATCGAGATAGCGCAAAACATCCAATTTTTCCTCCACAATTTTTAAATCCTATAAAACAAATTCAGAAATGGCTTTCTAACTTTTAAGAGAGCTATTAAAACATAGAGTATTTCTAATGCCTATCATTTTGACATGACTTCGTCCAACATACTTTTACACTTTTAATAGCTTGAAATATCCCCAAAGATTTTAACTTAAACGGATTATGTCGTTTCAGACAACCGCAATGCACACCCTTATGCTGAATTTTATGAAAAGATTAACTACATTTTATCTCAATCCTCAAAAATACTTCAGTTTCTATGTCGATGATAATTTCAAATCATCTGTCAAAAGCACTTAGACTCAGAGAAGAACAAAAACAAAATCTTGAAAGTTCGCCCGAAGAAGATTTCCAGTCATTATTGATTAAAACTACGCGCCAAACTGTTTTATAAAAATAAATGATAAATGCTATTGAAAAACAATATAAACTGACCTCAGAACTGCTTAGACTGGAAACTCAGATACATTTAAATTCAAAAGAATAGATTTTAAACTACTAAATATAGAAAAGGAAATGAATTATGAATTATATTACTGAAGAATTAAAAGAAGAAAAAGACCTGTATTAGAATATTACCTTGAAGAGATTATGTTCAATCATCCTCAACAAAAATATAAAAATTCAATTAAAAGATAGATATGACGTCAACAAACGTCGCCATATTAGAACTGATTGTGCTGGAAATTGAATTTATGCACCGTATCTTTACTATATAAAAATGATTTATTTTTAAAACCATGTAACTGCCAAAAATTATAGCAAGACTGAATTGATTATAACGCAGAGATAACTTTTCGTCTCTTTAATTTGGGCACAGATGTATATATCGTCAGATGAATGTAAGTCTCAGAAACCTTATTTTTAGAGAAAATTAAATATATTTTATTTATCAAGGACGCAAGAAGTTCAGCTATCATTACTGACAATAATTTTAAAACAAATCAGCTAAAAAACATGAAGAAAAATAAAAATAAAAGTGCAAATAGAAGAAGTTAGCTCTGATTTAATCTTTTTAATTAAAAATACAACCCCAGCTCGTTTTACTGTAAAATCGATACATTTATCGAAAATCGCCTTAACTGTTTTTCATGTTGCTTTATATGACGACATAATGCCCTCAAATGAAAGAGAGTATCTAGAAATATGAATGAAATACCCACTACAAAAAGAAATGAATTACAAGATTATAAATTAATTTATCCAATGACAAAAATTTGAGTTCATTTTTACAGCTCAATTATACACTAGTTATGTTCTATTATTATTAGTGATCAATGAATTAATTTTTGAGAATTATTCAATTCTAATAAACTGTCTATTGGAGATTATATACTCAACTCATTTACATTGTCACTCGAACTTGATTCAAGACATCCAAATTTAGATTTCATCTCAAAGGATAATAATTATAAAATACTCTTTTTCATTATAGGAAATGAAATTAACAAATCTCAGTTCTGAAGGAAACTTTCAAAATTTCTATGCTACAACGAATAAAAAGAAATTTACTTTAATGAGAAGTTTGTCCGTTGTTATACTTATAGATGAAAACTTTGTTCATGACAAGGAACAAGAATTAAAATCATAACTAGACCAAAATGAATTAAAAACTCAGTGCCTGAAAAGAAATTTATTAAAAGATGTAAACGATTTGTTAAATGAAAGGATTGAATATGAATGAAATAACTTTTAAATAAAACAGGCAATTGCTCAAAGATGGATACAAACTTATTTACCCCTAACAATTCTTCCAAACACTTGGCTTCATGAAATCAAAATGAACATAACTAATAACAATATTATTTATAAAATAGGAATTGCTTGATTTTTAGAATTATTGATGCTCTAGAAATAGAAATAAATTGTTTTATCGCCAGAATTTATCAAATGAAATATATAAACTGGAAATGACAATTATAGAAATAGAACTATTGCCTATTTTTGAAGAAAACGAAATAGTTCTCATTAGCAGATAACTCATATATAGAGTCTCCTGATGATGAAGAAATTCCAAAATTAATTTCAGCAAAGAGAATTAAAGAAATCTACTTAAATAAAAGACATTCAAATCTTGTAATCCTTATTGATGAAAAGTTTCTCTAATGCCCTGACGAGAAAAAGAAAATTTAGAAAAAGAAAATCAAAAGACCTTAGAAAGTAAAAAGTTGACTCTATTTACTAAAAAGTCAGTCAACAATAGTATTTAAATTAAAAGATACAGAAGTCCACTAGAAATTACACCAATTTATAAAGTATGAAACACTATGAAGAGTTCATGAAACTTCTGTCGTGAGAACGCTCGAGCCCAGAAAATAGAAATCGAAATTGTTTTTACGATTCAACTTCATATATTTACAGAAACAATGATAATCGCTGAAATCAAACTCAATTACTAGCTTCATAACTATTTATTCACTCACTTAAATGAATTTCCAACATGACTATGGACGAGTCTCATTAACCATCTCAAATGCAACATCGATGAAGATTTTGAAGACTAGAAAGAGGCCAAAATATGAACAATATTTCAAAACTTCAGTATGTTCTATAGTCAATGATTGTAAATCGTTTATCCTAATCACAAAAAGATGAATGTATGCGATTGCTAAAAAGAATAGAGTTGAATATTTAGCTAAAATATTTATTCTAATGATCATATAGAACAATTGACTCCAATTCAAAAAATTTTTCATTAGTCCAATTGTTTTTGAATGAAGAAAGATATAGCACCCTAGCGCTCCCAAAAAGACGATATTTTACTCAAATTTTTCAATAAATATGCTCCTGAAGTAATAAATTTGTTTTCAACTGTTGAGATTTTATGATGAAAAGCGCCTATATTATTCATTATATCCTAAGAAAATTAAAGAAATTTATTTGAATTTTAGCTCAAAAATGTTATAATTATTGTAGATGAAAAATTCAAGACTAAAAAGAAAAAGCTCTGGATTAAAACATAAAAGAGCTTTTAACCCTACAAAGAATTTAGTGATCTTGATACCTCTAAAATGAAAGATATGCTCACTAATCGAAACTAGATAACAACATATTATGATAACAACACATGTTTAATATTGATGAAAAGAAATTTTACTCAACTTTAAAGCATCCTAGCATCTCATATGAATACTTAATTTTAAATTGACAGATGAAAAATGGAAGATTATGAGTACTATCCACTTTAAAAATTCAAATGGGAACTGAGACACCCAGAATTTCTAAACAATTGAGTCTACGCCTCACGCAGCAGCCGCAAAACTTGAAAGTAGATTTATAAAATCTTTTGACAAATTCTCAATTAAAGAAATGCTAGATATGATTAAATCTAAAGAAATCAAACTACATGAACTACATACATGGAAGATCCCACTTACCTTGATAATCCCTATGAGATGCCCTCACCATTTTATCTTTTGGAAAACAGCAGACGATTTTATTGACAACGATTGCTCAACTTATTACAACACAAAGATCCGCCATTATGATTTCATTCTGTCCTACTACCACCATCACTGATGAATTTATGTTCACAACTGAACTATTCGCTACCAAGAAGATGATGAATATTATATTTTGAACGAATTACGACGGGCTTTGAAAACATTCCATCGAATCCACGCCAAAAGACGCAAATTATCAGAAATCTGAAAGAAACTATTGAATATTGCTCAAAACCCATTGAATGAAACATATAGGACTTTAACCAGACTGCAAAAATTAAATTCTCATATGTTTGAGCCCCACATTTCTATTACGTTGATAAACAATGACAAAGTTCTATTCTTTTTGAGTTCAACTGAAGATATGTTAGAACACAAATCAGAAATGCTAACTGCCTTCTTGATGACTCATGTCTTTACTCATAGGCCCAGCTTCAAACTGTTTGATGATGATCGCAAGTTTTGTTCGCAAAGCCGGACTGGCCCATGTGCGTGAAATTTAATGTTGAATATTCAGCTAAATTCGTTGATGTACACTGAAGAATGATCACCTGAAATTCCCCATTCAAGAAATACAATGAAGAAAATACCTTAATTCATATTCAAGAATTGAAATTGAATGCGTTGTTTCAAATAGATCACCAGACTCATTATCATTTACAAAATATTCATTACTGAATTATTGAAAATTTGTTAATATTTACTGAACTGAAAATACTCCAACTGTTCCCTGATTGATTGCTCGAAATGAGATTGTATATTCTGAAATTGAAAAGAATTAGTAAAGATTTTATTAAATGAATTATTTAATTCATTTGTCAAGAATTAGAAAAATTTGAAACTCAATATTAAAGATTATGAATTAGAATTAAACAGAAAGAAGTTTGGAACAACACAATTAGAGCATATAAAAACTAATTGAGAGCTTGATAAACCTGTTTATGTGACCAAAGATTAATCAAATTAAAAGACCCTATAATTATGTTGCTTAAATGAAAATGCTGTTTAAGGAATTGAAACGACTTTTGTTGAGAAATTACAAAATCTTGCTTAATAATCCGTCCACACTGAAATCAAGGGCTCAACTTTGACTCTTGAAACCACAATCAATACAATTAGACCAAGAGAGTTTTGTAGTTCAAATCTACTTTTCCACAAGGATTTAATAGATGATTATTTTGCTGAATTACTCGATCTAAATAAATTAGATAACTTTAAAATTGAAACGCAGAAAAACAAGAATTAACAAAATACTAAAATAACCAATTTTCAGACTGTTCTGGAGATTTTTGATTGTGCCTCTAGTATTACATAAATCTTAAACCTAGAAGAGCACTCACAATTGCTTAATTTTCCTGAAATCGATAGAGTTCTCAAATCACTTTAACATGTCTTTAATGAAAAACTAAAGAATATGAACTGAAATTTTACAGTTCTAAAGATGAATAAATTAAAAATAGCGTGAACCATGTGAAAGAAATACCAATTGAAAACAATTGACCAAAAGCTTTTTATTAACATTAAGAATTGATAGATACTGATTTACTTACAAACAATTGATTGATGAAAGCTCTACCACCTTTGCCAGAGATAGCAAAAATGCAAAACACCAAGATTATGACAAAACTTTAATTTTAATTATCAAACGAGTTCTCCATGCACTAGAATATGTCTATTGATGAATTGACTTATGAATATGTATGTAGCAAAAGATAAAACTTAAACAACTTGTTTTAATTACTACGATAGACAAAAAGAATTAAAGCACTTTTTGAAAGAAGATTATCTATCCAAGAAAAGCTTTTCAATTATTTAAAAGAAATGACTAATCGAGCCCCAAAAATCACTGACAAAGAGCACAAAATTAAAAGAATTTAACCAACAAGAATTGGAAAATATTATTAAGAATAACACTCAAGAAAAAGGAAGATTTTAACTAATCTTTTCTTTTTGTTTGACAACTTAATCTTTTATAATACAATAGAAATATAAATAAAAAGAGGTAATAAAACAATGAAAAATTATATGGATATTGTCAATGCTGAAACTGAATTGTTGAAAAAGAAAAAGGAAACTTGAATTAGATTATGAAAAACGAAATGAAGCTCATCGAGAAAACGAGATGGCTGAATATGAAGAATATAAAAACGATTTTAAAAATGCCAACGAGATTAAGCCTCTGCAAAGAATATGTAACTCTATATAAACCATTTAATCTTTTAAGAAGATTTGATACTTTCATTCCTAAATTAAAAGATGTCTAAAAGAAAAATTGCCAACTAATGCTTGGAAAAAGATTTGCTATTGTTAGATGAGCAAATAGCAGACTTATAGTATTTGCTATAAACTTGTTGATAAGAATAAATCATACAATTACCCCTAAATTAGAGAAGTCTCACTCTAGAAAAATACACATGTTGAATATTTTGAAAAATTATATATGGAATTAGATGAAGTTCAATTACAAGTATCTTAAAAATGTACAAGGTATATCATTGTAAAAATCTATCAAAAGACCCATTCCAAAATTTGAGAGAGTTAAATTATATTTCGATCATTTAAACTAAAAACAAAAGATCATGATTATACTAAACTTGTGAAATTACTTAATTTTCCACAAGAATTTATCGCTGTTGTTCAAAGCTAGAAGAAGTAAGATACAAGTTTCAAATGCTACTTCTATGATTTGTATATCTAGGGACACTGATAACAAAGTCATGGGCCAAATTATAAAGAACTTGTTGAAACGGATAACTAAATGAGAGAAACTTATCTAACTTCAAAGGGACAAGATTATCTAAAAACTTGAAGAAGAATTAAAACAAGATGAGAAAAATCACAAAATTTAATTTTACTGATGAAATCACCAATCTTTTAGATGAAACAGAATTAAAAATTGAAAAAGTTAATGGAAGGTATAAACCAATTGATTTTTGATTGCTATTTATCACCTGAAGAAATTACTAATAAAAATATTATGGAACCGAAATATGGGACTCTGATTGATAACAAATTCATTGAAAATAAAGAATACAAATACTTTATTACCGAATCGCCTGCCACAATAGATGCTACTAAGAAAGGATTTGAAATGATGAAATATAGCAATATGGAAAGAAATTGAAAAATTCTAACCCAATCTCAATTTATTGAAGCCTGTATAGCTCTAAATTTGATTTTTGATGAAAAATTTAATGAGCCAAACAATTCAAATCCTATTAGATGATGAATTTAAATATGAAAAAAATCTTGTCATATTTTCGTATGCCTGCACTTCTTAAAAATATTACAGACGAAGGTTTATCCTATTCTTTTTACAGGTCAAAAACAATATGATTCAACGTTACCACTAGAAAAATACGCTCAAATTCACTTGGAAGAAGAAGTTATTTTTACTGACCCTTGTTACAGACCAAAATGAAGTTAAGAATAATAAAACTACGTTAAACTCTTGTATGGAACGTTTCTTATGCACAACTGGTATTTACTCAAATCGACCAGATTATTTAATCTTATCTCATGAATCCTATAAAGAAACGCCTAAAACGATTGACAAAATTACTATTTACACTGCTGATTCTCAGCTCAACTTGAATTACTATATGTTTCAGAATATGAGAATATTATATGTCGATTCAGAAGCATGCCATGACTTTTATCTATGAAAAACATATAGACACGTTAAAAAGGAACTTCCACCCATTATAAAAATTAACAAGAAAATACAACGTAGATATATTGTTTTTCAAAACTTATTGTATGCAAGATAAAGAATTACGTATCCAATTGATAAACTACGTAATCCCAACAAAGGAAAATGGAATTAGAATTGAGAGATTCTATCCAAATATTCCATATTACACTCATTTGTTTAATGATAAGAACAATTATCTCGATTTATCCTCTTATGCCATACACATAATGCTGTTTGTCTACCACCGTATGCTATGATGCTTTATCATCCTAAAACGAAATAAAATAAAGAAATTGTCTATATTAAAATTGATTTAAAAATAGGAGAATCAAGAAATGTCAAACTTTCTTTAAATGACATGTCTTCAACACCGTCTCACTAGAAGAAAATTAGAAGAACTTAAATTACAAACGATCTGAAATTATTGAACGAATTAAAATTGCTCGTTCATACTAATCTTTCAGAAAATGCTCTAATACGTGTTCTCCAAGATGAAGCACTCTTTGATACAGAAATTACAAATTAGAAGAACGACTACGTTTGATTCAAATTATCAACATTACTGATACTCAAGAAAATATTGAAGCACTATCGAGTCAAAATTTCTAGAATCTGATACCAAGAAGAGCAACTTATAAAATTGCTATTTTCATGCTGATGCTTTTGAATTAAAGATTACTCAAGACTCTCCTATCACCTTGTTTTCCGCCTCCATACTGTTGGAGATACGTCCATGCTAATACTCCATTCCTCAAGAGTTCATGACTTGACTCTATCCTTGAACCAACTTACCTGGAAGATTAAGACTGATTTTGATCGCTATATCGTCATACTAGCTCAACGCTGTTTCGTAAAAATCGTACTTGACAAATGTATAGAACTTGCACGAAATAACGCCCTAGGATTACTATTTTATTTTACTATAGAATAGGAGATTTAAAATTGGAAAAACGAAACGAGGGAAAATCAACGTCAAGAAAAACTTCTCACGTCCCAGCCACCTATTATTGCATCATGGATTCTATTCTTATATATTTGCCACAAAATGCTGGAACCAATTAGAACAAACTTATAAACCGATAGAAAATCATGAAGAAAATAAACTTGTTGAGTTCCAAGCAAAACCATCGTCTATTCTTTTAATCGACCAGATACTGGAAATACTTGAAAGAACAGAAACATGCTGTTCACGATGCCTGCTTGTTATGACTATCAATCCTAAAACAAAGAAAAACAACAATTACATGTTCTAGAACGCGATACTTACTGAAATTGATTATCAAGAGAAACAATCCGCACCCAAACTAAAAATGTCTCTTATCAAATGTCGATTTCGTCAGCTCATTCCTACTATTGAGAAAATGCTAAATATGAAATTTCGACCACCATTTGTTAATCAATATGAATGCCCCAACCAGCTTGATGCTGTTGCAGCTGATGTTGAAAATAAATCGAGCTTTCCCATGTACTATTCAAGACCAAGAACCGAAATCAAAATTGTAATTGAACCGCCAAACAACACTTAAACTTTGATGGTATCGCCAATTTATTCAAGAATGAGATACCATGACCCAGAGCGATTATTGCTCAAAACGCCAACGGTACAACATCTGTTCATTATTATTTCGTAAAATGATTTCATTTGATGTTTCGAGCTAATTATTCTGAAATTCTTGACTTCCAAATAGAACATTCAACAGACATTCCATTAAAATTGTACCAACATGATGAATTTGATCAGCTCATACGCCCCTGAATACTATTGAACACCCAACTCTGATGATGATGCTACTATTGCCATTACCTATCAAACTGCTGTTCTGATGCCTCACTAGAAATCAAAAATAGAATTAGGAGAAGACTGCTTGAAGATAGCTCAAAATCAAATTAAAAACGAATGACTATAAATGGAAAACTCACTTCCTAAAGATTCAGATGAACCGACGCAAATACTGATGATGATTCATATTTTACTTAAGAAAGTAGGAATACACGATTTTTAAGATTTCAACGATTGAGAAAGATAAAGAAATAATTTCATAGATTTTGAATTTGCAAATACGCTTTGAAACATTTGATTTTGTATGAAAGGACGACCTATATCTGATTTTGGACTCTGATGTACTTTCGCCAATATTGTCTCCACACAAGAGCGATATCACGTCCCGCCATCAAACACCAACGCCATTAGATAAAGAGTCCGAAAAATATTAACTTAGGAAAAATCTATCTTTTGATGATTACTAAATACATTGACAAAACTCAAGAATTTATTGAAAAGATTTGTTTAGAAGATGACCTTGAGTCTCTATGCACAAAAAGTCACAGAGCTGTATCCGCCCCACTTGCACTATTGATGCCAATTCATACTTATAATGGATTACTAACAGCACTTTTCTAGCTCACTCTTATTTTTTTATTATCGACTTTTTATAAATCTTATTGTATAATACAATAGAAATGAAAGAATAAAGGACTTTTTAATTTGAAGAAATATTTTTATTTTGTTTTCATGTTATTTAACTTCACTCATACAACGTCCCATGCAGATTCACACAACTATTCAAGATTTGCTAAAGGAGAATTGTTGTCTGATACTTCTGTTTCCAACATTAACAGAATACAAAGAAAAATTAGCAACCATCAGAACTTACAACAAAAGAAAAGAAGATTTCTTTAAGGAACTTTATATGCCTCCGATCTAAAAAGAAATGATTTTGAAAAATTCTGAAAAAGCCCAATTCAAAAACAATCAACACGTTATCGAAAAACAAGAAAAAGAAAAATTACTAAAGAAAAGCTTCAAACGAAAAATGATAAGAAACCAACTGAAATCGATTTGAAATTACTGCCATCTATGAACTATTTTCAACCGTAACCCTTACCGTTTTAGGAAACACTTGAAGATGCTGGAATGAATTATCATATTCATTAACTCAAAAATACAATGAAAACCATATTTAGAATTTTTACCTGCACTATCCTCACTACGTTCTCACTCAATGTTTTAAATTAACTCTGATGAATTTAATGCTTCATGGAAGTTCCTTTAGGAGAAACAGAAACAGAAAAATTTAGTTCTCGTCAACAATATATTTTTGAAACTAATATTATGCCGCTAGAAAAATCCTAAAAAGAAACTGACCTAGATTTCCTGATCTTTCACATATCCAATCGTCCCTGTTGGAATGCGATTTGCTTTGCGATCTCATAATGCCGCACGCATACCCAATTATTAAAGAGTTCTGCACTACTACTCAAAAATGAATCCCTGCTCAATTTAATGATAAAGATTTTTGTTGAACGTATCTCAGCCAAGAGATAATTACTACTCACTATTCACAATCAATCCGTAACTCGATACTCTAAACAAACACCTCAAGAAAAACGTACAGAACTATTCACTTACACTAAGAAAACAAACTAATTATACTACTTATGATTAAAACAAAAACGCAATAAATTTTTATATTGAAAACAAGATCAACATTATTTGCTGTTTATTTGCCCGATTTATTGACCGACAAAACCACAAGATTACTATTTCCATTTTAACTAAAGACTAAAATTCTGAAATGCAAATAGATAAGACTTTTGCTTATATTCTCAAACCATATTTTTGATGCCACCTTTATTATTATTGCTCAACATAAAAATCAGAACGTATGATTTACTAATGATAAAACTTTTCTTATTTACCCCTTTGATGTACTCCAATGTATGAGGATGAAAAGGAATTGTTTTTGTACCAAAGAAGAAATGGATAAAATCACTTAACTATAAGAATTTGAAAAACTTTTAGAAGAATCTTTATTTCTTATTTAAATTCAGAAGAATTTATCACTCAATATTTGAAAAAGAATATGGAGAAGATTTAATTTTTACAATTGCTCAAAATAATTGTTTATCTCTTGGAAATTTATAAATACAAACCCAACGTCCCTTTATTCAAATTTGAATTTAATAAGGATTGAAAACCAACGATTTTTAAATGAATTTATACCAACCTTTAGATGGACTCAGAAATTCCATTCTGCAATTGTTCATCAGAAAGCTCTAGAACAACACAAATTAGAGATAAAGAAAGATAGCATGCGAGATTCTATCTAATTGTAACATGCCAAACCACATTGCTCTAACTAATGAAGAAAAACAAAACATCATCTTGATTATTTCTGATTTAAACAAATCTTTCGTTGTTACATTCAAACTTACTCAAGATTTAGATTTACAAAAATTACAAAAGCTCTAGAAACAAGCTCAAGAAAAAGAAATTGATGTTTGTAAAACCAACTGAATATAAAGAAACATTTGCTAACATTACCACAAAAATCAATTTAGAAGAAACCGACAAAATTACCAATCCTAGATAAATTGTAAAATATTTTATTCCTTGTTGACGTCCACAATTTTATTATATAATATAACTACAAATCACAAAGGAATGAGAACTATGAATCCACTAAAACAATATAAAGAATTACAACGAACAAACTTATCAAAAAGATGATATGCACATTAGCCACCGCTTTATAAAAAAGAAAATGGATTGACTACACCAAAATACCTTCATGGTACTCAGACTTTTAATAACTTTGTATAAACACTCAAAGTCCAACATTAGACTTGAAGTCAATGTAATACGATTTGAAAAATTCTTTAACTGGAAACAATTAACTGAATACGAAAAATTATACTAAAAGAATTTAAAAAGATTTATTCAGAATTCAGAATATATTCCTAATCATAGCCTATAACTTCTACGAAAAATTAGATCTACAATTCTCTGCCGAACATAAAAACGTTTCTAGCCTCGCAAACTACTTCATATCATCTTACTAATCCATACACTGCATCGCTCTTAAATTTTTCCCTATAAAAAGAAAATTATAGAGAATTGCTTAACTATCTACGACTAAAAATATTACATGACACTTGAATATATTTCAATCAAAAACCCAATTGTAATCCATTATACTCATACTGATTATGTTTTTGATTACTCCATGAAAATAAAACACAAACGTTATTCACAAGAACAATTAAACAAAATTGCTAAACGTTTTGATTTAACCAACCAAAAGTTTTCCAATACACTTTGAAGAAACTCCAACAAATCATGGCCACAAAGATATTAGCTCTCAGCTAGAAAAATACTCATGGAAAACTTATTAAATTCAAAACAGATGAATGTCCGATTGAAAGAGATTACTATGGAATTTTCTTGTCCATTAACAAAATGCTAAATCGTACAATCATTGAAAGTTCATCTTGATGATGAAATTGATGATTTAATTGCTGTTGAACAACAACATGAACATTATAAACATTTAGGATTGCTTAATATGATCCTAACTCATGCTAAATATTTTGAAGATGAAATCCAAAAATTTTATCACCCAACAAAAAGATAGAACTGATAAAGAATTGAGCTTGAATTGAAAGATTAGATGCCATCTTATGCTTTATCTTGCGTATTCATGCCAAGAAATGGAGAAGATTGAGAACCATACGAGGCTCAAGGGCTCCAAAATTGCTCAATCTCAAGACAAAATAAAACTAGAAAGGATCTGAATTAAATGGATAAAATTTTAAATAATATGAGCCATACTGATACTCATGTGTACTTTATTAATGTATCCCTGTTTTCAAATTTCTATAAAACACACTTTTACTATAGTCTATAATTTGTTATTCTTCACGGCCTTATGATTGAAAAGTTCTCTTATTTGATACACGTCACTTAATTGCTCATGAAACTCATCCTTATGCAAAATGCTCGTAAAACTCAAGAAATTACAACGATACTGAAATGGAAATGATTCCGCTATGATAAATGTGAATTGCTTCGTAGCCAAATTTCACAAATGAAGATTTAAAACAAATCTTGCTTGAAACGCCGACCGAACTTTTTCAGTAGCCCTCCTTACGATAAGATTTGAGTCTTTAAGATTGACTGAAAGATGATAAAACTTTGATGAAAAATTATAAGTCTCTGAATTTGCTAGAAAGCCACTTATGCAAATCTGTAACTACTCTCAATAGATTTTTGTATCAGATATATCGTCATATTTTTAAACGCTAAGACTGTAAAACTGTACTTCGATAAATGTATCGATTTTTACGAAAAATGCCCTAGAAACGCCCTTAGAGAGCACTTCACTGCAGACTTTTCTCCTTTAACATTTGACTTTTCTCAAGATATTGTAAAATAAAACTTAGAATAAAAATAAAATACCAAGCCAAATATGGAAGATAATAAAAAGAAATTGAACAACTATCTCTTTATATTCTTAAATGACTCAAGAAACTAAACGAAAGAACGAGTTCCCTACACTCAATATTCATTAACTCTATTGACACCGCCATTTTCTGAATTGCTATTACGAATAAATCTTTCTTTCAATCTATACACCTGCCAAAAACAATCCAAAACACCAATTGCTTTCTTTAGAACCTTATATGCTTTTATCTATTCAAGAAGATATGGATAATCTTCAGAATATACTTCAAGATTGAAATGTTGTATATGATACCAATACATGTCTTTGCTGATGGAATTACACAAAATGACTTAGACGAATTGAAAAAGAATTTGATAAAATGTCCATCTCTAAAAGAAAAAAGAAAAAGAAAATGTAAAAATATGTCACCAATATGTAATGAAAGTTCGATTATGATGCTATGTGAATAAAGAACATACTGCATTATTAGACTCTACTACTCCTAAAAACGACCAAATTGATTATGTGGCAAACACTGGAAAATCATGGATTCATATTTAGAAGATGATACTATTCAAAAGAAATTTTTCAATCAATACTTATATAATGAATTGTTTAAATTACGAGATGATACTGCTACTATTTCTGCTCTATTCAATATGTTTAATTCAACATTTGATGTATCTGATAAAAAGATTATTGTTAAGAAAGATGCTCTCATCCCGGTTATTTTTCCAGAATGGATCAACAAAAGCAAAAACTTAACTTTTTACCCTATTGTTTCTACTTATATGACAGAAATCATTAACAATTCAAATTCAAGATTTTAGAGAAACATGACAGTTCATCAATCTTTATTCAGAATACATGACTGCTGGAAATAAAAATGCTTTTTGACCTTGATCCCTAAATAATAATAATACAATAACCATGATTACATTACCTGATTTTGTTGGAAAAGATGTTGAAACACAAATGCAAAGCTCAAAGAAAATGGAATTACTCTCATTGTCAATAAAACTCAGAAGATTCTGCTAAGAAAGATACACTCACTCACAAACACCAACTACTTATGATTATTCTAAGATTATGAAAGGATCATTTACTGTTAATGTTGCTAAAGAAAAGTCAACAACATCTGAATCCAAAGAAAAAAAGAAGAAAAGAAAGAAACAACAGAGCCAACAACTAAGGAGAATAACAACTAATGAAAATTTTAAAAAGATTATGAAATTCATTTTTGATCCCTTAAATGTAATTTTCAATATTAGGATTTATCCTTGCTCTTGCTTCCTTGCCTCGGAACAATTTATAGCCTTGTTAATCAAACAAACTCCTAAAATTACTGAAGAAATGATTACGAAAGTTCCCATTTGTGAACCACAAATATGTACGATTCAACTGCACAAATCAATCTCATTCTGATAATGACCATAGACGAGATTATATCCGTTATGATGAAATTCCGAATAAATATATTGAACTATTGCTTGCAACTGAAAAATAAGAATTATTGGAATGAAAGTGTCGTTTGAGTAACCCTACCCTGCAATCTACTCACGTGCTCAAAAGCTCAACTATTGAACAACAACTTATTAAAAACCTTGTTTTTCAAAAATTGACATTAAAGACAGAACGATTGACCGTAAGATTAAAGAAATCTGCCTGCTTCACAAAATGGATTTAAACTTTGACAAGAAACAAATCTTGAAATCATATTAACTTGATTAACATAGCTGAGCTCCTATGTACTCAATACTATTGCAATTACTTATTACGTCAAATTTGAAAGATTTAATCCGATGATGTTGTTACATTATCTAAACTTGCTACAATTGCTGGATTAGGACAGTTCCACTCACGCTCATACAATCTATATGATAATCCCTGAATTGCCAGAAGAACGAAGAAATATTGTTTTTACTGAACGCTCTTTAATAATAATAAGATTACTGAAGAACAATATGAAGAAACTAATTCCAATTCAAGAGTTCTGAAAGCTATTGGAGAAATGGAACGTCAAAGCACAAACAAAAAGAACATAATGTTTATGTAACTTTGCTCTAAATCAAATTAAAGAATTAGTCTATGATTTAGAAAAACACCCTATGCAATCTATACTGCTTTAGACCCAAATGTTAACTCACACCAAAATCTACTTTTTGATAACTTTACTGGATATAAAGATGATGAAGAACAAATGCTTCATTGTTATTGACCCAAACATAGTTTGTATTACACAACATGACAAAGAAATACAGAGATCACGTCTGAATAGATCAACACAACAAACACGAAAGTCCAGTTCCGTCTATTAAAACCATTTGAAGATTATGTCCCGCTATTGAATATAATCTTAGGAACAAATTATATTTTAGATTCTATCCTTATTCTTACCCGTCAAAATGTCACCAAAACTTCTTTACCAACTTATGGAAAATGTAACTAGCTACCAGCTAGAATGTCATTAAATACACCATCTATTCGTATCTTGAATAATGTTGTAGTTCTAATAATGCTAAAAATCCTGCTCTGAATGAATTTTAGATACAGAAGAAACTTATGGAGATTCTACATGCGTTAGGATTAAATGTTTCTACTGAACAAAATGCTCCTGCTTCTGCAACCTTGCTAATAAAGGAATGTATAAGAAACCGCAATATATTACTAAATTACTATTTAATGATGTCTCAGAAAAGAAATTAAATTCAATGCTACTAGATCAATGAAAGAAGTCACTGCATATATCTTATTGAAAAATGATGCCTGAACCACCCTAAACTCGAAACGCCACTACTGATGCTATTATCAATCACTATACACTATTCTGTTAAGACAGTCACTGTTGATAGTTCCAGAATGCCAGCCAACCACACGATGTTTGATACTAGCACTGAACAACTAAGAATGTATCTATTGTTATTTGAATGGATATGATTCACCTAATGAATACGCCAGCGTTGATGAGTTTATGCTCACTCACAACAAATGTCATTGAAACAATTGATGTTACTGAATGAAGCCAAGATGACGACTGATTGGGAAAAACCTGATACACCAACAAAGTTCTGACCCAAATAATATGAAACCAACTGATGTCGATGCAAACGCCTCTTATGTGAATAAACTCATCAAGAACCTTACTCACATTACGACACTGTTAAAGATACCATCAATTCATATTACAAGAAAGATAAATTATTGAAATCTGAAGATGCTGAAAGCCAGAAAAATACAGTATCACCCATCGATTATAAAGATGTTATTGACGCTCACCAATGCACCATGCTCAGATTATTTAATGCTTACCCTAACAACTTTATACCCAGCCACCCTATCAACAATAATGCTTATTATCAAGAACCATAAAATACAGTTTTCACTAAATTGCTACCTTTTTATAAATTCTATCTCCTAATATAATTTTCTCTTTCTAATTGAATTGCCCCTATATTATCATTCATTAAGAATAAACATTTAGAACTAGGAACGTCTCCCTGCCATTCTGAATATATAATATTGATTATTGTATTCATAAAATGACTTAATTTCACGATTCTATTTTTTTATATACTACAAAAAGATTATACCATCTCTAATTTTTATTATATTGTAATCTTTCAACTAGATTATCAATATTAACAAAATACCAATAATTTTGATTAGGAATTTTACTCATAATTTTCAATTCCAATCTTTTTAATTCTTTTTGTAATTCAATTTCTTTTAGATGAACTTCAACTATCTTCTTTTTTCTTTGTATATACTTCTTGATTTGCTATCAAAACTTCTTAATACTTTTTGTACTATCAAACTCACTTCATTTTCTTTTTAGAAAAATTTTATTAAATCGTTACTACAATCATGACTTTCAATCTTTCTATATGTTTTTGACTTTAAATAAATGCCACTGATTATATATCTTCCATTCAATATATTATCAACTGTTAGATCTACCTGCACCAATTTTCAAATTAGAAATTTCTCAATATGACTAGCTCAATTTCTTTATGTGAAATAATAGCCCCAATCTTTTTTTCATTCAGAACATTTTCATACAATTCCCTTTTGTCTGCACCATTCCTCTGATTGAAAAATAACCCTGACATAATTTTCATGTTTTTTATACGCATCACTAAATTATATTTTGCTTTAAATCGTTTATTCTATTTTGAAATTTTATCTTACCTTTTAAATCTTCATCATGAAATTAGAATAACCTAATTGTTGAAATATACCATCTTTAAAATGTAACAAATAATATTTTTGTTTCGAATAAGAAGAAAAAGAATATTATTAAAGACTAAACTATCATCAATAGAACTTATATATTTTAATGAGATTGGATTGATTCTATGTACTACTCTATTCATTCTATATATTCTCCCTATAAAAGTCGATATAAAGAATATCTAAAATGATGAAAATCAAATGGAAAAATAAGAAAAAGAGATTGCCCTGATTCGCTATTGAAAATTGTAATTGTACTAGGAATCAGAGCACAATTTATTTTTTCTAGTCCTGCTAAGAATTACATGATCATAAACAAGAAGAAAACCACTGAAGAAATCTCATAAAACTCGTAGAGAATACCCACGATTACCCAGATGTAAAAGAAATCAAGAAATCAACAAATGAAGATGTCAGCTGATTAGACTCACACCACCAATATTGATGAACCAATCCTTACATCTACTGATAATGAATATTACTTAAAAACATTCATTAACTAAAGAGGAAATTAGATGTTGGAATTTCACCTTCCAGATGCTGTTCACTCTAATTATGATAACAACTTCAATTTTGTTTTTGCTCACAATACTTATATTGATAACAAATTTACTCAATTAAGAAAAATTCTCTGACCCAGAATTTAATAGTTCACTAAACTTTCTATATCTTTACAGCAAGAATGAGAAAATTACTTATAAAATTATTGCCCATTTCAATTCCCACCTATTTTCCTCCTTTATACTGAAGATAATGTAAAAATTAGCCTAGACAATCTGACAGAATACCAAAAATATCTTAAAGAATTTACGATATTACTCAAGAAAGTCATTGAAGATATTCACGTTGATTCTAAAAATGCCTTCTAACTACTTGTTTATCTTACAACAATTCTGATGCCCGTCAGACTGTACTGGATTAGAAATCTCGCCCTGAAAAATATTAAAATAAATGAAAAATAAAAAGAAGTCAAAATTCTTTTTTATATTTTTGTGTTGACAAACCAAAATTTTCTTGTATAATATGACTATAAAATAAAAATAAAAATTAAATTTATGTGTTGACAAAACATAAGAAATTTTATCATAATATACTTATAAAAAGAAATGAGGAATAAAAACATGACTGAAAAACGAAAAGAAGTTCAACAGAATTACTAGAAGAATTGGAAAAAGAGCTCATGTAATTGAAGAAATCGGAGATAAATCGTCCAGCCTATGTTTTATCTTTGATCGAAAATTTAATTAGCCTGAAATTTACTAATGCTTCACTATATTGTTTCCAGACAAACTGCTGAAGCTCTGTCTTGATTTCATCGCTAAAAAATTCAAAAAGTACTAGATAAATAAAAACAAAGAAAAAGAAAAGATTGAATAAAAATTATGAAAATTAACATTAACGGATCCAAAAGAAATTTCTAAATAAACATTCATAAATGAATTGCTGATGTATTAGGAATCCCACCGCTCAACAATTACTCATTACCGCCTATTTCCGTGATTTTTACTAAAATCTTACATTGAAACAATTGTCTATTCTAACTTCAATGACCAATATTGACAATGAAGAAACTATTGAAATTGACTCAGATATGCTTAAACTATTCCATATTAACTTTAAAAATCATACCGACTTCTATCAAAATGTAATCTAAACATTATCACCAACGGCCTAAGGAATACAAATTGCTTGTTGATTCTAATCTATCAATTGAAGATTTGACTTTACCAATGTATCATGAAATTGTTATCTGCGTTGAATTTTATCAATTCATTCTGTCCTGACCAAGATAAGATTTTGGAAAAATCTATCCATCTGCTTCGTTGATCGCCAAAACATATGATCTTGCTGAAGAATATAACAAATCTAAGAACTACTTGTTGTCATTATGACTCGTCATAATCAGGTCGCTATATTACTACAATCACTCCAAAGACTATGGAATTGCTTTTCTAAAATGCTTTGATTTGCTAATGTTGAAGATTTCAAACATGATCTATTTAAACAAGAAAACTGTCGCTACTCATTGACTTCAAATTTTGAATTTGATATAATATAACTACCATAAAGAAAGATGCAAATCATAAGAGATTGAAAGAAACTTTCAATGAGAAGAAAGAAAAAAAGAGACTGAAAATCCAATTCCAACTATCACAAGGACTCACAAAATTAGAATATATCCAACAAATTGCCAATCAAGAAATCTTTTCAAAAATATTATGACTATCAACGTCTGTATGGAACAGTCAACTAGATGAAAAGAAAATTCAATATAAAATCTATAAAGAAATGAAATTACTGGATTATACACTAAAAAGAATTGACCAAGAATTACTTTCCAAATACTAATAATTTAAGGATGAAAAATTTGATTGGGCAAAGATAATTTCTATTGCAGATCAAGAGATGTTCAATTTGATAATTTGTGCCAGCTCCCAGATAATTATTTCAATCCAAATATGCCCAAAACAAAAACTTTCAAAATACAAGAAAAGAAAGAAATTGAAACTCATAAAATACTTTCTTTAAGAAATGTCAGAACAAAAATGTCCTTTTATTACCAAAATTCAAAAATGTTCAGAATATAGATTTACTAAAAATCAAAATGCTCAAGAATTAAGATTTACTGTCAACAACAAACTCTGATTTTACTGTTTCTGTTAAAAATAATAAATGCCATGTTACTATAACTGTTGAAACACCTCTTGTAGAAAAATTTGCACTATCTAAATGTCCATGTTATTGATGTAAATGTCTCCCATTGATTACTTGAAGAAAGATGGATTGAATAAAGAATACGATAAAATTTATTTATTGCCCAAATCTTTACTTTAGACAATATGATAAAATTAAATTTTATTCAAGACTAATCTCTAAGAAAAGAAATAAAAATCCATATTATAACTACCAAGCTCATCATGAAACGATAAACCAAATCTCAAATAATGCTTTATACTAGTTCTTATAATATTCAAGAGTCCCAAATTTGAATAATATACCAAATATTTCTTTTGATAATTACAATAGAATTGTTATTGAAGATTTAGATGTTAATTCTATGAAAATGAATAAAAGATTATGTAAACTCCATAGAAATGCTTTTGCCCGCTTTAAACAAAAGATGATTACAATGTTCGAGAATATAATGCAGTATCCATATGCCCTCGATAGATACTTCCCACCACCAAACTTGTTCTGAATAGTCCCATGCTAAGACGCTGACGAAATTGTTTTATGAAAAGTCGATAATATGCTTTCAATGACCATAATACTTATGTTTGTTACAATTGAGAACAATTCAAGATAGAACTGAAAATGCTATTTTGAATCCATCCCTATTACGGAAAAATAACGCTAATTAAAAATTCTACCAATTTATATTACTATTACTGAAATGCATTTTTCACCCTGCTCGTTAAATAAGAATGCGAACAATCGACCTCTGTGATTTGAATGATTGCTTTCTTCAGAGAATAATTCTTGTTGAAATCTCTGATAGAATATGCACCCGAGGAAACTGAATATAATAAATTCTCTTATATACTGAAATATAAATTGCATATCTAATTATATTTCAACTCACTTTTCCACACCTAACGACCGCTTCACTCTAAATCAATGTCTTGATTTCGAACTGGTCCTAACATGCTTTCTAATAAGTGCTTGTAAAACCCTTTGGTCCCCATACCAAAATTTTGGCTTGGACTGTAAATCCAAGAACGTGCCTCGAATCCCACTAAGTTCTTTTTATTTTTAAAAAGAAATGCTCAATTATGGATTTTGAAAAACAAAAATCAAAGAACTTTGATAAACCCGATGAAAGACTCAGCACTTTTATTGTTGCTCATACTGAATATTATGAACCCCAATATACTTCACGCTCTTTCTCAGCTCTTATCATTCCCTGAAGATTACTTCGTTCTGAAAAATCTTATTACAGAATTAGATTTTTATGAAATTGAGCAAACATTCTTGTCTTACTTTTTGATGTTTATACTAAACGTGGACTTTCATTTGATGAATTCCCTGAAATCTTTCAAAGAATATTCTAATACACGATTTAATGACAATCTATGCTCACTATTTAGAAAGGACTGAAATCACGCCCCTGAATATGATGAACGCTCTGTATGCATGTTCTTTACTCATTCCAAGATGAGTTCAAATAAACTCCAACTTCAGAGCTCTCAGAAAATTACAAGAGCGCTAATCAATCGTCTTTAGTTCGAAAATCTAACTGATGATACTCAACATAACAAAGATGTAAAACTCTTCTACCACACCTTACTGAAAAACAAAAACAAAATAAAAAAAGTACTATTCTACTCCTTGTTATGGGACTCAAACCTATGAATGATTTATTAACAATACCTAATCTAATTATACTGTAACAACTGTTATTATTTATCTTTTACCAGATAACATATTTCAAAAGATTATAGAGAAACACAATAATATAACTAATACTTTCCCCGCAAATACTTGTAAGATTATACCACCTATAGGAATATTTGTTTTTTTGCCTCAATATCCTATTTTTGAAAAGTTTCTAAATTCTCTATTCACAAATAGTGCTCTTATCGCACTTCGTACTTGGATTTCTATCTTACAAAACACAATCAAAAATATTATAGCCGCCCCACGCTTCTTTCTTTCTGCTGAAACATTCAAGATTGGAGATAGAATAAGAATGCCTGCTCAAGACATTACATGTTATTGAAGAAATGACTCTAAGACATACAACTCTTAAAACTTGTTACTAACGAAAGTACTCATTATTCTTAATTCAATTATGAATGATCTATTATTGTAAATAATGACATAAAAGAACTGTTACAGTACTCACCCTATATCTATATTCAAATTGTATCTGATAAAGATGTAGAAATCTCATAAACAATTATTAGAAGAAATCACAGATTCTCAATCAAAATCTATATTAAATAAAGAAAAATTCAAATCAACTATATCTCATGTAACTGAGTTCAATAATAGAATTAAAAGTTCTTATATGGACTAAGGATATGAAACACCTTTGAAGAATTGTCTAATTTAAAATTGAAAATCTGATTAAAAATTCCAAGAAAATAACTTATATGATGCATGAATATAACTATGAATATAATTTTTATATTCAATACTCAATCTTTGAGATTCCATCCTCACTGAGTTCCCTATATTTTGGAGACTTGTGCTCTACTGAAGAATGCCTCACCAGTTTTAATACAGAATAACTTAGACTAATCCTAATTATTTTTAGCACTAAAAACTATTATAAACAAAAACGTTTTTCATAATTTGTCTTATATGCCTCTGCTCTTGTATCATCAAGGAGTCCCAGAATAATATAACTAGATATGATATAATAATCGAAAAGTTTGACATTTTAGATAACCAAAAAGAAAAACGATTCTTTTTAATGAAAAACTTATTGATGAAACAATTTATACCCAAGCTCTGGGAAGCTCTTTTAAAGGAAATGCTTGAAAGAATCAACAATGTTAAGCAAATTGTACAAGATAATTATACTCCATATGATGACAAAGATTTCCTAGAATGATTCCAACAGAACGAACTTTACATATTAAAACATATTATGGACTCTACTAGACTCCGAATATGAAAAAGACAAGCTCCCTGTTGATACTCGCCCAACTTCTATTGCCGATATTCCACGTTTCATATTGATAAAGAAAATGAACTTATCTATGCTATTCAAAATGATGCCTATTCAAATTGAATTTCATGCCTCAGCTTTTTGATTAAGAACTGACGAAACCGCATTGAAAGAACACTTTGAACCAGACCCAATTGTTCATGATTTTTATTCTAAAAATGTTACTACTGTTAATGACTTCATCTTTAGTTCCATACACAAGATATTAGACGACCCGTCATTCTCCTAATTTTCACTCGCTTCCGTTTTGATGCTTATTCATGCTCGCATCACGTTTATGCAAGATTGCTCCCATATACTGAATACTTAAAACTGAAAAGAACAAAGATTGCCACCATCACTTCTACTGATGATGAACCAATCAGATTAAAAGAAGAAATCTTAAACAATATGATTCTTGATGAAATTATTAGATTAGAGATTGTAGGTGTTGATGTCCGTAGACCCGCATTTGATACCAAAGAAGTTCTATTCAATGGACCACATTGCTTTGCTCGCTTTGTCGTAATCACTGGGACCTGCTACATTTATCGTTTACCAATTGTTCTTGATGTATTTGCTGAACGACTTATCGTGAACTTATACTGAAAAAGAACTCAAGCATCTGTTGATGATTTTGTTATTAAATTAAGAACGCCAAATTTGCTAGACAAAAACTGCTTGACGAAATCTATCTGTGACCAACATTTATTACACTGCTATGCTTTTCACAATGATCGCCATGATCCAAATTCAAAATGGATTACCGCTTCACACACTTTAGACACATGCCAAGCAATCAATCAAACTTGACTGTTCTTGGACCGATAGATTACCTTACAACTTTAGACATTACTGATGGAATGCACTCACAAACACTATCTATTCAATATGATCCACTACTATGCTCAAAGACTAAGTGCTAAATGCATGTATTTATGTTGTATCTCCACTTGACCCAGAAAATGAAGAATGCCATGCAAACATTCAATACTCGGCCTCGTATTAACGTATTGAAAGTTCACTGTTACTGGATTAAATGCTGATATGATGATGTTCATAGAGATTATAAAGTCTTGATGTTACAGAACCAATTACTTCGAATATTTAGATTTTGATGAATCGCTAGATAACTTTTGACAAGTTCTTTAGAATGACTCACTAAGAATTATGTTGATGCTTTTAAATATTATCCATTACATGACAGATAAATATAATTATGAGTTCTGCTCAATCACTGCTACCAGATCTAAGACGCATTAACATGGGATCTGCCATTTGTGGATTTGCGAATTTCACAGATCTCATTATGTGCTATTAAATATGCTAAAAGTCTAAAACAATCCGTGATGAAAATTTATATTTATGATTATGAGGCTGATTGACTTCCTCAGTTGCGTTTTAGAAGATGACCCACGTTCAAAATGAAATGAATGTCTAGTTAGAAACTTATTACCACAAACTTCATAAACATAAATTGTATAAGAACGCTCTGTGCTATACCATCTATTCTTACAATTACTTAACGTAGCCATTCTAAACAAACTTAACCACCTGTTCACAAAGTCATTTATCTCAAATGAATATTCCACCAATCATCTAAACAGAATCCTTCTCACTGTCAACCCATCCGTAACAAATGCTGATTGATTTCAAAAATCTAAACTCATTATCTAAACTTGACTTCAAATTTGCTAATGATGATTTCATTAACAACACATTGCTCCTAGTTCATTAGCTAAAAACATATGAAGAACAAACTGATAATCTTGTATCTATTCTGATTACTTTGAAAAAGCTTTTGACAACACGTTAACTTAAACGTAATGCAACTTGAAGATGTTTATGAAAAATTATACTTTCAGAAGACGCTACAATGAATCCGTTTCTACTGCGTAAATACAAAAATATTTAACTAAATACCAAAAACTGAATTAACTCAACGTGTTCCACGAAATTTTTAAATGGACTCAGAATAAAATTTAGAGTACGCATTTTAAAAATGTGCTCTTTTTCGTCGCCCTGTACCACCAACGCTGTTTGTTTTTCTTGAACTATGAAGAACGAACTGAGTCTACTAGACTGTTTTAGTACGTCACTACTACGCGGAGAATAGCTCAAGATGAATCTGAAATAAAAATATTTTTGATTTACTTTTTGAAAGATTTTGATACAATAGATGAAACAAAAATAAAAAAAGAAAAGAGATTCTATATGCTAGATTCAAAAACTATTAAAACCTCAGTCACCAATTCAACTCTCAAACTTTATTTATTAGCTTTCGACTGGAATGACGCTGATTATATTACAGAAGACACTTTTGTCTATTGATGAAATGAAAGACTGTTGTTTTTATTTTCTAGCCATTTTTGTTTGACTTATTCAAATTCTGATTATGAATACAGACGCAAAACTCGTGATTACAGAATAGATATTAGAGATGACTCTCATCGTTTTTTAGAATTTTTATCTTACTACAATGAGAATTTTTTATCCAAAGTTCTTGAATTAAAGAAGAATAAAGAAACCTTTCAGCCAGACTCAATTGATTTAGATGAAGATAATTTTGAAGATGTATATTATACGCCCTCGAATATTAAGGACTTTACTCATGACGAATTTCTACCTTATTATGAGCTGAGCTATCTCATAACATTGTAGATATGTACATTGACTACAATGAATAAATATGACAAAAGTCTGTTACGTCATTAGAGTTCCCTCGCAGAACTTATGGATATGGATTCATGACACTTTCTCACCCATGAAGATGAATAAAGAACTGGGAAATAGAATAAAAACAATAAGAGAAAATGCTTCATTAACTCAAGATGAAACTGCTAACATATCTTTGGAATTACCAAAGAAAAATTTGCTACAGAATTAGGAATTATTTTCTCCAACATTACCACTTTTAAATCAATTATCTGAACTCTTTGATGTTACTGTAAAAACATTAACAGAAAATATAAAAGAATTAAATTATGCTACTTTTAATATACCAAAAGAAACAAAAGATAGTTCTGATATGATTGATTTGTTTTATGCTAACAAAAAAATTATATAAAAACTAATTTATCAAAAACAAAGAAATAAAGAAAATTAAAATTTTACTTTTTGGAAATCTATGTTATTATAAACAAAATGAAAAGAAAAGAGGAATTTATATGCTAAATGCTAAATATGTAGAACTACATACGTCAACAGATAAAAATGCACAATGTTTGTAAAGTGACTGAATGATGATTCCATTATGCCAAAAACACTTGGGATATAGAAGATTTAAATAAATATTTACCTCATTTTTTTCTATACCACTAGATTTATATATATTTTGATGAATATTACTGTCACAAAAATTATGATTATACAATTGACATTAGATTTAAATTTTATGAGCTCTTGAATTTTATCTTGACTATAAAAAAGCCTTTATCAAGAATTGTTAGATTTGAAGAAAGACAAAAATTCTTTCTGATCGACTTGTTGCTTTTTAGAGGAAGATAAATTTAAAGAGATTTATGACCTGTAATTACAGAAATTAGAGAATATCTCATGATGTATGTAATGGATATTTACCACATTACCTTATGACTTTTCCTGGGATTCATACCATTGAAGAAATTTACATTGATTATAGCTGATAAATATAACATTTTTGTCACAAAACATTAGAAATTGTCTGAACTTATGGATAGAGATCATGATAACTTCTCTTGACCACATAGTTCTAACAAATGAAAGGATATTTGATTTTTCAAAATTTAACTTTTAAGAAAGAAAGATACTACAACTAATGATTTTTGTTACTGCTATTAAAGGAGATGTAAATGACTCTGATTATATAGAAGAATCACATTACTAAATAATAAAGAACTAGATGAAATTCTTCCTATGTTCCTATTGTACAAGAATTATTTGACCCTACTATAGAAAGCTCGTGGAGATAATCTCTATACAATAAAGCTACGATTCTCCTAAATTATTCTTTGAAGAATGCCTGAAAAGGAATCTGTTTATAAAGATTTATTAGAAGAAAAGAACACATGTCAGGGATATTTTTCAACTAATATGCAAAAATCTTCCTGAATCTGATTTTAAAGCATCTCTATGAATAGTTTTGTAAAATGATGTTAGAGATTTCTTTTCAAAAGAGTTCAAGGCATTTTGCCTTTCATATTCAGATATATTATACACACCATTACTGATGCTTATATAGAAAAAGAATGATGAAAAATATGACATTATGACGTCCGCTTTTTGGAGAACTGATGGAAAATAAATCATTGCAAAAATATAATTGCAAATTGAAAACACAAAGAAAGAGTATCAATGAAAATATTTGCTCTTTTTATATTAAAATAATGACTTACTGTTTTACCGTGTAAATCGATAAATGTATCGGAACTCGCCTTAACTGACGTTTCATCGCGACGATATAACGATATTTAAAAATCGCCGACTATAGAAAAGAGTATCCAATTTGCTTTTCTTTTATTTTTGTAAAATCGATTTGATAAATTCTTTTTGATTTTTCTCACCTTTTAGATTGCAAAATCAATTCACCAAATCTTTTTGATGTTTAAACCAGCCCTCTGAATTCGCCCTGACCAATGAATTGTGTTAGAAATTATTTTTGACTTACTTTAAACATAGAGTCAATAATTTAATTTCAAATGTCGCTTGTTTCACACCTTCAACTAGAATTGAGAATGTTCCCAAATCCCTTTGAATTTAATTTGTTCACTCAGGAAACAAATCCTCCAACTGTTTTTGAATCCCTAATGAATGTTGAAACTGCTTCTGATGCAAGAATTTAAATGATTTAATCATTTCAACAATTTCGTTTGATTTGTGATTGTTACCTAGGTTCCTCAAAGATTACGCACTAACAATTTCTGTTACTTTTTCACGCACCCTTTTGCACTTTTGTTAATTCATCAATCAATCTGAAATTCCACTTGAAAGAACAAACTCAAGAACAATCTTAATCTCCTTAAAGAACACAGATGCTAGATTTACCAATTGCTTTTTTTGTTTCTTCTAAAATTGTTCCATAGGAAGCTACTCACAATCAAGCACTCCAGCACTCTAATTGTTCTGTTTTCACCAAATTCAGTTTTAGATCTCAAACTCATCTGCACTGGAAACCTCGTAATGAATCCAAATTTTTCTACACAATGTCTAATAATACCAGATTCTAAATCTTCATTCCACCAAAGAAAGTCCCAAGGATTTTACCTGTTTGTGTGTCTTTCATTGTCTCGATTGTAGTCTCGTTTCCGTTTCCCGCCTCACCAATAAATGATCAACAATTTCGAAATCATGTTTTTCTCCGATTTGTTTTTCAAACGATGAAACCAATCAAAATCTGTACCTGTCCATAAAGTTCTTGTAAACGCCAAATGATTTACCAACGAAATCAATTTTAATTCCAGTTCCCTGAACAACAGAAACAACATTCATCATCAATATGAATTTCAATGTCAATGTCTTTGTTTTCTTTACTGTACCACCCTATCTCGAACACAACCACCCTACATACCAAAATTCCTATCCCTTTAATTGATAATTTTATCCAATGTTTTAATTTTACCTCATAATTTTTTCCTCTTTCGTTTTCTATATTTATATGATACAACATTTTTATTACTTTGTCAACAATAAAATAAAAATATTTACTTTTAAAATTATTTGTTATAATGAAATTGTTCTCAGTGCTTTAAAAAAATTTGAATAAAATAAAAGAAAAATGGAGAACACAAATGAAAAACAAGATGTTATTTTTCACAAATATGTTCTTAGAAAAGATTATATTCAAATTTTGAAAAATAATAACTCACTTTAATTATTAGATTAGATGAATCTTCCATTCATTCACAAAAGGAATGAAAAGTTCATTTGATGAACGTTTATATGAAATCTCAAAGAAACTTTGAAAATTCACTTCAGTGAAAAACGTAGATTTTTCAAAAATCTTTCACTATCAATCATGATGAAATTTCGCCTTATTTAATGACTTTCCCTAAAATCAATAAACAACATGCTCTGATAACATGTTTCAGAAAAATCCTTACTGTTGCTACTTTATCTGTATCTACAATTTAATTTGAATATAATAAACTCACGACTTTGGACCAAAAGAATCTGCCCTTTGATGCAAGAGCCCTAGCCTGAGACTATTGATGAGTCTCACACTATTTGGAATGGAGATCAATGACTTATTAAAAACCCTGCCCTATCTATATGCTTTTGATAAACCAAAAGATACTTTTCAATCCTACTGTTCACTATTAAATAAATCTGTTAATGAAAAATTAAATTGTTAAAAGATGAATATGGACTGATTATTATACTCTAATCAAAAATATAGAAAAGGAATTTTCTACGCAAAAGAATATACTCACTTTCGTAATAAAAAAAGAACAATATCCTCAAACATTTAAAAAGAAGATAAAATTGCAGCTTAGAAGAAAAATTCAAACTACATGAAACTTTCAATACTGTTTCAGACATTGTTGAAAATTTTAGATGAAACTGACAATGCCATCATTACTAGAAATTATAATAAAATTGCTTTTTTCTGATTTGCATGGAAATCCTAACAATGCTCATAGACCCAATTGATTACATTATGAAACATGATAAACCAGACTTGTTTATACAACTCAGTCATATGCAATACGCTGAATCTGTTTGAAAGATACTTAGATACCAACAAAAATTAGAAACTTATAACATTGAATTGAAAGTTTCATTGACTGTCAAATCATGAGAACTTTAATCTGCTTTGACTAAATCAAAAAACAACGCTGAATACTATTCGACCCTATGATTAAAATACATTCCTAGATTTTACTATGCTAACTCTAGGAAAAACATTTTTATTTTTTGTAGCTAACTTTCTCTATTGATAAATTCATGAGAACTATTTATACATCAATGCTCCACAAGAAACTTTATCCAAAGAAGAAACAGATGACTTAATCAATTATTACAATGAAAAACTATAAGAATTATTATATTGATTACTTTATCTCACATGACACCCATTGTTTACCATCATCAAGACGATTCTATCTTTATGATCAATCGATCTTTTATGAAGATTACTCCATAAGATGAACTTAAGAAAACTTTATGAATTAACTAATGCTCCAAAAATCATTCATGCTCATTATCATGTTAATAATAAATTTGAACAAGATACTGAAAATATAACTTTAAATTGTGATGCTCACCATTTGAAGAACAATATTTAATTGTTGAATCACAACTTAGATTTGACTTTTTATTGATTTTATGTTAAAATGAAAGAAAATAAATTTAAAAGCGTGAAGATATGATGATAGACAAAAAGTGCTTTAAAATATAGAGAAGAATCTATCAAATTAAGAGATGAATACGAACAAAGTACTCAAAGAATTAAAAAGACTTAGATAATACGACAAAAGAATGCTCTGACTCATTGATGAAAATAGAAGTTCCTTTCTTGTTCCTTTGCCTGAATATAAATTCCCTAGCTCATTCAAATGATGAACAATTGAGAAATTCACTGAACATCTGTATGCCAAACCTAGACCAAATAATCCTAATTATAATTACCACCACAGATTACAGATTACAACAGAATTCAAATTGTTTAAATCTTATGAGTGCTATTTCGAAAAACAATTGAACAAATTATCATTTTGAGATAAACTTGAAAATATGACTGAATTAGAGCTCTATCGCTACATTATGGACTTCATTCTTTACGAACTGATAAGTCCAATTGTTGCATTAGACTTAGAGATCTTCCCGCCGTCTCCGAGATATGAAGAACAAATTTGACTGTCCCTCGTACAGAAATTATTGAAGTCTCATATTCAGTTCTGCCCGATTGCAAGATTAAACAATTTTCTAAAATTATTTCGCGTAGACCCAAATCTAATTAAGACAAATGGAACATGCAGAGAAGATGTTCACAATATTTCACCAGAAGATATTATGCGTCACCTAGATTTGTTGATGATTTAGAGCTCAAAAGAGATTCGTAATGATTTAAAAGACTCATCCTATGCTCATAATGCTCGTTATGAAAAAAAGCTCAATTATCTCATTCATTAAGACTTTTAATCGTGCTCATGAAAGAAAAATAGATTAGAAGTTTGATTGATACAATGCACTTATCTCAATTTTTTATGCCTCAAAATGAAAATAATACTAACGAGCTTTGTTACTAATACTGCTGAAAAATATGAAGAATTCCCATAGATCTTTTTGCTGATGCACTCATGTCGTTAAATGCCTTTATGAGATATTTTAAGAAACCAGAAATCGAAATCAAAAAGGATTAGTTATGAATAAAAGAAAAGTTATTGCCGTTTGGGCAGAAGATGAACATTTCAATTGCTAAAAGACAATGGACTACCTTGGAGAAGTTCAGTAGATTTAAAACACTTTTAAAGAAACTACTATCAATCAAACTATTGTAATGCACAAAACATTTGAAGGCTCTAGGAAAACGATCATTACCTAATAGAACTACAATTATCCTAAACTAGAGATGTAAATTATGAGCTCATGGATCAAATTGTTTACAACTCTATTGATGAAATCATTAAAAATACTGATAAAGATTTATATTGTTGTGGGAAAGATTCTACAAATCTTTTCTCCCCATATTATACGTTTGATTAAAAACAGAAATTAAAGGCTACTTTATGAGACGTACTTATATTGACAATACATTTAACTATTTGCAATTTAAACTAGACTCAATCAAACAACTTTCTGATGATGTACACCAACATTATAAGATTGACTGATGAAGATTATCAATATGATATAACAACTCTAAAAAGGAATATTGCTTCAACAAGTCAATTGCCAAAACGCAATGCTCGCATGTTGCAAACTATTTATAAAATGCTCAATCGTTAAGGAAGAATACCATAAATTTTCTCAAAATAAAAATCTGAAGATTTATTAGTTTAAATTCAAGAAATAAAAATCAATGAAGATTTACTACCAATAAATTCATTTACTCAATTAACTTATGGAAGAACTGAAAACATACTAACGAAGATTTACTTATCAGAAATATTAAAACAATTGCTGATAAATATACTCAATGAAATTGTACTATTCTCTTACTTAATCAGTGGATTAGCTTTTCAATTGGAATTACATTTTTGAATTACAAAAATATAATGCAATCTTTAATTTGCAAATACGAGCTCAACTATGAAAGATTTAAAAACTAAATGTTAAAGAACTACGCTATAAAGGATTTGAAACGTCAGTGACTTTTTGCCACCTACTTTATTTTTACTGAAGATGAATTAGAACTTATTCGACTTACATTCTCACTTTATCTAATGTAAGAGGAAATCCAACGTACTATTACAAAGCCCTCCGATTTAGAAAAAGCCTAGAAGATTTAAAACATATTATTTATAAACGAACTAATTTTGTACCAAACTGATAAAAACGATAAAGAATTTTTTAGATGCAACAATATTGCTAAAGTAGTCTCGACTAACTATTACAAAATGCTATTAAATAAAACTAAGAAAGAATTAGAAGAAGAAAAAGGAGAATAAATATGACTACGATTAAAGAAAAGATTACGCCATGACAAAGAGCCATTGTTGCAAAATGTTCGCTTCAATGGATTTGATCAAAAGGAACTCAAAAGAAAAAGAATTGAAAGAATGCACTAAAACTAAAAACTTACTACATTGCGTTCAATTGAGTTCATATCCACAATAAAGAAATTGAGAAAACCCAAATTAACTGGAAGATGAAATTGTTACCACTTAAATCTGCTCAGAAATCTGTCTACGAAAAAGTTCCCGCCAAATGCCGAAGAGATACAGAAAACTTGATGTACACTGCGACCATTAATCCAGACATACCTGCTCAAATGTCTTATGATGAGTCTCATGCACCCTAAAAGAAATCATTGCTACTGCAGAGTTCAAAAGACCGTAAACTTATTTCAATCTGTACAAAAAGAACTTAGCTCATGATTTCGCAAAACTCATTACTCAAATCGTAAACGAGGAATTAAATAAATGAACATACTTTTCGCTCGCGAATAAGAAACAAAACACATCAAATTTGATTTTTAGAAATCTATCCTTGTTGTTTCTGTATTATTTATCATTACAAGATTATTTCTTTAGCACACTTATGTCTCTCTCACTCGTCTCCTATGGACCCCACTTGCAAATCAGAATAATTATCTTGTTACTATAAATTACTCTTCTATTGATAGATGATCGACCAACTGCTAAGGAAGATGATAGATTATCATTAAAAGCACCACCGCCTACCAAATGATACTACTATCGAATTTAAGAATGATACATTATATGTAAATTTTTTCAAGAACAAGATGCAACCTATTTAAATAAATTTAAGAAAGTTCACTATACTAATAGACTTCATGAAGAATATTCTACAATGAAATCTTATCAAACATTGCCTGCTCAAATGACACATTTTACTTTTGATAAAACTCAAATCGAATTTTTCAATTACTCTAAAAGATGATGAATATTATCTATTAGGAGCTAATCGCCCCTGTTTCAAAAGATGCCAGAGAAATCGTGTCCATTCTTCCTCGTAAACAAATTACTTGAAAATCTGTATTAAGAACATTAACCCATTTTTATCCCAAATGTGAAAGTTCATTTGTTTTTCTGATTTTTATTGTAAAAATGCTATAAAACCGTTTTCTCATTTTTGATATGAATATTGTAAACAAAAATAAAAAAAGGAGACTTTTGCTATGACAAATTCTACCAGAAATGCTACAGTCTTGAGAGATAAACAACAACTAAAGATGAATTACTACAACATCTAAAAGCACTCAAAATATATAGACCAAATACAGATAGAGATGCCCTGAAGAACCTATCTACTTCATTAAAGCATGAAAAATGCTCTATTTGAATCTGAAGAATATATTTTTCCCATTAGAAGAAGATAAACCCTCTTTAACGACTTCAAACTGCATTAATTCTTCAAACACCATCGTATAAGAGTACATTACGATTCACTTTTTTCACGTTTGCAAAATTTCCATTTTTGATAAAATATATTATAAAATAAAAAGAAAGAGTTTTGAACTATATGAACTTAGAAATGCTCATCACGTTTTTCCCATCATTCTTTCTGAATTTGATTATCGTCACATCCATTAAAAATATGTTTTGACCCAATAAATCTAAAACTGGGAAATGTATGCCCCTAATTGGGCTCGATACATTATTCTATTTAGTCACTGAAATTACTATACCTGATGCCTCCCTTTGCTGTTGTTCTAACACGCACACCATTAGGAACTGATGTTGCTCAACTTTATTAGAAGATAAACTAATCAGAAAGATTTATCTTTATCAAATCTATTTATCTGATTATGAATTTGTTTTTAGAATTAGAAAAATCGCTCACTGAGCAAATAATATTTTTGCTACTACACCAAAGCTCATTCTAATGCCATTGAAAGATTTATTATTTCTGCTCATTTAACTTCAAAAACAGTTCAACGGATTTTTCTTATTTGAAAGAAAATGGAATTAAAGACCCAACCGCAGATGCTTTTTGAATTATCAAAGACTTTCGAAATATTAAAATCGACTAGAATTTTAAAAAAATATTTTGAAAAAGTTGATGCCTTAAACAAATTGTATATAATATACTTATCAAAAGAAAAAGAGTTCAAATTATGTTTTTATGTTTTGTTATTTCACTATTGCCTATCGCTTATGTAATGTGTACAAATACTGATGATGAACATTGTTTGAAAATGCTTTAATGCCATATAAAAAGGAGAACTAAAATATGCAAATGAAATTCTATTAGAATCCAATCAAAGAAGTATTCTCAAGAAAAAGGACATGCAACAATCATTAAAGACTCAAAAGCACGCTATTATGAAAGATTTGTTATATGTTATCATGTGATGATTACCAACTGCCAAAACATTCATTTGCAGCCGATAGCCTGCTCAAAAGATTATCAAAAGAATTGCCAAATTTGCAACTGTTTCCATTTAAAAATGAAAGGAAAATAAAAATGACTAAATTTGTTGAGATTACCATTTGAAACACTTTTTCATGATGAACAAAAATCAACCAACATTGACGATATTGCTAGACTAATCTCATGTCCCGAATACTCTACACTAAAAACACCCTTTGCAGATCCTTTGATAGAGTTCCAGCATCCTCTGAATCCGGTTGACAAACCAAGGAAAAATATTAAATATAGAAACAATTGATTCTATGTAAAATCACTTTTGAATAATGAAAATGAAGGATCTTGCGAAAATAACCTGTTGACTTTTTTTCAAAAATTTAATAAAATGATTATACAAACATATATAATTTGATAAAAAAATTAAATTATCATATATTTTTAGATATAAAAATAAAAAGAGAGTTTCGCCAAAGAAAAATGACTACTCGTATTATCCAGCTCTCATTTTCAATAATGAATATGTACCAACACTTAATAAAATGACGATTTCACCGCTCTAGATGTCTCTGTCAACAGATTTATCTCTTTTTGAAAAACCAAATACAATGAAGATACTTTAACAAACGGTGACTGATGTGAAACTAAAATTGCACCATATTATACTTTTGACTGCTCATAGAACTCTATCTGTTTGGGAAAAAGAAAATAAAATCAAGAAATTCAGACATAGACTCTTTATTTAAACACTATTTAAAGAATTTGTTTTATGATTTACATTTGATACTTGTCTCGCAATTAACACAAGAAAAACTCAAAATTAACTCCACATTAAATACGTCATTACTCCACTTGACCCTGAACATACGCCCACCCGAAAACTCTGCTGATTCCTATATAGCAGGAGAATATTATGACTCAGAACCTGTACAAAATTACTATCAAAAATTTACTCAAAGAACCGTCTGAGGATAGAGATGAACCTGAGTATCTTAGAGGAAGCACTCGACCCTGAAAACACATATAGAACTTAAAAAGACCTATGTTTATACATACAAGAATGGAAGTTCTCAAAGAAGTAATGAAAATATTTCTTTAGATGATTTACCTCCGATGAATTTGATCGCCATTTAGAGCTCGGGAAAATCATTACTTAAATATTTAAAAGAAAATCCTAATCAACATTATGACTTAATCTATTTGACCATGATTTAGAGAAAACACTTTAACATCTTGCGATGACCTAAAGAAATCGTAGACGACCCAGACATCTAATTTTACTTTTGATAGATTCAATTTCACACTGCTAATGCCTCGGATTTAGAATATGTATTATTACTTACCAATGTCAAATTTATGATTTGATTTCGCCCTACTATAGATAAAAATTTACAGACTTACATGACAGCCATAACTGATTTTTGAGCCTGTTATATCGTCATCATAAGAAACACTCAAAATGTCAAAACTTGTTTTCGATAAATGTTCGAAACCCACAAAAGTTCTCCCAAAATGCCCTTAGAAAAGACTTGATAATATTGACTACATTTACAGAATTACAAGATCAAAAATGAACCCAAAATAAAGATTAAAACCCCTGCCCAATAAATTTAGACTTACAAAAGACTATTGATCTCATTAAATAAAATGTTTAATGAAAATTGACTCATTATTTGATGAAAATAAAGAATATGAATTATGCCCCTCATTCTTCTCACATTTATTTTGAAACAAGATTATAAATATGTATTATGTCCGACAAACCCCAATCAACAAAAATTGAATTATTACCTGTAGACTGCCTTTATTAAGAAAATTTCTTATTCACTAAGGATTTTGTATGTTGTTGTTTTAAGAGAATTGCCACAACAAAAATTAACTGCAAAATTTAGAGAGTTCGTTTCAGACTCTGGATTGCTCGAAATCTTTGATGATGTACAAGATTTAGATTATTTAATAAAGCTCACGAATAATGTCTTGTTTTGAAAACACCCTTTATTGAAGAAGATAACCTATTAAATCTAAAAATGAAATTATTTCAATACCCGACTTGCAACTAATGAAAGATTGTTATAATGTCAAAAATGAGTTACTCTTGATGTTATTACTCAAAATATTATGAAGACCAAATTTAGACTCATTTAATATGCTTAATACTCATGAAAAAGATTTATCCGTTCCGATTGATTATTACTCAATAAATTGAAAACTCTATATCTTAATGAAATCCATACTTATTATAAAGAAGACTTATTAGATGTATTGGATCTTAATTTGAAATTCTGTGTATCATTATTCATCAATCCAACTGATTATGTTTTATGTCCACCCATCTTTGAGAATAAATTAACTTTCAGATATTATTCCAAAAGAGATTTAGGATTCCTACTTTCTATCTATTGAACTATTGACCACCATGTCTCATAAAATCAATCTCTAAATCTGCTGTCGAGTTCCCATCCTATCAAAACCTATTGCAGATGAGTCCTTGTCGCCATGTGATTCTAAGGGTCCCGATAAGATAGTTAATGAACTATCAAAATCACTTAATTCTTTCCTAATTTATCAATGACTTTGATTTAGCTAATGAAATTGATTTTAATGATTATAAAAATAAATGCAAAGACAAAAAGACGCCAAACTTACTTTAAAACACAAAGATTACACTTTTCATGTTCCTTACTATTCACCAACATACGTTCACATTTATTTTGAAAAAGAAAAATAAGATTGATGATGATAAAACATAGCCTACAAACAAGACGATGAACCAAAATCGTCTGATTTATTTATTGAATTTTTAATTCAAAATACGCCAATTTTTGTGCTATTTTTATTGACAAACTGGAAAGATTATAATATAATAGAATAAAAATGAAGCTTTTTCATAAAATGGAACGTTTACAAAATTATTTATCTTATTGAAGAAAATCCACTTGAAATTTTACTCTGATGATGTAGAGAAAATTCTAAAATCAATTTTGCCCTCAAAAATTAAATCAATCCTAACTCAACAGTCAAAAAGACTTTTTAATTCAGCCTGCTGAAGAAATCAATCATATTGTCTAACTGACCAAGAAAGTTTCAAGACTTATGAAATTGCAATTACTCCTACTGTTGATTACATTGTAAACCAAATTCGTCATCAACTATAAACTTCGACCGTTATTATAGATAGAAGAACTTATTGTTAATGAAACGATATACCAAATGCTTAAAACAATCAATGAAGTTTCAATCACATCTATTTAATTTTTAAAAATAGAAAGACCAAAAATGAAAACATTGAAAGAACAACACCAACATCCACTATCAGAATACTAAAAATGCTAAAATGAACAAATGCACTGAACAAGATTCTAATAAAGAAAGTTGCTGTACTTTTCTCAAAAATCTTAATTCATTGTTTAAAAATATTGACTCTTGTTTGATGAAAATAAAGAATATCCAATATGGAATGATCACCTAATTTATTTTCTCCATGAATGACCACGATTATTTGCATCGAACAAACTCCTATTAACAAAATACCACTGTTAAATGCCCCGTTCAACAGCACTGACTTTCACCCACACAAGCTCAAATCTCATAATAAAATTCTTTTGATGATTATTACTCTTCATATGTACAAAGACTTTAAAAAGGAATCCCTGATTTTTGTGAGATTCCCTCAAAGAAAAGAAATATTAGACATGCTGTTAATGCCTCGAGATTTAATTGACCTAATTGATTTGTTTTATGATACGCTTAATGAAAAATCATAAAATCAATACTATTGAAATTAAAATTATAAGATTAAAATTTCTCCAACATTAGACTGCTAAGAATTATTACTATAAATTGTATTCTACCAATATAAAGAATATTCGACAATATGAATGAAAATACTACTTTCTGAAATTCTATTTGAACGTTTAATGACTCATCAAGATAACTTCACGTTTCAGATGCTCTCACAACCGCCTCGTCCAAACTTATTCAGAAATGTGTGATATCGCTTTTGCTATAATCAGATATGCAACAAATTAAAAACAATTGTTTCTCTGTAAAAATATGATTTAGATGCACACTATCGTGTCGCTGTAACTAATCTCAATTATAAATTTATCCTTTCTGTTGCAGAACGACAATGGGAATATGGAACTTTGAGGAATACTTTGAAAAATAATCCTAATTATAGTACTTGAAGTTCAAAGAAAAGTGACTACTGCTTTTGATTATCAAGATTTAGAAAACAAAACTGCTCTCGCGCTTTTGAAGATTACGCTAAAAATTTGCCTGCAAATTTACGAAAAATAAATCTAAGATAGAAGCACTTTAAAAATAAAAATTTCTTCATAAACGAGACTTAAAAATTCAAAAATGAAATCTCACCGCCTATCATCACGCTTAATACTCTAGACTTCAAATTACTCATAACACTAAATTTTAGAGTAGTTTTCCTATACGATTTTACAATTGACTCTTTTCACTCGTTCACGATAAATCAATGGAACTACCATTTGAGGAAATTCAAAAACCTTAGAGTTCCCTGCTGGACTCAATTGAGAAATTTATAAATACCAAAGAAAATAAATCATGAACAGAACTATCAAAGATTGTAGTTTGTCTGTTGTTGTGTCACGCTTTAGGATCCCTTGAATTTAGACCAAGAAATACTTTTAATGCAACAGATACGACTTCTGTTTTTTCGTTTGGAACCAAACAATTGAACTTTCGCCCAGATGATAAGCTTCGACTATTGCTACTTGTGATGCACTCCAAAGAAAATAATAAAAAGATTGATTTGAATCATCCCAACGAAACTTTGTTATTTGGAAAGATTATGATGCTTATACTGCTCATAACAATACTTTTTGATGTAGGAAATACAACTGCTCGTACCCTTTAGATAGACGAAAAGGACTTGATGATTTGTATTCTACCAATGGAAATCTCAATGAGAATTCTCCTTTAATTTTTGTTGATTGTACAGATGAAGAAATTTCTAATGTTACGCATACTATGCTCATGCTTATTCAATCGAGCTCTGTATCTTGTATGTGAAAAATTGGAAAAGAATTACTTAGCCAAATCTTAGAACACTTTAGATGAATTGGAACACTCTCACTTTCTCACGAGATTAAAAATCTAAAAATAGATAGAGATTCCATCTCAATCTGCTTTCATGTTATTCATACTTTAGAGCTCTCCTTATGTGTTTTTAAACATCACTGCTACATGCTGTACTCACCAGTCACTCAATCTCTGAGGATACAGATACACCGTTGTCTTTATGCCCTGGAATTATTTATCACGAAGAAATTCCAAAAGAATGGATAGATAACTACCAATAAAGAATTGATTGATTCTTGCTTGTTTTAATAAAGAAAAGATGCCACCATCTATGCTAAATCTTTTGAAACAAATTTCATTAAATCTATTTTGTACACCCTATAACTAATTGTTGTCCTAATGATAATTGCTTGAATTTTTATCTTCCATTTTCTCTAATGTACTGCCCTCAATTCCAACTTCTTCGATCTCTTTCTCAAATTCTGCTCTACTACTAATTTGTTCAAATCTTTCTTTAACTTCATGATCGGAAATCGTAACTTTAACCCTCATTTTCATCCATACCGCCAACTTAATCAATTTCTTCGATCTAATAACAAAATTTACTTTTATATCCTTGTTTACCTATCAAAATTGCTTATAGGAAACTTTACTATTTCTTGACCTCGTCCCAACGTGGAACAAATTCATTTTGTCTTTTTAAATAACTTTTCTTTTATAATTCATTTTACAAACTCTCTTCTTATGTTACAATAGATATACATAAATTATTATTCTAAAAACAAGAGTTTTACAAACATGACTATTTTAATTATCGGAATTGTTGCATAGCTATTACTCTTTCAGCTATCATTTATAAAAACAGAAAGAAAACGAATCGACTCAAGATAATCTTGAAGATTTTTCATTCTGCTGGTCTCAAATGCTACAAAGAAAAATCAGAATTAACTCCAATGGAAATTCACGCCTATCGCAACTTTTGGAAAAATTCAGCCATAAGAAGTCTTTGAAATTACTGCTCCATAGGAGAAGAACCCATGACCACTAAAATCCTCCTAATCTGCCAATGGAGAAGATTTCTTCTCCCTATTCAATTAGAATACAATTTAAAGCGACTCACAAAAAAGACATTGAATTATTTAACTTTAGCCCGCGCCAAACAAAGAAAAACCCTGCCCTTTTATTTGGAGAAAGAAATTTTGTTCTGAACTTTCATGTACTGAATTCATTAATTCAACACCTTATTCGCCGTTTGATAATATGGATAAATTGATTGTGTTAACTTTATCCATTTGCTGATACATTGCAAGATGAAGAAGAAATACCACTACAAAGAAACTTCTTTAAAACACTCAAATCTAATCAAGATAAATAGTTATTTTAGTTATGACTACAAAAAGAAACTCTGTCTTGAATAATCTTACCTTTATGTAGAATTATATGAAATGCTCGATAAGATTTGAAGAATCAAATTAACACGATGCAATCCACTCACTTATACATGAAAATAAATGCCAACACACGTAAATTTCATTTTACTTGCCCACAATTCATGAATGAAACTAAACTTGAATGGAAAAATCCTAAAGATAAAAAGATGAATCTGCTCTATTATCATCAAGCATTATCTTGAAAGTCGGATGCTGAGCTACATTTATCCCAATATCAAAACAATTATCACTTAATCTTTAATGGATCAGCCACGATTGAGTTAAAGATATGATTCTATCTTTATAATGAATCTCATGTTGGCTCAAACCCTTTATGATACTTCAACACATCTGACAAAGATAGAATGAATTTAACTGCTGTGTATGAGAAACATCTTTGTAAGAAAGAGAAAGAAACTCTAAATTCGAATTGTGCTTTCTATGACCTGAAAACTGCTAATGAAATTACTTCAATGCAGCGCTGCTCATGTATTATACCATTTTAAATCCTGATAATAATTTCTTCTCGAATATGCTCTTATTGATGCACTAGAAACTACTCGTTATTTTCTTACCACGCTTACTTCGACCCAGATAATTTTTCTTGAACTCACTGATCTCGTTAAATAAATATACTAAAACTAGAATTATTAACGGAACACCTGAAGAAACATTTCTTAACTTATGATTACAAGAACAATGATTACTGCAACCACAACAAAAACTTGATGAATTACGTGCTAATCCTAATTTATATAATCAATATAGAGAAAGACCACTTTAATTATATGATTAAAGAACACTGTCTGACATTAGAGATTTTATGAAATAGAAAGGAAACAAGATGCACAGATAATAAAACAGATTTAATAAAGGAGATTGATTTACTACAGTTCCTTGCGATTGAGGAACAATATGTGCTGATTATAGTCCGGATGTAAAATGTAATTATTCCAATTTCTAAATTTGCACCTTTATTATTCAGAATAAGGAATTTTGAAACGTAACGATTACTTTCGGAAGAAATTCTTGATGAAGAATTCCCTCTTGTATTTTTGTTTATTTTTGATATGATTGAATTAAACCAAATGCAGAGAAATATCAGATACCTCAATACTTCAACACTTTTATCAGTTCTTATAAAGATAGCCCAAAAAGAAAAATTGCAGATTTAGACTTGTTTATGCAACTTGTTGAAACTAAAAAGAAAAGGAGTTCATATCTCGAAACAATAACAAATTTGATATGATTGAATCTTTTACACCCTATGTACTTATTGACAAAACTCGTGGAGAAATCAAATGCATCATCCCATAATAAATCATTATTTGATTTAATAAATAAGTTCAAAACAAATCGTAAGAACAATATTTCTTCTGCTATACTAGCCAAATGTTTCTACTAGTTTATGCCCAATGATTGCTCCTTTATATACTCAAACTTAATTATACTATATCCTTATAACTCTCATTTGCTGCCCTTCGTTTATTTTTGTTTGTTTTATTGTTTATCAAATAGACTCACTTAAAACAAGAAAAAGAAGAAATTTGAAAACACTACAAAATTCTTAAGGATTATTTACTTGAGAATGTCTTTACTTAATAAAGATCTTTAATGATAAAACAATATTATCTTGACCCATTATTTAAAGATACGAAATTTATAAATATGTAAATGCAAAATATACAAAAATTAGAAATCTGAAAATACATCATAAATGAATAAAAGAGAATTACTTTATGAAATTGATAACTCTGATGATCCACCACAAACTCATAAATACACTGAAGCACTCTAATCTACGCAAATACTACCACCTTACAAATTAGATGAAATGCCTTGTAGGACTCCGATTTTGAAGTTCAACATCTATGTTGAAGATTCATTCCTTTATGTTTTACCAAATATCTTTTGATAAAATTAAACTAAATGAAAATGCTGAACACCATCAGCATCAAATACTCAATACTCTTTTATCATGATTATCTAAAAGAAACAAAACAAGATACTTTTTACAATCACTCTTTGAAAACAAAGAGAATAAAGATGAGCTCAATCCTTGCGTGGTAATTTTTAAACTTTTTTCCAATTTGCTTATGTACAGCCCGTGAAATTCAAGAATACTTTGATTCAAAAACACCAAACTACAATTGTCTGTCTTTCGATACCTGGAAAAATATACTATGAAGAAACTATACAATTACTTGATCTGATTGATATTGCAACCTTATTTTGCATCCTACTAACAATTTCAATAAATATTGCAAGAAAAGAAAACTCCTTACTCTTCAATACCTGTAACATTTGTCTGTTATCTTCCACCCGTCTACTTATATGCCTGAAATGGAGCCAAAAATCAGAAAATAAAGAATTAAAAGACTTACCTGCTAATTTCAAATCATATATTTGTAAATGATTAACAACTAACACGAAGATTTCTTTTTATCCTATTACTTTTGATTATCTTGATGATTTTCTAATGACAATTTAGAATTTATTTATATTTAAAAGAAAAATATAATAAAACAGAAAGAGAGAATGAATACCAGATGAATAAGAATGAATTGATTGCTTTAAATATATGAATTTTGAAAAAGAATTGCCAAAATTATGATAAAAACTATCCACTAGAGATAAATTCGCCTTTATTTTATAAATAGCTCTTTACTACCAGACAACGTTTGACTTTTCAAGAAAATATAGAAATAAATGCTAGAGATTTAAAAACGACTGAAGTACTCAATAACTTTTTTATGAGAATTTCTTTTAAATCGCTAGATACTGCGTATGAGAATACCTACAAATCATTAGAAGACAATTGTCAAAACTCAACACCAAATATTTTAACAAATTGTCGTTTTCTGCCCTTTCATGACTTCTTTTGAAAGAACCGATAATAATCATAATCTCATTTCGACAGACTCATTATCTTTCATATTCAAAAAGATTTCAAAATGATTTTATTTATGAAACTAGATATAAGCAAACTTTACCACACATTTTGCATACCATTTTTGAATACCAAATACTTTATGTCCACGTCCTGTTTCCCTACTAGACTGGATTTTTCTATTTTATTTAATAATCTTGACTATACATTACCTTGTTTTTCAGCTATTTTTCTTTTTATTGTTGCTTTTTGACATTATAAAATCAACACACACTTTTCGTAGCTCCATCTATATAACTAAAATTGAAGAATACCCTTACCAAAAATTCATGACTTATCATCACAAGAACTTCTTAAATATATTAAACCTTTGTAAATATGAAAAATTATTTCAATGATTATTTCAGCCGATGTGCTATACGAAGAATTAAAACGAAGATACAATATGCTCACCACTAATTCTGAAAATGAAATTGCAAATGATAGAACTTATTGACTTTATTTCAATTTTAATATATAATAAAATTATAGAATCTCAATAAGAAAGCAGATTAAAAATACTAAATGAATAAAACGAATTGATTCATGAAATATATTTATTCGATCAGCTTCATGATTATGAACAAATCAAAAGAGATTAAATTACATGAGTTTTATTATTTAAATTTTGGAACATTAAATAGCTATTGGAACAACAAAATTGGCCAACTGCCTTCTGAACAGGGTAAAGAAAAATACTCACTTTTATGAGACTTTTTCCACGACCTTGATACATTAGATATGTACCGTGATGTCAACCTTTACTTTGAAAACCACCATCATATATATAAAGAAAAACTGCTTATGACAGCTCCATCATCTCCATCTCGTCCTTTTATTATAAAGGATTACAACTGTTGAATTTCATTTTAAAGATACCAAACTAAAATTCTCTCACTCTCAAAATCAGCATCAAAAGATGCTTTAGAAATGAATACAAACGTCCAAATTTTACAATATTATTAAGCTCATAAACTAAATTCGCCCGTTACGTTATTTATTACGACTCAATTTATTTTTATTAACAAAAATAAATATTTTTATAATCCAATCTTTATTTTACCAATACATTGCCTTATATTGATTGTTAATACTTATATTATATCAAACTGTTGAAAAACATACAGTTCATGCCCCGATGATATGGAATATGAACTGCGATTTTATGAAATTAAATAAAAGAGATTATTATAAAGATATTTACCAATTTTTATAAAGATGATTTATTCTTTAAAGAACTTCAAAAACAATATAATATAATCATCAACACCAAATTCAATCAAATTTTAGAGATTAACAAAAATGACTAGAACTCTAAAAACACATATAAAAATAAAAGTACTCACGATTACTCAATATTTTAAAGGAAATCTCTGCCCGCATTGCTCTTCACAGATTAGGACTTTTGTTCAAAAGGACTTGGATTAGAACAACCTGAACCAAATACAATCTTTTACAAAGGAGAAATTGATAAAATTGTTAAAGTTCATATTCAAGACTTGCGTGATGATTTTTCAGATGAATTGATTTCAGACATTCAAGAACTGATTATATCTTCCATTTGGCCTCGCACAACCAATCGTATCAGAGCTCTATCGTGACCTCTTATGGAACATTTAATACAAATGTTATGCCACCGTTAAAATGTTAGAACTTGTTAAAATGCTACTCATGAGATCCATCTTCCTGCCCACCGACCGTGTTTATGCTTCTGTATCACACCCTCTGTTGAAACAGATACTACCGGATTTGAACCTTATTCATTATCTAAATCGTTTGACAATATGCTTGTAGATATGTACACCCAAATGGACTTTCGTTTGACAAAAATTAAATTTATTAACGCTCGTGCTTCAAATGTGCCATGACAAAAAGGAACGAACTGTATTGTAACTTCAATTATGGATGCTGTTGAAAAAGAAAGACTCATTAAACTAAGAAACCGCCATTTGTTCGCCCTTATCTTTATGTATTAGATTGCCTTTTCAATATTTAATCATTGCTTTTATGGAACATATAATGCTTATAACATGCTTTGTTTGAAACATACAGCCCTGTTTCACCACAAGAACTTGTTGAACTCGATCAAACAAAGTTCATCATGATTTGAAATGCCAATACTGGAGAACAATTGATTTGGCTTTAATACATTACTTGTAAATACTGATAGATTCCACAATGACTCTAAACCAAATTTGTATGTGATACTATTGATGATGTTGTTAATCGTATCTTGCTAATCAATAATGAAACAGACAAAGAACTTGCAAAACAAAAAGTTCAACACCTTATTGATGAGATTCACTCTATTTATAATGAATTTTAATGAAAGAATGACTCACAGATAAGATTTTAATTGAAATTTACAATTGCTATGGACGATTGTAAGATTACTAAAAACAAAAGTTCAGTCTGCTGATTCTATTGAAGAACTTAAAATTTCTCAGAATCCATTGATATGATTGATTTTAGAAGAAACTCTGATAATGACTCATGACTGCCCTGATGTTGATGAAAAAAATGATTATGCACCTCTATTAAAGCGAAACACTTCATTTCTTTTTAATAGAATGTGATGATTAGCCGACCCGTTAAGTCTCGTAATCATCCGTTATTCGTATGACGAAAGATGAAAGTATTCTGATGAAACTTATGTTCAAAAAGGATGAAATAAATCTATTGTTTGCTCTCGACAGTATCTCCCAAATATTTTTTGATATAATAAAATCATCAACAGAGCTTCTGTTAAAAATATGGAAAAATATTTGATTGAAATTTTTGACCTATGGAAAAATCTGACGCACTACAAAATTGAAATTCTTGTTATCAATTCTATTGATGAACTTGAAGAGCCCAGTGAAGCTCATGAATTGTACCATGATGCTACCGATTATCAAAGATTCATTAAAGGAGAAATCTCAACGCTTCATTCTCAATTGAGCTGACTCACCTAAACTCAGATAACTATGATATATCCGAACTTCATTCCAAGATAAACTTAATGAAATCGAAAAATACTCACAAAGATAAGAAACAAGAATTATATGAAATTCTGAATGTCTTTGTACTAGTTCACACTGTAAAACTCAAAAACAAATTAAATAAATTATTTGAGTCCAATGGAGAAAGAATGCTTTCCCTTTATTTTTTAATTACGATATACTAAAGAAAATTTTTAAAATAAAAGATTTTAAACCATGAAAACTTATGACTTCAAAGGGAATGCAATCACAAATAACTATAGCCTGACTGGATTACTTTCTACTATTTATACTAAATGTTTATTGACTGATTGTAACGCCCCTCGCCATCACATTTGCTTCCACTTATGTTATCAGCTGGTTTGAGTCGCACCGTACATAACTATAAAATTAGCCAATCTTGTCATTATTTGTTGAAATGTCCAATATTTTACATGCCAAATCAATGAAAGACTCGAAATCAAAAATATGACACCTTTTATCCTATTTATATCGTTTGTGAATGAATCATGTTTACGTTATTTTTACTCCTTTCTAATCCACACATGCCCAATCTTCTTTAATCACTTGTTATGTTCGCACCACTTTCTACGCCAGAACAACTAAGAAAGATTTGTCTCACGCTAAATTTCTATATTGCAACATTACTGCCTAATAATTGCTACATTACCAATATTTTCTTACATAATACTGTATTAGATTATATTATTACTATCTTGCTAATTGTTTTCTGCTTTGATTGGTTTATGATAATCAAAAATCCAAAAAGGATTTTAAAGCACAAATCAAGATAATTACAATAATGTTACTACTTGGAATGCTCTTTGATTTATACCTAGACTTTATCAATCTATTCTATACATTTTAAGGATTTGAGCAAAAACAAATAAACCGTCCACTAGTTTTTACCAAATTTTAAAGTCAACTATCAGAATAACCCAAAACTGTTGCTAAAATGCCCACCTGTGCCGACATAGATTACAACGATATACAAAAATAAAAATTTTAAAGAGCTATCTTAACGATCAATGCACATTGAAATAGATGTCCTATGAAAATGTACCACCAGGAAAATGTCCAAAACTAGTACAGCCATTTTGAAAACTGAACAATCTCAAGAATTTAAAAATCCGTCTAAATGAATTAGAACTCAAATGGATTTACTTTATAAAAATGTTCCAAAAGAAGATATTGCCGCCTGATAATGCCTCAACCACTCTTGCTCAAAAAGAATTGAATGCTCACTGATCTGAATATGAAGATTATAAATCCACCTATTGAAATGCCCTAAAGAGCTCCTGCTCGTATTCAACGAGAAATGAAATCTATTATTGATGATAATAACAATCAAATGCAAGCACTGTACTGTTCAACACTTTAATCCACATTGCCCTGTACGCTGGAAAATGCAAAGCTTTGAAGAAAGAAAAACTGCCTATGCATAATATAAAGAGACCCCATGCCAATCGTTGTTTATCAAGAATAAGCCATACAAACAAATCAAGAGAATTTTACAATTACAGATCAGAAAGAAATGAAAACAGAACTTTTAGAATTTATGAACCATATTCGTACAATCAAATGAGAAGAATTATGCTATTAACGATGAGATTGATAAACGAGAAATGAATAACAAAAAGAGTTTTAAATAACCCTTTTTATGAATAATATAATTATAAACTAAAAGATATTTCTTAACTCATTAAATCATGCGTTAAGAAATTACCTATACTAAAGGAGAAAAAGATTATGCCTTTTATAATTTTTCTAATTATTGCATGCAGCCACTTGCATTTTTCTTCTCAATCTTACTACACTGTACCACATTCTCCTACTATTGTTGAAAGACTAGCTTTACCATCAAAAACTCAACGCTCACATTTCTGTTTTGCGTTTGTAGCTACTGATAAACTCATGCATAAATTCACCACTGTATGCAACAAGAAGAAAGTTTTTTCCAGAAACAAAACTAAAGATAATGTGTTCGTACTGCTCTGTCATACACAATATACTACTCCAGAAAATAATGTAACAGATGTTTATAACTGTCCTGTCCTATCTCAAATTCAATCATATATTGAAGATGCTTTTTAAGAAATGCTGTTCCAAAACTAACTCTTGATGAATTATTTGAAAAGAAAGATGAATCGCTCTTGATCAAAACGAAATTCGTTGAAGAAATGTCAACTATACTCATCATTGTTAAAACACTTGACAGTTACATTTCTGAACCTGACGCTGATCTCAAACAATCAATCGAATGAAATCAACGTGCCCCAACGGAAAAGATAACTGCTCAAGAACTTGCAGAGTCTCTGATAAAATTAAAATTGTTAACTAAAAGTCTTGTCTTGTCTTTGAAAATAGGATTACATGCTTTCTCACAGAACCAACGTGTTCTCTGATGACTTTTCATATCCAGAAAAGAATTGAAAGACTCTAATATGCCAATTAACTGAAGAATCATATTATGACTCTTCTACCCATACTAACTACTTAGATACCTAAATAATTTTGCTAAAGGAAATAATCACTATCTTTCACCATCAAACCAACTGAATTGAAGATATTAGAACTCAAAGCTCTGACGCCACCAGATAAAAATAATAAAATTTTAGAAAACCAATTTTTGTGTTTTTTACTTACATTTCTGAAAAATAGGGAATAATATATATATAAAGAATTTAAAACAGAAAGAATTGATAATATGAATTATAATTTATTCCAAAATTTAACTGAAGAACAAAAAGAAAGATATATACAATCTTCAAAATCTATCGATTTTCCATCATTTATACTCTTTCATTCACCATCAAGAGATGTCTCTAGTATTGATACGTCATATATGATCAAAAGAAAGATATTTGCTCGCTATGCTATTTTCTAACTCAAGGAAAATGAGCTTAGCGATACACTCATCAATTTAAAACTGCAAGAAAATATGGAAATAAAGATTTGAATTAGTTCATATTTATCCGTGTCTCAAAATGTAACTATTTTAACTTTATGGAAATGTTTTTATTATCTTGTTCTGATTGTAACATTAAAAACGATAATGACACATTAACGTCATTTACAGAACAATTAGACAATGATGCACTTCCCAATGCTTTCTTTATTTACTTATAAAGAATTTGAAACTCTATTGAAACAAGAATTTGAACAATACGTATGATTACCCTTAGCGCACATGTCTAATACAAGATATTTTCATATTAGAGAAATAGGAGTCACAAAAGAACTAACCTTAGTACGCAATCTCATGATGAATTGAGATCATATTCCCTCTCAAAACTCTGTAAACAATTATCAATGTTCAGATACCTCACAGTACTCTCCCTATTTTAACTAAACTGCAGATCCCACTTTTCTTCTCAAACTTATAATTTTGAATCTGCAACAAATTATTTCTTCAACAATCCCTGACATGCTGAAACATTTCGAAAAGAAGATTTAATCACCTCATTATTAGATTATAATAATTTTATTGCACTTTGTTCGTTTTCTTTCAACTCTTAATAAACACACGTTTTCTAGTACAAACATTTTTGCTGAATCATTATCAAATATTACTCAAAAAGATTTTAAATTTCCTACCACAAAGAAAGAATTATTTATATTAAAGAATTTGATTACACTACTTATATATACCACTCTTTCTTTTATTTCGACAATTTCACTCAAAATGTTGTAAACGTGATTAACGAACCTATAGAAAGAGGTCACAATGGACGAAAAAGTAGTTCTCCCACTTATAGAAATTATAAATCACATTGTTTGTTGCTAAACTTGTTGAAGAACAAATGTTAAACAGAACGAGATTAAAGATTCATTTGAAACCTAGTTGATTATCAAAAATGAATTATATGGACGATTATGAAATCATATTAGATGAAAAAGACTCACCCATTAAACTTACATTTATATTTAGATGCCACAATCACTGCTAGACTTATCAACAAGTCTCAATTCCACTAACTCAAAAAGAAGAAGATAGATACTTTAGACAAATTAAAAAGTGATTTTACTGAAGAAATTAAAAATTATCAAAAATGCCTTTAAATAACAAGTTCAGAAAGTCTCTCAATTCATTTTTAAGGGTCGTTATATCGTCACTAGCTGAACGCTAAACAATTTAAAACTGATTGATCAAATGTATCGACTTTTTATAGAAAAACGCCCCTAAAAACGCCCTAGAAAAATTAAATAGAAAGAGAAAGAAATGAAAAACGAATCAAGTCTCTTTTGATATTGACTGAACTATTTATAGAGATTCTCTACCAGTACCTTTTATAAAATTGTCTCAAATATGAAATTATTCCACAAGAAGAATATATTAAATAGTTAAAGAACCACTAACTGCTTGGAAAAATCGCCACTGCTACTATGAAGATTATTTAGATGCACTTACTGAAAACTTCAACGACAATTAAAGGATTAACCAAATTCAAATTGATAGCATTAATCACAATGACATTACCTGATAAAGTTTCTATACTTACACTCGTGATAAAAATCAATAAACATAAAGCACTAGGACATATGTTATCTTTATTTCAGGTCTCACCAGATTTTATTGTTGAACGAATGCCTGAAAAATATAATGCTGACTTAGCCACTGCTCCCAGCTCATGAATTTAAAAAGGATTTATTTACTGGAAAGATTAAACCAATGTGACTCTGCTACTAGAAAATAAGAAAATCAATGAACTTGTAGAAGAATATAACATTGATTTAGAAAATAGCTCATGCTTATGGAGATACAAATGGAGATGCTCTAATGCTTTTCAAGACTTGGAAACTATTGCTATCAATCCTAATAAAGAATTATTTGCTAATATTATGAAATTGAAGAACAATACTCATTATAAGATTATTGTTGAACGTAAAGATTCAATCTATAATTTGACTCTGATATGCTAAAAAGATATTTAATTTAAAAATTACAAGGACTCAAACTTATGCTACAATATCTGATTTTTCAAACATTTTATCCAAAATGTTTTTACTTATATAATATTACATCCCTAAAATTGTTTCAATTCCTACCATCACTTGTATTCCTGCTCATTTTATATGTACCAATCAAGAAATTTATTAGGAAACCTCTTCTGTTGTTAAATATTATTTTTATCCCCATGTCCTTTTTCATCTGTAAATATATTAACAACAATTCTATCTTATTTTGCATCCCTTGCCATTACCATTTGGAATTACCTTTACTTAATTCAGTTTTTCCTTAATTACTTTAGCCACTGATTATGGAACTCAAAAGTACCTAGAAGAAATTCTCCTTAATCTTGATTTATTCTATGAAGAAATATTAGACAAAGACTTGTTAATTTTTATATTTATATTGAAGATGTAAAATCAGTTTCATCAATCTAATTAAATCTATGCTCACTCTAACTGCTCTTTTTAAATTGGGATTACAATTGTATTCTTGATTTACAAAACGATTATCAATCAGGTATGTATGAAAAAGTCAAACATTTGAAAATGATTAACAATGAAATCTTTGAAATTGTTAATTTTGATGAAATTGAAGATAACAGATCTATCATTAACAATTTAACTCAAGAAGATTATGAGAATGTTTTTATTCTGGATTGATGAAAATAACATTATTCTACGTCCCCAAAATGCGAAAAATAATGAATCTGACTTTAAAGAATATGCTCAAGATAGAATTAAAGAATTAAATATGCTCCATATACTTTAATTACCACCTTTTCATTGTTTCAATTGTTTAGTCTCATTTCTTAAATTTGGGCTCTCTATCTTCTATGATTGTTTTTGTCTGATTTATTTAATCACCACTTTATTGCTTATATTAAAAATAAAAGCACCAATAATTTTGAAAAGAAATTAAAAATGGATTATAGAAAAGAACTTAATCTAAAAATAATAACTTTATATTGAAAACAATTTAAAAATTTGTTATAATACGCAAAAATGACCTCAATAGAAAGGAGATGAAAATATGAATTTCGATTTTGCAAAAACCAAATCTTGATGATATCACTTAAATATGTTTCCATGAACCTGAGCACAAAATGTCAAAAACTATGATAAAGACTCTATCATTAAGGAACCAAAGGTATACTAAGGACTATAAGGATAATATTCTTACAGACTGGATATTGAAAAAAATTAGAAATTCTAAAGATAGAAAAATCTTTATCAATTAAATAAAAGAACTAAATTTTCACTCCTTTTATATCCTACTTGATATAACAACAAAACAATAAAGGATAGATCAGATAAATGATCAAAAATTCACATTTCAAAAATGGAATACCTGCACTGTCATGTCTCAACCTCAAATGCCCCATAGATTTTCAATGATGTTCACTTTGATTCTGAGGAAAAATTCAAGAATATAAAAGCAGATTATCAAAAATCATTTCGAAAGTTCACCGACTGAAAAATCTTAATGCGACAGTACCCTGTCTGCCCCTATGTATGACATTGTTAGAGACAGATAGCCACCAATCTAAATATGAAAGCTCCTCACTTATACTGATACTGTTGATAATGTATTAAATACAACTCTGAACCAGATGAGTTCACCACTACATCCTTATGTAAAAACTCTCCACACTCTTCCGTTATTCACTCTTATCCATGTAGCCCGTCGAATTTAATTCTGTTGATGACTTAACATTGACCACTTATGATGACTCATTGTACAAAAACAAAGATTTATCGCCAAAGACAATCATTATGTAGGAACATGACCCTGCTGTTAAAATTTATCTTGATGTATCTATAAATACTATGGATGCTAAAGAACGCAAGAAAAACAATGTGAAGATAATGACCAAATCGCTTACTTTTGATTTACAAGACTTTACTTCTGTACTTAATCAAAACGCTACAAATTTTTCAATCGCCACAAAAAGAATAAACTTTTCTATTGACAGTTTATTCTTTATTGTATAATATAACTATAAAAACAATAAAGAAGAAAAGAGAATAATATATTATGAAACAAGAACTCCAAACACAACTACTTTAATTTGTCAGAAGAAAAACAAAAAGAACTATATGAACTTATTGCTGTACCAAGAACTCACTGCAAAAGAACTCAAAAAATATTACTTAACTTATATGAATCGAAAACAAACGTACTGATTCATTAGAATCCAATATGCCTCATACGACGAATTGACCGTAAAGCGCCTGGAACGATTTCAGCTCACACTTACATAATAATTTTATTAAAAGTTCTTTAACACAGTTCTTTTATTTTTAAATAAAAAGGACTGATATTATATGACTTTGCTAGATTTTTCGTTCACTGCTAAAAATCCAAGAAGAATTAAAAGAGAAAATCAAAAATGAACCACGTAAACCAATTTTTAATACTATTGTCTGAATCCGGAAAAATCAGTCTCCCTACCAAACTCTATGTAAGAAATAAAATTGTTCGCTGAAGAAATCTTTTTGGAATTGATGTTACGTTATAACATTCCGAAAATGCCTGAAGAAGATGATTTGATTAAATTTACGCTATTACAATGAACGTTTATATTTAATAGATGCCTCTATTGTTCAGCTTCACTATTACCTGACCATATTGACGAACATAAAGTTCTTAAATTTATTATCCTCGTTTAGATGTAGATTCTCATGCTCAAAAATGCTGGATTAACTCTTGCTAGGATTGTAAGGAAACCTTGTACTGCATATGGAATTATGAGATTATTAGAGTTCATAATATTGATGTTACTGGAAAGAATATGCAAATCATTAACAGAGCCCACGATTGTTGGAAAAACCTCTTGTTTCATTGATGTTAAATAAAATGCAACTGTTACTGTACTCATACCAAAAATTAAATATTAAAAAGAATGTAAACTGCTGACATTATTGTTACTGACTGTCATTCCTAATTTTCATTAAAGAAGATTATATTAAAAAGCTGTATTGTTATTGATGTTTCAATCAATCGTATTTATGATTCCTTGTTTCTAAAAATTTGAAGCTGATGTAGATTTTTGGAAAATGCTCCTAAAACTTCATATATTACACCTGTACCTATTCCAATGACTATTATGCTATGCTCATGGAACAAACTTATCAAAATTTATTTAAAGAACAAATAGGAAATGCTTTAATCGCACTTATTTTAATGATTTTAACTCACTTTTTCTGTAAATCGATACATTTATCGAAATCACGATTTTAGGATTTTGTTGCACGCCAATGACGATATAACAAACCCTCAAAATCGCTCCAAGAAAAATATTTTTAACATTTTTATTGACATTACTCAACTTATATAATATAATAGACACAAATATAAAAAGAAAGTTGGACTCTTATGGAGCTCAAAGAAAAGAAATTTTAGAATCCGAATACAAATGCTTTCAATGAAATCGCTAGAAAAACAACGAGAAAATACAAATGTTAATGACTTTCAGATTACTCTGTTATCAACACTTAAAGAAGAGGATCGTGTTAGTTCCGTTCAAATTATGAAAGGACTGATGAGTATCACTATTCATCATTAGATGATTTTTGCAAAGAAATTTATGCACCAAATCAAATGCCAATGAAATTTTTGTACTTGGGCCAAAGATATTGCTGAATAGACGTGCTCAGAAACAATGCTGGACAAAATCAACAGCATTTCACTTAAAGATTTAAAACGCATTCGACCCTGTCAACATTTTGAATGACTTTTTGCCTTTTGCACGCCGCCGATTGTACAAATTAAAAATCATTATAGCTCATTAGAAGTTCAAACTGATTCTATTGCAGACACTTTAAATTTATCTGTTGAAGAATTGAACGATAACAAGACTTATGAGTTATCAAAATGCAAGCAAAAGAAACGTTTGAACAATTAAATGCTTTTATCAGCCCGGAGATGCAAAAAGTTCTGAATTAACAAATACTATCAACGAAAATAATAAAGTTCATTAGCAGATAATACTTTAATAAAATGACTTTAGCAACGCAGCTCAATTCTCTATTACTATCAAACAAGACTTCGTAAAAAGACTCAAGATATGAAGAACTTACAATTTATCTTGCTTTTTTGTTCAATACCCAACAATCACTCGTTTACAAGAAGATAACGAATTACCAATCAACAATATTAAAGATACGATTGATAATGGATTACCTGTTTACAAAACGAACTTAACTGCTATTACTATCCCTAAAAACTCGTGAAAATTATTGAACAGAATGATGCCCCTGCTCGAGAAATGCTCAACAAACAAATTCTAATGACCCTAATTTGCTCAATGAAAAACACAGATAAAACTAATGAAGAATCCAATGAAACAACTATTGATACACTAGCAAATCATTGAGCTGCTCAAAAATCCAGCCTGCTCATGATAAATGAGCTGCTCGTAATAATGCTGTAAAACCACTTTGACCAACAATCTAAAGTTCTTAGAAGACAACAACAATTACATCATTTGAATTCAAGTAAATTGAATAAAAATGGGAATGAATGATGTATTGTCTTTAAATCTTGAAAATAAGATCACTTGTTTTTATTGAATAACCATCTTTATCAGATGAAAGATTTGAATGCAAATCCCGTCCCCAATTAACAACTTCTATTTTCTATGATTTGATTAACAATGATAATGAAGATTCGCACCACCAGAAGAAGATACTATCAATTACTCGTCCCTTGACATTGACTCGTCTATTTTAGACTCACTGCCCTAATGGAAATCCTCAAACTTAATTTACGAAATTCTGTTCACGATGAATTAGAAGATTATGACAAACCACTAATCTATACTAATCATTTTAAATGCTTTTAATTCTTTTGATTTGATTAAGTACTTGAAAATTCCAAATGATACTATTTTAATTTTGCTGAAGATTATATTATCAATAATGCATTCCTTCCCTATTGAAATTTACTTCAATAATGACAATAAAGAAATAACTATTAAAAATCCATTTTCAAATTAACTCTTCAATCGAAGAAACTTTAAAACTGAAAGAAGATTTAACTCAATCTATATTGAAGAAAATCATCTGCAAAGAAATTGACGAATACCAAAAATATAAATCAACACAATTACCTAACAAGTCATTATCCAATTAACTGAATTTGTCTTTAAATACCGAAAAAGAAAACTCTGTTTTCGATTATGAAAAATCTATTCTATAAACACTCGCACATGCTGCTAAGAAAATCTGCTCTTAGGAAAACAAATATTACTGCTTATCAGCCTGAAACAAAATTTGCTTGGAATTTGCTAAAAATCTATGAAAGTTCTTCAAGAGAACTTAAATATATTAAACTTATTCAAGAGAGTTTACTTTGTAATGTTTTGAATTTTTCTCATCTCAAAGAAATACAATCAAAGAAGATAACAAACTAATAAAAACATTTGCTAAAAAGAGAATTCATTATCTCATTCTAAAGGATTTAGATGATATTGACTTAAATTTTTCTACAAAATCGATTAGATATAGAAAAACTAGACAAAATCTTAAAAAGATAATGAGTTCATAATTGAAATTATCATTTGAAATTTATTAGTAGAATATTCCCTATTAACATTAAACTTGATTGAAGATGTTCTATTGAAATCAAAACAACTCAATAAAACAATGACAGATGATTATGTCTATTCAAAGATCTATCCAAAATTTAAATACTTTTTATAAAAAATAAATCAAAACGTCGTTCTGTGAATATAATCTATAAAGGATTGATATTTCCTCACAAATCAATCTATAAAAAGAGTTTCATATAATCATGTTTAAAAAGCTTCAATTCCTACTCATCTGTGTTGTTGCTGAACTACTACTAAATATCTCAAAGAGAAATTACAGAGACAGAAATGATGCTGAAGAAATTATTATCATAGTCACGCGTAGAAAAACAAATCAGAAAATTCTATTGTCTATAAAGAACTTCGATCCTATGATGTTAATTTTTATTAAACGTACTCAATATTCGTTGAGATAGCTTTCTACATTTGATTTTTGAATTTATTACTGAATCAGCTCCTTATGCTAATGTTGATTCAATCTACTATCAAGATGACGAAAAACCATCACACTTACATTTTTACAAAGATGTTTTCTAAGATTTACAATTGAGTTCATATTCGTGTTTAATCTATAAGCACTACTTTTTCACCAATTCTTATTTTTAATCATTATTTAAAGGACTTTCAACATAAAAATATGTCTATTACTGTATATGGAAAACAAAATTGTAAACAATGAATTTACAAAAATTTTAGATTCAAAACATGCTCCTTTGTTTATGAAGATTTGACTGATAACATTGAAAAACAAATTGCTTTTGAAAGAAAAGTCAATGTTGAGAAGATGTCATTACTATTTGTTGTTACTTGATACTGCATACTTCATGCTTCCAACCAGACACACAAATCTACTAAATAATTAAAAGAAATACAACTTATTTGTACTGTATTTTTATTTGACTTTTACTCATTATATATATATAATAAATTTAAATACTAAAGAAGAAAGGAAATAAATCACAGGACACTGCCATGATTATTAAATGGACTGATGAAGAAATCGATCCCCATGAATGGACCCTCAAAAAGACAATTTGAAAACTTTTGTAGCCTGAAACATATCAAGAACCTTGAAATTCCTATGGACCCAACGCCAGAATCCTATGATGAAGAAACATTCTCGCACGTATTTTGAAATTCATTGCGAAAGAATATAAAAACAATCATACTGTTTTTATAATAGAATGTGAGAAAAATCATGACTTTACGCCACCATGCCAAATTAGCTCATTACTAAAACAAAAAGAAAAGGATAAATATTTATTTCCTTTATGATTGTGAATGTGAATGCCACACTACCAAAACGAAACGCTCGCTCAATTGCTCAATCTATCAAGAACAAACTCATGCAGCCCTGCCCTGATTGTAAAAACCAAAGACAATCCGATTTGCTTGTAGAAAGACACAAAAACAAAACGATATAACACTAATATATAATATATTACAGATTTCTTTGACTCATGAAAAAAATCAAAACTGATAAAAACTTGATGCATTATTTCACCGCTGAATATTGTAACGTTGACTCAACATTATTACGATTAGTTCATTTTGCATTTTCGCATCGTTTCTATACCCGCTGATTGGCGCACCATCATGTATAAGCGCTAAATCATCATTATGTCTAATGCAGACAACAACCTGAAACAGATAATACTGAAAAATAAAGAATAGAAAGAAGAAAAATTATGCAAACAATTTATAATATTGACTATTTAAATCTTATTCCTAGCCAACTTTAGCCTGCCAAAAGAATCCGGGACGATTTTAACACGCCCGCATGGGATTTTCTACTCAAAAATGCCTGCAGACACAACGAGCTATAAAGTACTGTTCAATACTTCAAAAATATGACAAACAATTTAGAGAATATCTTATAAATTTTTCTTATTTCAAACAATATTGATGATAATGATACCAATTTAGAAGATTTGTTTTTAGAGATTAATCAAATATCAAATACCAACTAAATGCACTCATTGCAAAGATTTGAATTGTAATGTAACTACTGTTTTAGATGTAAAACAGCTTCCAAACTTATTATGAAATTAAACAATATTTGGAAAAATATTATTATCACACCAACTAAAAATCAGATGATAATTTTTACTTAAAAGAATTGTTTGATGAGTTCGTGAACATCTAATATTACTAACATTAACTAAAAATTGCTGAGGATTTAAATTGTTTCTATTACTGCTGTAACTCTTTTCTGTTAGCTTTTGAAACGAATGGAAAAGATTGCTCATCAAATTAGAGACTATTTAAAAATATTATTGATCAGACAACCAAACAAGGATATTTTTAGAAATCTCATAAAATATTATACTCACTCAAATGAACTGATAATATTCAAAAACTACTCAAGAAGAAACAAAGGAACAAGAACAAATGACTGAAGAAACATTTACAGAAATTTCAAGGAAATGAAAAACTTATGACAACTTCCCTAAACTTTATTGACACTCAAAAAGAATTGCCTATCGTCAAGAAATTCTTTAGAAGAAACTCTAAAGAAAAATCAAAACTTGGATAAAATCTACAAAGAAGAATTTCATTACTATTGAAACTGCTCAAGAACTTAATGAAAAACTTTTCGCAATGAATATACAGAAGAAGAAAATCCTGATTTTGAAAATCAATACTTTGAAACCACTGATAATGCTTCATTGAAAGATAAAACTCAAATCATTTGTAGAAAAACATAATCTATCTCTTTGAAACTGCTCTTAAATTGTTTCAAATTCTCGAAGAAGATTATAAGAAAAATGCTTAGATTTTTCGATAAGTTCATCAAATAAAACTGCTGATAAAAATCTATGTTCATTTTCGCTTTCTGATGAATTTTACTGCTCAGAAAAACTCAAGATACTATCAATAATACAAAAACACTTTTTGTAATATCCACTATTGTCTCCGTCAAAATCAAACATTCCTTTAATAAAGGATTAAATAAATTTGTTGACTTTTGAATAAAGTTCTGATAAAATCAAAAATTCAAATTCTGAAAATAAGGAAGATTGAATGAAAAAGAAAATCCAATGGAAATGTTTTAATATAAATATGCCATTGTATCCCATCCCTATTTATGATTTTTGCAAAATGAATTGAACTTTATTCTTCTAATGATGAAACAAGCATCCTATTAGATATGATTGATTTATCTACCAACCGTCGATGTAACATGAGAATTAAGAGATAATCTTAAATTTAGAATAAAAGATTGCTCGTTACACAACAAAACCTACTTTCTTATATCTTTTGTTTGAAAATATTAGACGAGATCGTCCAAACAAGAAATTCAATTATCATTTGGAATGAATTACCAAAAACGATTATAACATCTAATGAAGAACTATTCAAATCATTACATAAATTAAATCTTTATCCAACAAGAAAGCCAGAATTGCCAATATTAAACGAATCGACTCTATGCTAGAATTCATCGAAACTAGCATTCAGTCTTGATTACACTATTTCAGAAAGTTCTACCGCAGAATGAAAACTAACAATATTTGTGAACAAAAATTGCCAAAAGATTGGACCATGAAATACTACTTCCACTTTTCACTGATTCAAGATTTATATCACGCATGTTCATCGATTCATCAAAAGGAAGAAAGATAATCAATATATAGTCTTGTTCTTATGAATATGAATCTCACTATGATTTAGAAGATAAAATTTGTTTTTAGATATATTTTCAATTCAAATTATTTACTCCATTGTTAAAGCTAGAGAATACCCTACCAAATGATCTATCAATACAAAAGAAACTCCCAAGAAACAGAATATAAAATCAATAGACTCTATGAAAAATAAACAAATCATATACAATAAAATAAAATCTATGAATACTGAGATTAACCAATCGTCACAAATATGAAATTCTGAAAAATCTTTATTCTAATATTACAAATAAAATTACTAATACTAAAGATTATCACCAAACTCTTATCAAACTTGAAATTGTGAAAATTCATTGTATCAAAACGCAAACTATTCATATTGAAGATTTATCTTGCTCAAATTCAGCTATGAAAATGGAACCATTCACAATCTCATTCCAAAATTATAGAAAAGTTCTCTATGTCATGAAACAAAGTACTCCTGCTTTAATACTGACCAAGACCCACAAAAGAAATTGGACTACTGACTAGAATACTGAATTTACAACTGAAAAATTGATAGAGATTTACGCTTCTATCAATATTAAGCTATTCGCTCTACTAATATTAAACTTAAAAATCTTTATCTAAAAAGCAAAGACAAAAAGAATTAAATCAAAAATCAAATAAAAAGAAATAAAGGAAAAACTCAACAGATTAAAGGAAATCTCAAATTGTGTCATTTCTAACGAATGTACTTGATGCAACGATTCAAAATTTCTGAATTAGATCCCGTCTCTAAAATGATGCTATTCTACAATTCACTTATTCATTATTACAATCATCAGTTTGTAGAAACAATGAAAACTTATACCTGTTGTGTTACTTGTATTACTTTCTTCAGCTTTCACTGCTAAAAACTTATAAAATCGCACCTGCTTTTCAAATCACGAAACACACTTTGCTCAAAGAATAATACAATCATTTGACTGAAATAAAGAAAATCGTAAAAATTTTAAAATTTCTCACTTTTTGTTGACAAAAAAGTTTATATGTTACTCATGAAAATAAATTATTAGAAAAATTACGAAAATTACAGAAAAAGAAGCCAAATCCATTATGAAAAACAATCAATCATTGCTTCTCGCTATTCTTTCTCAACTACTGAACAACTGTATTTGCTGAGGAACCAAACCAACTACCTCCTCCTACTGAAATTAGCCCACAACTACAACTGATACACGACAACTACAGTCCACATGAACGCTCAAACCTGCTGAAACAACAGAGCTCTACTCCTACGACACAGAAAAATGCGTCCCATCGAGAAAGTTCTTGAAAACAAAACGCAGAGGAAACCAAATTCTCCGACGCTGAAGATTCTGCAAAGGAACTTTGAAAAGAAACTCAAGATAAATCTGCTTATGATGTTCAACGTCTGATCACCCAAGATGATGTTGATAAACAAAAGAAGATTTAATCAATTCTAAAACAACGTCAAGATCAAAAACCCAAAACCCTCAACTAGAGAAAAACTTGTTGATGCTAATAAATCTGTAACAGACACAGAAAAAGAAATCACTGATACAGAAAAAGACGTACCACGCCCAAAGGAAACCAAACAAAGAAGAGCTCAAAATCCAAACCATAGCTCTCGATATGTTGAATAGTTCACTACTGACAAAAAGAATGCTCAAGATAAACCCAAGATACCATCAAACAAGATTTGAAAACTAATCAATCAGAATGAGTTCTTGCCCTCTTAAATCAATGAATTAACTCTGCTAAAGAGCCCTCGCTAACAAAGAGTTCAAATTCTTTGTTTTCAATGCTTTGGAAAAATGCTAAAACTGACCAAACCGTAGTTAATAATATTGCTTTCACAAAAACAATTAAACACAAGATACAACAGACAAAAATAATGCTATTGAAACAGAAACAAAAACTGCTGAAAAGAAAAATAGCTCACTATTTGACCTGCTAAGAGTTCCCTGCCCGATAATTTGAAATCTAATGACTGATGCTTATGTTTCGCTTTGTTCTATAAACGTTTCTCATTCAAAAGAGAACAATAACGTCTTCTAAATTTCAAAAGAAATCTTAGATTCACAAAATCAAAGATGCTATGGAATTATTGAAAGAATCGATACACGTTCTGTTGACCCGATCTAATCTCACAACTGAACAATTAAAAGAATTGAATATCCGTGTCTCAATTTATTGAAGATGTACGAACTAAATCAAACATTTTTCTCCAACTATTTCGTGTATGAAGCACTTCAATATGTCTAAACTTACGTGAAACATACAAAATGTCCGTGACTTTTTGTTGAACTCAAAATCCAACTGTATGCTACCAAAATGACCATTTGAAGACTTTGATCATCTGTTACCCAAATTCAAGCTTTCTTATAAATCAACTTCAATTAGACCACTTGCACAGAAACATTCTGATTATTCTGTTGAAACAGATATGTCAACAATGCTAATTAAACTGCAATGTTCAATATCTGTTGCCGATGTATGATGATGAATTACCGATCAGCCATGCTCTTATTCAATCTGCTCTGCGATGGAATTACAAGAAAAACAGAATTAAATACATTCATTGTAAAAAGATGACCAGGACTACGCTTTTGAAACAAACTTTACACCAAGATGAAAACTCATAAACCAAAAGAATATGACATTCCAACAATGATTTCAATGTACTCAACGCTCGTGTAAATACACTTGAAAAACAAATCGAAACGAACAAGTCTCGAATTAGCAACTCCACATAAGAATGTTGTTCAACAACTCAAAAACTCGAACATCAACAAATGAATTGAAACGCTTAGATGTACTGAAATTTTACACCTGCAGTTCAAACAAATTATGACAACGCTGTTACTAAACATACAGAATTATCAAATCAATCACCAAAACAATCTTACTACATCCAAAACAAAATTAAAGAATTGAACACTGCTTTTACCAATCGCTGAGCTCGAATTAGAAAAAACAACCACTACTACAACAATGCTAAATCTGAATATGATAAACTAAAACGCTGATGTAGAAAGTACAAAATCAGAAATTCTTAAACGTATTGAAAATCAATTAGAAACACTTAATGCTAAATTAAAAGATAATGTTCAAATACATTTCTACTCAAAAAGAAATTGCAACAACAACAAAGAAATTGAAGAACTAACAAATTCAATCAAAGAACTTGAAAAACAACTTAAAAGAACAAGAAAAACACTTGAAGAAAATGTCTGAAAAATCAAAAAGAAAAAGAATCACCCATTTGAAGTTCAAAGAACTCGTTGATAAAGAACGTGCTAAAATTGCTGAACTTAAATCAAACACGAAGAGCCTCACTCAATTAGAGCACTGAAACAAGAAAACTCGTGAAGAACAACGACAAAAAGAAGAACAAACTCGTGAAGAACAACGACAAAGAGTATTCTGAAGATTACAACTGTGCTATTGATGAACTCATAGTATGGAACAAATGCCATAGAACAACTCCTAACAAATCTAAAAACACATTAGCCAACTAACACTTCTAATGAACTAATCTATATTGTTATTAAAAGCTCGTTATTCTTGCTGTCCTTGCTGGACTCATGTCTATACTCAAGAAAAACAACAAAAGACTAGAAAGAAAAATACTATTTCATAGCTCCTTTCTTTTTATTTTGCCTACTCACTTACTCCCACTCTAATGACTCCCACCGTTTTTCTGTAAATCGATACATTTATCGAAAATCGCCCTTAACTGTTTTACTACCCACTGCCTAGACGATATAACGACATTCAAAATCGCCTGAGAACATTATTCCAACCACAAAAATTTTAATTTTATTCTTATTTGACAAATTTTGAAAAATTTTGTACACACCAATATAAATTGAAAGCCAATATAAATATGACCAGAATTAACTAGACAAGTACTCTTCAAATCTACTATAATGAGCCCTTTGAATTGCTATTCAATCAAGAAAATATTACAATTGAATCCCAACTAAAGGAAAAATTCAAATTAGAAGTTCCTCGATTAGGAATTTGTTTTGATAAGGAAAAACCTACAATCATTGAAGAATCCCTGTTATTGATGCCACTACTCATAAATCACGTTATTTTTGGATCCCTATAATGAACAAATCATGATTATGAAGATGTTCATTGTCTCAACATGTCCAGATAGACCACTCATTAACAAGATTGGTAGAACTTTTCGTTTCAAATAAAGAATATACAATGAATTGCTATGATGAAGATTATTTGTTAAATACAGAAACTTATAAAAATTTGAAATTTTACATTTCTTTTTAAGAATTTATATTATCACTGTACCATGACTATGGAAACATAATAGGAAATTCTGACTTAATTCTATTGGAAGAATTGATTCACTCAAAAGATTATACTATTCTATTACTGATGTACTAATCTCATTAAAAATAAAAAGATGATTTTAAAATTGAAATTGTTACACTTTTCAAAACCGCTCTGATTATAACGGAAGAATGGAAAGAAGAAGTTTTGAAGATTTTATGAAACAGCCTTAATACTTAACTAAAGAATTGTTTTAACTTGTAAACAAACTTGATTTCACTAGTTCCATCATTATTAGAAATTATTCAGACATTGAATCCATTCAATTGGGAGTATTCCCCTATTACAAGGCTTTCAACACTGGGAAAGTTTCAAAACCATTATAAGAATAAAATAAATCAATGTACTTGATTGAATTATCAACACCCAAACTATTATCACCACGACCTTGTTATGCCTCGTTCTAGAAACATACAAAAGACTACCAAACGATCACCAAAGAATTGACAGAAATCAATGAAACCAAAATTGAAGAATTGCTCATTGATTCTACTTTTTTAAAAATAGAAATATAGATTTATTTGTGACTCACCCTTTAATTTTGGAATTTGATGAAATAAATCAAAAATGATTGACTTCAATCAAGATGAAAAATTATTTGCTCAGATGATTACTCTTTTGCTTTGGATTAAAGTTCTTAGAAGATAAATATAAATTTTCTATAAGGATTTGCATTTTACTTTTTCATATTGCAATCCCGAAAGATACGCCTACTCTATGTAGAAGAATTTACTTTATAATAAAGATAAATGATTTATCCATTTATTCAATCTTATATTAAAAGAATGAATTTAAAATTAAATAAAATAAAAAGAGACTTTGAATAATCACTCCTCTTTTAATTTTTAAATGTTATACGAACACTGTCGCTTTTATCATTAAATTTAGAAAACTCATCATATCTACCGTCCCTTTTGCTCCCTTGCACTACCACAATATTTTTCACCAAAATCATATATTTAAGAGATGCACCACCCTACTTTGATTTCGTTAACTCACGTCTTTCATATTTTTCCATAATTTCCCACCGCATTTGTTTTTCTAATTCTTTACCTGTTTTAACGTATCTTCAAATTGTTTTAATTGACGTGTTCCTCGCCTTCTTCATTGATTTTGCCAGCCATCTTCATCAACACTTAAATCGAAACTTCAATTGATTCACCTGATGCCAACCATACGTTCTTCAAAACGAATTGCTCTGCCAACTTTCACATCCTAATGAAATTCATGTCTCTCATACCAGATCTTTTTGAAAACTCATCATAAAGACCGCTTTTTTAATTTTTTTCTGTATCTACACCAAGAACAGCTTTCTTCTCAATGAATGAAATATCCCTACTCATCTTTGATGGATTTGACATTTAAATCTTTCATAGATTCAAGGATTTTCCTGCTCAGTTCTTAATATTATCTAATCGTTTCATAACGATTCGTAAATTTCATTACCTTACAACTGCTAATTCTGTTTCTTTATCAACTTGAACCCGCCTCCCCACTTCTTGCAATTCCAAATGATTACCACTTTGTAATTGTTCATTTAGAAACCATCACTCAATCATCATACCTTCTTCTACTGTATTGAAATCTTCCGAGATTGCTCCGTAAGGACATGCTCTATGCCCATCCCAGACGTTCCGTCTTTTCCCAATATGATACTTCGCCATTATTCCACCTCATCTTCTAAAATTCCAATCTAAATCATCAATAACTAATCTTTTAAGATTATTTGCTTTCATGAAAGAAAAATGCCTTTTCTCTAATGCAATCATGCTTTTCTGCTTGCTTGTCTAATTCTGCTCTGATTTTTCTTCCATTTTTCTAAATTAGACTTTCACTTCTGCTTTTATTCATTGTTTCTACTCTATTTTTCATATCACTTACTTATTACAAAAAAAGGAAATAATATATAACTACACTTTTAAAAAGATCTCGACATGAACAAAAACATATTACGAAATTCAAGATTTTACGCTATTCTAATAAAAGATAATATTAAAGATTCACTTTTGAAAATCTCCGCTGAATAAAAATAGAAACGCCATTTAATCGTGATGAAATAGAAAATATTTATGCTCAGTCGATATATCTGTAAACAATCTTCAATAATAAAGAAATTGTACTTACCCAGAATATAGAATACTGATTTAATATTTCAGCTCAGAAAAGATTTCTACTATCCCAAAAAGATAAACTAGAATGGATCTACTCGATTTGAGCTCAATGAAGATTATTTAATGACTATTAGATTATTAAACTGATGAACTCCATACATTCCAAAATACCACGCCACAAATTAAAAACTATTAAACTGTTACATTGTATTACTTTGATCTGACACAGCTCTTTGAAAAACGTTTTGTGCTTTGTTCTGTAAACACAATTATGATTCTTCTAAAATGGAACTCATATTCAAACAAAAGGACTGAAAACTCCCTTTTTATTATGATAATGGAATATACATAAAAAGAAACGAGATTACTCTATGAAAACGTACTCTGGAAATCAAAACACCCAAGAATGTCTATGATCCCACTGAACAACTATTGATGTATGACAGTTCAATATTGAGTTCAAGAAGAAATTAAAACGTATTGTGCTTACTGAAATGATTTTACATTTCTTCCCACAATACCAAATTAAAAACTAATTGAATTTGTTGTCCAAAAGAAATTTATGATAAACTATTTCTACCCTATTACAACTTACGAGAAATTATGTACATTTTTGATATCAAAGATACTAAAAATCAATGCTTAATTTAGATTAGGGATTTCCAAGAATGGAAAAATTACTTGAACTCAACAAAGACACATATATTAAAAGAATGAACTCAGGACGTCCAAATCAAAATTTGCTGTACCACCGTTTCTATCGAAAAGGAATGAAAATTTTTGATTTTGTCCCTACTCAATTCTGAATTTATTTCTGATATTGACCTCATCTGCCAGAATATTATGCTTATGATATTTTCAAAACGCCACAAACAGAATTCCACCAGTGTAAATGTTGTAACTAAAGAAGATTTAATTAACAAAGAAATTCACAATTTGATGTTATTTATCCATCTCAGCTATTTATGAAACCACACTATTTAAATCCACAAGAACGAACTGAAACAATCACTATGATTGTCAATCAATCTAAAGACTGATTTTCATCTACCAATTCGTGATTGGCCAAATCCTAATAACAACATTTCTTTAAATTCAAAATTCAACCTGTATCTAAAGCAAATTCAAGATGAAATGAATATTTGGATTAAAGAACTACAAAAATTCAATTATTGATAGATATTATAATGAACTGTAGATTCAATTTTAACAAATTATAGAAATGCTTAGGAAATCATTTTTCCATACTGTATGCAGCTCCTGAAATCATTGAAATGTGAGCTGCAAAGAACAATATAATGTTGATGATGCTATTGAAAAATGGATTACTCACCCTTTGAAATGCTCCATTAGACTCTCAAACTATTTATAAGGAAAACAGATGAAACTTATTTACCACATTTACAAAAATACTTTAAATTAGATGAAATCCATCTGAAACCAAATCAATTTATATTTTTCAAAAATAGATAAAATCTATTGACTTTATGCTATGATAGAATAACTATTGTAGGAAATCGCCTTTCCAAATTCTGCCAGAACAAGATTCGAATCCGTACTGCTCTCCACTACGTAAAATCTCAATCATAAGACCGTCCATAGACTGTGATATGAACTACCCCTAAAGACAGAACGTCCCTGATTCTCAACAAAAGACTTGTTAATATTGCATGATTATTTTGCTCAATGTCCTTTTGATAGGATGATTCCCGCCCTGAAAAATGCATGATACCATGCTGTATTTGTAGACCATTGCCCAATTGTAGGGCACCCTGCTCCATAACTGACTCGCAGTCCGAACCCCTGCAGTCCATTCCTGCCGCCATATCGACTATGTTAACATGCAGTTCCGTTACCACCCATATCAAATTCTAACCACCAACGTGAGTTCATAGTCTCAAATATGAATATGCTCTGATTCCTGATCAGGAAATTTATAGAATATACCTAGGGCAGTCATCTCGAGACTGTTGAACATGTCCCAAACTTTTATGATGTCCCTATTATATACCCACTTCTGCAAATAACTTTCATGACCAGCCTGAACCCACTATTCTATTTTTATTTTTAAAAATAAATTTTTCTATTGACTTTGCTTAGAATTATGATATAATAACTATTGTCGATAAAATATTTTGAACTGATGATCCTTCTGATTCCGTTGCCGCCTGCCCCAGTACGCCACGCCTCTAGCAAGTCAGAGTCCACTCCCACACGCCATTTAGACTCGGAGCCTATGTTATTTAAAAATATTTAATAAAAAGATTTATACAGAAGAATGTACCACTATGATTAAAATAAAATGAATTTACGACCCATGCTTTAACTTAGGAACGTACACGTAAATATAAAGAAAAATTATTGATACTGAACAACAATTAACAATTTTAACAAAATGTTCCAGATTATTAAGGATTTTCGTGACTACAATCTGAGTCACCCACGAACCTATTGACGCCACGCCTGTTAATCCTTTTTCAAAAATAATACCCCTATTTGTTGGACTATTTTGTCTTTAAGGACAAACCTCCTTTGTTCAACAATCCTCTTGTCTCGAGCCAATTATTCTGTTACCCAAGATGATTATTACGCCATCGCAGTGCCTTCACAAACAGTCTATTACCCTAACGCTCCGACCTCCACCCGCACTATTATCCTATTCCACTAATTCATTTCTGTTACTAGATAATTTTCTATTGCAACTTGATTACTTTATCCTGTTATTTTTATTGAAAATGAAAGAGACCAATAAATGACATACACTTACTCATATTACTTGCTTACGAAGATTTTGATACTTATGTTCAATAATTTGATAATTACTCATTACTCCAGCACAGAGAATGACTGTAATTGAAGAAGATACTGAATGCAAAACAATATGAAGATGAAATTGTTGGAACTGTTTTATCTTGATTAGGAGAAATTGCTTTTCAATAAGAAAATGATTTATGTTCCATATCTCCACTATTTGACTATTCAAATAAGGAATTATTTAACTTTTGTAACAAATACCTAAAAGAAATTGGAAAAGAAAACAATACATCTTTGTTGTAAAACTATCCACTCTGTATTTAATGATAATTTATCACGCTGATTTTAAAATCAACGTCAGCCAGAGAATGTTACTGAAAATCTTTTCGATTCAATTCAACCAAAAATTGAATGCTGTACTAATAAAGATTTTTAATTTAACTCAAAAAGAATGAAACAGAACCCTCAGAACTGTTGAAAATAAAAATGTTACTGCTGTTTATTCTTCGTTCGTCTGTTTATGATTTTCACTGATTTGTTAGATGATTTTATTATCTAACAAGATGTACTAAGATAGACACGACAAATTAAGAAACATACATTACTTTATAAAAATTGCTACAAAGATACTCCAAATTCATTCATTACTGTTTTATATTGACAAAGATAAACAAACTGATAAATTAAAAGAAGAATTAAACAAATCATACACCTGATAAATTAAAAACGAATTAGGAAAAACTAGAAAAAGAGGCCCTCTACACTCAAATTCCACTTTTGCACACCCTTACTGTAATGTATGGAGATTACCGTTGAATTGCTTTATGTTGATTTAATGATAATTTCAAATCTTATAATGCTCTGTTTTATTCTTGGACTAAATCAATTCAAAGCATTTGAAATCAATCTCAATCTTTAAATATGTGAACGTGAGTTTCTCAGATGTATCATTTACTAAACTTTCCAAAAAGAAATTCACCCAGAAATTAGAACTTGTAATGAATTTGATTTACCCATCATCCCTAAATTTCCAGTTTAGATTTGCTTTTTGAAAACACAAAAAATCTAATTGTAAATTTATTAAAATAGAATTGATTGATATATATAAAGATCGAATTTAATTAAAACTCCTTCTTTATATATTGATTGTAAATAATTTAAATTCTACCGCCAAATAAAATATGTATGATACAATATTGAAAATGATATTTTATAAACTTTCTATTTCACCAAAACGCCAGAGCACATTGCTAACGTGCAAAGAGTCGTTAACTTTTCAGCCTGAACTCTAGTCCTCCTTATTTTATACATTAAAATCTTTCAATAAGAAAGGACTAAATTATGAAAGCCAATATCCTTGTCTGGTGCAACTCGTTTGTATCCATTAACTAGATCTGTTTCAAAAACAACTTTATGCCTATTTATGATAAAATGATGATTTATTATCCCTCATCAACGTTAATCAGCTCGTTTACACATATTTAATTATTTTACTCCAAAAGATTTTACCATGTTTAAGGAATTATTAAAAGATGCTCCAGACTTTGGAATTAACTTATCTATAAAGAACAACTATCACCTGATGGACTTCCACATTTACTTTGAGTCAAAAGAATCTACACGATGATAATGTTGTTCTAATTTTAGCCTAACATTTATCATAGTACCAGATTTATCAAAATGCTACAAAAGTACTTTTCCACAAAAGAAATCATTCACTATGCCCATAATAAGAGACCCAAGACGACGTGATTATTGAATTTGATGAAGATATGAATGTATTTCGATTGAAGAAATGGCAACCCTCGGGTCTGATTATGCAATTACTGGATTGTATATTGATAATAACTTGGTTGAAATTGCAAAGACCTAAAACCAGTCTCAAAGTACTCTACTTCAGAAATTACAGATGTTATCGTTCGCCATTTAGACAGTCGCACCATCTGTTGAACTGTTGTTGGAATTGCTTGATACTGAACTCACGAAATTTGCATAGATGCTTCAATTTATATTGACGTCCAACGATTACAAAATATGCAAACTACAATCTTGAAGAAATTGTTTATCGTAAAGGATATATACTCGTGAAAAGTCTTGAAACTTGCACGTACCAAGATATACTACCAATACTTTTCTACTTCTGTTTAATTGAGAAAATTATGACTAAATATATGATATTATACTGTTTTTACCTCTTCCTTCTATTTTTTCCCAACTTTGTTCATATATGTTTATAAATAACTTCCCTAATGTACATATTACAATTTTAGATAAATTAACTTATGCTGAAATCAAAATAATGTTAAATCCATTCTGGAGATAGTTTCTGAATTGATTGCTCTATTACTATGGATAAAGAACTGCCTGACAACGCGTTTCCTAAGACGCTATTGTTCATTATGTCCCGAATCCATAATGACAATTCACTATCGACCTGTCACCGTTTATCTATACAAACTTTGTTGCCATCACATTATTAGAGTCCCTGCCTGTAACATGATATCTGCTTTCATCTATGTTTCAACAGATGACTCTGTTTTGACTTGCCACTCAGAGAAGATTTGCCTCGCTTAATTACCACGCGAAAAATTTACTGAAGATACACCACAACCCTCCTTATTCATCAACATGCTCCCAGATTTGATTGTCGTACTGTTGGATTAAACTCATTTGAACTGTTCCAATTTCTAATTGTTCTAATAACTACGGACCATACCAACATATTGAAAAATTTATACCAGACAAATTACGAATATTCTCAACTTGAATCGTCCAAAATTATAGCAATGGAAAAATGTTAGAGATTGATCTATACAAAACGACCATTCTTCAGCTCTGACTATTCTTATAATGGAAAAATCGCTGAAACCTATTTAATCGCTATCGGAGAAAAAGAATAACAAAGAAATTCATTAGACTTATTCTTAAAGAAATGAATATGCTCTAATGATTTCTATGACCATGTTACTGATAGTATTCTGCCCATGACTTCTATGCCACGCTATTGATTCCACTAAATTGTACAAAGAATTGAATTGGAACCAAAATATACTAATCTTTGAAGATTCCAAGACAAACTATTCACTCTATAGATAACCAAGAATGCCCAAACACGAAAAGATGAAATCTGAGTCCCCAACATGCTAAACTCAAAAATTATCTAAAAGGAAAAGTTCTTCTATTCTGTTTCTCCTTTTGCATAAACGCGCCCATAAGACACCGCTTAAACGATTGCTAAAATCATATACAACCAACATCAATTTTCACCAAACGCCCAGAAAACAAACTACTGCTGTCTGATTTGTAAATAGAAAGGATTCACAACTCATGAATGAAAATGCAATCATACCAATCACACCAATTATGAAATTAAAATTTAATCATCAAACTTTCTGATGAAAAATAGAACTGAAACAAAAATTCCAATATGAAAAAGATTATACTAATTCAAAATTTGTTCAACTTTTAATAATGCTATTAGAGTAGAATTAGTAGAATTGCCTTTTAGACAATATTTCACTCGATAACAATTTAGAGATATTATCACTGATGATGAAAGCACGCAATCTGATTAACAATGCTGATTATAACTCCTACTAAGAAATCTGATATGTCGATTTTCTGTACAAACTCAAGAAGTTCACTGATTTAAAAACAAACCACTCTCATTTGCCAAAGAATATTCTAATTAAGAAACTTTCATGAAAGTCCTATTGATTTCTATGTGATCCTTCAATCTATCCACATTAGATATAAATTCGACTGATTTGAACAAGTCTCACTCATACCACCATGTATGTAAGAATTATGAAGAATGCCACCAAATTACTGAGAAAGTGATTACTATCCTAGATGATAAATTAAGACCGTTTTTCAGAAACTATTTTCAGATTTTATAAAAATGATGAATTGACAAACAAAAAGAACAAAAACTATAACTTTAGATGAATATAACTGATCAAAAAGAACAAGAAAAATCTTGGATTTTATCTTTACAGATGACCCAATCCATTACTCATTGTAGCCTATGAAATATATTTTAAATGATCAACAAAGATATGAATTAACGTCCATAAAGTTCTGTCAAAACATTATGATAGACATAAAAAAGATTAAAATAAACAATAGAAATATTTTTCTGTACTATCATAAATAAAGACAACACTATTGATGTTCACCTACTTTGAGAACCTACGCAAATGCTCCGCTATGACAGAAATTCATGCTAAAATCGCTTTATTCCTCACAGATTAAGAGAACTTGTTGACCCTTATGACTGACGCCACTGATTATTACTTAAAGGATTTTGCATGATTGGTCGATATGAACAACTAAAAAGGACTAAACAATGTCTCTATCATATTTCATCAAAAGGAAATTTAACTATTTGTAAACAAATCCCAAATGCCCATTAGCGCAAACATTTTGAAAAATGAGCTGATGGAATGGAATATTTAGACAATCTAAACAAAGAAGTTCTGATTGAAAATTTAAATGCTCCAACACCTGTCCAAGAATTAGATTAAGAAAAAGAAATTAGATTATTAAATGTTCATTAGACTTAGAAGAAAAATGCTGACATACCTACTCCACAACCATCTAAAAGAAGAATTAGAAAGACAAAAACGAATCCATGAAAGAGAATTAGAAGAACTCAAGAAAGAAAATTACTGAAAAATTTAGAAGAATTTGAGCTCAAAGCACTTATCTATTCCAAAAATATAGAAAAATTTAAGAATTCACCATTTATTTAAAGAAAATTATTTCTCACGACAGCCCCATGCGTATAAATCCTCAACTTATAGATGAAATGAATAAGGAAAATAGAGACCACAATACACCAGCATGAAAGCTCAAGAAGATACTCTACAACCAAAAAGAAAATACGCTTCTAAATATGGAGAACAAGATTGATTATGAAGAAATGCTCCCCAAACCTTTATCATTCAAAAATGCAATTTCTTTTTGAAATGTTTGAACAAGAACTTGCAAAAAGAACATAATATTGATAAAAAGATATATGATAGAAACCAAGATTTATCGCCACTATAAAAAGATGCTTATGATGCCATTACACGTCCGAAGCATTATGATTATCGTTTCTATGAAACTAAAATGAAAAATGATTAGAAGATAAAAACTTATTTAGAAAAAAACTAAATAACTTTTTACTGTTTACCAGCCCTCACTGTTTTTAGACTCTCAGTCTACAAAAACTATCACATTTTTCATATAGACTGTCTCACGACTGTTTTAACAATGCCCATGACCATTCTAAAAACATTATTAAACATATACTAAAAGATTGATAATTAAATTAGAAATATATAACCAAAAATAAAAAGAATAATAAAAATAAAAAGACTAAAAAGGACCTACAAATTGAATAATAAATATGATGTAATTATTATTGTCTGCTGATTAAAAGTCATCCTTATACACTTTCTGTACTCAATTTATCTTGTTATTGAAAAGAATGTAATTGCTTTCTCAATTATACGAAACAGAACATATTGACAATTACTTAGGAGCTCGTTTCTATCAATGCTTCTGAATTACGATAAAATGAGAGGAAGATGCTTTCAAATTCACATGAATTAAAGAATTTGAAATGTAACAAAAATCACCAAAGAAAAATGATTTATATAAACCAACCACAACTGAAACTTATGATGAAATCGTTCAAAATACTTATTATGCAAGCACTATTCTATTTCTAACTGAACAGAACACAATCATTTAATTCTTTACCAACATGATGAATTGTTAGAATTACGCATTGTGCTACTTAGATGCTTTATGCTATTTTAGCATGGGCAATACTGCTATCTATTGATGCTCAAATGGAACCGAGATTGCATTATCTGAATTTGCTACATGTTCTATGTCTACTTTCAGAGATAAAATTAGACTGCAAATCACACGTACATTTTTCTGAAGAAAAGAAAATATTGAAAATCATTTACAATGAACTCTGTAGAATTGATTACCAAGATGTTCTTTAAATGCAATTAAATTAAAAGATAATACTATTCTTGAGTACCATCGCCTATTCCCGCCACAATCAAATCCCAATACTAATTATATTGATTCTTTATATTTAAATAATGTTGAAAAATTCAATGATTATTTATTACCTGTTACTACACACAATTTATTAACTTATCATACCTCCATGTTTATTGCTGGAGATTTGAAAATCCAAAAATATAGACAATCCCTTCTGCTGTTTTAGACTGCCTATGCAGCCTTTAGAAATCTATGATTACCTATAAAGGACTACAAACTCATGAATGAAAATTGTTAAAAATGAATATACTGAAATTCAAACCATTTTAATGTTTACTATAGATATACCAATTGAAGTGTGTATGAGGAAAAAGAAATATTTTCTGACAACTATCTCCTTATAGAATTAACAGACGAACCAATTTATTGTCTCAGCTCTTACCTATTACCACACCAACTCGAAAACACACACCATCAAATTTGATCGATTTTTAATTTTATATTCTTTTGTACTTTAGGAATTATCAATCATTTTAACAATTTTGATTTGTTTTAAATTCAATATTTTTATAATCAATTTGAAAAATCTAAAACGTTTTTCACGCATTTTATAAACCCAAAAACATCAAAAAGCACTCAAACTACTGATTTAGACTTCAATAAGAAAGATTTGACTTTTGATGAAGATAATATTATAATTGCCTTAATATTAAAGAGACGAAAAAGATTAAAGATAGAAAGAGAACTAAAAATGGATAATAATGTAATTGAATTTAAATAATGATAAAAGCTACTCGAATGTTTTGGAAAATTTTAATGCAAATCATGCTGATAATTATGAAGAAAATAAAATTAGCCACCAAGATTGTCTAAAGATTACTATTCGCTTATATTGAAATCCCATATTTTTGCCTCGGATCTAGCTGTCTTTTGGATTCTAATTTGTCAAATTATAATACGCTCTGTCGTTTGATAGATATATATAGATTGCTAATCACATGCCACTACCTCTCTACAATTATAATTTTACGCTCTTAATGAAACTCCTATTGATTTTATGCGTCGCCACGAAATCCACAAACTGAATATACAAAAAGAATATTATATTTCTACCCAAATCAACAATGCTTAATGATTTGAAAATGACATTAAATAATCAAATTACAGAGCCTATGCTAATCTTTTGACAAAAATGGATTGACTATTGCTCCCAATTTGTACCCACCAATGAAAAGTTCCATGTTTTAAACAGAAAAAAGCTTCAAACAATAATGGAAAAATAATGTACAGAATTAAAATTTGATAGTACCAAATGAATACTTTGAGAAATTCAAAAAGAATATGATGCTGATTATGAGCCCCTACAGACAGTGGCTACTACCGACGCCTTATCATCATATGTTAATTACTCCAACTGTCTCAACGCCACTTTAATCGTCTTTGCTTTATTCTCAATCAGTTTTCTTCGTTGCCTAAAACGAACTCTGAAATGACATTTTATCAATCATGCCACTGCCCACAAAGCTCGGTTTTTTATAGCCTGTATTTTGATAACCATTGTTAGATCTCACCAACTACATGAACTACAGATGAATACACAAAGACTCGAATATTATCACAAAATTCACCAAGAATGCTTGAAAATCTCACATGCTGAATTACACAATCAATTACAGAAAATATGCTTTATTTTTGCTAAGAATGGATTGCCCACTAGCCCAAATTCTAAATTCCCAATGATAAGATTTTTACTTGTTCGAAAGTTAGCTTTCGATAACAAACTTTTGAGTATAATTTACACAAGAACTTAAATTTGATAGACCAAATGAATACTTTGAGAGATTTAAAAAGAATATGATGCCGAATATGAAAGAAACAAAAACCTGCCACCTGTAAAGAAATACCATATTATTCAATAGTGACTTTTGTCGTGGGCTTCTGTTATTTTATCTTTGTTTCCAACTATTATAACAACTTCATTGATGATTAGAAATGCGCCCAAACACTTATAATACCAAAATCCTTTACCACCACTCAACACATTACAAATCATGGATACCACTCTGTTTCATTGATTGCCGCACTTGCTTTTGTTATTACATGGACTTTGATTTCACCTTTTTCTAACGCATATGAAATTACAATCGAATATACAAGGAATGCATCTATTATCATAAGATTAAATCAAAATGCTCAATAAACTACATACACCTTCACACACCAATTACAGAAAGAATGCTTATTTTTGATACAATGAATGATATGTCCTAATTAATCGCACAAATGAGTATCTCTGAAAACATTTTATTTGTTCATAGCACTTCAAATCAAAATGGAAAATAATCTACTGCACTCTAAATTTGATAATGTCAATAGATTCTTTGATGAATTGAAGATTAAATATGAAAATGTACCTTACCAAAATAACAAAAACCATTACAAAGAAATCTCTATGTTTATCCAATTATAAGAATATTAAAAATTCTATTTATATATTCTCTTTAACTTTTTACTTGTTTGAGCTTTTGGATTTTACCACATAAAACTATAATTAATACAACTGATTTGGAAAATACACTCACTAAAATTTTTAACAGATATTCTTACCCAATCATTACTAATGTTTTGTTTTCTTCCATCATTTCATACATGATTACTAACTGCCAGATTTTTATTCCAAAACTAGTTCCCCATATCAAACAAAGAAAGACATTATCAAGAAAGAAATATTTTTCAGAAATTAGAGATGCTATGATTTATTATGTCCGTTGGAATTTTGAAATTCACTCAATTAAGGAAAATATGCTCATTTTTGATAAGAATGGATTGATTATCGTCCAGATTTACTGCCAAAAAGAAAAACAAAAAGATACTGCTATAGATTCGAAAGGAAAATTAGAGATTAAAGATGAACAATATACCGAAGAAATCAATTATCCTAATTTAGATAATTACTTCAAAGAATTACTTATGTTCTGCAAGAAATTTCAAATGAAATGTTATTGAATACCATAAAAGAAAAACGTTTCTAATTTTCTGCCCTGAGAATAATTTTTCTTGGATTTTTAATAATCATTTAAGACTCCACTAGAATCTGAAACATTACCTATTGTGCTCTAAAAATCACACGACGTCTATACGCCTCACTGCATATTGCAATATCTTCCTATTTTTCTTTATGCTTAATTTTTGTTCGTTCAATCAAAATTGCTATTTTAAATACTTTACCACTTTAAACGTTTAAAAATGAAATCAAAAAGAAAATACTAAAAAGATTTTGCAAAAGATTTTTGACCGATATGTTGATGTTTTTGTTTTGAATTTAACTCAAGAGGATTTATTATCTGAATAAATAAAGAAGTTCTTTGTTATGCCGAGTTTCAGAAAACGATTACAAGATAAACTAAAACCGCCTCTTAATAAATTAAACAAAAATTGACTCATTATGAAAGAATAATATACCAGAATTCCATTCATCCTAATTTAGATAATTATTTTCAAAAATTTATTGCCAAATCCAAAAGAAAATATGAAGCAAAAGAGAAATCAAAATCATTTTTAAGGATCTCTGTTCATTCCACCTGTAATAACCGATTATTGTTTCAATCTTAAATCATTTAATAACTTTAGATTATCCTAATGCCGTTAAATTGATTCTGTGATAGTGATGTTATGCTCATTTATGTTTTCGTACATGCTTTTTATTTTTCATATTTCATATTCCGTTATTCATTATTTCTTCATATTTTTGTATTTAGAGAGACACAAATTATAAAATCTTATAATGAACGAGAAACACTTCAGAACGATTAAAGATGATTTAGATGTCTATTTAAATGACTCAAACGTTACTTTTGGATTCTAGCCTTTATAACCAATTTAAACGTGATGATAAAGAACTTGCCAAAACCAGAGTCACTTTAAAATAAACAAAAAGAATTATGTACTCTTTTGCTAAATGACTTTTTACTAACGCTTACTGCTGTTTTGAAATCTGTTTTACTGAAGACCGATATATTTATCGAAAATAGATTTTTCACTGTCCACGTCTCACTCACGACGATATAACATATATATAAAATGAATTGTATCATTAAAGAGAGATCGAGAAATGCCATTACCAAAAAGAAATCCAAAATTACCCGACTTAGATGAAATGTATCCGACTTTTTGAAATCAATATTAGAAACAGAGTATTCGGAAAAATTATATATGAGATTGATTGATTCCAAAACCATACATCTGCCCCTCAAAAGATCAAGAAGAAATACAAAAAGATGATTGATAAATTATATGTTTAACCACCTGTAGAAATGCATACAATATTATGCTGATCCATTCATTTATGAACCCAACTTTAAATATACTAATGATGATGAGGATCCCAGAAACTCAACGCTTAATTGCAGAGTTCACATCAAAACGAATTGAAAGAGAAATGCCTAGCTCTAAGATAAAAAGGACAGCACAAATGATTAAAACAAATATTTTATCTATGGAAACTCCTAATGATGTAAATCACCAACCAATGGAAAGTCAACAGAAAACTTCCTAAAGAATGATAGACATTACTGCCATACGTCTCCGCTTCATTACAAAATCAATTAGACGACCCAAAATATAAAACAATTCAATCCAAATATTAATTAATAAATGCCATAGATGAAAAAGAAACTTCTCAAATCTTAGAGAATGGATTGCTGATAAACCTGATTGTATCTTAACAGATGCCTTCACTCAATTGAGGACAACTAGAACCCGAAACTCGATGCGAAGAAGCCTGAAATTAGACTGAGCTGATACATGACCATTTACTTATTATCTCAACACTTGTCATTATAGACTCAAAGAATTGGAAATCAAAGTTCTTATAAATTCAATGATGATTCAATTTTACGTTCAGCAAAGCATCCCTGTCAGACCTAGAATAAATCAGCCTGTTACTTATGGGAAAATATTACCAACACAACAATGCATGTCTGTGCTCCCTTTGTTTGTATCTCTGCTGATGGAAATACATTTATTCAAAGAGACTGTAATCTTTTGTGAGCTCTGCTACAAACTCACAAATCAAGAAACACTTATTTACTTTTTAGATAAAGTTATATTCTCAAATTTCAGATAGCTGTGAGACCTGAATCGCCTGTCAAATTTTGTAGCTTCCCTAATCCAAACCATATATAATAAATATAAAGAAAAAATTCGAATGTGTATAACTCTCACAACTCGTAGATAAAGAATACTCAATTTTGACTATTCTTTTCTTTGTCTTGAACTTTTAACGAAACTATCATAAATCTAAATTTCAATTGAAATTCACAAATTGCTCCTCTGAAATTATATCTTATGTTATCTCAAAATCTGCATCTATTGCTTTCTCTTAATTCAATCACGCACTTTTTCAAATTCTTCACTTTTCATTTCTGAGCAACCTTTCACGGTCACCATATAAAAATTCCTTTCCTTAATTTGATAAACCTGTTCACATTGATTTCTACTAAATTAGCTCCTTTGTATCTGCCAAAATCCTACGGCCAAATCACATTTTCCCTTTTTCGATAACACCTGCTCAATGTCGTATACCTTTTTCTATATTATCTTTATATCACATGGATGTTTGCTAAAATACCTCAAAATTCTTTTCTTTTATGATAATTCTATTTTATAAAAATATTAGAGATTGTCAATAAAAACACTTGTTTATGACATAAAAACAAACAATACTATTTAAAGGACCAATGATGAATTTACTTTTATTCGTCCATTCTTCTGATTCTGCTTTATTTCACTTCTCTACTTTCTGCCTTGACTTAAAGATTGTGTTACCAAATAAGAAAGAAAAAGAAGAAATAATGCGCTTTTGAATAAACAACCTACTGAAGAATTAACTATATAAACAAAAATTAAAGAGAAAAGAAATTGCTTTGCAAAGAATCTACCAATAAAGAATATAATTAGACTCATTTATGTATTAACTATCATTATCTCTATTGTTAAGTATAAAACACCCTTTGGGATCCTCGTTTTATCATATTCCTTTATTTATTTGTTGAATTGTACATAATATGATTGACGACGACTGCCTGCAAGAGATAAACTTATCTCGTATGCTTGATTTCAAACGTTCAAAAATGCCCTCGATTGATCAAATGTCGCGCAATGGATTATACCGAAGAATTTATTATTTTAGAAAAATGACCAAGCACTAAGAAACCATCTAAAATTAGATTATTCCCACCGCTAATCCCTCGACCCGCTATACTCAATACTTTCTATCAGATTTTTCACTCAATCCCGCTAGAGCTCGTCCATCTGAAATTGATTACGAAGATAAAGAATACCTTGATTTGCGGACATGCTGTTTTCAACCATCTCATTATTGCCCACTTCCTACTATGCTTCAAATGCCAAACATTATTTAGAAGACCCACATCCAATGACCTTTTTATTCCATTAGGTTATTATCTTCATAGCCTGACTTCCAACACTCTCAAACCGCTGAAATTGAACACGTTGTAGGATTTGACTTTCGACTCAAAAAGAAATATTGTGATAAGAATGGTATCATATTGGGCATTATCATTATCGCTCACCCATGACACTTTATTGCGTGTCACTTTTCAAACTGTTGCTCAATGGAATATTATGAACCCATGTCGCTCAGACCAGATAAATGCCTGTTATTTGCTATAGACACGAAGAAAGTTCATCACTCCAACTTAGACAATATGTTGCTGTTGAACCACTATGGAAGATGTTGGTGACATTTCTTGCTTCAGTTCAAAACATGATGATAGATATGAACTTATGGAAAGACTGAGCCATCACTAACTGCAAGATATCTCGAAAGAATATGATCTCACCCTTGTATTACTTGTTGACGATCTTTCGCAATTACTTGCTGAAATCAGCCAAAGATGAAATTTCTGCTCAATCAAGAATACTCAAGATAAAATTAGATCTGCTTTTTGAAATTCAATGTCTGTCCTCTCGTGCCCCGTGTATCTCTTTTGTTTGAAAGTTCAAAGACCACTCATCTAGATGTTATCCCTATGCAATTAGACAAAATATGACAACAAACGCCCCGTCATCCATTACACAACACCCTCAAATGTCTATTTGAAATAACGAATCATCAGTCACAACCCTAGCTTAAGAATCTGATTGAATACCACCGACTAGATATATCCATGCTCAAGATTTTATTCTCCAACAGATTGGATTGATTTCACATTAAAGAAACAGTGTCTCCAAGAAAACTTTTATGAATATCTCATCTTGTTAATGAATTAAACGAATTCAAGGAATCCTAAAATGCTTTCTAATGTTGAAGAGCAATCGTCTGAAGAAGATTTTGATTTATTAGATCGTCAATAAAAAGAAATTAGTTATTATATGCCTGTAACTTTTTATGCCATTCTCAAATTCTCCTTGTTAAATGCCTTTCTGTATTCTTTGATTTTATTTGCAATATCTTTCTTTAATGCTTTGTTCCAGCTCTCATATTTTAGAGCTAGACTCATTGTATGTAATTCTTATTTTGCTTTACCATCTACTTCTGTTTTTAAATTCAAACTTTCTTGATTTATTTTTCTAAATCTCAAATTTAAATTCAATGTAATTTTCGAAATCACTTTGATCTCATATAAAAATTTACAGAAACAAATTTACCATTTAAAAAGAGTCTGAAATAGAGCTCTGCTCAAATTTCTTACTGTAACTTTCAAATACTCGTTGAATTTTACTTCATTTAAATTTGCTTTTGATTTCCAAAATTTTTCAGACGTTAACTTCCTCAATTGCTTTTAAAATCCATTTAATATAACCCTTAATCATTTTTAACATTTTCTCTGAACTTAATCCAATTCTAAAACTGACTCAATCAAACTTTTCTAATTCGCTCAATGACCTCAACAATTCTGAATATGTAAAACTAATCTTATTTATGATTAACCATAAATTTTTATCTTCAATATTTACCTCACCAAATGGTCATTTTCATCCAAATCTAATGAATGTTTTTATCTATAAATTAAAACTATCTACTGATGCAAATTTAGAATTTATATAATCTCTCTATCTTGTAACAAACTACCCAATCTTTTTATGCAAGAATTTTCTGAATTCACTCAATACCATAATTTCTTGATGTCTTTTACTTTTGCTACCAACAATAATCTTTCAATCTAAAAATTACTTACCACTGGAGATACTATATAATAATGACTCTAAGACCTGGATGATTCATTTTGTCAAATTTCTCTTACCTGCTATTTACACCATCTATCTTCAAATACGTCTTATAGCAAACAACTCAATCCATTGTTTTAATATACGCCCGAAAATTGAATGATCCATCTCGTTTATAATTTTCCAAAGACCCAGGACTATGCTACACGTATTTTTCATTTATGATTTTAAGTTCACGACTGCTCCTTTTGTCATATAAGACATTTTATTATCTCTATATTCACTGCTTCAACATTTCTATCTTTTAACAAAAACCTTGAAAAGATATGACACGTTATTCAAAACTCACTCAAATATTGCCATTTATAACCTCCTTTTGTTGATAAAAGATTCTTCTCTGCCTCTTTTTCTTTATATATATTCTATCATAAAGTTTCTAACTAATCAATGTTATAACGCTTCATAAGATATTTTGAACTGTCAACTTAGCCAAATCAACTCAAATCTTTGGTATTCAAATGATCGTGTTTCTATCAAATCTCATCTAAAGAATTATAACTGTACTTTGTTCATTCTATATTTGATAATGATTTCCTACCACGCAGAAAAATATATTTTGATGATAACCACCTTTAACTCTTTCTTTCCTTATATCACTAAATTCATCCTGATTGAATTTTCTAAAGGAATTTCATCTATAATCATGCTGACAATATTTTTGCCTTGTTATGCATTCTAATCGTCCAATCATAATATTTAAATTTTCGAATTTCATCTTCACTCATTTGCTCAATAAATTTATTATAAGATTTATTCCAACACCTTTTACCCGCCAATGTTGTCTGATTTATCACCTCAATCATCTGAATAATAGAATACTGTTATAAGGAACTTAACTTACCGTCTAATACTTCAAATAACTTTCTCATAATTAGATTTTACTAATCATTTCACATTATAAATATATAAGTCCCGAGTAGCAAACTATTACTTGGACTTCTTCTATATAATCACTCACCATCTAATTATGCTAAATCAAAAATCATTACTAAAATGTAAATAGTGATTATATTTATTACCTTCTGCCTCACCTAACGCCTCCTTAATCAAATCATCTGTTTATAATTAAATTTTGATTGCTTCGTTTATATTTTCTAAACAAATGCTCAATTGATTCTATACCACCTAATTTGACTATTTCTTTTTATGTCTGTTATCTTTATATCCATTAGTTTTCGATCTTTGTTTCCTTCAAAAATATTTATTACGACTACTAATTTTACTATCTCTCAAATAATTATTTGTCCTAATCACTCATTTTATCAACAAATAAAAATCTTTTTACATACCGTTATCTAAAAATTTTAAATTGATTATCTTTTATATTCATAATCAATTTCTTTAAATCCAATTGTATATTACCATCTGTAAATCACATGCTCAAATCAATTAAAAACAAATTCTCCGGCTCTATTACTCCTTACCATTTATATTATTCTGAAATCCAACCCTTGCTCATCTGCTGTCTCTACCTGTTTTTCCTTACATTCGATACATTTATCGAAAATCGCCTAACTGTTTTAGCCAAAACTATGACGATATAACGACATTAAAAATCGCCTTAACTAAAAAGAAACGCTATATAACGTTTCTTTTTATTTATTTTTACTTTTAAATCTACCAAACCACCCATTGAAATCTCTGTTACACTTTTCTCACCTGAATAGATCATCTAATTAACTGTTTGTATTGTCTCATGCTAACTCACCTTGAACATTTTATTATTCTTGTATAATTCTTTTCCATTTCTTACTAATCTCATATTCTCTTTAACCCTTAGCCTCACCTTTTCTTTCTTGTTGTTTCCTTTTTTCTTCTACCATACAAAACCCTTTATTTTATTCTTTTATATCATTTTGATGCACTTTATTTCTTTAACTAAAGATAATGAGTTCGTGAAAAAGAACTAATTCTGCTTCAATTTCATCATAATCTTCTTCACCATGAATTTTCGCGTAATCACAATTCGTCATGCTCTAGAATCTTAGACTCTTCATCTTGTTTTCTTTTGCCTGATGTCAAATTCTCACTTTTTCATAATCTCTGAACCAATAAATTTTTCTTTTAATCTGACTCTGACTTAAAATTTCTGCTCCAAATTCTTAATCTTTTTCCAAAAATACTCAAATGCAAATTTTTATCGTAAGAGTCTCATAAGAATGTTATCAGAATTGACTCTATGTCAATAGATTTTTATAAACATACCAATAATTGTTTGAATATCTACAACCTTTTTAGACATATACTTTGCTGAACCAGCCTTCATTATAAGATTTTCTAGCCTCTGCCATGAAATCTGTTTCACTTTCTGTGTTTGTTATAACTTTAGATTTATCGCCATTCCCCCAAAAATACTAACTTGTGTGTATCATTTTGTTAGTTCATCTATAAATATAACCCTCTGCCAAGAACCATCTCATAATATCTTTATATTCTTTCTGACTCTGTTTAAAAACTGGTTTTCATCATTTTCGACTAACTATATAAATGCCACTCCATGCTTCATTTGATTTCTCTTCTCTCAACTACCTTCGTACTCATTCTATCATAGAAAACTAAAAATTCAACCCTCGATTGAACTTTTATATTTTATTCTGATTTACCTTTTCTATATAATCGAGATGAGAACGGTCAACAATGTATCTAATACACCCAACCAAATTGAATCTGTTTGTATTTGTTTTCCACTTCAGGACTCCTTTTTTGCTCCTTCCTCACACCTGTTTCTGTATTGCTTTTAACATCTTTCCACAACATTCTTCTGTTGAAAGCAACAATCTTTTTCTACATCGACTAATTTGCGCTCAACACTTACAGATCGACCAACCGTGTTAATTTATCTGTCATCTGTTGATGCAAATCCAGAACTGCATTGACTTTATCGCCTGATACTCTTTACTATTTACACTGAATGAACCTGTACATACTCGCTCCATTGTTTGCAAATGAATTCATATCTCACTGTATAATCACCTTTTTCTGTTAAATTAACTCTGCTAATATTTTAATTTTCACCCTATCTTGTTTCACCACTGATAGAATTTAACTGATGTCAATTTTAACATTTTTGTCGTCTTCCACATTTACAAACACCTTTTGAAAACCAGTTTCTTCTTTAGATCAAATGTCAATCCGTGACCATTTTTAAATTGTTCTAAAATTTCCTTTCATAACAACTTCTTTGTCTCTTTCCACTGAACGTAAATATATAGTTTGACTGACCTTCTTCATGGAATTGCAATTGAAAATTCACTGTTGTTATCTTCTACGATACTTTCGCGCTTTCTGTAACTACAGACATAAATGTTTTCTACCATTCCACGCAAATGAAGTCCATTTGTTCTTATCATCCAACCATCTGTAAATTGAATTACAGAAGCATCGCCTTTTGTTTCCAGTTATGAAGTACATACTTTCTTCAATGGAACTTAATACATCATTACCATCTACTTGACGTCTTGAATCCAACATTGCTCTTGTACCGCATCTGAAAATATTTCTGATGTCGCAAACTCCATTAGGATGTGCTGATTCCTAACTATTTACTTCAATAGATAATGCTTTCTTCTTTGTTACTAATTTTGTTTGAGAAACCTGTTTCCAATCTGTACATTACGAAATCTCATAGACTCGAATGCCCAGTGTATTTTACGATTCTTCTTGTTATAAATATAACCTTGTTCACACTTTATCACGCCATCTGAAATTCTTCTCAATTAGTTCTTAATCTGTCTTTAGATCCCTGTCGTTTTGCTTGTAATGATGAACTAAGTCCAATACTTTCACCAACCCGATATTCTTTTGAACTGTTGCTGATGAAGTGTCAATAACAATGATTTACCTTCATGAATTTGATGATAAAATCATTATTATTTTTGCACCAGATCCAGAATACTCACTTTTAGCCTTTTGTATTTCATCCAAAATCTCTTTTTCTTTTACCATCATTACTCCATAATTTCGTTCTTTCATAAATTTCTTGTCTGTCTGATGAATTGCTTTTGTCAATCTTTTTCATCTTTTCTGACGCCTCGATCTGACTCGAAACAACTCACCTTTTAACATTAACTTCACATTTTCTTTTATCTGCTTTTGCAATGCCTCAGTAAAACTCTGAAACTTCTGCTTGTTTTACCAAATAGAATCCTTTTAAATTCTTTTCTGCTTGTTCTCACTGCTTTCTTGAAATCTTCTTCTTCACTATGTTACCCTAATTTAATTTCTTTATCTACATCTTAACACCGCCTTTACTGCTACATCAACAACTTAGATAATCTTTCATTCGCTAGATACTAATTTGTAAGACTGTTAATATCCTAATCTGCCCATCAATGTCAGCCCTCATGCTTTACTTTGCAGTCTTATAACTGACATCTTTAGCAATCCCTACAACATGATTTTTCTTTTGCTTTTTAATTGCTTCCAACAATTTACATCTGAACCATCTGTTGACTCTCTCTATTTGTCTTTTGTTTCTTGTTTTATTCTTTTCAACATCTGCCTGTTTTGATTGATCTGTTTTGCCTGCAGTAGATACAACACCACCTACTAAAAAGCACTTGTTCCTAAAACAATACAACTAGAAAGACCATATATGCTTTTAGATTTACGGAAATATCCGTGTCCTTGTAATAACGTACTACACTCTTTTATTTTCTAAATTATTAAAACTAATATCAAATGTTTTATTGATTTTTGAATACGTAGATATATAAAATTACCAACCATAGATTTCAGCCGATAAAAATAAATCAGGACTACGTGCTTTATGCTAGAACAAACATGTCACTGCCAGACGCTTTAGAAAGATTCTCACAGTTGGAGTAAACTCTTTCTCGCATTGAAAATAAAGTGATTGAAAAATTACTAAATTAGAATTGCCAAAATTAAATGCTAACAAACTGAAAGCTCCATTACAATCAGATATGTAATGAACCCATCTCAGAGTTAAGAATGATATGACTGAAGGAAATTCTATTATTGGAATTCTTAACTGAGATAATGCTATTTCAACTTGGAGAAGATGATGCTTAACCAATCCTCTGAGAGAGTCTGACTGTCTCTATTAGATGTTTTCTTTGATTTCGATCGGTAAGCAAATGAAAAATCTTGCATGTCTCAGATGGTGAAATCATGCTGCTAATGAAATCACATTTCGCTTTAAGCAACTCACAAATAAATATATACATGGGATCTAGAATCCTTTCTTTGAGACTCCTCAATGAATAGCGATACAAGAAGATACTTTATACAATTTAAGAAGTTCTTTATCAAATGAAGATTTAGAAATCTATAAGAGATTCAAATATTATATTGAAAAATCAATATTTCTTATTGTACGCTTCACAATATTAACAATTTTAGAACTATTTCAATTTCTATTATTGAAACTAATCTTTATATATATACATTTTCGCCTTCATTGACTTTATTGAGCTCCAGCAATCATTATAACTATTTTGGTTTAGAAATAGTCCGAACACATTAGAACCAAAAAGAATTTAATTGAGAAAAGGATTTGATGTTTACAATCTTAATGAGGAGAACCAATTTGAATACATTCAAGAATTCCATGACTTGTTATTTTCAAAAGATTTAGACAACTTCTACATTCTGACATAGCACTTTAATTTTAACTTTAAGATGTATCTCTAAAGATAACGAATCATACTCATTTTATCAGAAAATAATTCATCATTATATTTCAAGAAATCGATTAGGACTAACAATCAATCATTCTATATTTATAACCAATTGTATGCTACTATGCACATAAACAAAATACTTTTCAAAGAGATTAAAAGATTTATGATACATTAAACTTTTAGTAGAAGAATTACCAACATAAAAATTCTAATAGAAAATGAAATTGACTCATTACAAAAAGAATACACACACAATTGAAAACCAATATTTGAAAACATTTGCACAATGACGAAAAATCATTTTTCGATATTATTTCTATCTTTAAAAATAAAAATTTAGGACTAACTTAAAATGAATAAATTTAAAACTTACTGGTCACTTGCCAACACAACTCGCTAGACTTGCAGCACCATTTAAGTTGACTTTGATCTGTTACAACTGATAATACCACTAGAACCAAACCAGATAACGCTGTCAAACTACGTTTATAACTCAAAAATGCGACGACTGAACTGCCAAGGATAGTGTTTTTAACGAAGATTATGTTATCAACCCAGAACCAATCGAAAATTACAACATACCTTAGAGCTTTGTAATGTCAATTCCAATGAAACACCCATGCCAACTTCATTGACTGAATCATCATATGCCAAAACCACTCACTAATACGCAAACTAGAAGAAGAAAAACCGATGAAGACAAGAAAAGATGATGTAGAACCAACTACACCACTTTTCAACTACTATCTGTTACAACAGAAAAGAAAGATGATGTAATCCATTACAACACCATCTACTACTTTAAAACCTAGAAAAACCTGCTGACAAACCAAAAGAAGAAGAAAACCTGATTTCGTAAAACTCCTATCAAATCTGAAAAACCGCCTGAACAAACACTGAGATAAAATTGTCATCAACTGACAGTCCACCAACCGTTGCACGATAAAGTGAAACTTGTTGTTGCACCAGAAACTCTGGAGAATCTCTCAAACCTGATCTCCCTAATCCACCCAGAAAGATGTCTAGTCAAACTTGTTAAAAACTCCTGCTACAACTCAAGCTTTACCATCAATCATGCTTTTCCCGAGCCCCATACTAAGTACCATTGCAACATACTCTACGTTCTAAAACGTAAATAAAACTAATTTGAAATTCAACTAAAAGATACCAAAATTTGATATCTATTTCAGATATATTACCTTTCATTGAGAATACTTTATTTTGACCTTTGTTCCTCATTGAGAATACTAATACCATAACTCTATCAAAAGACTAAACAAGAAACAAAGAGCACATAATACTTTCATATGAAATGAATATTGCCAGCCCTCAACGTTATCTTTCAATTGCAACTCTGTTTCTGCTCAATAAATCAGATGTACTTGTATCTATGAAAACAGTTTTTCGACATTACATTCTGCTCAATTCTTTTGTAGCAGATTAAATCAACCCAACTGTTCAAACATTGTTATCAAAATGAACTCATCTCTACTGCTTTAGAAGATAAATATAAAGATAACTCAACTTCTGATGATGTTGAAAAAGAATTTGCAAAAATGAAAGAACAATATGATACTGCACTCAATCGCTGCTTCGGCCTGACTGAAACAACTTATGTTCCATTACGTCTCTACATTATTACTTGACTCACGCTGTTAAAACTGCAGCCCGAACAAGAACTCGAAAGATTCTGATTATGAACACGTTCTCAGAATACACTCCTACAATGACACCAAATTTCGTCAAAACAAAAACAAAAGATGAGTTCAAACTGTTGCAGATGAACTTAAGAAAAGAAACTGCTGTTGATCACCCATTTGCTATAACATGGTACACAAACCAACAAACATGTACTGACTTTGACTCCCACTACTAAAGATGTAGAACCAGAATTGATCAAATCACTTTCTTTAGAAATCTCAGTTCATCAGAACCACTTGCAATTACTGACCGTACTACTTATGAAACTGTTTATAGTTGTAGTTAACTACAAGAGATGCTAAAAAGAATCTTGAAAGATTATGAGCCCATCTAAAAGATTATATTATCAATGACTTGACGAAACTATGCTAAAAACGTTGCATCAGGGTATTGCTGAGTGTAGATGAAAGTAGATGACACATCTGAAAAATGTTATTGAACAATGACTTAAATCACAAAAATGACTGGTACAGGTGACCAGGAGACTTCTTGAAACCAGTTCTTCATGGGCACACAGCCAAAATAATATATAAAAAGTATCTATGAGAATATGCTCTCTTTGTATTTAGACTGCAAAACTCAAGCGTTTCTAGACATTGTATTAAAAGTCGATACATTTATCGAAATCCGCCCTGACTGTTTTTGGTATGCGTTCAGTATATGACGATATATCTACTTAAAATAATAATGCATTTAGAAAGAGTAGCAAACGAGTAGGTACTGGTGCTAAAATCTTTTTCATATTTGTATAAAATGTGTGCGTCACGACCGACAGTGAAGACCAGTGATGAAATCTCCTTTATAATGTCTGGCTCTACTTACGCCAGAGATTATTTTCTTTATTCTTTCAAATCTTCTCTGGTTCCTCATTGAGTTTTACCTTAACATACCTTTCTAATTCTATCTCTTACATCATTCGTATGGCATTAATGCTATTACCATCGATCATGTACTCGGAAAATGGAAACGAGTCGCAATCAATAACTCAAAAGCTAAAGTGAGTAATTTCTTGATAATTGTTTTCATCCGCAAGATGTTCCTATAATATCTTGAGGATTTTAATCCAGTTGAATATTGTGTGGTCTTAATCTTAATTTATGATTTTTAATTTTCTCCACTGACTAGAGCAAATCACATCGTCTGAAAGCTCTCCAGGTGGTTCCACCTGGTCCAAAATCGTTGATAGCATTATCCGAAAGTATTGGCCCATATCCATTATATAATGTTTCTTCTTTGATAAAAGAATAAATCAGCTCATGGCTAGCACAATAGATTTCTAAATGAATTCTAATCGCCCAATAACAAAATCTCTTTTTCAGAGACCATTTTAGAGCTGATAAGGGTGAGAACATATAGATACATTTTATAATTTCTTGGATTAACTTTCTCTCATTGTTGCACTGCAACAATTCTGTATTCAATTTTATATTTTTGTTGCACGCATTAAATAAAAGTCACTCTTTGTCTAATATTGTTACTATCTGAAAACCTTTTAATAATCAAAAATGGCGTACACCTGATATTTCATGTGCTGAATTTTATCGACGCTATCTAGGCAGAAAATTTCATCAATACGAGTCAAAAGTTAATTCTTTTTATTCTTGATTGATTTATTAAATGCGTTCTGTTAATGACTTTATCAATTGTCAACTCATTCTCTTATTTTTAGTTTGCACCTGTTTGTGTCCGTTTATAGAGACTATAAATAGATTTGAAAACAATTTCTTTGAAGTTACATCATCGAGCTAAGATTTGGTCGATTTTGTTTTAGTGAAAACTCGAAAATCATTCAAGGTCTCCTTTCTTCATAAAGAATGCCTTCTGTCATAAATAATCAAATTTCACAGTTAATTTTGTATTTGCCATAATCATCTTTTCCTATTTTTAGTTGTTATATTTATATTATTCCTTTGATACATCAAAGTCAGAAGAAACTACTTGACCTTAATTTTATCTATGCTTTACATAGAGAATTGACTTGTGTAGCACCCATCAAATACTCTATAAGAAACAACACCAATCCATCGAGTTTGATTCAGAAATTAGATTGAACCATGTCTTACATCTTCTACAAAAAGCAACGTGACCATAAAATCAATAGCACCTGCTTGACCTGGTGCAAATGATAACATCAGCAATTTCAGGTTTGTTATTTACAGTGTAACGGTTTTAACCTCAATCTCACACATGTTACCTATAGGGTCGAATGAAATGCCGAATTGAGCGCTGTTATATACGTACCATTGACCCCTAAGGATATAGGCGAAGTATCCAGATGTATCAATTGGTTTACTTAATGAAATCCACCATGACTGAATTCGGGTATCCACTTGAAATATTGTATACAGCATAGCATAATATTGTGTAGATCTCTTCGCTTCCTCTAGGCTTTATTATACTCTTTTTCAATTTTGTCAACTTGTGTTTTTGTCTTTTTCTTCAACTGCTTCATCTAAACGAGCTTTGCTAACATATCTGTTGTAGACTTATCTAAATTGACTTTGCTTTAGCAGTCTGTAATTTGTGATTCACTGTTGAATCTAGTACCTAGATTTTAGTATTTGTGTTTTCAAACAATTCTACGCATATCTTTTGTTGATTTTCTTCTTTGACAATCCAATAGCTGTAATTTTTCTTTTCAATCTTTGTTTGTCATGCGCAGCTTTTAACTGAATCTTTTGTTTGTTCAGAATCAGTACTAATTTATTGTAGAGTTCTTGAACGATTTCTTTTGCTTAATTTCTCAAACTGTCTTTGCAAAGTCAATTAGCGTTTTCAATTGATTTAAATAATCGTTACTCAGAAACTTCAATCTCGCAATTAGGCGTTAGCAAATGTGGACTTACATTGATAAGAAGTGAACATTGTCCATTACTGCTTTTAAAAAGTTTGTTTTTCTTCATTGGTCGTTTATGTATAAAATATTTATAACATAGTATATCAATAAAATTTAATATTTTCCTTTGTTTTTGTTAAACAGCATTTACACAAAGATAGAATTAAAGATAACTCCTATCTTGTTATAGCGCTATCGTTCTGAGATTTTAGGAACACTTGTTAGCGGGTGATTTGCCTTATAGAACAGCTGGTCATTTCATGTGATGTTTAAATTCCTTTTTCATCAATCCAAAAGTTGATGGACCCAATGTTCGTAGTCTTATTGTGTTCCATTTTCTGTTTGTTTTGTTTTGCGTAAAATCATTATAATTCCTTTTCCTTATTTCAGTTCGCAAAGCTTGATCTTTCACGTACTTTATCTTCAATATCTCAAATCTTTTTCAAGTCTAGCTATGTTTCTTTGAATAAGCAACAACTGCTTTTATTCTCTGAAAACAAAACCTTGTCCGTCATTAGAGTCTCAACACCTCACTGTTTGCACAACAACAAAGTGTCTTCACTATGTTGTTTTGTAAGATGTTCACTTACAAAGATCTTTGAAATCTTCTCATAAATTTCACCTTTCTATATTTTAATTTATTTTATCGTTTTTTCCCTAACTCATCAATCAATCTTATTAACTATTAAACTCTCTATCTGATAAAACTATCCTCAGTTAAGATTAAATCAAAATCATTATGATTCTAAATTCAGACTCTGTTTCACTAGGGTGTGAAAAATGCTTCTCTTTTAGGCTAATCACTATCTCTATTTAGCTAGATTTTTGATTTGTTGCTTTTGAAATCTCTAATTTAATAGTAATTCCATTTAAATCAGAAAAGTCCTTTTAATTCATTAGGAAAAACGACCATCTGTTATAAGGCTCATTTCTAAATTGTTAATTTCTAAAAATCTTATCAACTGTCTTTTGAACCCAATCACTCATTATGTTTTCGTCTGACATCTGTGCCTCAATATTGAAGCATCAAATCGAATAGTAGAATTTTTATTTTTAACAGTTAAATTCATCTAGTATTTTTAAAACAACAGTAGCTATATATATGGTTTTATTTCATCTTTTAGACACATTCATTTCATAAGCAACATGCTCTAAACTAGCATTATTTCTAAGCAAATTGATAATATGTTCAACTTCTTCTTTAAGAGCATCTGAAAATGAAATTTTCAAATATATTGGAATATGTATCTTTTTATTAGGTACCAACATAGTCCTTTCCAAATCCCATTTTACCTGCAATGACGATTGCTGGAACAATTTTGAATCAATTTTATTTTTCATATAAAGTTTTAACCTTTTTGATAGTTTGTAAGCAAGAATTGTATCTTGATGAGCGTAGACTAGATTTAATAAAACGAATATTCATTAAGTATTCTAGACTGGTGGTACTCAAATGTTTTATTTTCTTCTACTATCGATCAATAGCTTCTTCACGTGCACAATTCATTATAGTGTGTTGATTGTTTCAGCAAATGAACTCTGAGCTGCTTTTACTTTTCTGCATATCTCTTTATTAGTGCTCTTTAGCCTGTTTTATATTTTATCACCTGCAAATCTCCACGCCAATTTTATCTAAATTCATTAACTGAGCTCATGATCAGCTCAATATATTGCACATTTTCCACACCTCTCTCAAGTTTCCTTTTTATGTTACTAACTTACGTTATAAAATTCATCTGATACTATAATATTCCATTTTACTCATTGTTGAAAAAAATTTTCATCAAAATTTATTACTTGATTTTTTTGTGATTTTTTTGATGCTTTGATAAACATTAAGTATACTGCAACGTTTCTACTCCTATTTTGATATACGACTTTGATAAAATATTTTTATAAGATGAGATTACAATCACCTCCCAAAAATCTTATTATCCCAATCTGCAGCTACCAATTGACTCGGCTCACACCATACTGTTCTATATATAATCGGCCCAAACACTTCAACACCGACAGAGCCTTGAAACAAAACAACAATCAGATTGCGTAAGCCAATTAAATACATTCCTTCCTTTACAAAACAAGAATATCAAACCCAATAGACGCTCCTAACCAACAACTGTTACTGAATCTAATTCAAATAATAGTCGTGGAATTAGAAACACTCCAATTTAGAAAATTTCTATCAGAACGGAAAATGAAACCATTACCATTTAGAAACTGACCTATCATATACGATGATGATAAACCATCAAATTATGTTACTTATCAAAACTGGAAACAAGTCTCTCGCGTATCACTACATTTGTTGATTCTTTTGATGAAAATTTGCCAACCCATCTCAATCGCCAAAACTTTTAAAGAAATGACGCACCGATTATGAAATTCGCCACCAAGAAGAATTCTGAAGAACAGAATGAAGATTCTACTATTCCAACTGAAATTATTACGAATGAAACACAATGCTATCATGTAGAATTAGATTCTCAAACTATTATAGAAACAATTCCTAAAGAGACTGTTTTATACGCATTGATGAAAATCTAAAAGATGAAACTTTATACTGTGTAAGGAAGATGAAAAATAGCAACCATTCAACAGCCCTGTTAATGGACTCGAGACCACATGTACCAAGATGAAATCTCATACCCGTCCATGATGTTACTTATATTTCAGTAGAAGAATAATATAATAAGAATTTACTCCACCAGATCGATTTAAAGAAACTGACCAAACTAGAACAAGTTAGAAGAAAACTACTGAAGAAAACACACACTGAAGAAAAGTTCACTGAAGAGAAATCAATCGAAGAAAAAGTACCAACATAAAGAAGAAAGAAATACTCGTTCCAAATTCCTTAGAATTTCAAACTACTATTATTCAAGATGAGCAATCTCATTGTAAAGCGCATTGCTCATTGAACAATTGTGTCAAATTTTCTCAATATGATGTTTACCAAGATGTTTTTGTTACCACCTACCGTCATTCCACTAGTCAATCGTACTGTTACTACTCAACCTATTCAACAAATTCACGACATGGAACCAGAACAGCTGAAACCAGCGCCCTGTCCTACTGCGTGAGGAGTCTCTTAGGAGAAACTACATGAGGATAAAAAGGAATACCGCCGAAGCTCGTTCACAAAAGTAAAACGCCAAAAGAAACTAATAAAAAGATTTACAGAAGTGAGGATTTATGACGAACTCCCTGAGTTTGAACCTGAAGAAATCATAGAAAATCGAGTCAATAGTCTTTGATTGAAACAACTTTACATTACTTGTTAATGATGAAACTCTGTTTCTAAAGAAAAACTTAATGAAGAAAAACTCGCAAGAAACCCAAGACTCGTATTAAAAGGAACTGACTACTAAATCATATGACAACACACTACAAAATCTCCATTTGAAACAGAAATTAGAAGATGTCAATCCTTACCAGAAGAAGTTTGTCATACAAAAGTCAAGAGCCCTAACTGTCCAGAGACCAAACTAGAACATGAAATAACTTATACGAATTTTCATCCTTATCTCTCTAAAGAAACTACTTCTATTTACCATAGAATTAAAAGAACCAACAAAGAAATTGTTCTGTTGGAACCTGTTCATAGCTCAAAATCTACAATTCTTCAAACAATAATTATCCAAATGGTGGTGTCAAACAACGCCTGAAGTTGGATTTAGGAAAACCAGAGATATAAACTAACAAACATGATTAGGATGAAGCCGATGGCGTGACATGCATTACCAATATGATGCCTTTGAGACGGAATACAATAACTGATAATACTCCTTTAGAAAGATTGTTACTCTATCAAAGATGAAGTTCACCAAAACGCCAAAGAATATTATAATGCAATTTTACTTAATCATGAGCCAATTATATAGAGCCCGTTGCCTTTATCCTGCTTTCACGTTGTTGATTAAGTATTGACCACCAGACAACAACTTATGGAACAATATATAAACACTGCTACTTCCATTAGCCAAACCATTACGTTATGTCTTAATCCATAACAAGGAACATAACAGTTATCTGACGAAATGTTCTCACCTGAGTCCACATCAAAATTCACACCTACTAGACCTGATACTGAATTTTCATGCTTAAATACTTAAACACCCTCTGACATTAAGAAGATAGATTATTGTGAAAACATCATATACAATTTTCTTCTAATCCATATTTGTTAACTTCAGAAAAGAAATGCCTGAAGAATTATTCAACAATGGAAAAAAAAAAATTCACCTGCCCATTATGAAAATATGATTACGATACTGTAAATATTTCCTTATTTGCTACCGCCTGCTTTTGAACTACTGCTAATATGAAGAATATTCCAACTCATCGATCTAATAATTGTGCCACAAACATTTGAATTATTTGTGTAAACAAAAAATCACTAGATTTCTCTCAGCCACTTTTACCCTTCTTCACCGCTTTGTACCCAATCTTCAATGGAATCGATTAATCTTCGCCAACCACCCCTGGTTTTAATGTCAAGTACCTTGCTGCCCCTTCGTAATCCTCTCGTCCCATGTACGAATGTCAAATTTCGCCATAGACACCTAACCTGTTGTA